>Ga0194051_1001000_pt1 | contig 15458 bp, 14 predicted proteins | sample SepL2320m_MetaG_FD_161275 | JGI IMG/M metagenome (GOLD analysis project Ga0194051, IMG submission 161275) | Anoxic zone freshwater microbial communities from boreal shield lake in IISD Experimental Lakes Area, Ontario, Canada - Sep2016-L239-20m | ecosystem: Environmental > Aquatic > Freshwater >... | reverse complement strand
CGCATACCAATACCAAATGCGATTGATAGCTAGGTGAAGACACACGATAAGCGGCAATCGCAAGGAATTCAAATACCGCTGATGTCGCAGCCTGCAAGCCAATAATCGCAACCGAAGGAGCGAGGCTCTTGGCTGGCATGGCGCTTTCAGTTGACTGAATTCCAGTCGAACTATGCTTTTGTCAGGTTTGATTCGGTGGATCAAATCGCGGCGAGGCTACCTGCGTTGCTGCCAGGACATCTTCATCGTGCCGGCCATGATCCACTCGGTGGCTCGATCGCCGTGATTGGGGCGAGGTTCCATCGATGTGTGCCGACACATCAAGGTCTCGAGACAGCGTAGCAATTTGCCTCCGCAGTTCGCCGATCCCTTTTCCAACAGACCGCCCAACCTCTGGCAGTCGTTTGCCATAGAGCATGACGGCAATGGCGCCGATCACACACAGTTCAAGGGGGCCGAGTCCAAACATCAGGTCAACTTTCCAAGAGACATTTTTCCAGAACAAGAATCTATTCTTAACTGCACGCTCAACCGCATGGCACCCTATTGGAATCTCACGGCTTCTGGCTTGGCATCACGATCGACCAGCAGAGAGGTAAAAGGGTTAGAAGAAAATCGATTCATACCGTTTGGCAGCCGATCACTCAGCACAGCAAAAGCAATCTTCAGCGATGGCTTTCAGCGCGATTGGAATCTCGAGACGCATCCACAGGGCCGTCGTCTTCGATGCCCTGTACACCGCGCTTAAACTCAACGATGCCTTGGCCAAGTGAGCGCATTACTTTAGGAAGCCGCGAGCCAAAGAGGAGCAAGATGACTCCTGCAACAATCATCAACTCGACCGTTCCTAAGCCCATGATGGCAAACATTTGATGCACTGTTAGGCGCTCCTTGAGGAGATGGAGGGGATGGAGGTGGGACTGCGGTCGTTGCAGCACCGCCTTCAGACTAGTCAACCGCGATGCTTCAAGTCTAATCGCATTCGATAAGGGGTCAAATCAATCAACAATGAACGTCACCCGAGGGGTTAAGAAGGCACTCCTACAAGGCATCGACAAGACTGATGCACTCTTGTCGATTGTAGCCGCACCGCTTTTCACTGCAGCAGCGACGTCACGTTTGCCACCTGCCGGTGCATGGGTAAATGGCGATAATAAACCTCGAGCGTCATCGCGGCCATTGCTGTTGCGTACACCCTGCCGCCGTGGCCACCCCAAGCCGAATCAGGATCCCAACTGCCGGTCAGTGCGCCGGCTTCATGTCGCTGCAAAGGCAATAAAGCCCGTTGCAACTGTTGGTTCCAGCGACTCCACTGCGGTCCCCCAGCATGAAACGAAGCCAAGGTAGCATAATACCATGTATAGGCGTTGGGCTTGGCAGAGTCGGGCAGTGCGTTGGCAAGCATGCCAACGGCCTCGGCAACGCTGGGATGCTCTGGCGGCACACCAAGAAATAGCCGACAGACAAGTGCCTCGGCTGTCATTGCTACGCTGGGTTGCTCGCGGGCCCGATACGAGGCCAATCCACCGGCCTGGCCCGAGGAGACACTTTGTAGAAAAAGCCGTGCCCGTGCCTCAGCCTGATCGAGTCCTTTTAAACCTGCATTGCGGGCGCTGGATAGCACCATCACCTGCCATCCGAATTGGCTTGTGTCGCCGCGATCACCGGCAGCATAACGCCAGCCACCGGTTGCTGGGCTCTGCATTGAGAGTGTGTAGCGCACGGCTCTTTCGAGCGGTTGTCGGAGCGATTCGTCACCGGTCATCGCACAGCATTCGGCCAGCGCAATCGTTGCCATACCGTGACAATAGAGAGCTGCAAAAAATTCAGCCTCCCCGGATAGGGCACCATTGCTACTCTGACGATCGACGAGAAATCGCACACCCCGCCCCACATTTTCTGCATAAGAACCCTGTTGGTGCGTGTTGCCAGCACCAAGAAAAGCCAATAGCGCAAGTCCGCTGACCCCGTGATCGCTTTTGGCACCAACTCCCTGTCGATGCTGTCCCTGCACGGATCGTTCGACACCACCTCCATAGCGTGCCGCACTCCAGCGACCATCTTCCGACTGTGCTGCGGAGAGCCATGCCAGCGCCGCCTGTACGGCTCGTTCTGTCTCCTGAGAACCGCCCCGTGCCGCCGCTGCCGCCGCTCGTCTTTGACCCGTGCGATCGGCATAGGCTTCGGGAATTATGTGCGTCTTTCCAGCGTTTACCGGCGTGGAGGCTGTGTTCTGTGAATCGGTCTCAGCGGATGCGTCGGCTTCTTGTGCGGTGGAGTCTACGAGCACGTCGGCTGACTCTCCAGATGGTTCCTCAGTCGGCCCAGCCAAGAGGGGCACGAAATCCGGCGGTATAGTCGCGGGGACATCGGTAGTAAAAGCGGCACGTACGTTGTTATCGGCAGCGGTATCGTCCGTTTTGGCAGTGCTTTCAACCGGTACAAAATGATCTGCAGGCTCCTCGGCTATGACAACTACCATCGTCATGCGCCCGCTCTCTTCTCGGCCCCACGATGCCGGTGACAGACCGCCCAAAAAAATGCAACCGATTGCCAGAACGGTGTGCAATACCACAGACAGCAGCACGCACTTTTGCAGCGTGTGTGACTGGAGCCATTTGGTGCGCACCGCCACCGTCAGCGACAAAGCGCCCAATGCGGTGAGTATGCCCCAGACAATCCAACTTGTTTGCATTCCCAATCACCGTCATTCCCTACGCACAGCCGATTTTGCTTGGACTGAAATCGCAATGTGCCGCACTTGAGCGCTGCGGCAGGCTTCGTACACTTCGGCCATGCGGCCGTGTTGCACCGTGCGCTCGCCACGAATCATCACCGTTAATTCGGGCTGTGATTCACGGAGCGTCCCCAATCGTGTGGCCAATTCCTCGATCCCGACCTCGTCTGACCCTAGCCGAAGCGTTCCTAACGCAGTCACCTCAATGATCTCCGGCCGACTTCCAGAAACGGTGACAGCACTCTCAACTTGCGGTAGCTCAAGATCAAATTTCCGCTCATCCCCAGAAAACTTTGTCGCACACATAAAGAAGATTGTCAGCACCAGCACGACATCAATCATGGGGGCGAGGTTGGGCGCCGGTTCCTCATCTTCGGACAGTCGAACCAGCGGCATCGGATTACCCTTTTTTGCCGCGGCGGGAGTCTGCCAAAGACTCCTGTGAGATTTCGTCAATGACCTGCTGGCAGGTTTCATCGAGTCGCATCGCAAGCCTGTCGACACGGCTGGTAAAAACCCAGTGCAAAACCATGGCCGGAATCGCCACCAAGAGGCCCATGGCCGTTGTGATCAGTGCTTCACCAAAGCCACGGGCCAACAAGTCTGGGCGTCCCATTGCTCCTGAGCCAGCAACATCATTAAACGAACGAATCAAGCCAAAGACGGTTCCCAGTAGCCCAAGCAGCGGGCCGATGGTGGCAACGCCGTTGAAGACACGCCGGTAGCGACGCAAGTGATTGACCTCGCGCTCACCGGCATCGATGGCCGCCTGTTCAATCTCCACTGCCGGTTTGCCCCAGCGGCGCACCGCTGCGGCAAAAACTTTTGCCACCGGACTCCCGTTTTCTTCGCAGGCATCGATTGCCTCGCCTCGCGACAGTTGACCCGCTTGAATCTGTTCAATGAACCGCGCGACAAATAGCCGCGGCACAACGCGTCCCATCCGTAGATTCACAGCACGTTCAATGCCAAACACGGCCAGCGCAAAGGAGCAGCCGAGCAGGGGCAGCATTAAAATCCCACCATCCCGAATCGTTGCTAGCAGGTTTCCGGTGGGAATCAGGGTTTCGTTAGTGGACGCACCACCATTCGAAGCGGCTTGATTGTTTGCGGGCAGTCCACTGGGCGATGATGCAACACGCAGGGACTGGCGGGGCGAGGAATTAGTCGCGGGCTCAGCCGCATCTGATCCGGCCCAGATGCGTGGCGTCTGGGCGAGTGCGACATGTTGCTGCGTTGACGGCATAACTGCGCAGAGCACAACTCCAAGCAGCGCGACTGGCCGCAGCTTGGATGTGTTGAACCGAGCGAAAATCGATCGGCACAACGCCACCATGGAAGAATAGTCCTGCCAGAACAAGCCAAGCGATAAAACCCATTCCCTCGGGAGTCTCTACCGGCTTTGAGTTCTATCGTCTATCGCGACGGCTCATCGAAAATGCTTGAGCAGCAGAGGGGTTTTTCGGCACAACCGTCAATCCCGGAAACAGTTTTGCAGGGGGAATTTAAAAGTTGGCTTCACATCCGGTATCAACATCGCCCACCATGTGGAGGTGGTTGTGATCGATGTAGAGGACTTCCTGTGTATCCTCGTCGACCAGAGTGTGGGGCACCGGCCAGCCGATGCGTTTGACTTCTTGGTAGTAAACCGTGCACTTGTACTGCGCGTGGTGCTGCTGGGCTGGGCCTGCCAGTGGATACTGCCGCGGTGGATCAATGTAATCGGCAATTTTGCACTTTGTGATGCGCACATGATTGCGTTGAGTTTCATATAAAAATGGCCAGGTGCCTTGCACGGGCCGTGCTTTCTCTAGTGCCCGCATGACCTCGTCGTCGCTGGGTTCATCGACTGCCTCGCAGGGGCCTCCAGGTGGAATCGGGCCGAGTACGGGGGCTCTTTCATAGCGTTCGTAATTCCAAAACTTATCTTCCTTGCTTTTTTGCATGTAGACCGGCACAGGGATCGGAAAGGCAAGCGGTCCGAGATTTGGCCCGTGCGCTGTGATCCAAAAACAACCACTTTGTGACGCCGTGCCGACAGTCATGAGTAAGGCAAGTGTTAGAAAGTGTGTGCGAGCCATCATGAAAAAACTCCTCGTGCGGTCGTGAACCATCAACCTAAACGGTTGTATCGACACTACGACCCTTGAAACTTGCAGAATTTTCCGTCTGGGCAAGCTGTTTCGATTTGGCAACCTGTGCCTACAGGTGAAAGTCGTACGGGACACGAAAAAGCCCACCCTGCTGGAGTAAGGGTGGGCTTTTGAGAATCGTATTCGTTAGAACCAGCGATCGGTGGCCGGTCCATTAACGATGGTGGCTGTGTTGATGGCGGTCGTCAAAGTCGAGAAACCACCAGCCGTCATCCCACTCGAGCGACACCCGTCGCCATCCAAGCGGCACTTGCGGATAGGGATAAAAAGGGCCGATGTAGGGCCAGGCAGTGGGGGAATACTGCGTGGGATACTGAACCGCTGCATAGTTGGGATAGGCGGCGTAGCTGGGCCAACTGTATTTTGGCATGTTGGGGCCATCGGCACGCATCGGCACCGGTGGCATGCCGACACCAGTGCCGCCGATTGGCAGCGGGGCGTTGTTCATTCCCTGAGCCGCCCCACCGGCATAGCCATCGTCCCTAGGGCCTTCTGTCATTCGCATTGAGCCGGGCACGATTTGACCGTCGGAAACTTGTCCGTTGGCCACTCTTTTGCCTTCGTATCCAACAGGAGGTGGCAACTGCATGGGGTCGTTTATGGCACTGGTGCGTGTGGCTGTCATTGGAATACTACGACCGCGCGGATCTGCCTCTTGCGATCTGCTGACAGTTTTGGACCGTGGCATGGGCCGCGCTGCTGCTATGCCCAGCGGTCGGGGAGGATCGGCTCGCTTAGCAGCGTTGGTTTTGGTCTTGCCAACGGCCGGCTGCGACCGATCGCGAGGAACTGGAAGCACTGCTTGAGTCAGCTGAATAGGAGCACTATTTTTTTCAAGGCTTTGATCGACAACGAGTGGAGACGGTTCATTTTCTGGTGCCTGATCGCCATCTGCTTGTGCTGCGAGTGGTTTATCTTGGAGAGTGGGCGGGGATGCCACTGCGGTCGGTAGTCCGATCAAAGATCGTACCGACTGGGGCAATCCAAACGCATGAGCCAAGTTGGCACTTGGTTGGTTGGAGATGGAAAGCCGATTCACAACACGTTCAACACCCTCGATATTTTCGGCAATGCTGACGGCTGCGGCGAGTTGCTTCTGATCGGATACCTGACCCTCCAGCCAAACCGTGCCGGCCTTTGACTTAACGTTGACTCTGTATCCCGCCATCGCACCAGAGTCGCGAAGCTTCGTGGCAACCGTATCGGACAGATCCTCCGCTCGCACTGCCGTCATCGTCAACGCTGCAACGGCCATTGCCATGAGAAATGTGTATTTTGAAATAGTCATGCATGACTCCTTGAATCAAAGCAGTGGCAGTCCGGTGCCGGAAAGAACAAGCCGATACTCTTTGGGAAATAAAGCCTGCAAAGATGTTCGGCTAGCAGTCGCACCGAAGGGGAGTTTTTTTCCGATTCCAACGAAAAAAACGACTCACCCAATAAGCTGGGAGGTTTGCACAAGCCAGTTGCTTGTGTATCGGCAACGGATCGCTAGGCTGCCGAACGAAAATCGACAACGGTGATAAGTGTCATCAGTGCCAGCGTAACAGCACACGTTGCACCAGCATCGGGGCCACATTGCAAAGCAGCGCCACAAAGAGCCCCAACCGTAGCCAATGCAGCCAAACACAGCCATTGACCGCTGCGTTCATGGCGTGTGCCCTCAGCCAATCGCGCAGCGCCAGCAGCCACAATTCCAAAAATCTGCACAATGCCTAGCGCGCAGAGCACAGGACTCAAGGGAAATCCAATCACGCTCATACAGATTCATCCGTGGTGCATTAGAGCAACAGAGCTCGACCTTTGGCCTGCCACAACGAAGTCGCTCAGAGGGGCGGACGATAGCCGCTGACGGATCGCCCCGCAAAGCCAATTTAAAAGCAGCTCGCAGGCAGTGATAAATTTCACGGTCTAGTCAAGGAGGGCTTACTAGGGAGTCCAGCTTTTTTTCTAGATCTGTAATCGAGAGATTTCGGTCAACCACTTTTCCATCAGCGTCGAGCAGAAACATCGTCGGTAGCGTGAGCACGCCTAACTCTTCAGCCAGCCGGCCGTCCAGGCCACCAGCTTCGTGGATTTGCACCCATGGAATCGGCTTAGAATTGAGAAACTTCGTGAGTTGTGCTTTATCGGAATCGAGTGTGATCCCCACGACGGCAAACTTTTTTGGGCCGTACTTGGTATGCAGTTCTCTGATTTGCGCAACGTCGACCTTACAAGGCTCGCACCAAGTCGCCCAATAGTGCACGAGCACCGGTGTGCCACGCAATGACTCCAGCGATACGGGCTTACCATCTATCGATGTCCCCGACAATTCAAGGAGCTTGCCTACGCTCTCCAGTCGGCGGGTAGCGCCACGGGCCTTTTTGGCAGAACTGGAATCTGGGAACTCCTTCACGATCAGGCCATAGCGCTGCAGCGCTTCCTTCTCGCGTCCAGTAAATTCATCAGCAATACCCATTTGCAGCATGGCTTCGGCAGCATCCGGAGCCGAGGGATGTTTATCGACAAACACCTGCAACTCCTCAAGCCATGCAGCCTGCACCTTGTCGACTTCGGCGCCGGGTTTCTGCATGTTGGCCGCATACCGTGCCGATGCCAGACGAAACATCACAAATGCCTCCAATGGCTCATCGGCAGCAACTGTTGCAGCGAGTTGCTCAAGTTTTTTAATTCCATCGGGCAGGGTGCCGTCCTGCACTGCCGCAGCCACTGTTTCCGCTAGTTGCTTGATCCAGAAAGATTTTTCGGCGGCATCCGCCGCTGCCACAACTTGCGTCAATAAAACTGTTTGTTCTAGCACCAGAGCTTTGCGACCTGCCGCATCGCTGGCCACCATTTTCCCCTCAATATCACGGAGCTTTACCATCAGTTGCTTGATCTGTTCGCTTTCCTGCGGGCTAGCATCAGCCACAGCCCCCACTCCAGATCGCGGTGAAAAAAAGCTGAGCGGTTCTGAGATTTCCCCCTCGTCACCTGGCACTTGCGGTGCATCGATCGGACGCCATGCATCACCAAACCGTACCAGAGAGCCGATGTAAACCTGCCCACTCTTAGACTTCGATGCACCGTCGCGGGCATCGGTATCGACCAGCGCCACGACATTATCGTAGGCAGCCACATCCTTCCCTACACCAGCCGTTCCGGCAGGAAGAATACCGGGTTGTGATGCAAGCATATTGTTCCACTTCGTGCCGGCCCCCAACTGTTTTTGAGCAGCGGCGATCCGGGCAAAATCAAGCCTGGCCGCAGCCACGCGAGCGGTGAGTTCATCCAAACGTTGCCCCTCAAAACCAGCCCCTTCGAGATCTGCCTTGCTCGGTAGGAGCCGGTTGAAGATGGCAACATCGCGAGTCCGTAGGGCTTCGATAATTTCGGCAGTTGTTTCCTCCGCAGAGATTGACTTCCAAGTATCGAACACACCATTCCCGTCTTCATCGACGCCCCAGCGACTCCCCGCTGCATGCAGCCAGCGAGATTGGTCTGCCTTAGCATTGTGGTTGGAGTCGATGTCACGATAGACCTCAAAGCCGTCCTTGTAATAGCTCCAACGATCCACAACTCGATCGCCATTTGTATCGGCAAACGCCCGCAGCACCTCGCCGCGTGGGCCGCGCACAACCCAAGCCGTGCCGCTCCCCTCTTTTTCCATCTTGATCGTAGCGAGCTTGGTTTCTTCGGGGGTCAGCTGGTCGTAGTCAATATTTTTCTGAAACGGTTTGAGCCCGAGGGCATAGTCAACCGTTGGCTGGGCGGCCGGGGCTGCAGCGGAAAGCCAGGCCACTGCTAGGCAGGCCGTGCAGCTGAAACCACAGCAGCGGGTAACGACTATTTTTGCAGAATTTATATGAAAGAGCGTCATGGCGAAGGTTCCTTTCTGTTGCAAGACCCTCAAACCTAGCGAGAATGGGTCGCGGCGCCAGCCCCATTTTTGTGGCGGAGTGCCTAAATCGCCCCCTCAGCCACCCCTTTGAAATCGCACTCGGGATCTCTACACTTTCCGCTGAGAGTTCATGTTAAGAGAGTTAAGGTTATTGGGTGCGAGCGAGATTCGTCGCGAGCCGATTGCATTCACGGGCTTTATGCGCGCGTAGCTCAGCTGGTTAGAGCGCTACCCTGATAAGGTAGAGGTCCCAAGTTCGAATCTTGGCGCGCGCACTGGTTTTTTGGGGACGTAGCTCAATTGGGAGAGCACCGCCTTTGCAAGGCGGGGGTTGAGGGTTCGAGCCCCTCCGTCTCCACTGTTCGTGTTTGTATGTTTCCATAGCAGTGTTTCAGTCAACGCCCAGCCGCACAGACGTCTTTAATGCCGCCACTCGACTATGTCACGGGCCTTGAATCCCGCGGCGCACTCGAGCTTTTGCTGGCGGAGTGTCTCGATGGCTCCCAACCGCACCCCGAAACATCCCGCGTCTTGCTGGCAGTGGTCATCGTAGACGTCGTTGGGCTCAAGGCTGTCAATGAGCAGCATGGTTTCTTAGCTGGCGACTCCATGCTGCGCACCGCTGCCGACAGCCTGCGACACGCGAGCGAGCGCACACGACTGCTAGCACGACTCGGTGGAGATGAATTGGTCGCCGTCTTTAGCGGTCCAACAGCCGAGGCAGATGCCAGAAAAGCTGTGGCCATCCTTCGCAACAAGTCCCTTAAGCCGTTTTTACGATCGACCATGACGATCGCAGCGAGCCCCGATTCGCCGTCGGCACTGATCGATCGACTCTACGCGAGCGTAAGGGGGCAAAGTGGGCAAGGCGGAGAAGAGGAGGTGCTAAAGTGCCGCCCGGCCCCTGCCAGAAGAGTCTCTCTGGACGCCGAGAAGGGGGCCACTGAATAATCGTTTAGCCCACCTTCCAATCCCTGCCCCCCTTGAGCCGGCTTCCAAAACAGGCCGGTTTTCCTCTTCCCATGCTCACTGCGCCCAACGACCACTCGCCTGCTGCCGACAAAACTGCCGCAACCATCCGCCGTACCGACATCCGTAACGTTGCGATCATCGCCCACGTCGATCACGGCAAGACAACGCTCGTCGATTGTTTGCTCCGCCAAAGCGGTCAGTACCGAGCCAGTCAACTCACCGGTGATTGCATTCTGGATTCCAATGATCTGGAGCGCGAACGGGGTATCACTATTCTGGCCAAGAATATTGCGATCAACTGGAAGGGTGTGAAGATCAACCTCATCGACACGCCCGGCCATGCCGATTTCGGTGGCGAGGTCGAACGTGTGTTACGCATGGCCGACGGAGCGCTGGTGCTTGTCGATGCCGCCGAGGGCCCGATGCCGCAGACGCGGTTTGTGCTCTCCAAGGCACTGGAGGCTCGATTGCTGCCGGTGGTAGTGGTCAACAAGATCGATCGTCCAGACGCTCGGCCGCTCGAGGTGCTCGACGAGGTTCTTGGCCTCTTTTTGGAACTGGGTGCCGATGACGAACTAGCCGACTTCCCATTTGTCTACTCATCGTCGCGTCAGGAATACGCCACGCATGATCCGGCGGTGCGAACCAATTCAATGGAGGCATTGCTTGATCTTATTCTGGAAAAGATTCCTGGACCGATAGTGGCTCCCGATGAACCCTTGCAGATGCTTGTCACCACACTGGATTGGTCAGACTACGTGGGCCGCATTGCCGTTGGCCGAATTGAATCCGGAACGCTCCTCAAGGGTGCGCAAGTCGTGCGTTCAACGGCTACAGGAGAATTCATTACTGCCAAGGTGGTGGGATTGCAGGTCTTCGACAAGCTTGGAAAGGTCGACGCATCTGAGGTGTCTGCCGGCGACATTGCCGCCGTTAGCGGCCTTGAGGAAGTTGAAATCGGTGACACGATCTGCGATCCACTCGATCCGCGTCCGTTGCCCCGAATATCAGTCGATGAGCCAACGCTCAGCATGGTGTTTGGCGTGAACACATCGCCATTTGCGGGCCGTTCAGGCCGGTTCCTGACGACTCGCCATCTGCGAGACAGGCTCATGAAGGAATTGGAGCGCAATGTTGCCCTGCGGGTTGAGCCGGTCGAAGGTACCGAGCAGTTCTCCGTCTCCGGTCGCGGCTTGTTGCACCTTTCCGTCCTGATTGAAACGATGCGTCGCGAGGGCTACGAGCTTTCCATTGGCAAGCCACGCGTGATTCTCCACAAAGAAGGGGATAAGATTCTTGAGCCGTTCGAAACGTTGGTAGTGGAAGTGCCACACGACAAACTCGGCCCAGTGATGGAACTCACAGGCTCTCGCCGCGGGCAGATCGTGCACATGGGCACACGCGGTGATTTCGCCCACGCCGTCTTTTCAATGCCAGCGCGGGGCTTGATCGGGCTGCGAACGCGGGTTCTCAACGCCACTCAAGGAACAGCGATCATGCATCACCGCTTTGAGGCATGGCGTGAGATGGAGGGTGAGGTTGCCGGCAGAGCCAACGGCGTGCTGATCTCAATGGTGCCCGGAAAGGCGGTGGCATTTGGTCTCGACGGCCTGCAAGAACGCGCCGAACTTTTTGTGGAGCCAGGCAACGAGGTCTACGAGGGGATGATCTGCGGCGAAAATGCCCGTAGTGAAGACATGACCGTTAATCCCACGAAGGAAAAGAAACTAACAAACATGCGAGCCTCGGGTAGCGACCGCAACATTCTGTTGAAACCGCCACGACGGATGTCATTAGAGGAATCGCTGGAGTACATCGAGGAGGATGAACTCGTTGAGGTGACCCCCGATGTCATCCGCCTGCGAAAGATTTTGCTTTCGGAGCATGAACGCAAGCGACAGGGCCGGCAGCGCAGCTAAACGGCGCAATTAAAAATCATAGACCATGCCGGGGCAGACAAATTCGACTCCCGGATGACTCAGTGCCCTAAGCTCCGAGGCGATTTGGTCGGCATACCGCGCTTTGCGATGCACCACAATCCAGCGAACCTCTGTTGTCAGTTTTTTGATCTCGCTGGCAAATGTCGTCGTGCAGAGGTGTCCTGTGGCAGCGGCAAGATCAGCGCAAGTGGCTGGAAAACTGACTTCCAAAAAAACAGCCTTCAGATTGTCAAACGTCGCTAGGTGCCTCCAAAAAAGCTCGGTTGGCCCTGTGTCTGACGGAAAGGCCACCACTGCAGCACCATCATCAACGATCAACCCTAGGGTCTCGGTGCCGTGTGATACAGGAACCGGTGTGATCGTGAGCCCAGCGAGTTGAACTGGTCGCAGCGGTTCGAGAATACAAGCTTTCATGAATGGATTGTTGGGCTGTGCAAGCTTGAAAAAATCGGGCCAAACCCGGCCGTTAAAAATGTCGGTGTGCAGAAAATCAAGGATGCTTGCGGCCGCCAGCACCTCCACGCAATCCATTCCCGGTTCGTAGACATTTTCTAGGAAAATCGGTAGCGAGGCGATGTGATCAAGATGCTCATGTGTTATAAAGACGTGTTTCAGTTTCTGCTGTCGACGTAGATCAGACAAGAAGCCGATCGAGCCACCATCAATTGCAATCACGTCATTAACTATAAACGAAACGAGAAACTGTAATTCAGAAAACGGGAGGCTTGAGGGCACGAGTTCAATCCGCATGTGAAGATCTTTCGAGAAAGAGAAGTGGGTGTTTGAACTCGACTTACGTTACAAAAAAATCGCGGATTTTCTGCAGGAGGTCCGGTGGATCGGCAACGACTTGTTTCGCACCAGCCATTGCCTTCGCGTGCTCCGCTAAACGGGATTGGAGCGCAAGGCCAAGGGTTTCGATTAAGTCTGGCTGGCCGCGGAGGATCGCTTGAAAGGATTGTTTGCTTATCTCTAGGACGTGGGATTCAACAAGAGCCGTCACGGTAGCCACGCGGGCCGACCCAGTGAGCAGAGACATCTCGCCAAAGAAGTCGCCGGCGTGGAGTATTTTTACGAGCACAGGGGCTGTGTTTTCTTGAGACGCAGTCACCTGAACCTGTCCACAGACTACAACGAACATGCTGGCCCCGGCCTCGCCTTGACGAATGATCGATTCATCAGCCCCATACACCCGCGTAGCATTTTTCTCGGCGAGTTGCCGCAGTTGAAACGCAGAAAGAGCATCCAAAAGACCGCCCATTTTTAGGCACGCGATGCGTCGCTCGATCTCCGCTGGAACGGTCGTTTCCAGTGATTCTGAATGCTGTGACAGTCGAATGGCCTGTGTGGCCACTGGTATTTCAATGCCATGGCGAGAAAGTGCATACCAGATCCGATCACGAGCCATGCCATCCACTTTGTCACGCGCACCAAACTCGTTGGTGAACAGGCGCACCCAGTACTCGACGCCGCGTTCGACGAAGTTGTTAGTCACCACGGATGGCGCCGGGTGCTCAAGCACTCCAAAGCTGCCGCGGATGGCCTGTAAAATGATCTGTTGCACATGTTGCGGCGAGATAGAGTAGGGGGTGATGACAAACAGTGACCGCCTCGACCACGGTTGTGGCTTGGTAAAATTGCGTATGGATGCTTGGGCCAACTGTCCGTTGGGAATGATGACGCAGGCTTCGTCCAGCGTGATGACCCTAGTAGCTCGCCAGTTGATTTCCACGACTTTGCCAATATGGGCAGGCTGAGTATCGTATTGAATCCAGTCGCCAAGCTCGAAGGGATGCTCAGCATGGATCGCTAGGCCTGCAAACACGTTGCCGAGTGTGTCCTTGAGCGCAAAGCCCAGTACAGCCGTGAGCACTGCGGACCCTGCGAAGAGTTCTCCTGCATCGGCGCCCGCTTCCCAGAGAACGACGAGCAACGCCGTGAGAATCATCAGTAGGCGTAATACATCGAGAAAGATCTTGGGGATTGCCGGGATCATTCGTTCCCAGCAGGCCACCAAGGCGATGAGCAGTAACGACTGCAGAACAGACGCTAGTGCAAAAAAGTGCATGACAAAGCGCGGCACTTGCGGCTTATCAAGAGTCTCCGAAAGCAGCATGCTTGTGGCCAAAGAAAAAGGGCAAACCAGCAGCAGCATAAACGGCGACCATGCCAACCCACGGCGTCCACGCGGTGCTGTCAGTAGAAAAACGAGTAGGGCGATAACTGCGAAAAGGATCTGTCGCAACGCGCCATCAGTGCTCCACCCTCCCACAGACAAAAACCACTGATCCATCAGATCGACTGCAGTTGTGGGATCACCGTTCATAAAGCTCTCGTCTTCGCAAAGTAATTCCAATCCGACTGGCATCTGGAGCACAACGGAATAAAAACGGCATATTCAACCGATCCAAACATTCTGCAAAAAGCTGATTCTGCTGGCAATCGCCTGCAACACAATGGCGGCATGGACGCCGGTTGGGTTGAAAGAGTACGATTTATCTTCCTTCATTTCCCAGCCCTTTTTTGCACACTTTCAGGATTCCATGGTCAAGCTCACAGTACGAGAACGAGAAAGCATTCAGGAAGCCGTTCGCCGTTTTCGAAAATTGGTTGAACGCAGCGGCATTAAAAAAGAGATGCGACGTCGCGAGTTTTTTGAAAAACCGAGTGAGACCAATCGCCGGGCCCGTCTTCGTGCAGAACGCCGCACCAAGCGGAATCGACTGCTCGGTGTTGGCAACTAACAGTCTGTTTCAAGCAGATTGTTTGGGTCGTTCTTTAGTCGGACGCTATCAGGCGGTCAAGAGTTCCGCCGACGCCCCTGCAATTGCTACGGCTGTTTAGCCGGCGCTATCCGTGCACCCAGTCGAGCCCCAGATCCAACCAGGGAGCATTGTGAGTCGGCCAGCCTGTGCTCACGCGGTCGACGCCTGTGCTGGCAGTCGCGGCCACTGTTTCAGGTCGAATGCCCCCTGAGGCTTCCAAGAGAATAGCCGGTTGCAGCGCATTTCGTAGAGCAACACATTCAGAAAGTTGTGCCGGCGACATGTTGTCCAGCAGCAGAACATCCGGCAGCATGCAGTCGGACAGTTTTAAATTCGACAACGATTGCAGTAGTTCTTTTGTCTGTAGAACAGTATCGAGCTCAATTTCAACAATCATCTCGGTTGCGCGAGTGGGTGGAAATGTCTGCATTAAAAAGGTTCGTGCACGCTGCACGGCTTCGGTGTAGTCGATGCCAGCCGCAGCCATTGCCGCTCGATGATTATCCTTGATGAGAATGGCATCGTAGAGGCCCATGCGATGGTTCCAGCCGCCACCCATGCGAGTTGCGTATTTGTCGAGCAGTCGCCAGCCCGGTACGGTCTTGCGCGTGTCGTACACTCGGCAGGGCATCCCAGCAACGTTATCCACGAGTTGGCGAGTTGCGGTAGCAACACCCGACAATCTGCCGAGAGTGTTTAAGAGCACGCGTTCAGCCGACAGGATGCTGCGCGTCAATCCTTTGAGCGTTGCAACGTGCGTGCCGCGATCGACTGCCGTGCCATCAGCAACAAATGCCTGCCACTGGAGTTGTGGATCAGCGACCTGTGCGACAACCTCGGCCACAGGTAGTCCGGCAATCACTCCTTGCGTGCGCGACACAATCTGTAGCTCGGCGCAGGCAGATTTGTGCACCACAGCCACGCTCGTCCAATCACACTCGTGCCCTAGATCTTCCGCAAGCCAATCTCGCGCTCGCATGGCAACGTGCTCGGCAAGCTGTTGATTCC
>Ga0194051_1000999_pt1 | contig 15461 bp, 14 predicted proteins | sample SepL2320m_MetaG_FD_161275 | JGI IMG/M metagenome (GOLD analysis project Ga0194051, IMG submission 161275) | Anoxic zone freshwater microbial communities from boreal shield lake in IISD Experimental Lakes Area, Ontario, Canada - Sep2016-L239-20m | ecosystem: Environmental > Aquatic > Freshwater >... | reverse complement strand
CAACAGAGGCCAGGCGAAGATATGCCGATTTTATTTATACAGTGCAGGGAAAGTTTACGACTGCCCTTAAGGAATTGGCGCCTGGGGCCCAGCTCCTTGTCTGGGGGCCGTTGGGGAATGGATTTTGTGTTCCGACTGTTGATCATCTCTTGCTTGTGGCGGGTGGCATTGGGCAAACGGCCCTGCTTGCGCTTGGTCGTGAGTGCCTTGGAAATAAATTGTACGGTTCATCCTTACGATCGGTACCGCGTGCAAAACGCGTTACTTTTTGTTGGGGTGCTCGACACGGCGGGCTTTTTGGCGACGTGACCGATTTTCGTGATGCCGGAATGGATGTTCGCCTAGCCACTCTCGACGGATCGGTGGGCCATAGAGGAACCGTTGTTGATCTCCTCGATGAGCTTGCCCAAACGGAAGACCTCCTGCATCCTCAGTCGATACACATCGCTTGCTGTGGTCCGGAAGGAATGATGGCAGCAGTCGCCCGTTGGTCAGCTGCGCGGAAAATCAGTTGCGATGTATCGCTGGAGGCACCGATGGCCTGCGGCATCGGTATTTGCTTTACGTGTGTTGCAAAAATACGCGATGCATTCGGGGAATGGGACTACCGTCGCACCTGCATTGAAGGGCCAGTCTTCAATGCAATGGCGATTGACTGGTAAGCAATCCGGACCCTTTAGTCGAGTCAGGCTTTAGCGGTTTGAAAAGCTGCCAAGAGGCGAGCCGATAAACGCGATTTAATTCGGGCTGCTCGATTGGGATGAATCGTGCGGGCGGATGCTGCCCGATCAGTTTTTTTGACAACAAAACGAAACTGTTCCTTAGCCGCTGCCGCGTCATTGGCAGAGATCGCCTCAAGCAGTTTGCGAATATGCAATCTGATAACAGATTTCGCGGCACGATTTCGATCGCGATTTCTAAGGTTTTGACGGAGACTTTTCTTGGCGCTTACCGAATGTGGCATTCCAAATCCTTACCCTGTAAAAACGGCATCTGAACAATATCGGAGCAAACAAAATTCGAACACGCAAAGCCTACTATAAAAAGGATTCTTGCGAGATTGGGCAGCGTTTGACTCCGGCGGCTTTTAATCGCTGACACCTTTATCCTTCAGGGAACCCAATTTGTCTAGTCGTTGGGCCACATCCCGGTATCCAAAGTCGAGTCCGGCCAGCAGAGAGAGGTATTTCTGGGCCGCATCGTTGTCTTCAAGGCCTGTGGCAAGCACTCCCGCCCGATAAAGTGCTCGTTTTCGCAGTTCGACCTCGCGTTCCGTCAGTGATTCGACTGCGGTCACGTAATTTCGCATCGCCAGTTGGTATTGTTTGATTTTCTGAAAACATTCCCCTAATTCAAGGGCAACGGCGCCCTTGCGTCTAGCGTCCTGCAGAACATCTTGAAAATGCCGGATCGCCTCGGAGTAATTCCCTGCAGCCTTAAGTCGTAAGGCGAATTCGTATTTCCAAGTAATATTTTCCGGATACCGTGCACACCGTGCCGAGTAAACTTCCAGTTCTTGCTTGAGTTGCCCGCCACGCAATCGCTCCAGAACAGAACGATTGGCTGACGTGTCTTCCGACTCGATTCGCTTCTCGGCAATATGCACCTTATGCCGTGACCAGCGCAGTTGCCGATCTTCTAGGTGCTCCCGTACCTTCAGGTCATTTCCAGAAGCAGCTAAGGCCCGTTCCAATATTTTTTCTGCTTCTTCGACCGTTGCATCGCGTTCGAGTAAATCAGCTAGCTCAAGGTACGATTCGATATCCGCTGGATTTTTTTGGATTGCTTGCTTGAGAGTAGCGGTGCGATCGACTGCCTCTACCGCAGGCCCAGTAGCGGATCCACCAGCCGGCTGAACACTGGCGCTCGCTCCTGATCTGCCCGTTAATCCATGGCCAGCCACAATCGTTTTTTCGACTTGCAACCGGGAGATTTCATGCTGTGACTCCTCCGCTAATCCCTTCACGCCGGCAATCCGAACCCAACATGCAATCGCCTGATCAAACTCGCCATGATCGGCCAAAAACTTTGCGCACTGACGATTGACCTCGGGATCAGCCGGCGCAGCATCCAGTGCACTTTTTAAATACGTGCGCTGAGTATCGTAGAATAATAGATTCCCACAAGCTTCAGCCATGAGCAGCAGGCAGGCGTGGTTGTTGGGGTTCGTTTTTAATATCTCCAAGCCCTGCTTCAATATCTTGTGCCACTGGGCTGAGTTGGCGAGTTTCTTGAGCCCGCTGTAGCCAGCCGACCATAAAACAGAAAGCATGCCTAACTTCTTGGAGCCGTACTTTTTTTTGAGGGCAACCAGCAAACTTTGCAAATAGACGGCATTGCTAGGATCACCCAGCACACAACCGGAAAACATCTCGATTGCATACTCCGCGTTCGTAGCAAGACTCTGGGTGCCACGCTGAAAGCACTGCGTTAAGCGAGACCGCTCCGCCGGCGAGACATCGGCCACCGTTGGTGTCCGACGGACTGGATCAACCGGGCCAGAAGTAGAGGCTGTAGACTCTTTCGACATAGTACGTGACGATTGATTCCGTGAGCAGCAGTGACGACGGGAATACCCAAACGGTATGCCCTGGACTTAAGACTCAAGCCCGAAATCACCTGGCTATATTGTAATCCCCATTCCCACCGGCCTCAAACACCGTCATCTTAAATACGAGTCTCACTCCCTTTAAGCCACACGTCACCTTTGAATGGGTCTCCGATCGGATCGCGTAAGCAAATGCACACAAACGGCACAAAAACTATCGGTAAGGTTTTTTTCGTAGGCGCCGGACCCGGTCACCCGGATCTGCTCACGCTCCGGGCTTGGGCATGCCTGCGTGACGCTGACGTCATTGTGCATGACGCTCTGGTGCCACAGGAATTACTGAACGCTGTCACCAAGACGGTTGAGCGCGTCCCTGTGCCTCGTGACGCTTTCAATCAACACTCCCCCGGAGAAAACACTGGACATTTACTCGTTCGTCTCGCGATGAGTGGTCGAAGCGTTGTGCGACTAAAGGGCGGGGACCCATCCGTCTTTGCACGACTCGCGGAAGAATTACAGCCGCTGCGCGATGCTGGCATCGATATTGAAATCATTCCAGGTGTGACCGCTGCACTGGCAGCAGCTGCAGCAGCAGGGGTGCCGCTGACAAGTCGCTCAGCAGCATCAAGTGTTACCATTCTTACCGGACACGAGTCGGGCGAGAAGCTGGAGAGCGTCGACTTCTGTTCGCTTGCGCATTTGCCCGGAACACTGGCGATCTATATGGGGGTTGAACAGGCCGACAAATGGTCGAAGGCACTACTCGCTGCTGGCAAGCCGGCCAGTACGCCCATCACCATCGTAAGCCGCTGTTCCTGGCCAGACCAACAAATTGCCGTTTCTTCACTCGGTCAGTGTGCCGCAGACTTTGAACTGTATCGCTGGCCACCGCCAGCTGTCATCATCGTAGGAGAGGTGGCGCAGTTACCGCACGAACCCGTCCAGATTGACTCCCTCCCCACCGTACGGCCTTTGGCCGGTCGTTGTGTGCTTATAACACGCCCTGCAGGCCAAGGAGAGGACCTCGCTTCGCGTGTGCATGCCAGGGGTGGAGAGTGCTTTCATCTCCCAACCATCCGTATTGCACCACCACCGTCGTGGACAGAAATCGATGCCGCCATCCGATCTGCTGCTCGTTTTGACTGGATTGTCTTTGCCAGCACAAACAGTGTGCACACTTTTGTTACCAGACTGCGCAGCGCCGGTCTTGATGCCCGCGCGTTAGGTACAGCTCGAATCGCTGCCATCGGCCCATCCACCCGGCAAGCACTCGAGCAGGCTGGGTTGGCCTGTGATCTCATGCCTGAGGATTATCGTTCCGAAGGACTTGCCGAAGCACTGGATCTCACTGTTCGAAACGGCCGTTTTTTACTCTTGCAAACCGACCGTAGCCGGGAGGTCTTGCGCCGCAAACTGGAAGCAGAAGGGCATTCTGTTAGCACTGTCATCGCCTACACCAGTCAGACTGTTGAAATGATTGACTCGCTCACACTCAAAGCAATCGACGCCATGCGTGTCGACTGGATCACGCTTACGAGTTCATTCATCGCTCGTTCCGCCGCAGGTCTCTTGGCCGAAAGAATGCACACCTGGAGAATCGCCAGCATGAGTTCGAGTATCTCAGCTGTGCTTACCCAAGCGGGACTGCCGCCGACCGTGGAAGCCGCTCATGCAACGGCGGAAAGTCTGGTTGAGGCAATGGCACAGTGGGAACTTGCCCACCCGGAATAGTCCGCCTACGGGCCCCAAACCATTCTTCCCTCAGATTCACAAAAACCACGCGCCGACCGAAGCGACGTCAAACAGGGCGTTTTGTAGTTTGGCCCGCGGTCTCCGACTTTGCCGAAAGTGCCTCCTCTGCTCTGGAAACTATAGGTCAGCTGAAACAGTCGTCGATGAGCATAGGTGACTATCTTCCTTGAGAGTCTGAAGGTTGGGGCTGATTACTCTTTCACCCTATTTTTGTTGGGGGCCATGAATACTTCAACAGCGCCTGCGAGTCTTGTTCTTTGCTGTTCGATAACTGAGCGCATGAGCGAATCCCAACTCGATGATTCGCTTAAGCGTTGTCATCGGGCAACAGTGCCGGTCACTTGGGTTGCAAAAATCAAGGAACTATTGGGCGTCTGCAATGCGGTTGGTGGTGCTGATCGATTTGGTGGAATTGCAGTTGAATTGATACCGGCTGATTTTTCATCAAGACAGTCGCTACGAGAAGTTCTTCGGCAAGCTCGCAGGGCAATCCCTTCGCTCAACGCAGCTGTCTTCCGGGGAACGACGCCAGTTACCCATCGTGCCCTCCTCGTCGAGGAGGGCATCCGCACACTCTGCGTGGATCGGTTCGACGATGCAACGCATGGCAACAGACGCCCTGCACCACATCGCTGGGCCTGTCGCAGTATCGTCTGGGGACTGTGGGAGGTGCTGAGCGCTCCGCAATGCCATGCAGGCTTGGTGGGGAGAATGTTACCCTGGGGAATGCTTCCGCGATTGGCCCCTGCATCACTTCATGTTGTTCATGTCGGCTACAAAGACGATCCAGGCGATTCACCACAGGGTACACGGCACCAACTAGAACGATTGCTCGCCTGTATTGAACGGAGACGCTGTTCAGACCGTCTGTGTGTGGCAAGCTTATCTGACATGCCTGCCCTTCTGAGCGGGACTGAACAAACACCGGTTGGTGGATCGGTGCTAAAGGCAGCATAACCACAAGTGGCGTGAGCCAGCAGAGAAGAACGCTTAGAAATAAGCTGGTTAAGCGCGTGCTCTCTCTAAAACTGTCCAACTCAGATAAGAAAGAATCAGACTGCCGACAAGAAAACCAACATCGGCACCGACGCTAACGCGTTGAAATGGAAAACCCGCAACCAGATCAGCTAAAAACAGGATCCCAACTAGACCTGCTGCAGTCATTCCAATAAGTGGCAAAACTTTTGACACAGAATGCTCCTGACGATGAAGTAAATCGACCTATGCTACCAGAGCGTTTGCATCATAACGTCTGTTTCGCAAAAACCTTAGCACTCCAGAGCGTAAGACGACCGTGCCTTCGAAAACAAAATCCTTGACTGCCGTCTATACAGGTTCATTTGATCCCATCACGCTGGGCCATCTCAATGTCATCGAGCGAGCCAGCCGGATTTTTGAATCCATTATTGTCGGTGTTGGAATCAATTCTGATAAACAGCCTACTTTCACGCTTCAAGAACGGGTTAACCTTGTGGAAGCATCGGTTGTTCATATTGAGAATGTCCGGGTCGAACTTTTTAGCGGTCTATCGGTCGCTTTTGTTCGTGAGCAGAACGCCAATGTCTTGCTTCGCGGCGTGCGTTCGCTGACAGATATCGAGGCTGAATTCACAATGACGCTGGCGAATCGCAAACTTGATCCATCGGTTGAAACGGTCTTCTTGATTGCCGACTCGCAGTATTCACACATCTCGTCATCGCTGCTCAAGCAAATAACGCCTCTGGCTGGAGATGCGGCTCTGTTGCAATTTGTCCCAGTCGTCGTGCTGGATGCGCTGCGAAAAAAGCTCGCCGAAAACAAGCAGCCTCATATTGAAACGGCATGATGCATCAATCAATTGGCGCTTGGATGCGAACCCGGTTCACCACTTTCAAAATGCTGCCGTAGGTAGCGGGCTCGTTCGATATTGCGATCTTTTAGGTCAAGCTCGAGGCCTCGTAGTTTTTGAAGGTGAGCAGACTGTGTGCGGACAAGCAGTACATTGATGTCTGCAATCTTCACGTCGCCAATGAGGCCAAGCAATACGCCCATGCGCACTCTCGAAAGTAGTTGCATTGTTTCTTCTGCACTGATCGTCTGCGCTGTCCGCAGGATGCCATAAGCGCGGCTCACTTGGTCATGGACGTTTTGTTGAGTCTCGCGGACAAGAAACTCTCGCGCCCGCCGTTCGTATTCGATTAAAACCGGCACGACATCACCAACTTGCTCCACCAACTCTTCCTCTGTTTTACCAAGTGTTGTTTGATTAGAAATTTGATAGAAATCGCCCATGGCTTGCGATCCTTCACCATAAAGGCCACGCACAGCTAGGGAAATCTTATGCAAACTGCGGAAAACCTTGTCGATCTGCCGGGTGATGACCAGTGCCGGCAGATGGAGCATCACGCTCACTCGAATGCCAGTGCCCACGTTCGTCGGACAGGCGGTGAGATAACCCCATCTCGGATGAAAGGCGTAAGGGACTACCTTTTCAATCTGGTCATCAACGATCCTAATCTGCTCCCAAGCGCCGACTAGGTCGAGTCCGCTGTGCATGCATTGAATGCGGAGATGATCCTCTTCGTTAATCATTAAGCTCACCTGCTCAAGCAGATCAATGGCCACACTGCGGGCCCCCTGAGCATCGGCGTGTTCACGGCTTATCAACTGCCTCTCAACCAGAAACTGCCGATCAATTTCCTCTAAATGCCCCACGTCAATGTATTCAAGGCCACGACCAATCGGCACTTGTGCAATACGCTCTCGCAAGAAGCGTTCAATCTCACCTCGATCCTGATCGGTTGCGCGGCTCACGAACGGATAGTGAGCAACGTTGCGAGCCAGTCTCACACGACTACTCATCACGATATCAGACTCGGGGCCCGTTCCGCGCAGCCACTCACCGATCGATTGTGTCAAAGTTTCCAGTTTCATTGGTCGCCGGTAGTAGCAGTCGCGATAGAATTCGCGCTGATTTGAGGTGTGGGATGAATCCTATCAATCTTTGCTGGGTAGGATGAACCAGCGTTCCTCAATGTCGCGGATCAGATCCCTATTTTCTTTTGCTTTCTCGTAATCCTCACGCAGTATGGCTTCTTTCATTCCTCGGCGCAACCCGATGATACCGGCAAGTTCTTCGGTTCCTTCAGGCAGTAGAGTCTTTGCCACCTCAGCCGAGAGTGTGTCTGCTTTTGTTCGTGTCGGCCGGCGGCCAGTGTGCAGGGTTGCGCCATGAATATTGCCGATAAGGGGTTCGAGTTCTTTTTCAAATTGCACGTAATCATGGGGACAGCCGAGACGACCTTGGTTGCGAAAATCAAAGAATGTGATGCCGCACATGTCACAAGCTTTCTGATCGAGAATCGCAAGTTCTGCGGCTGTCTGACTAACGCCAAGTGGGCCTTTGAGACCACTTTTCTCTAGCTGTTCTTCTGCGTCCTCTTGCGGCCCCTGGCCAGAACCGTTCTCCGACTGATTTAAATAAACTCGGGCATGATCCTCACAGAGATGAACTTCACGAACCGCACCGCTTTCCAGCTCAGTGATATGAAAAACCGCTGGATTATCACACTGTTGGCATTTCATAAGTCAAAAACTCTTTCCCAATAGAATGACCGTACACCCAAAGCATAGCGATCGGACACGGAGCGGTCGCCCTCGCTTGGCTGAAACTCGGCCGCAATGCAGTTTTTGAGGGTGGGAACAGACGGGCGGACAGTTCTCTTATTGTTGGAGCCCTATCCTGTCGCTAGTCTCTTTATGCTCCTGCCGTCCCTACTACCCTTGTCAGTTTTCTATGCATCACCGTCCAGATTGGGATCGATTTGCTGAAATAGCAAGCACATTCCGCATCGTCCCCGTTTATCGGAGGCTGTTTGCGGACGGTCTCACGCCGCTTTCTGCTTTTTCTAAAATTGACGCCGGCGAGTGCGGCTGCCTTTTTGAAAGCGTGATCGGCGGTGAGAAAGTTGGCCGCTACAGCTTTCTGGGCTCCGATCCATTTTTACGAATTGAAGCTTTTGGCACGTCTGTTCGTATCATGGCGAATGGCACACTCGAGACGATCGAGTGTGCGGATCCCATCGAGGAACTCAAGCGGCGAATGGAGCCATTTCAGCCGGCTCGACTTCCAGAGTTACCGCCTTTTACCAGCGGTGTGGTGGGCTACGCTTCGTATGACTCGGTCCGTTTTTCCGAGCACTTGCCCAATGCACCGGCAGATGATCTTGGTCTCCCAGACATCAGTTTTTCTTTCTACGACCGATTAGTTGTTTTTGATAACGTCACAAAGTCACTCGACGTCGTTGTACTGGCACACATCAACGACACCTCTGCAGCGGGCGTGGCCCACGCCTATGAAATAGCTTGTCAACGTATCGATGCAACCATTGAACTGCTTTTTCGTCCATCTCCATGGCCAGTCGCAGCAGATATCGGTTCCCAGGCCGATGCCTATGATCTCGTCAACGGCATGACGCACTCCACATTCCCACGAGAGGAGTTCCTCGCTGCTGTTCAGCGAGTAACCGAATACATTCGCGCAGGTGATATTTTTCAGGCGGTTTTAAGCCGGCGGATTGAGGTCCCTTTTGCGTGTCCGCCTCTAGAACTCTATCGAACGCTGCGCGTAGTAAATCCTAGTCCTTTTATGTTTTATCTGCGCACGCCAGACGCAACACTTGTTGGCAGTTCTCCGGAAATCATGGTGCGGGTGATTGACGGCATCATCACCGTCCGACCGTTGGCTGGCACGCGACCGCGCGGGCTCACTCCCGAGGATGATCAGCGTTTAGCCGAGAGCCTGCTTGCCGATCCTAAGGAACGCGCTGAGCACGTGATGCTTATCGACTTGGGCCGCAATGATGTCGGGCGGGTTGCGGAGATTGGGTCCGTCTCTCTCAGCGATGTGATGTCGATTGAACGGTACAGCCACGTCATGCACCTTACGAGCAACGTCACTGGCCGACTCGCTTCGGGCATGACTGCATTTGACGCACTGCGAGCCTGCCTGCCGGCCGGAACAGTCTCCGGTGCACCAAAAATTCGCGCCATGCAGATCATTGATGAACTGGAACCTCGACGCCGTGGCCCCTATGCCGGAGCCGTTGGATATATCGACTTTTGCGGCTCGATGGATACGTGCATCGCTTTAAGAACGATTGTGGTTACCGGCGGCAAAGCATACGTACAATCTGGAGCCGGCATTGTTGCTGACAGTGTTCCGGAAAGTGAGTTTGAGGAGACCCTCAATAAAGCGAAGGGGTTGCTGGTCTCGATTGCCATGACGGCTCAACGGCTGAGGTCGGCCAGCGTGGAGTGAGATGATTTGTTTTGACTGCGTTACGATAAAACGATCCCGTCAGGATGTCATCGATAACGTAACCCTCACTATCGATGCTGGCGAGGCAGTGGCGTTCGTTGGGGCGTCTGGTGCTGGCAAGAGTTCTCTTCTGCTGGCGCTGGCATCTGTTTTGCCACTGCACCGTGGCGATATCACTGTCGACAACCTTTCTGTGCGCACAAATGCAGCTGCTGTTCGTGGTCGGGTCGGGTATGTGCCCGCTTGCCTCTCGGCGTGGCCGGCAATGCAGGCTACAGAGTTCCTCCAACTCTTTGCCATTTCCGCCGGGCTGTGTGGAAAGCCCTTGCGCAGTGCAATCGATAAGGCTCTCGCTCTGGCAGGCATGGATAGCTCCGGCAAGCAGACCGTCGATAGTCTCTGCAGTGGACAAGCCAAACGTCTGCTCATCGCCCGTGCTCTCCTACACGATCCGCCTGTTCTTATTTTTGACGATCCTTTTAGCGGCCTCGATTACAAGGAACGGATACTCGTCGAGCAGATCATTAGCGATGCCGTGATTATGAATAGAATTGTAGTGGCAGCGGTGGATAACGCCGTGGTCCCTCGTTGCTTTACGCAAGTGGCACTCCTTTCAAAAGGACGGCTTGTCGAGAGCGGACCGGCTGTGCCTGAGACCTTTGGGGCAGGGGACTCGGAGCGACACTGGGACTACCGGATCATCTGCCCCAGCCATTCCGAAACAGCTGTTAAGCTGCTCCGCCGACTGTGCGAATCGGCACATGCAGTCGACGGTGACACTCTCGACTGCCGACACAATCCCAGACAGCTGCCTTTTTCTGAGCTCGTTGCGGTGCTTGTGCGAGCCGGGATCGCCGTCGAAAGCGCAGGTTTTTACCCACACTGGACAGTGCAGTTACTGACATGATTGGTCCTCAGCCAGCCTGTGCCCAGGAACGGCGTACTTCGGCCAAACCTTCGACACACAGGTCGTATTCATCGCTGAGGTGCTCTAGCAGACGGCGCTCACTAGCGGCAGCATCGCTGATGAGCGTGCTGGCAATCCAGTAGGCTTGTTTGCCAGTGGTACGGTAGTCAATCAGAAACTCTTGCTGGGACGAACACTGAAGCCGCTTCAATGCCTCCGGATAAAGCCCGCTCCAAAAGAGTGTATAATCGCCGATATGGCGATAGCTATCGCGAACGACGTCGACGGCAAGGGGTGCCTGCTGCACCATAGCCAGCATGCGAGCTAACTCATCTATTTTAAACAATCCAGCAGCCTGTTCAGAACAGATCTGCTCGGGCCGCATAAATCGAACCAGCAGCATCGCAACATAATCGATTAAAGGAGGGTCTACTACTCCTAGGCTGGCAAGAAATGCATGCTCGGTTAGGCCGCGAAAGAACCGATCGATGTCATTTGAATCACGCGCTGAATACATAGTTAACTGGCCTCCTCAGGCCGACGTTTCTACGCTTTATTATAGGATTCTGTTCATCGTTGGCACCATGCCACTCATTCAACGCGAGGGTTCCCCTGTACGATAATGAATTTTATGCCTGTACTTGATCTGCTGCCTGCTCCGTTTGCCCTCGCGTGGCTTCCTGTTTCATTTTGTCTGGCCAGTGCTTCAGAATCGGCACTGCGTCCCCTTTTATTTCAGCTTGTTGTGATCATCTTGGCCGCTCGGCTCGGGGCCGGCATTGCTCGCCGGCTGGGACAGCCGAGTGTTGTAGGAGAGATTGTGGCCGGCCTCCTGCTTGGTCCATCGGCCCTAGGAGCGGTAGCCCCCGAACTTTCAGCACTGATTTTTGGTGGTGGAACAACGCCGCTCACCGAGGGTGGCCTAGGAACCAACGAGGCCGCCCTCACAACCTTAAGTCAGATCGGGCTTATCATGCTCTTATTTCTCATCGGTCTGGAATTCGATTTTTCTCATGTCCGTAAGCAAGGCTGGCGGGCGGCGGCAATTTCTATTGCCGGAGTGGTAACGCCTTTTGCGCTCGGTGTTGGCCTGGCCATAGCTATGGTGCCTCGGCTTGAGTCTCTGGGGGCACCGGCATCGCTGCATCCCCTCTGCTTTGCTCTCTTTCTGGGCACCGCATTATCGATTACCGCCATTCCCATTCTCGGGCGCATCCTGATCGAAATGGGAATGCAACACACGGCGATCGGAGCAACTGTCGTCGCAGCAGCCGCGTGTGATGATGCCGTGGGATGGATCCTGCTGGCAGCGGTGTCGGCAGCTGCAGTTGGACAGTTTGAAATGCAGAATGTGATTCTTATGGTTGGATCCACGACGTTCTTTGCACTCGCTATGTTTTTTGTTGTGCGTCCCTGCATGCTGCCGTGGCTCGAACAGGCTGTCACGACTGGCGGTACCGAGACTGATTCGCAGCAGAGTCAACTATCACTCGGGGCACTATCGCTTGTCTTGGCTGCGCTTTTGTGTACTGCGCTGATTACCAGTCTGATCGGTATTTTTGCAATTTTTGGTTCCTTTTTGTTTGGAGCAGCACTCTCCGGTTCACCGCGGGTGCGCGATGCGATTGCATCACATCTAACTGCCTTCGTAACCGTTTTCTTTTTGCCGATCTTCTTCACATACACTGGTCTCCGAACAAATATCGGTGTGCTCGGATCAGTCGAGGCCTGGCTGTGGTGCGGCGCGGTGATGGTAACGGCTATCGTTGGTAAATGGGGTGGTTGTGGCTTGGCCGCTCGGCTCTGTGGAATGCCACCGGGGGAAGCGAGTTGTGTTGGGGTACTCATGAATACACGGGCATTGATGGAATTGATTGTTATCAATGTGGGCATGGATCTGGGCGTGATTCCACCAGCCGTTTACTGCATGCTCGTGCTGATGGCAATTGGCACGACCCTAATGGCAACACCATTGGCGGCACACATGCTGCGTGGCAGCCCCTATGAACAGCGACTCATCGAACGCCAATTCCTCAGGCCACAGCGTTAGAAAGGGCATCGTGATTTGCCCGCTTGCCTTGTTCCCTTCAATCGGTGACAGCCGCCACTAATTGGCCCACATACTCTTCGATTTCTCGCACCACATCGCAGCGAGGTTGCGTTGTAAATGCTGCCAAATGACGTACCACAGCCGAGCCAACAATCACGCCATCAGCGACCTCTGCCACCGCCCGTGCCTGCTCCGGACTATTGATGCCAAAGCCCACAAGAATTGGCACATCTGTCTTTGTGCGAAGCCATTTGACCCGTTCGACTAAGCCGGTGGGCAAAGCGGTACGTTCACCCGTGACACCCGCTACCGCCACGCAGTACAGAAATCCCGAAGCCTTTCGGGCAATGGCCTCGGCTCGTTCGGGAGACGTGGTCGGGGTCACCAGTCGTACCAGCGATACTCCAATTTCGCGACAGGCCGCATCCAGTGGATCGGATTCTTCGATCGGCAGATCGGGCACTACCAGCCCCACCAATCCGGCCGCAGCGGCATCTGTTACAAATCGTTCAATACCACGGCGAAAAATAAGCGAGTAGCTCGTCATTGCCAGCAGTGGCATTTGCACTCGTTGGGTTGCCTGCTTGGCCAAGCTAAACAAACCATCAAGCGTCATACCAGCAGCAAGGGCACGGGTGTAGGATGACTGAATCACGGGGCCATCGGCGATCGGATCACTGTATGGCACACCCAGTTCGCAAAGCGATGCTCCCGCCCGATCGATTGCTTCCAACACCTCAAGCGTTGTCTCGATGTTGGGATCCCCTGCCGTAACAAAAGGTGCCAGAGCCTTGCGGCTCAGTTGTTTGTTGGCTCTGAACATTGCTTCAAGTGACACCGTTTGCACCCATGTGAATCCTTTCGTATTTCTCAGTAAAATAATGACATCTGCAATGCATAAGAATTAGTCAGCTATTTCGCTGTTCGTCAAACCCCGCAAGCGTGCAATCTCGGCAGCGTCCTTATCGCCGCGCCCCGATAAGCAGACAACAAGAATTTCATCTTGCGATCGTAAAGCGGCCTCTTTAACAGCCCAGGCGAGGGCGTGCGACGTTTCAAGTGCCGGCAGAATACCTTCTCTACGGGCGACAAGATCAAACGCGTCGAGCGCTTCGCCGTCCGTCACGCTTTTGTATTGCACTCGACCGGCATCACGCCAGTAACTGTGCTCGGGGCCAACACCTGGATAATCGAGGCCAGCCGAGACAGAGTGCACGTCCGAGGTTTGTCCATCTTCATTTTGCAGCACATAACTGAGGCTGCCATGCAGGATACCAGGACGACCGAAACTGAGACTTGCCGCATTATCACCGGCCTTATCCGAACGACCTCCCGCCTCAACTCCAACCAACTGCACCTCTGGACTATCTACAAGTGGATAAAATATACCGGCGGCATTGCTGCCACCACCGACACAGGCGACCACTGTGTCGGGCAGTCGACCAAACTGTCGTAGGCACTGCTGTCGTGTCTCTTGACCAATCACAGATTGGAAGTCGCGCACAATCCGCGGAAAGGGATGAGGCCCCACGACTGATCCGATGATGTAGTGCGTGGTTTCAACCGAGCCCATCCAATCGCGCATTGCGTCATTTATAGCATCCCGCAGCGTGCGCGATCCGCTGGTAACCGGCCGCACTTCGGCCCCCATGAGTCGCATGCTGCGTACATTAGACGCTTGGCGGCGCACATCTTCCTCACCCATATAAATAATGCATTCCAAGCCGAACCGCGCGCATGCAGTTGCTGTAGCCACACCGTGCTGCCCAGCACCTGTTTCGGCAATGATTCGCTGTTTACCCATGCGCTGTGCAAGCAGACCTTGCCCGAGCGTGTTGTTGATCTTGTGGGCGCCGGTATGGCTGAGATCTTCGCGCTTTAAATAAATCTGGGCACCTCCCGCATAGGCGGTGAGACGTTCCGCAAACAGGAGCGGCGTCGGTCTGCCGACAAATGCCGCGAGCAGGGCGTCCAGCTTGGCCGAAAAACTCGGATCCGCTTGCGCGTCTTCGTATGCCCGCTCAAGCTGATCCAAGGCTGCCGAAAGGGTCTCCGGAACATAACGACCACCATAACGACCGAATCGTCCCAGGGCATCCGGTACGTTGGAGATCGCTGTTGGCGTAACTTGTGGGCTGGGCATCAGAAAGTTTCCGCAGGAAAAGGGGATAGTAACGGAAGCAAATCACTGCACGCGTCAAATTGCTAATGGATTGTAGCCTGTCACCGCACTGCTACCATCGCAGGAGCGTGCCGAAAGAGATTCTTTGCTTTTTCATACGATACCACCGATGCCAGAACTCCCCGAAGTTGAGACGATGCGACGCGGAATTGCGTCTATCGTAGGGCAACGCATTGCGTTGGCCACTTTTCCGAAAAAGACCCGTCAAACGATTACCATAACCCCACGTCCCAGAACGCTTGCAGGCAAACTGGTAGGTCGCTGTATTGTGGCGGTACACCGCTTCGGAAAACGCATTGCCATTGAATTCGAAGGCACGCCTAACTGTGGCAAGCAGTTTCAGCCGCACTGGCTGGTAATCGAACCACGCATGACCGGACTCTTACTGCTTGCCGAGCCTCCTACTCCCCAACACGTGCGTCTGGATATTCGCTTGTCGCAACCGCGCCAGCAAGCAGGGCCACACGTTGCGGCACCAACGGCTACAGGGCGGCCGTCGAAGCGAGACTCACAGCTTGTGTTCTGGGATCGCCGAGGATTGGGTACAGTGCGATTCGTTGACAAGCGGGGGCTCCTTGCCGCCTGCGGTCCGGATCGCCTCGGCCCCGATGCTCTTAGCATTACTGGCCGAGACTTTTTCGCGCGGCTGGGACGATCGAGCCGTGCCGTTAAAGTTGCTTTGCTTGATCAAAAAGCTGTCGCAGGGATCGGCAATATCTATGC
>Ga0194051_1000998_pt1 | contig 15463 bp, 15 predicted proteins | sample SepL2320m_MetaG_FD_161275 | JGI IMG/M metagenome (GOLD analysis project Ga0194051, IMG submission 161275) | Anoxic zone freshwater microbial communities from boreal shield lake in IISD Experimental Lakes Area, Ontario, Canada - Sep2016-L239-20m | ecosystem: Environmental > Aquatic > Freshwater >... | reverse complement strand
TGGTCCCTAGGGCCACCCGAGTGCGCCCGGTGGCTACGAAGGTCGCCAAGGCCACCAAGGCCACTAAGGCAGCGAAGGTCACGAAGGTAGTGAAGACGGCCAAGGCAACCAAGGCAACCAAGGCAACGAAGGCTGCGAAGGTTGCAAAGGCTGCGAAGGCGACTGCTTCCAACTGAGGGAGGAGGGCGAGCGGATCTGGAGGGTCTGCGCATCGCCTGAGCGAGGCAGACGAAATGAATCCCGGGCAAGCTGCAACCTCGACATTTGTCAGATCGTAAGTCCGATCGTATCCATGAGGTGGATATGAGGGTTGTCGCGGGCGCAGTCACCTTCCAAGTCTCGGATCTGGCCAAGAACTATCGCAATGTGTTGGACCAGGCCCGTCGGAGCAGGGCGATGGTCCGGGACAAGGACGGCAAAACACTGGTGATGATGCCGGTCGGCGACTTATGGCGAGACAGCCAGATGGCCGAGTTCGTCCGGGACCTGCTGCGGCTGGAGCGGGCAGTCTCCCGTGGCGACAACGATGACGTCATTGCGTCGGGCAGCCTCTCCTGGGTCTCGGTTCTTCCGCTGGAGAGTCAACAGCGCTTCGTCGAGGAGCTCTACGGGCCCGTGCAGGTCGCGTTGAGCGGTGGACCGATCAGTCCTGTGCACGATCTCATCGCTGACTGGATGGCGACCGCGGATACGTGGGCCGATGTGGACCTGCGCCAAGAGTTGCTCGGGTATGCCACCGAGCCGCTGGTCGACTTCTCCCTCTGAGCCCGTTGACTCCGAGGCGACCGATGCGACTCGTTCTTGAGAATCATCCAACGTCGGAGGTTGGGTTCGCTTCTGCTCGCGCGCTGCGCGAATGGAACGCAGCAGCATCCGGTGTACCGGAACTGATGGCCAGGGAGTTGGATCGACTGAAACTCCGTCCCCTAGACAGAGGGCAGAACCCCCGCCGGACCTACCCGCTCAGGCCTCCACTCGACAATAACACCATCGGAGGAGTCGCTCTTCCCCTGTGGCAGCAAGAGATCACTACGGGAGGGCCGTCGTTTGGCGTCGGCCATCGATGGCTCGGACAGTTCAGACAGTGGCCAGCATTCGTTCCAACGCCACCTTGGCCCAGCTTGCCGTCTCGGGGTCGACGGTGATGCGGTTACGCACTTCGCCAGCGACCAGACCCTCGAGCACCCAGGCCAGGTGGGGGGCGTCGATCCGGAACATGGTCGAGCACGGGCACACCAACGGATCGAGGGAGACGACCGTCTTGTCGGGGGTCTCGGCGTCGAGCCGGTTGACCAGGTGGATCTCGGTGCCCACGGCGATGACCGACCCAGCTGGGGCCTCAGCCACTGCCCGAATGATGTAGTCAGTCGACCCCACCTGGTCGGCTGCCTCCACCACATCGTGGGCGCACTCGGGATGGACGATGACGATCCCGCCCGGGTGCTCAGCCCGGAAGGCGTCGATATGAGCCGGGCGGAACCGCTGATGGACGGAGCAGTGCCCCTTCCACAGCAGCAGTGTGGTGGCCGCCATGGTGGCATCGTCGAGCCCACCAGAGGTCTGGCGTGGGTTCCACACCGCCATGTCTTCCTCGGTGTACCCGAGTTCGAAGCCGGTATTGCGACCGAGGTGCTGGTCCGGGAAGAAGAGGACCTGGTCGCCTCGACTCCCACCGGTTCCATCGTCGCCCAGGGCCCAGGTCAGCACGGCCCGGGCATTGGACGACGTGCAGACCACGCCGCCGTTGCGGCCGACGAACGCCTTCAGGGCAGCCGAGGAGTTCATATACGTGACCGGGATCACTCGGGTGATGTCGGTCACCTCGGACAGCGTCTCCCACGCCTCCTCGACCGAGTCGATGTCGGCCATGTCGGCCATGGAGCACCCGGCATTGAGGTCGGGCAGCAAGACCTGCTGGTGGTCGCCGGTAAGGATGTCGGCTGACTCGGCCATGAAGTGGACCCCGCAGAACACCACGTACTCGGCCTCGGTCTGGTCGGCAGCGATGCGGGACAGCCCGAACGAGTCGCCCCGGGCATCGGCCCACACCATGACCTCGTCGCGTTGGTAGTGGTGGCCCAGAATGAACAGGCGAGAGCCGAGCGTCGCTTTGGCCGCTCGGATGCGTTCGGTCAATTCTTCGGGCCCCGCGAGCGTGTACTCGTCGGGGAGGGCTTTCTGTAAGCGCAGCATGTGGGGTATGACCTCCTCGGGGAGGCGCTCCGGTCAGTGGCCGGCGGGGACAGCCTGGTCGCCCATCCGCGGGGATGTCGGCCCCGGAGCGGTAGATGTCGCCGGAAACCAGGCCGGCGTTCCGCCAGTGTATTGCCTGGAAGGCCCCCGCGGTTCTTGGGGCTTTTGCAGTGGCTCCCACACCGAGGTGACACGGGACCGGGTCGCACCGCGGCACACTGGTGACGTGGCTACCCGTCCTCTCTCCGGTTCGATCCCCGATGTTCCGGGCTCGTACCAGTTCATCGACCGGGACGGCCGCGTCATCTACGTAGGGAAGGCCAAGTCGCTCCGGTCCCGGGTGAACTCGTACTTCCAGGATCCAGCCAACCTGGCTCGGCGCACCGCCCAGATGGTGGAGGCCGCCGACCATGTCGAGTGGATGGTCGTCGGGACCGAGGCCGAGGCGCTCCTGCTCGAGCACAACCTGATCCAGCAGTTCCAGCCCCGGTTCAACATCCGACTCAAGGACGACAAGAGCTACCCGTGGCTGGCGCTCACCGTCAACGACGACTGGCCCAAGCCGTCAGTGGTCCGGGGGCGCAAGCGCAGCGGCGTGCGCTACTTCGGCCCGTACCCCAACGTGGGGGCCATCCGGGGCACGCTCGACCTGTTGCTGCGCTCGTTTCCGGTCAGGACCTGCTCGGATTCCAAGTTCCGGACCCACGAGCGCCTGGGCCGCCCGTGCCTCCTTTTCCACATCGACCGGTGCTCGGGTCCGTGTGTGGGCGCGGTGACCCACGAGGAGTACGACGCCATGGTGGCCGACCTCACCATGTTCCTGGGTGGGGATACCGGTCCGCTGGAACGCCACATCGAAGAAGCCATGAGGGAGGCGTCAGCCGCCCTCGACTACGAACGGGCCGGGGCATTGCGCGACAAGCTCGAGGCAGTGCGCACGGCGGATGCTGTCCGTCAGATGGAGCTCGACCAGCCCGAGGACCTCGACGTGGTGGCTCTGGCCGAAGACGAACTCGAGGCGGCGGTGCAGGTCTTCCACGTACGGGCCGGACGGGTGATCGGACGCTCGGCCCTGTTCGTCGACAAGGTGGAGGACCTAGACGCTGGAGCGCTGATGGAGCGGCTCCTGGTGGACATCTACGCCGAGGCGGCTTCCGGAGTACCGAAGCAGATCCTGGTCCCGACCATGCCCACCGATCTCGACGTGGTGACCGAGTACTTGTCAGCGCGACGCGGGGGATCGGTGGCGGTGCGGGTGCCCGTCCGCGGGCCCAAGGCAGCCTTGCTCGAGACAGTGGAGCGCAATGCCCGAGACGCATTCCATCGCCATCGGATGCATCGCACCTCGGACCACAACAGTCGGGCCCGAGCCCTCGAGGCACTCCAGCGAGAGCTGCATCTGCCGGATGCTCCCCTGCGTATCGAGTGCTACGACATGAGCCATCTGCAGGGCACCGACTACGTGGGTTCGATGGTGGTATTCGAAGATGGGCTCCCGAAAAAGTCCGACTATCGCCACTTCAAGGTGGCCACGGTGCCCGGCAACGATGACTATGCGGCCATGGAAGAGGTGCTCACCCGTCGCCTGACGGCACTCCTCGAGGAGGAGCGGCGACCAGTTGGCGCCATCAGGGCGACACAACTGGGCGCTGACGGGGAGGAGCTGACTCCCGATAGTGAAGCGGGAGCCGAAGATGCAGGCACCGCGCCAACCGCAACCCGTCGGCGCTTCGCCTACCCGCCCCAGCTGCTGCTGGTTGATGGCGGCCTGGGGCAGCTCCACGTCGGCATGCGGGTGCTCGAGCAGCTCGGCCTGAGCGATCGGGTACCGATCGCCTCGCTGGCCAAGAGCTTCGAAGAGGTCTATCTACCTGGATCGTCAGAGCCGGTTCGGCTGCCCAGGCAGTCCGAGGGCTTGTATCTGCTGCAGCGACTGCGAGACGAAGCGCACCGCTTCGCCATCTCCTATCACCGGACACTACGGGGCAAGCGGATGACCGTCGGGGCCTTGGACGGCGTTCCAGGACTCGGCTCAAAACGGAGGACTCGGCTCGTGGAGCAGTTCGGGGGTCTCGGCGAGCTACGAAAGGCCGACCGGGACGAGTTGATGGGCCTATCGTGGTTACCGGCCGAGGTGGGTGCTGCGGTGTTCGAGCGCCTGCACACGCCACTGAGCCCGAACCGGTGAACCGCAGAACACAGGGGCCCGCACGTGAGGATTGAGCGATGACTGCACGACATGTCGAGGGAGACCGGTGAGCGAGTACCTGGTGGTGACGGGTATGTCCGGGGCAGGGCGCTCGACGGCGGGCGCCACTCTGGAGGACCTCGGCTGGTTTGTCATCGACAACATGCCCTCGGCGCTCATCTCCAAGGTCTCGGAGCTCGTGGACGGCACCGGTTCAGAGATGGAGCGGGTGGCCTTCGTGGTCGGGCGAGGGGGAGGGGATCTCGACGACGTCCTGCCCGCAGTGGATGCGCTGATTGCAGCCCGTAACCGGGTGCGCATCCTCTTTCTCGATGCTTCCGACGACGTCTTGATCCGCCGGTTCGAGGGCACTCGTCGTCGCCATCCTCAGGTGGCCCGTGGCGTCGTCGACTCCATTGCCGATGAGCGGGCACTCTTGGCCGGCCTGCGGGACCGGGCTGATCTGGTGATGGACACCGGCGAGCTGAATACCAATCAGCTGCGATCCCGCCTGCTCGAGGTGTTCGGTGGGGAAGAGTCGGGCAGCACCATGCAGACCTCGGTGCTGTCGTTCGGCTTCAAGCACGGCGTGCCCCTCGATGTTGATCTGATGTTCGACTGCCGCTTCCTCCCTAATCCCTACTGGGAGGAGGCGCTGCGCAGCCACAGCGGTCTGGAGCCCGAGGTGCGGGCCTATGTGCTCGATCGACCCGAGACCCTCCAGTTCCTCGACAAACTCGATGATCTGCTCACCATGCTGATCCCCGCGTATCAAAAAGAAGGCAAGTCGTATCTGACGGTCGCCATGGGCTGCACCGGTGGTCGGCACCGCTCAGTCGTGCTGGCCGAGGAATTGCACCGTCGGCTCGAGGCCCACGATCTTCCGACGGCGGTCTTCCATCGCGACGTGGATCGCTGATGAGCGAAGTGGTTGGGCTGGCGGACACACTGCGCCCTCGGGTCGTCGCCATCGGTGGAGGTCATGGCCTGGCCGCCACCCTGCGGGCGGTACGGCTCTACACCGACCAGATCACGGCCATTGTCTCGGTGGCCGATGATGGGGGCTCGTCGGGTCGCCTGCGCGAGATGCTGCACATCATCCCTCCCGGTGACCTGCGGACCTGCCTGGTCGCTCTGGCCGAGCCGGGAGCACCCCTAGCGGAGGTCTTCGGCTATCGGTTCACCGAAGAAGAGCTTGCCGGACACTCCCTCGGGAACCTCATCCTGGCTGGGCTGATGGCCGCCTCCCCTGACCCGGTAGTGGCTCTGGACGAAGCGTGCCGACTGCTCGGTGTGACCGGACGGGTCCTTCCGTCCACCACGGAGCCAGTGGTGCTGAAGGCAGAGGCTGAGGGCAGATCGGTAACCGGGCAGGTCGCCGTCAATGCCACCGATCGGATCCAGCAAGTTTCATTGGTACCGGCGGACCCCTCGGCCCCCGACGCTGCCGTGCAGGCACTGGCCGAGGCTGATCAGATCGTTCTCGGCCCCGGTTCGCTCTACACCAGTGTGCTGGCCGCGGCTGTCGTGCCCGGTATCCGGGAGGGCATTAGACGATCTCCAGCAACCAAGGTCTATGTCTGCAACCTCCGTCCCCAGGATGCCGAGACGGCCCACTACGACGTGGCCATGCACGTCGAGGCACTGCTGGCCCACGGGGTATCGGTCGACCAGGTGGTGTGCGATTCCTCGGCCATCGACGTCGGTTCTGTGCCAGTTCCGGTGGTCGATGTGCCTATGGCCAGGCCCAACGGACTAGCGCACGATCCGTCCAGACTGGCGGCGACCCTCTCCCATCTGATCGGATGAGGCTCCAGGTGCCCTAGATGCCGTATCGTGTCGCTGGCCCTAGACGTAGGGGAGGCGCAGCACGGCGCGCGGGAATGCCCGAGTTGTGCAGCACATGGAGACCATCAGATGAACGATGAGGCACGTCGATGAAGGATGAGGCACGAGAGATATGACCGTACGAATCGGTATTAACGGCTTCGGACGTATCGGACGGAACTACCTGCGGGCCGCTCGTCAACTGGGTGCAGACATCGAGATTGTGGCCATCAACGATCTGACCTCGGCGGCCACGCTGGCCCACCTGCTTAAGTACGACTCGACCCATGGACGTTTCGACGGCGTGGTCGAGGTGGAGGGGAACTCCCTGGTCCTCGACTCCGGCCTCATCGCCGTGCTGGCCGAGCGTGACCCCAAGGCTCTGCCGTGGGCCGACCTGGGTGTCGACGTGGTCATCGAGTCGACCGGTCTGTTCACCACACGCGATTCGGCGTCGGCCCACCTTGATGCCGGAGCCACCCGGGTCATCATCTCGGCCCCGGGGACCGACGTGGACGCCACCTTCGTGGTGGGAGTGAACGACGATGCCTTCGACCCAGCCAAGGACTTCGTGGTGTCGAATGCCTCATGTACCACTAACTGCTTCGTGCCCCTGGTCAAAGTGCTCGACGACACGTTCGGCGTCGAGTCGGGCCTCATGACCACGGTCCACGCCTTTACCAACGACCAGAACCTGCTGGACCTGCCGCACAATGACCTTCGCCGGGGAAGGGCTGCAGCCATCAACATCGTCCCGTCATCGACCGGGGCAGCCCGAGCTACCAGCCTGGTGCTCGAGTCCATGAAGGGTCGCCTCGACGGCACTGCACTGCGGGTACCGGTGGCCGACGGCTCCATCACCGACTTCACCGCGGTGGTCCCTGGCGTGGTCACTGTTGAGCAGGTCAATGAGGCGTTTGCCGCTGCTGCCGCATCCGGGCCGCTGTCCAAAGTGCTGGTGTACACCGAAGATCCCATCGTCTCCACCGACATCGTCGGCAGCCCGGCCTCGTGCACCTTCGACGCCGGGCTCACCATGGTGATGCCGTCAGCCTCGGGGATCACCCTGGTAAAGGTCAACGGTTGGTACGACAACGAGTGGGGCTATGCCAACCGGCTGGTCGACCTTTCGCTGGTCGTAGGCGCTGGGTCCTGAGGCCGGGGTCGGGGGAGTGGACATGCATTCGGGGGAGACAAGATGATGAGCGAGTCCGAGGGGAATCCACTGCTCCAGGGGCTACCGCTGTTGGGCGACCTGCCTGATCTGGACGGGGCCAGTGTCCTGGTGCGGGTGGACTTCAACGTGCCGCTGCGACCGTGTGCGGACGCCATGTCCGTCGTGACCGACGACTTCCGTATCCGGGCCGCACTTCCGACCCTCGAGTATCTGATCGCAGCAGGGGCCAGCGTCACGGCCTGCACGCATCTGGGCCGACCCGAGGGCGCCCCGGACCCCCGGTGGGACCTGGGTCCTGTTCGCGAAGAGTTGGCCCGGCTGGCCCCCCAGGTCGAGCTGATCGAAAACCTTCGTTTCGACCCAGGGGAGACGGCCAACGATGCGGGGTTCGTCTCTAAGTTGGTGAACTCCCACGACGCCTATGTGAATGATGCCTTTGGGGTCTCTCATCGTCGGCACGCCTCGGTCGTCGGGCCGCCGGCCTATCTACCCAGTGCGGCCGGCCGACTCCTGGAGAAGGAGATCGAATCGCTCGGTCGCCTGCTCGGCACGCCGGACCAGCCCTTCGTGGCCGTGGTCGGTGGAGCCAAGGTGGCCGACAAGATCGGTGTCCTGAAGGCACTGCTTGACCACGTGGACGCACTGATCGTTGGCGGGGGCATGGCGTTCACGTTCCTGGCCGCCCAGGGGCATGACATCGGGGGGTCGCTGGTGGACCGTGACCGGATTGCCGAGTGCGCAGCACTGCTCGAGTCCGGCACCCCGATCTATCTACCTACCGACATCGTGGCCCTCGAGCCCGGAGCCACCTTTGGGTGTGACTGTAACGATGGTGAAGTCCGGACGGTCGGAACCGACATTCCGGATGGATGGCAAGGGCTCGATATCGGGCCCGAAACGGTGGCCGCCTATGCCGAGTACATCGCCGGTGCGGGCACCGTGCTGTGGAACGGCCCGATGGGCGTCTTTGAAGACAGCCGGTTCAGTGCCGGCACGGCCGGCGTGGCCGCTGCCGTGGCTTCATGTTCGGGATACACGGTGGTGGGCGGGGGAGACAGCGCCGCTGCCGTGGACGAGCTCGGCCTCGACCATGAGATCAGCTTCATCTCTACTGGAGGTGGCGCCTCACTGGAGTTGCTCGAGTTCGGGGACCTGCCGGGCCTAGCTGCGCTGCGTGGTGCGTCCAATGCACCGAGCGTCACTCGTCGGTCTTCCCTGTGAGTCCGTCGGCTCCCTCGAGGAGGCCGCTGATCAGCGGCAATTGGAAGATGAACCTCGATCACCTAGAGGCCATCCACGCCGCTCGCGACCTGGGACTGCGGATTCAGCCGGCCGATGTCTCCGGCATCGACGTGTCGGTGCATCCGCCCTTTACCGACATCCGGTCTGTTCAGTCGGTCTTGGAGGGGGAGGGCATCCCTGTGGCACTTGGTGCTCAGAACTGCGCCATCGAGGACTCGGGAGCGTTCACGGGCGAGGTGAGCCCGGTCATGCTGGCCAAGCTGCACGTCGAGTACGTCATTATCGGGCATTCGGAGCGCCGTGCGCACTTCGCCGAGTCCGATGCCGTGGTGGCGGCCAAGCTGCGGGCTGTGCTGCGCAACGGCATGGTGCCCATCTGCTGCGTGGGGGAGTCCATTGACGAGCGCGACATCGGGCTCACCCAGGAACGCCTGTCGTCTCAGGTGGGGGCGGCGTTGGCAGCCGTGCCTGCCGACGTGGCTGGAGGGATGGTTCTTGCCTATGAGCCCATCTGGGCCATCGGCACCGGCCAGGCAGCCACACCGGCGGATGCCCAGGATGCGTGCGCCTGGATCCGCGGGGTCGTGGCCACGGCCGTTGGAGAGGACGCGGCCCTGGCGGTGCGCATCCAGTACGGGGGATCGGTCAAGGCGGACAACGCCGAAGAACTGATGCGGTGCCCGGACGTGGACGGCCTGTTAGTTGGGGGCGCCAGCCTGGATGCGGCCGGATTCACCGAGATCATTCGGGCTGCGTCCCGGGCGGGTCGCTGAGTTTGGTAGCGTTTACCTTCGTCCCGACCCAGAGGAGTTTCGTCCCGTGTTGACCGCAGTGATCCTCGTGCTCCAGGTTGTCTGCTGTCTGGCGCTGATCTTCCTGATTCTCATGCACTCCGGCAAGGGTGGTGGGCTGTCGGACATGTTCGGTGGCTCGGTCGGATCAGCTGCTGCCGGTTCGACCGTGGTGGAGAAGAACCTCGACCGAATCACGGTCGTCGTAGCTGTGGTCTTCGCCTTCTCCAACATCATCCTCCTCCTGCGCCTGCAGTGACGGACCCCGGCGCCGAGCCCGTCGAGCGCCGGTTCCACCCGTCAACCCTCTGGCGTGAGCACCGGGCCCGTTGGACGCTTCCGCTGTTCATTGTGGCCGTCATCGTCGTGGTGGCGGTGGTGGATCATCTGAGCCACAGCCAGATCGCCCGGGTCGATCAGCCAGCGCCACCCACCCTGGTCCAAGCCACGGGGGGCAGGTCCTTCGTGCACCTCGGTGGCGAGTGGTCCGGGTTCAACCCGAACACTCCGGCCGGAGCATCGTCGTCGACACCGGCGTTGCTGTCGTCGGTGCTGCCCAGCGCCTATGTGATTAATTCGAAACTGATCCCTCAGGTCAACACCGACCTGTTGGTGAGCGTGGAGGCCACCTCGACGGCGCCGCTCACCATTCAGTACGTCGTCAACCCCAAGGCGGTGTGGTCCGACGGGGTGCCATTGACGGCGGACGACTTCATCTATGCATGGCAGGCGCAACGGGGTGACGGGGTGGACATCGACGGGCGTCCGAATCAGGTCGCCTCGACCCTCGGGTATCGCGACGTGGCTTCGGTGGTGGCTACCAACGAGGGCCGAACGGTGACCGTCACGTTCGCTTCTCCCTATGCGGACTGGCGAGTGATGTTCGATCACATGGTGCCCGCCCACATCGCCCGGAAGGTGGGGTGGAACACCGGGTTCGCCACGTTTGATCCATCGATCGATCTGTCGGCGGGACCGATGATCGTGCGATCGGTGGATTCGGCCGGTACGGCAGTGATGACGTTCAACCCGTCGTGGTGGGGTACACCATCGGCACTGGCCAGTGTGCTCGTATCTGGACGCGAAGGTAATGCCAACTGGATCCGTACGCTGACAACCACCCGTGATGCCGTGGTGCAGCCGGGGTCATTCACCCTGTCGTCGCTCAATGCGGTGTCGTCGTTACCAGATACCCAGAGCAGTATCCATCCCGCTCTCACGTTTCAGTCGTTGGAGTTCAACGTGAAGTCGTCGGTGGCCGGACGGTTGGCGGCACGTCAGGCAATCGCCCATGCGTTGGACCGCCAAGAGATCTTGAACAAGCAGTTCGGTTCCATCGATCCGGCGCTGCAGGTGAGCCAGGACCACTTGGCCGTGGTGACGCAGCAGTCATATGCGGCGTCACCGGCGGCGGGGGAGTACGCCGCAGTCGACCTCACCTCGACTGAGACGCTGCTGGTGTCGATTGGCTACACGAAGTCCCCCGGGGGCGACTTCGTGGACGGTTCGGGCAAGCCGTTGACGGTGCGGATGGCCGTGGAACAGGGCGACCCGTGGATCGGAGGGTCGGCGGCAGAAATCGTGGCCCAGTTGCATGCCGCGGGCATCACTGTGGTGAGCATTCCCGTGCAAGGGACGGCGGGCTTACGGGCAGCGGCGGCCGGTGATACCTACGACATGGCGCTCGTGACCCGGGTGTCGGGCCCCTTTCCGTCAGGCACTCAGGGGTGGTACTCGGATGGAACGGGCCGCAGGGGGACGGCGGACAGTCAGAACTGGAGCAAGGTCGATGATGCTCAGATCGATGAGTTGTTCGTACGGGCCGCACAGGCATTGAATCCGGTGTCCGGTGGAGAGACCTACGGTCAGATCGATGACCAGTTGTGGAGCCAGATGGTGGCATTGCCACTCTTCGGCGAGCCTGGGCTGTTGGCCAACGGGGTGCGGATCGCCAACGCTGTCTACAACCCGTCAGTCGATGGTGTCATGTGGAATGTGGCGCTGTGGACAAGGATGCAACCAGCCCCGTCGGATAGTCGACGGTGACGAGTCCGAACCGCACGAGGTACCCCTTCGGGCGCGCTACGATTCGCTTCGCCCCGATGGCCTCATCGGAGTCACCCAGTCGGAGTGGCGGAATAGGCAGACGCGCTAGCTTGAGGGGCTAGTGTCCGAAAGGACGTGGGGGTTCAAGTCCCCCCTCCGACACGTGAGGGTTCAAGTCGGTGTGGAGGGGAGTTGTACCCCCACAAAACTCCAAGAGCCGCAGGTCATCCCTGGTGTCAACAGAATCATGACGGCGCTACGGTTACGACCCGGACCCGGGCCGAAGCACTGAAAACAAGGTGCCGATGAGTATTCGGCACCTACACGGCTGTCCTTCGATACCGGCCGGCCTGCACAGCATCCCCGGCCAACGAGGGCCGAGGATGCTGGCACCGCGGACGCAACCTGTGTCGAACCGCTCAGATGGCGGCCAACTTCGCCTTCATGTGGTCGATGACGGCGGCATGGGCGGCGTGCGGGCTGAACAGGATCACTTCGGCGTCCTGTTCTACTCGGACGCTGTGGCCTGGGGGCCAGTAGAAGCAGTCGCCGGTCGTGCAGCGGTCGATCGAGTCGTCTGCATAGGTGACGACGAGTTCGCCGGCGAGCATGTAACCCCAGTGGGCGGCGTCGCAGAGGTCGCCAGCCAAGCCCTGCAAGAGCGGCTTGATGTCGGTGCCTGCGCCGAGGCTGAAGTACTCGGCGGCGAGTTCCCCGCCGAAGGGGAGTTGGCGGGCGGTCGCCCCCGGTACGTCCATGACGACGGGGATCTCGGTCTTGTTGATGCGCATCGTTTCTGTCCTTTCACTTGTCGATCGCGGCTAACTGGCCGCTGCCTAGAAGGCGTGACAATTGATGTCACAATGTGACAAATGTTGATGCAGGAGGTACGAGCGGCGCTCGAACGATCGGAGTTCAACGACGCCCTGGAGGCGTTGGAGGGTGCACCGGCGGCCGGAGAAGACCCGAAGCAGTGGTTCCAGCTGCGGGCTCAGGCCGCCTACGGCGCCGGTGCGTACGACGACGCCGTCGCTGCTTGGGAGGAGCTCCATCGGCATCTTCGGTCGAACGGAGAGCGGTTGGAGGCGGCGCACGCTGCCGTGATGACGGCGATGTTCCTCCTCATCGACAGCGGCTTGATGTCGACGGTTCGGGGATGGGTCCGTCGCGCCGATCATCTGCTCGAGGGTGAAGACGAGAGCAGTGTCCATGCGCTCGTGTCGGCGGTGCGGGCCTACGAGCGGTTCCTCTCGGGAGACCTGGATGCCGCACGTGAGCACGCCGCTCGGGCTGTCGAGCTTGGCGAGCGGCTCGATGTGATGCCCGCGGTCGCTATGGGCCGGACGGCCGCCGGGCGCATCGCTGTGCTCGAGGGTGACGTCGACGGTGGGCTCGATCAGCTCGATGAGGTCGCAGCGCTGTTGATGTCGGGCGACGTTGACGCGTTGACGACTGGGATGATGTACTGCGAACTCGTGTGCGCGGCTCAGGGCCTGGCCCGTTACGAGCGGGCCCGGGAGTGGACGGAGGCGATGGAGCGCTGGTGCCCCGATCGTGCATTCGGATGTGTCCAGGGTCGTTGTCGGGTGCACCGCGCCGAGCTGTTGCGCCTCTCCGGTCCAGCTGATTTGGCCGAGCGCGAGGCCTTGCAGGCGTGCGCCGAGCTCCGACCGTGGATGCGCCGCGAGTTCGGCTGGCCGTTGGTGGAGCTCGGCACCATCCGCCTCCGGCGGGGCGATCTCGACGGAGCGGAGGAGGCGTTCCTTGCGGCCGGCGACCACGGATGGTCGCCGCACCCAGGCCTGGCCCTCCTGCGATTGGAGCAGGGTGACACCACGACGGCGGCTGAGCTCATCGCTGCCGCGATCGCGCACCCGGCAGACGCACCGTCGAAGGAGCAGCCGCCCTTCGGCGACCTTCGACTCGCGCCGCTGTTCGATGCCCAAGCCGAAATCTCCGCGGCGGCCCACGACGGCGAGACGCTTGCTTCAGCGGCGCACGCTTTGGCTCAGATCGCCGAGCGCTACGCCAGCCCGGCACTGGTCGCGGGCGCCGAGCTCGCGGCAGGGCGTGCAGCGCTCATCGCCGGCGACGCCGCAGCGGCGATGTCGTGCGCGAGTGCCGCAGTGGCCGGGTTTGTCGCGCTCGATGCGGGCTTCGACGTCGGGCGAGCCCGCCAAGTGCTGGCCGCAGCGCTCGAGTTGGCGGGCGACGGGGCCGCAGCGCAGTCGGAGCTGGCGGCCGCGCACCGCGCCTATGTCGGTTATGGCGCGGCGTGGCGCGCTGCTGATCTTGCCGAGCGGGCGGATGGCCGGCCGGCGGCGCGCCCTATCGCTCAGGGTCGGACCCGCCGTGGTTCGATGCGGGCCGAGGGCTCGTTGTGGCAGATCGAGTTGTCAGGGGAGCGGGCGCCGGTCAAGAACTTGAAGGGCATCCGTTATCTCCGTCGGCTCATTGCCGAGCCTGGGCGCGAGTTCCACGTGCTCGACCTGGTGGCTGTCGAGAACGGTACGCTGCCGGTAGCCGCTGCCCCGGGGCCCCTGTCGTCGCAACGGGGCGAGTCCGGAATGGCAGTGCTCGACGATGCCGCACGCGACGCGTACCGGCGGCGCCTGCGCGAGGTCGACGACGACATCGAGGAAGCCGTGCAGCGTAATGACCTGGGGCGACAGGCACAGGCCGAGGCCGACCGGGCCTACCTCATCACAGAGTTGAGCCGGGCGGTCGGTCTGGGCGCTCGCGGTCGCACGGTCGGTGGTTCGTCCGAACGCGCCCGTACCAGCGTGGCGCGTTCGCTCCGCTATGCCCTAACCGAAATCGGCAACCACCACCCAGCGGCGGCAGAGCACCTCCGTTCAAGCCTACGCACGGGCACCTACTGCTCGTACCAACCCGATCCGTTCGCCCGGATCGAATGGCAGCTCTGACGTCACGGTAGCGCTCGCGGTGGGCCCCCACGCTTCGCTTAGGTCGACCCGCGGGTTGATTCTGGGATAGCTCCCACCATGACGCCGATATGCCAGCTTCGTGCCGAGAATTCATCGGTAGGTCGGGCCGGTCGTTTGAAGGGTGCTCGCGTAATCGCGGGGGACGTCGGGGAGCGTTGAAGCATGCGTCGTTGTCGATTCTGGTTGGCTGGTGGCTTGGGATCGAATGAACTCGATCCAGGTCGGCCCGGTCCGATCGGCCGCGGGGTCGATACCCTCGGCCCTGAGGATATTCCACACGGTCGACGCGGCGATCGGGTGGCCGAGGCGGGCGAGTTCGCCGTGTACGCGGCGGTAGCCCCAGTCGGAGTTCTCGGTGGCGAGTCGTATTGTCAGCTTTCTGTTTTCGGGGTCGATCAGTGGCCGCCCCGTTGTTCTCGTGGGTGGTCGGGTCCAGTGTCGGTTTACGAGGCGGCGGTGCCAGCCGAGCACGGTCTCGGGTCTCACGATCAGGAACACTTCGGCGAGTCGGCGGCGATCGAGGGCGCCGGCGAGCATCGCCAGGATCGTCCGGTCGGTCTCGCTGAACTAGGCGCGATTGATCTGTCGTTGCAGGACCGTGATCTGGTGGCGCAGTGCGAGGATCTCCGCGTCTCGATCGTCGCCGGTCGCGTAAAGCCAACGGAACCGGGTGAGAACGAGTCGGGCCAGAGGAGCGAAGAGGATCATGGCGGCGGAACTGTACTGACACCGACACGGGCCGCAACACCCGGAATCATGACCCCGATGGGTATTCGACACCTTCAAGCCAAGCATGCGAGCTTGCTGGGTAGGATTGGTTTATGGCAATGATCGATGACGAGCGGACTGCGGCGAACGCGTTGTTGGTGTCGCGCATGAGGGCTTGGGCGAGTTTCGAAGATCAGTATGAGCCCTTCGCCGATGAGGTCGTGGCCCGCAAGTTGCCTCGCCTGTTGGAATTGGCGGATGCGTTACCCAGGCGGGCGCGCCGGCCGTTGATGTTCCCGCCGATCGGTGGCGGACCGTCACCTTCGGTGCGTTGAGTGATCCG
>Ga0194051_1000996_pt1 | contig 15488 bp, 17 predicted proteins | sample SepL2320m_MetaG_FD_161275 | JGI IMG/M metagenome (GOLD analysis project Ga0194051, IMG submission 161275) | Anoxic zone freshwater microbial communities from boreal shield lake in IISD Experimental Lakes Area, Ontario, Canada - Sep2016-L239-20m | ecosystem: Environmental > Aquatic > Freshwater >... | reverse complement strand
AGCATGGAGCGCTCGGCACTGCATCGCAAGCTGAAATCGCTGGGCTTGCACGGCAGCGCGCCTGACGAGCGCACCAGCCCTGACACCGCAGACTGAGGGAAGGGAAGAGCGCCATGGCGCGTTATGCTTACGTCAATGGCCGCTACGTCGACCACCGCGATGCCAGCGTCCATATCGAGGATCGAGGCTACCAGCTCGCCGATGGCGTCTACGAGGTCGTGGGCGTTCGCGATGGCAGGCTGATCGACGAGGGTCCCCATATCGACCGCCTCGACAGGTCTTTGCGTGAACTCCGGATCGGTTGGCCGGTGTCGCGGGCGGCGCTGGGCTTTGTCATGCGCGAGTTGATGCGCCGTAACCGGCTGCGCGATGGGCTGGTCTACATGCAGGTGACGCGCGGTGTCGCACGGCGCGATCACGCCTTTCCGACCACGCCGGTCAAGCCGGCGCTGGTGTTGACGACCAAGAACAGCAAGCGCGGCGACGCCGATCCCGGCCCAGGGGTCGCGATCAAGAGCCAGCCCGACATCCGCTGGGAGCGCTGCGATATCAAGACCGTGGCCTTGCTGCCGAATGTGCTGGCCAAGCAGGCGGCGCGGGAAAGCGGGGCTTATGAGGCGTGGCTCATCGACGCCGACGGCTGCGTCACCGAGGGCGCGTCTACTAACGCCTGGATCGTCACCCAGGACGGCGAACTGGTGACGCGCCAGACCAACAACGGCATCCTGGCCGGCATCACGCGGCAGACGCTGCAGTCTCTGTGCAACGCTCTTCAGATCAAGTTCGTCGAACGTCCGTTCTCGCTGGCGGAAGCCATGAAGGCACAGGAAGCGTTCATTACCAGCGCCACGTCGTTCGTGACTCCGGTGGTGAAGATCGACGGGCAGGCTGTAGGCGACGGCAAGGTTGGCCCGATGGCGCGGCGCCTGCGTGAAGAGTATGTGCGCTTCGCCGAAACGGGAGATCCCGTCACGTGAGTAGCCCGACCGGCATCAAGCCGCCGCGCGCCGTGCTGTTCGACTGGGACAACACCCTGGTCAACACTTGGCCGACGATCGTCGAATGCTACCATGACACCTTCATGACCCTGGGGATGACTCCGTGGACTGCAGAAGAGGTACAGGTCGGTGCCCATGGCTCGCTCCGCGACGTTTTCCCCAAGCTTTTCGGCTCTCGCGCCGGCGAAGCGGAACAGGCGTTCTACGAGACCTTCCACCGCATCCATCTGGAGCGCCTGGAACCCTTGCCCGGTGCCGACTCGCTGCTCGCGCGCTGCCATGACGCAGGCTGCTATGTGGCCGTGGTCAGCAACAAGGTCGGCGAAAACCTGCGCACCGAGATGGCGCATCTTGGCTGGCAGCGCTGGATCGTCCGGGCCGTCGGCGCCAAGGACGCGAAACGCGACAAGCCGGCGCCCGATCCGATCTACCTGGCCTTGGACGGCACGGGAATTGCCCCTGACGAGACAGTCTGGATGGTCGGCGACTCCCTTGCCGACCTCCAATGTGCCCATGCGGCGGGGTGTTTACCCGTTCTGGTTGGGGGAGCGGAACCATTGACCGGCCCCCTGCTGGAACATCCGCCCCGCCTCAGGGCACGTAATTGTCATGAGTTGCTAGCATTGCTTTGATCAAGGCGTCGCCTATATTTGTTTCAACTCGGTAGCGGGTAGATACCCGCGCCCCCCAAACCGGTGACCTTCGGGGAGCCGGCCGCCCAGCAAGAGGCCAAAAACATGAGCGAAAAGGCACAAAACGTTCAGGACGTGTTCCTGAACCACCTGCGAAAGAACAAGACTCCAGTCACGATCTTCCTCGTGAACGGCGTGAAATTGCAGGGAATCGTCACTTGGTTCGACAACTTCTCGGTGCTTCTGCGCCGTGACGGCCATTCGCAGCTTGTCTACAAGCACGCGATTTCGACCATCATGCCGGTAACGCCGGTGCAGTTGTTCGACGGGGACAAGGCCGACGCAGCAGGCTGATTTGATCGAAGATCCCGCCCAAGGCGAGCACCAAAAACGCGAACGTAGGCCTTTGGAGACCGCGCGGCCGGCAACGCTCGCCGCGGTCCTGTGTCCCTATGTGCGCGGCCGTGGCGAAGAACGCGACAGCGACGCCAAGCTCGCAGAAGCCGTAGGGCTTGCCCGCGCCATCGATATCGACGTCCGCCTGGCCCAAACCGCGCCGCTGCGGCGGATCACGCCCGCTACTCTGCTCGGCAAAGGTGTCGTCGAGCGCCTGAAGGAAGCTGTCGACGAGCTGGGCATCGGCCTGGTGATCGTCGACGACAAACTCACGCCCGTTCAGCAGCGCAACCTCGAGAAGGCCTGGCAGACCAAGGTCATCGACCGGACGGGGTTGATCCTCGAGATCTTCGGCGCGCGCGCGCGTACCCACGAAGGCAGACTCCAGGTCGAACTTGCGGCACTGGACTACCAACGCGGCAGGTTGGTTCGGTCGTGGACCCATCTTGAGCGCCAGCGTGGCGGCTTCGGCTTTCTGGGTGGTCCTGGTGAATCCCAGATCGAGATCGATCGCCGCCTGATCGGCGAGCGCATCGTCCGCATCAAGCGCGACCTCGAAGCCGTCCAGCGGACACGTGCGGTCAACCGCGTCGGCCGTAAGAAGGCGCGGCTGTCGACGATCGCGTTGGTGGGCTATACCAACGCTGGGAAGTCGACCCTGTTCAATCGCCTTTCGGGCGCCGGCGTCATGGCCAAGGATCTGCTGTTCGCCACGCTCGATCCGACGATGCGGTCGATCAAGCTTCCCAACGGCAAGAACTGCGTCATCTCCGATACGGTCGGATTCGTGTCGGATCTGCCAACGCATCTCGTTGCCGCCTTCCGCGCGACACTGGAAGAGGTGATCGAGGCGGATTTGATCGTGCATGTGCGCGATATCTCGCACCCCGAGACCGAGCAGCAGCGCGCCGACGTGGAAGCGGTCTTGAAAGAACTGGGTGCGCTCGAGGAAGGCGGCGACAGACCCCTGATCGAAGCGCTTAACAAGATCGACGCGCTTCCGGCCGACAAGCTCGAGAGCCTCCAGACCCGATCCGCCGCCGGCGCCGAACGGGCGCTTCAGTTTCCGGTTTCGGCTCTGACCGGGGAGGGCGTCGACCAGCTTCTGGAGGCGATCGGCGAATTGCTCAGCCGGGCAGGGACGGCGCGCGAGATTTCCGTTCCATTGAGTGACGGCGCCACCATCGCCTGGCTTTATCGCCATGGTGAGGTCCGCCACCGCCACGACGATGGTGAGGTGGCCCTGCTGACCGTGGCGCTCGATGCCGCCGCCGCCGCGCAGTTCGAACGCCGGCTCGCGCGTTGACATGCCGCTGCTGCGAATCCTATAAGCGGCTCCATCCCAGACCGAGGAAACACCATGAAATTCAAGCCTTTGCATGATCGGCTTCTGCTGAAGCCAATGACCGCCGAAACCAAGACCAAAGGTGGCCTGATCATCCCCGACACGGCCCAGGAAAAGCCGATGCAGGGTGAGATTGTCGCTGTCGGCAAGGGCAAGCGGCTCGAGGATGGACGCCTGCAGGCGATCGACGTGAAGGTCGGCGACAAGGTGATCTACGGCAAGTGGTCCGGCACTGAGGTCAAGATCGGTGGCGTCGACCATGTCATTCTCAAGGAAGAGGACCTGTTCGGCGTCGTCGGCTGAGGTCGATGCCCGGCAGCGGCGGACTTGCGCAGGTCGCTGATCTGATCCGCGACGTCGCGGCAGCCGAGTTGCTGCCGCGGTTTCGCAATCTCTCCAAGGACGACGTCCGTCAGAAGCGGCCTGGCGACTTGGTTACTGTTGCCGATGTCGCATCGGAACAGCAACTGGCGTCAGGCCTGGCGAAGATCCTGCCCGGCGTGCCGGTGGTCGGTGAAGAAGCCGTCGAGGCCGATGCCGGCCTCCTCGACCTGATCGGCCGTCCAGGGGAGAGATGCTGGATCGTCGATCCGCTGGATGGCACCTCGAACTTCGCGGCCGGCAAGGCGACTTTCGCGATCATTGTCGCCTTGGTCGAGGATGGCCGGACCGTCGGTGGCTGGATATTCGACGTGCCCAATGGGCGGATGGCCGTCGCGCTGGCGGGGCAGGGCGTTACCCTGGACGGCGTGAAAGTGGTCGGGGCCGCGCCGGGTGGATCGCCCGCAGGTTTCGTTGGCTACAAAATACGCAAGGCATTCGAGCGCCAGCTTCCGGTCGCCCAGCAGCAGGGGCTCGGTCCCGTGTCGACACTGCGCTGCGCCGGAGTCGAATATCTGGAAATCCTGGCGGGACGTGCAAACTTCAGCATCTATCGACGCACCAAGCCCTGGGATCATGCGGCGGGAGCGCTGATGCTGGTCGAGGCAGGCGGTGGTGCGGTGCGATTTGACGGCAAAGACTACGCCCCAGCCCAGCCGACCGATTCAGGGATCATCGGGGCCCCGTCGCGGCAAACTCTGGCCGCGGCGCGTGCGGCGTTGAAGGCGCTGGAGCTGCCTCTCTTGCAGCCCACGGAAGACTAGACGCGCGTCTTGGCTTCCTGCCAGAGCGCTTCCATTTCCTCCAGACTGGCCTCGGCCGGCTTGCGGCCCTGGTCGGCCAGCCGGCGCTCGATATAGCCGAAGCGGCGTTCGAACTTGTCGTTGGTGGCCCGCAGGGCCGCCTCGGGATCGACCTTGCAGTGCCGTGCGAGATTGGCGACGGCGAACAGGACGTCGCCCAATTCGTCGGTCAGGCGGGCCTGGTCGATGGTCCCGGCTTCGATCTCGATGCGCAGTTCGCCTAGTTCCTCCTCGATCTTGTCGATGACCGGCGTGGTTTCCGTCCAGTCGAAGCCGACCCGGGCGGCCCGTTTCTGGATCTTCTCCGCCCGAAGGAGAGCGGGGAGGGCGCGCGCCACGCCGTCCAGGGCCCCTGCTGGCTCGGCAGTCTGTTTGGCGGCCCGTTCGGCCGCCTTGCGGGCTTCCCAGGAGACGGTCTGGGCCTCAGCGGTGTCAATCCGGGCATCGGCGAAGACATGGGGGTGCCGGTCGACCATCTTGTCGGCAATGGCGGTGGCCACATCGCCAAAGCCGAACGCCTTGGCTTCCTGGGCGATCTGGGCGTGATAGACGACCTGCAGCAGAAGATCGCCAAGCTCTTCCTTGAGTGCCGGCATGTCGTCCCGCTCGATGGCGTCGGCAACCTCGTAGGCTTCCTCTATGGTGTACGGCGCGATGGTCTTGAAGGTCTGGTCGATGTCCCAGGGGCAGCCATACTGACGGTCGCGCAGCCAAGCCATGACCGCGAGCAGGCGGGCCATCGGTTCCTGGGGGAGTGTTTCTGCGGTGGGACGCCCGGACGCCATGCTGCCTGACCTCATCTCCAATTATCGTATAATATATATTATGACAAATTAATATACTATATTAACAACAATGAATTACCAATCTATCTTCATGTTTTCTTTCAACAAGGCCAGCAGTTTGATCCCCCGTCCGCTGTCACTCGCCGGGACACCCAGCGTCATGAGCACGCCGGACTTGGGATTGCCGATTTGTGGGATGACGAGATCGAAGACGGTCCGGAGCTCGGAGTCTCCCTGGGCCTTGGGCACGTTCTCGAACACCAACAGGAAGGTCCCATCTCCCAGTCGGCGCGCCTGGGCCTTCACGGCAGGACGCCGCGATTGGATCGCCCCGCCCTTGCTGGAGGCATAGTGCTCGGCGTCCTTGACGCCCTCGAACTCGAAATCGACCCGCCAGACCAAGAGGCGATAGCGCTTGTCGCTGCTGTAAGCCACGCCGCGCTCCCAATCCTCGGTGGCTTGCCAACCGAGCGGAATCGCTACTGTGATGCGGATCTGCTCGAAGCGGATCCGGGCCAATCCCTTGCCGTTTTCGACACCGAGAATCCTCGACGAGACTTGATTGGGACCGCCGGCGATCATGCCGTCGCCACGATGGAAACTTGCGCCGTTATCCGGCGTGGCGAAATCCAGGAAAGTCAGGCCGCCGGCATCGAGTTGGTCGCTGGCTCGAGCCGGCCCCACCATGCACAGGCTGGCCATGCCGGTCAGTAGAAACAGCCGGCGCCCGGGCTCCTTTTGTCTCACTTCCTGTTTTCCTTTAATAATAAAATATAACCCATTGAAACAGGTGACTATTAGCCGTCGATATCTATGACCATACCGTCCTGGCAAGGGTGCACGTGCGACGGGGTCAAATGATCGACTTCAGCATAATCCATATCGACGTGGAGATTGGTCAAAAAAGCCTGTTTGGGGCCAATCCGCTCGATCCATTCGAGGGTGCGATCGAGATGAGCATGCGTCGGGTGTGGCCGAAATCGCATGGCATCGACGACCAGAACGTCCACGCCCGCCATCGCTGCGAAGGCGCTGTCGGGCAAGGTCACCACGTCGTTGGCATAAGCGAACTGCCCGAAGCGAAACCCCAACGAAGAGATCGAGCCATGTTCCTGAACGAAGGGAATCACGGGCAGGCCGGCGGCGGCGAAGGGCCCCTCGATGAGGTTCGGCTGATAGATCGGGTTATAGAAACCATTGCCCTCGGCTTCGAAGCAATAGCCGAAGCGCCGCCGCAGGACACTCAGCGTATGCGGATCCGCCCATGCCTCGATCCTGCCCTGGCGCAGCGCGTAAGGCCGCAGATCGTCGATGCCGTGGACCTGGTCGGCGTGCTCGTGCGTCCACAGGACCGCGTCGACGCGCTCGACCTCGGCATCGAGCAGTTGTGCCCGCAGATCGGGCGAGGTGTCGATGAGGAGGGTCTTGCCCCTGTCCTGAACCAGGATGGAACAGCGGCGACGCCGGTTGCGGCCGTCTTTGGGGTTGGCCGCCCCCCACTCGCCCAGCCCGTCCTTGCCGCCTGGCCGCGGGACGCCTCCGGAAGTGCCGCAGCCCAGGATCGTCACCCGCACTGCTGGCGCTCCGCCTTGGCAAAGAGCCTGAAGAAATTCGCCGTCGTCGCGGCTTCCAGCTCTGCAATCGTCACGCCCTTCAATTCGGCCACCTTGGCGGCAGTATGGGCGACGTAAGCCGGTTCGTTGGTCTTGCCGCGTTTGGGAATGGGCGCGAGGTAGGGCGAGTCGGTCTCCACCAGCAGCCGGTCGAGCGGGATGTCGCGGACGATGGTGCGCAGGCCCTCCGCCGCCTTGAAGGTGACGATCCCTGAAATCGAAATATAGAGGCCGAGCGCCAGCGCGTGCTGGGCGACGTCGGCGCCCGAACTGAAGCAATGGATCAAGCCGGGAAAGGCGCCCTTCCCGACCTCCTCTTCGAGAATGTCGATGGTTTCGCGATCGGCGTCCCTTGTGTGGACGATCAATGGCAACCCCGTCTGACGCGACGCGGCGATATGGGCGCGAAAGCTTTCGACCTGCTCGGTGCGCGGACTGTGCTCATAGTAGAAATCGAGCCCGGTTTCGCCGATGCCGACGACCTTGGGATGGTGCGTGGCCTCGATCAGCCGGTCGGGGGTGCGCTGCCCCTCCTCCTTCGCCTCGTGCGGATGAACGCCGACCGAGCACCAGACGTTGCCGTGACGCTCGGCAATGGCCCGGACCCGCTCGAACTGGTCGAGGCGCGTGCCGATCGTCAGCATGCCACCGACGCCGGCCATGCGGGCGCGTGCCAGCACCGCCTCTTCGTCGCCGGCAAGCTCGGGAAAATCGAGATGGCAATGGCTGTCGATCAGCATGTCAGCTCGCGGCAGCGGCGGGTTCGACGAAGCGCGGGAACACGCCCTGCGGCTTGGGCAGCGTCGTGCCCGACGCGAGTTCGCGATCGAACGCGGCGAATGTCCGCGCCTCTGCCGGCACGGCGAGCTGATCGAGGATCTTGGCCGTCGAATCGGGCATGAAGGGCTGCACCAGAAGCGTCACGCGCCGGATGGTCTCGGCCAGGACCCACATCACCGTGTCGCGGCGCACCGGGTCGGTCTTGGCCAGGGCCCACGGCGCCTGGGCGTCGACGTAGCGATTGGCATCGGCGATCACCTCCCAGATCGAGGTGAGCGCGCGATGGAAGGCTTGTTCATCGAACTCGGCGCGCACGACGGCAAGCAGGCCTGTTGCGCGGTCGAGCAGTGCCGTGTCCGCTTCCACAAGCGTTCCCTTGGGAGGCACCTTCTCCCCACAACTCTTGGCCACGATCGAGAGCACGCGTTGGCAGAGATTGCCGTAGGCGTTGGCGAGATCGGCATTGAGGCGGCCGATCAGGGCTCGGCGCTGGAAATCTCCATCGTTGCCGAAGGGTACTTCGCGCAGCAGGAAGTAGCGAAACGGGTCGAGCCCGAATTCTGCCGTCGCCGCCACCGGATCGATGGCATTGCCCAGCGACTTTGAAATCTTCTGCCCCTCAGTCGTCCACCAGCCCGAGGCGAAAACCCGCTTCGGCGTCGCCACCCCTGCGGCCATCAGGAAGGCCGGCCAGAACACGCAATGGAAGCGGATGATGTCCTTGCCGATGATATGCAGGTCAGCCGGCCAGAAGCGCCACAACGGATTGCTCTCGTCGGGGTAGCCGCACTCCGTGATGTAATTGGTCAGCGCATCCAGCCAAACGTACATGATGTGCTTGGGATCGCCCGGCACCGGTATGCCCCAGGAAAAGCTGGTGCGCGATACCGACAGATCCTGCAGGCCACCCTTCACGAAGCTGATGACCTCGTTGCGCCGGCTTTCCGGTGCAATGAAACGCGGATTCTTGTCGTAGAACTCGAGCAGGCGGTCACCCCAGGCCGAGAGCTTGAAGAAATACGACGGCTCCTCGACCCATTCGACTTCGTTGCCCACTGGACCGGCGCGACGCTTGCCGTCCGTGCCGACTTCGGTCTCGCTGTCGGCATAGAACGCCTCGTCGCGCACCGAGTACCAGCCGGCGTACTTACCGAGGTATATGTCGCCGGCGGCGACGAGCTTCTCCCACAGTGCCTGGCAGGCGGCGTAGTGGCGCTTTTCGGTGGTCCGGATAAAGCCGTCGGGGCTGAAATTCATCACGCCGATGAGATCGCGGAACGACTGGCTCACCTTGTCGGTGAAGGCCTGCGGTGTCAGGCCGGCTGCCGCGGCGGCCTTTTCGACCTTCTGGCCGTGCTCGTCGGTGCCGGTGAGGAAATGCACGTCATAGCCATCCAGGCGCTTGAACCGGGCGATCACGTCGCAAGCCAAGGTCGCGTAGGCGTGCCCGATATGGGGCACGTCGTTCACGTAGTAGATCGGCGTGGTGACGTAGAAGGTACTGCGGCCCGACATGATGACTGAACTCCGAACTGTCGCCCCTCCCGTGAAGCTCCTCCGGGAGCGCCGGGTTCAGCGCTTCAGCGCATCGCCGTTTGCAGAGCCAGGAAACTGCCGAGCACCGTCTGCTTGCGGTCGAGATTGACGGCATCGGCACGGGACAAGAGGTGGGCGATCTTTTCCCATGCCTCCATCCAGCGATCAAGGCTGGCGGCGGCGAGCAAACGCCCGTTCAGGCCGCTTTCTGACGGCACGACGGCTGCAGCTTCCGTCCCCAGCGCCCAATGCCGTGCGAGGCCCTTCAGCCAGCCGTCGAACAGGTAGTTGAGCGAGCGCCAATCGGCGTTGGCCTCCTCGCCGCGCTTGGCGAAGCGCTCGGCGAAGGCGTGCAGGCGCGGCATGTCGAGTTCGGGTAGTGTCGCCAGCACCTCGACCATCTCGCGGTAGAGGTCGAGGCTGCCGGCGCCGGCGAGTTCAAGGGCACGTCCGATGCTTCCCTCGGCCAGGCGCGCCAGGGCGGTCCTCTCCTCCGGTTTGGTGGCCGGCGCATAGTCGCCAAGCAGGCGCACGACGGTTTCGTCCGCCAGCGGCTGCAGCGCCAGCCGGCGGCAGCGCGAGCGGATCGTGGGCAGCAGCCTGCCCGGCGCGTGCGCCACGATCAGCAGGACGGCGTTGGGCGGCGGCTCCTCGAGAATTTTCAGGACCGCATTGGCGCTGTTGCGGTTCATCTCGTCGGCCGAATCGACGATGGCGACACGCCATTTGCCCATCGCCGGAGTCATGTGCATGAAGGCCCCGAGCCCGCGCACGTCGTCGACGGCGATTTCAGCCCGCATGCGGCCGGTATCGGGATTGAGTGAGCGCCGCAGGTGGAACAGGTCCGGGTGCGATCGCGCGTCGACCAGGGTCCTCCCCGGCGCGTCCGGCGCAACCTCGAGGTCCACCGGCCCGTCGCCGAACAGGCCGCCCTGCTGCTGGCCGCACAGCAGGAAGCGCGCAAAGCGCCAGGCGAGCGTCGCCTTGCCGATTCCACGCGGCCCGGTCAGCAGCCAGGCGTGATGCAGGCGCCCGCTTTGCTGGGCGGTCAACATGGTCTTTTCCGCATCGTCGTGGCCGACCAGCCGCTGGCTGCGCCACGGCGGCGCCCAGTCATAGGGCCATTCCAGCTTCTCGCGTTCGGCTGGATCGGTGCTCGCCTTGCCCTTGGCCATCGCGTCAGGCTCCCAGCCGGGCGTGGACCGCCGCGGTGATCGCCGCGGCAACAGTTTCGATATCTCGGGTGGCGTCGATCACGATGCAGCGCTCGGGATCGGCCGCGGCAATGTCGAGGAAGCCTGCGCGCACGCGGCCGTGAAAATCGGCCGGAAGGCTTTCATAACGTGTTTCACTACCGCGCCGCGCGGCAGCGCGGCCGAGGCCGATCTCGACGGGCAGGTCGAGGATCAGCGTGAGGTCGGGCCGAAAGTCGCCGACCGCGATGCCGTACAGCTTGCCCAGCATGGCGCGGTCGACGCCGTAGCCATAGCCCTGATAGGCGACTGTCGAATCGGCGAAGCGATCGCTGATGACCCAGGCACCGCGCTTCAACGCAGGCCACACCGTCGATCGCAGATGATCGCGCCGGGCGGCAAAATGGAGCAACGCCTCCGTGGTGCCGTCCCAGCGCTCGGTGGGCCCTTCCACCAGCAGCTTGCGCACCATCTCCGCTCCCGGTGCACCGCCGGGCTCGCGGGTGGCGACGACGGCATGGCCGCCCTGCTCCAGCTTTCCCTTGAGACGGGCGATCTGGGTCGACTTCCCTGCCCCCTCACCGCCTTCCAACGTGATGAAACGGCCCGAACCGGGCTCGGTCACGACAGCCAGCCGAACAGGTAATGCTGGATCATGGTCGTCACGCGGCCGATCACGCCCATGCGGGCCACGTCGGCGCCGACTTCGAGGGGATATTCGATGATCCTGCCATCGGCGAGCGCGACGGCGACGGTGCCTATCTGGGTGCCCTTCACGAGCGGTGCCGGCAACGGCCCGTCATAGCGCGCCACCACGCGCGGCGACGCGGCCTGGCCGGAAGGCGTCGTGACCAGGACGGCGCGTCCCACGACCAGCGGCACCTTGTCCTGTGCGCCGAGCCAGACCGGGGCCTCCACCACCGTATCGCCGGCGCGGAAAATCGTCGTGTTGGTGAATTCGCGGAACCCCCATTCCATCAACCGCGACGTCTCCTGCGCGCGCTCGGCCATGGAGGTGAGGCCATTGACCACGAGAATGAGGCGTCGGCCGTCGCGTACCGCCGACGTCGCCTGCCCGTAACCGCCCTCCTCGGTGTGGCCGGTCTTGAGACCATCGGTGCCGGCGGTAATCTTCAGCAGGCGATTGCGGTTCTCCTGCTTGATATTGTTGTAGGTCCAGTTGGTTTCCGAATAGTAGCGGTAGTACTTCGGATAATCGTCGATGGTACGCCATGCCAGCACGGCCAGGTCACGTGCGGTCGTGAACTGCCCATCGGCCGGCCATCCCGAAGCATTCTTGAAGACAGACTTGGTCATGCCGAGTTCGCGCCCGCGCTTGGTCATGCGGTCAGCGAAGCTCTCCTCGCTGCCCGACAGGCCTTCGGCAACGACGACGCAGGCATCGTTGCCCGACAGGATGATCATGCCCTTGATCAGATCCTCGACCGCCACTTCGCTTCCCAGTTCGACGAACATCCGCGAGCCGCCCATGTTCCGCGCCCGCTCGCTTACCCGGAAGCGCGTGTCGAGCTTGATCCGGCCCGCGGCAAGCTCCTCGAAGACGATGTAGATAGTCATCATCTTGGCCATGGACGAGGGATGCATCGGCTGGTCGGCATCCTTGAACAGCATCACCGACGACGTCTGCGGATCGACCATGAAGGCCTGGCGGGCAAGCGTCCCGATCCCGACCTGCGACGGTGGCAGGGCTTCGGTTTTCGCCGCGACGGGAGGTGCTGCGGGCTTGGCCGGAGCAGCAGCCGGAGCCTTGGGCTTGGCAGCGGGTTTCTGCGGTTGCGTTTGCTGCTTTCGCGGCTCTTGTTGCTGGGCATGAGCCAGCGTCGCCGTGCCGGCGATGAGCGCCGCCGCGAAAAGCGCCACCACGGGGCGCAGCCGATCAATCCGAAATGACACGGGCATCACCATAGCCTGAACGCTTCAGCCGGTCGGCGACAATGCCGGCGGCATCCGACGTCGTGTAGGGCCCGAGCCTGACGCGATAAACCTCGCGTCCACTGGCCGAAGCCTGGGAAATTTCCGACGATCCGTAACTGCGCACCGCGCCGCGCTGGCGCTCGGCGTTCTCGGCGGTCGCGAAGGAGCCGGTCTGAACGTAGAAGCCGCCTCCCGAGGTGGCGGGCTGAGTCGACGCGAGACTGGCGATCGTGGGTCCACCTTTCCCGGAAGGGGCCGGAGCCTGTTCCTGCGCAACGGCTGAGTTGCGTGGACTGGCGGGCCATTCCGCCTGAACCTGAGCGGGCGGCGGTGCCGCTGCCGGTGGCGCGGTCGCCATGACCTGCTGTGGCGGTGACGGCGCTCGCTTTCCAGACGACAGTTGGGCTATTGCTTCGTACTGCTCCGTCGGGCCACCGCCGTTGATCGCGACTTCCTTCACAGCCAGGCTTTCGGCCTGAAGCTGCTCGATCCGCACCCGCGCCGTGCCATTGCGGACGACATCGAGTTCCTGGGCGGCAGTTCGCGACAAGTCGATCACCCGATTGCTCGCGTACGGGCCCCGGTCGTTGATCCGGACCACGGTGGAGAGGCCGTTGGAGAGGTTGGTCACCCTGACAATGGACGGCATTTGCAGCGTCCGGTGAGCGGCCGTGCGGTCCGCCTGATCGTAGCGTTCGCCGTTGGCTGTCGACTTGCCATGGAAGCCCGGCCCGTACCAGGAGGCCACACCGGTTTCGACGTGCGTGAACTCTTCCTTCGGCGTGTAGAGGACGCCATCGATTTTATAGGGATTGCCGACCTTGTAGGTGCCCCGCTGGGCCGTGGCCGTCGCCTTGCCACCGGGACTGGAACCGCAGGCGCTGAGGCAGGCGATCATCAGCACGGCACAGCATGCGCGGGCCAGTGGCGCAGAGGCGGAACGTGTACTTACTAGGGCTAGCCGCATGACAAACGCACTATACATGATCTTGCGTGGCAGGTGGAGCCACCTCACCTGTCGAGTATCATGCGGCAATCCGGTCGGACAGGAGGCCGACCGCAAGGGCGAAAAAGTCCGACTGATTCCATCGCAGGATGGCTTGAAAATTCAGGGTGGTGCGGAACGTGGGCCCTCCCGCTCCTGCCGGTCGGACGATCCGGCCGCCCTGCCCCGCCGCCGCGCCAGCCGGCACTTCCTCGCCCCAACTGACGTTCGCGCGCCAGCCGACCCGGTGCAGGTAGTTTACGATCGAGGCGAACACATCGGCCTTGTTGGTCCAGATATCCATTCGGCCGTCGCCATCGCCGTCGGCGGCGTAGGCAATGAAGCTCGTCGGGATGAATTGGCACTGGCCCATGGCACCGGCCCAGGAGCCTTTCATTGCGGGCAGACCAACGTGGCCTTGCGACAGGATTTTCAATGCGGCGATGAGCTGCCCGCGGAAGAACTGGGCGCGAAAGCCGTTGTAGGCCAGGGTCGCGAGCGCCGGCACGACCTCGAAGTCGCCGAGCCGCGTGCCGTAGTTGCTCTCAATTCCCCATAGCGCGACGACGACCGAGGCGGGAACGCCCACAGGTGCAGCGAAGCGATCGATTGCGTTTCGGTTCTCGGCGAGAAGCGTCCTGCCGCGACTCACCCGTTCTGGAGAGACGACGATTTCCAGGTAACGCACGAAGGTCATCTTGAACTCGGGCTGATTGCGCGCGAGCTCGAGGACACGCGGTATTTCCTCGATGCCTTCGAGCGCGGCCTCGAGGGTGGCCTGATCGACGCCGGCGCGCGCGGCCTCCGCACGCACGCCGCGCAGCCACGCCGCGAACTTGCCATCGGTCGTCTGGGCCAGTGCCGGCACGGAGCCGAGCATCGCCACGTTGCAGAGAATTCGTCGACCGATCATGAGGCGCAGGGATAGATTTGAGTGGATGAGGAAAGATACCTAGGTATCGACAGAATACGCAATATTTGTGGCGGTCATCGGCGGATGCCTCTCTCTCCCCGCTTCCTTTGACTCGCTCCAGGCGACGGTCGAATGTTCAGGGACAGCGCTACACGACATCGGAGATAGTGATGGTCGGCCGCCGTGCCTTACTTTCAATGCCGCTTGCGCTGTGGGCTGAGGCCAGCATTGCCGCCGAGCCGAAATCTTCCGGCCCGGCCAACGGCACCCTGCTGATCGTCGGTGGCGGCAGCATCTCGTCGGCAGTCATCGCGGTCGCACAGCGTCATGCCGGCGGCACGTCCGCGCGCTGGGTCGTCATCCCGAGTGCCCAAAGCGACCGCAAGCTCGCAACGTCGCCAGTTCAACAATTCATCAGCGCCGTCGGACCCTACTCCGTCCTGCATACCGAAGACCGAGCCACCGCCAACAGTGATGCATTCGTTGCCCCATTGGCACGTGCGACAGCGGTGTGGATTTCTGGCGGCCGGCAATGGCGCCTGGTGGATGCCTATGGTGGCACCAGGACCGAGCAGGCGTTGCATGAGCTACTGGCGCGCGGCGGGTTGATCGCCGGCTCGTCGGCTGGAGCCAGCATCATGGGCTCCTATCTCGTGCGCGGCTCACCCTCCGGCAACGCGGTGCTGATGTCGCCCGGCCACGAGCGCGGGTTCGGTTTCCTGCGCAACGTCGCCATCGACCAACACATCGTGGTGCGCGGTCGCGAAAGCGATCTGGCGCGGCTCTCCGCCGTACATCCGGAGATCCTGGGCATCGGTATCGACGAGGGCACCGCGATCCTCGTGCAAGGCAATTCCTTTTCGGTGGTTGGTCCCAGCGTGGTCGCCATCACCGACGGGGCGATGCACGATGGCCGGCCATATTATTTGCTGAAGCAGGGAGCCCGCTTCCATCTCGCGACCTGGTCGGTGCTGGCCGGATCACCCTGAAACAGCGTGGCTCTGTTCTCGTTGTCGACCGGCTTCACCCAAGCTATTGAATTCATCGTGCCGGAGGGGTGGCCGAGCGGTTTAAGGCACCGGTCTTGAAAACCGGCGTGCGTGCAAGCGTACCGTGGGTTCGAATCCCACCCCCTCCGCCATTATCCCCAGTAAGCCATTGATTTAATTGTGATATTTTTGGACGCTGAATCC
>Ga0194051_1000993_pt1 | contig 15512 bp, 16 predicted proteins | sample SepL2320m_MetaG_FD_161275 | JGI IMG/M metagenome (GOLD analysis project Ga0194051, IMG submission 161275) | Anoxic zone freshwater microbial communities from boreal shield lake in IISD Experimental Lakes Area, Ontario, Canada - Sep2016-L239-20m | ecosystem: Environmental > Aquatic > Freshwater >... | reverse complement strand
GGCCGCCGCGGCTTTTGGGGTAGGCGCCGCGTCGGCCATGTCGAGCCCTCGCGCCAGCAACAGGCCGCCGGCCGCGACGACGAGGTTCAAGGCCGCGCCCACATAAATCGCCTTGTCGAAGCCGAAGGTGCCGATCAGGTACCAGCCGCCGACGAAGGCGCCGACTCCGGCGCCCAGCGTATTGAGGCCATAGAGCCAGCCGATCAGCTTCGCCGAGCCCGCGATCTGGCTGACCACCGCCTTGGAGAGAAAGGGCAGCGAGCAGCCCATCAGGAAGGTCGGCCACAGCAATCCGGCGAACACCACGCCGAAGATGACGGCGCGCGAGGACGCGAGCGGCAGGAATTTCAGGTAGATGACATCGTAGTAGAGCCACGGACTGAGCACCGCGAAGAGGGCGATGCCGACCTCGCAGAGCGCGAAGGCGATCAGCGCTGCGCGTCGCGACAGCCGGTCGGCATAAAGGCCGGCGGCCAGGCTGCCGATGCCGAGACCCAGCAGGAAAGCGCCCACCACGAGGGCCGCCGCGATGGTATCGGCGCCGGCGAACAGGCCGAGCAGGCGATGCCAGGCCGTCTGGTAGATCAGGGCTGCAGCGCCTGAGAGAAAGAACAGCCCGAAAAGCGTCGATAGCCTGATGCGATCCGACTGCAGTCCCGATGTCATGATTGCAGCCTGCCTGAAGGGACGGCTGGCGCGCAACGAATTGTCGGCCTAAACGAGCGCCATGCGATGCATGACGGGCGAGATCACTAAGGCGACCTCATGGTCATGCGGACCGCGGGCCTCTGGCCCGCTTCATGATCATGAGCGGGCCAGAGGCCCGCGGTCCGGAAGAGCAAGAACACTCCGATGAGTCGCAGAAAAAAAGGCGACAAGATCGACGGCTGGGTGGTGCTCGACAAGCCGTTGGGGCTGGGCTCGACGCCGGCGGTGAGCCGCGTGCGCCGCCTGTTCGGCGCCCAGAAGGCGGGCCACGGCGGCACGCTCGATCCGCTGGCCACCGGCGTGCTGCCGATCGCGCTCGGCGAAGCGACCAAGACCGTCCCGTTCGTCATGGACGGCCGCAAGGAATACCGCTTTACGCTCAAGTTCGGCGAAGCGCGGTCGACCGAGGACGCGGAAGGCGAAGTCACTGCCACCAGCGAGGCCCGGCCGGCCGACGAGGCCATCCGCGGCGCCCTGGCGGCGTTCCTGGGCGAGATCGATCAGCGGCCGCCGGCCTTCTCGGCACTGAAAATCGACGGCCAGCGGGCCTACGACCTCGCCCGGGCCGGCGAGTTAGTCGAATTGAAGCTGCGCCGCGTACAAATCGACCGCCTGGAGTTCCTGGCCCGTCCCGACGCGGAGCATGCAGATTTTGTGGTCGGCTGCGGCAAGGGCACCTACATCCGGTCGCTGGGCCGCGATCTGGCGCTCGCCCTGGGCACCGTCGGACACCTGTCGGCGCTGCGTCGGACGGCCGCCGGGCCATTCCGGGAAGAGGCGGCCATTTCGCTTCCCAAGCTGGAGGCCCTCGGGCATATTCCCGCGCTCTTCGGGGCTTTGGTTCCCGTTGTGACCGCGCTGGACGACATCCCGGCGCTGGCCCTGACGGAAGCCCAAGCGGACCAGCTGCGCCACGGCCAGCCTGTCTTCTTGACCCGGGACGCACCACCGTCCGGCGCATTGGTTCGCGCCGAGTCCGGTGAAAAGCTGGTGGCGCTGGTCCGTTCGGACGGCGTCTCCCTCCAGCCGGTGCGCGTTTTCAACCTTTAAGTCATGGAGACAACCGATGTCGATTACAGCCGCCCACAAGGCGGAGCTGATCAAGTCGTATGCCCAGGCCGAAACGGACACCGGTTCGCCGGAAGTCCAGGTCGCCATCCTGAGCGCACGCATTTCCAACCTTACCGAGCACTTCAAGGGCCACGCGAAGGATCACCATTCGCGCCGCGGCCTGCTGAAGATGGTTGGCCAACGCCGCCGTCTGCTCGACTACCTCAAGTCCAAGGACAGCAAGCGCTACGACTCGTTGATCGAGCGTCTGGGCCTGCGTCGTTAACTACCGGCCCTGTCCTTAGGACGGGGCCTTTTCGCGTCGCGTCGTCCGGTCCCCGTGAATTCGGCCGGCTGACGCGACATCGCAGTAACCGGGAAGGCAGGGGCGAGAGCAAAGGCCTGACCCGGTCCTGCTGGTGCAAGGGCGCCAGTGGGCGGTTGTCGCCAAACGGGGGCGGACGACCGTGATGGAAAGGATGAATGAGATGTTTGAAGTTTTTCGCAAGGAAGTTGACTGGGCCGGACGCAAGCTCGTGCTCGAGACCGGCAAGGTCGCGCGCCAGGCGGACGGTGCCGTCATGGCCACCTACGGCGGCACCACGGTGCTGGCCGCCGTCGTGTTCGAGAAGCAGCCGAAGCCCGGCCTCGACTTCTTCCCGCTGACCGTGAACTACCAGGAGAAGACCTTCGCCGCGGGCAAGATCCCGGGCGGCTTCTTCAAGCGTGAAGGCCGGCCGAGCGAGAAGGAAGTGCTGACCTCGCGCCTGATCGATCGTCCGATCCGGCCGCTGTTCCACGAGACCTATCGCAACGAGACGCTGGTCGTCGTGACCGTGCTCGCGCACGATCTTGAGAACGATCCCGACATCGTCGCCATGGTCGCCACCTCTGCGGCGCTCACCATCAGCGGCGTGCCGTTCATGGGCCCGATCGCCGGCGCCCGCGTCGGCTACATCGACGGCAAGTTCGTCGTGAACCCGACGCGCGACCAGCTCGTCACCAGCTCCCTCGACCTCGTCGTCGCCGGCACCAAGGAAGGCGTGCTGATGGTCGAGTCCCAGGCCAAGGAATTGTCCGAGGACGTGATGCTGAGCGCCGTCATGGAGGGCCATCGCTCCTTCCAGCCGGTGATCGACGCCATCATCCAGCTGGCCGAGCATTGCGCCAAGGAGCCGTTGCCGCTCACCGATCCGTCGGAAGCGTCGAAGACCGTGGCCGCCAAGCTCCAGGCCGAGATGCGCGGCAAGCTCGCCACGGCTTACGGCGAGACCGCCAAGCAGCTGCGGCAGACCAACGTCCGTGCCGTCAAGGCCGAGGCCAAGAAGCTGTTCGAAGGCAATGACGCGGCACTGGCCGCCTTCGGCGAGCAGTTCGGCAATCTCGAGGCCGACGTCGTGCGCAACGCCGTGCTCGACACCGGCAAGCGCATCGACGGCCGCGACACCAAGACCGTCCGTCCGATCGTGGCCGAGGTCGGCATCCTGCCGCGTGCCCACGGTTCGGCGCTGTTCACCCGCGGCGAGACCCAGGCGCTGGTCGTGGTCACGCTCGGCACCGGCCAGGACGAGCAGATCATCGACGCGCTCGAGGGTGAGTACCGCGAACACTTCATGCTGCACTACAACTTCCCTCCCTACTCGGTGGGCGAAGTGCGTCGCATGGGCTCGCCCGGCCGTCGCGAGATCGGCCACGGCAAGCTCGCCTGGCGCGCGCTGCGCCCGATGATGCCGACCAAGGACAAGTTCCCCTACACGGTGCGTGTCGTGTCGGAGATCACCGAGAGCAACGGCTCCTCGTCGATGGCGTCGGTCTGCGGCGGCTCCCTGGCGCTGATGGACGGTGGCGTGCCGATGGAACGGCCGGTGGCCGGCATCGCCATGGGCCTGATCAAGGAAGGCGAGCGCTTCGCGGTGCTCTCCGACATCCTGGGCGACGAGGATCATCTCGGCGACATGGACTTCAAGGTTGCCGGCACCACCAACGGCATCACCGCGCTGCAGATGGACATCAAGATCACCTCGATCACCGAGGAGATCATGAAGGTCGCTCTGGGCCAGGCGAAGGACGGCCGCATCCACATCCTGGGCGAGATGTCCAAGGGTCTGGTCGGCGCCCGCGAGGGCGTCGCGGCGACCGCGCCGCGCATCACCCAGTTCACGATCCCCAAGGACAAGATCCGTGAAGTGATCGGCACCGGCGGCAAGGTGATCCGCGAGATCACCGAGCAGACCGGCACCAAGATCGACATCGAGGACGACGGCACCATCAAGGTCGCGGCGGTCGACGCCATCGCCGGCCAGAAGGCCATCGACTGGATCAAGGGCATCGTGGCCGAGCCGGAAATCGGCGTGATCTACACCGGCAAGGTCGTGAAGTGCGTCGAGTTCGGCGCCTTCGTGAACTTCCTCGGATCGAAGGATGGCCTCGTGCACATCTCCGAGCTGGCGCCGCGCCGCGTCGCCAAGGTCGGCGATGTCGTCTCGGAAGGCCAGCAGGTCAAGGTCAAGGTCCTGGGCGTCGACGATCGCGGCAAGGTGCGCCTCAGCATGAAGGCGGTCGACCAGGCCACCGGCGAGGACATCTCGAACAAGCCGGTCGAAGCGGCTCCCGCCGGCGAGTAACGCCTCTAGCGAACGATTACGGAAACGGCGGCCTCAGGGTCGCCGTTTTTGTTTGTGGCCTCACGATCTCCCGGACCGCGAGCGTCCCGCTCGCTCATGAGGCGCGCGAGACGCGCGCGGTCCAACTGAGCAGGACAACTGAGCAGCGTAGCGCGCCGAGCGTTGGCCCAATTGACAACATCCGGCAGTGTTGGCATTCTCGCCATCAGCATGGCGGCAACGCTGATCACTCGATTCAAGGAAGTCACTGCCGAAGGTGACATCATTGAGTTCGTGGTCTGGCTTGTGCCAAGCCCGGTGGACCCGAGCCGGCACCTCTACAAGTATCGGGCGGTCTACGTCGTCGACGGCGAGCGGATCGTTGGATTCGACAACGAGCGCGGCAAGGGTGACCACAAGCACGTCAGGGGCCGGGAGAGCGCCTATGCCTTCTCCACGGTCGAGACGATGATCGAGGACTTCATCGCCGAGGTCGACGCCATAAGGAGGCGAAGATGAAGAAGAGGACACTCACCATTCGATTGACGCCAGACTGGAGGAGCGGGCTCCGAGCGGCTGCCCGCAAGTCTCAGGCGAAGTCCTACCAGGGTGAAGAACTCGCCTTTGAAACCCCGGCTGTCTTCTTCGGGAAGCTGACGGAACGTCGGTGGGAGCTTGTTCGCCTGCTGCAGGGCAAGGGCGCCATGTCCATCAGGGAGCTTGCGCGGCGAGTGGAACGAGACGTGAAGCGCGTCCACGAAGACGTGTCCGTCCTCACGGAGCTCGGCCTGTTCGAGCGCGAAGAAGGCGGCATTGCCTGCCCGTTTGCACGCATTCACGTTGATTTTGAGCTGGCTGCTGCTGCGTAGAACGGGCGACGCAGCAGTGTCGCTGGTGTCGCGCCGGCGCGTAGGTTACCAAACAGTTACGGAAACGGCGGCCTCAGGACCGCCGTTTTTGTTTGTAGACTGCGCGGGATGACGAAGTCTCCGAACCTCTCCCGTCGTGGCCTGCTGATTGGTACGAGCATCGGCACTGGTCTGCTGCCGCTGTCCTCTGCCTTCGCCGCGGACGCGATCCCGACGCCCAACCAGACCGAGGGGCCGTTCTATCCCACGGGCTTTCCCGCCGACATGGACAACGACCTGGTGCAGGTCCGTGGTCAGCAGGCGCGGGCCTTGGGCGAGGTCCTGCATCTAAAAGGGCGCGTGATCGGCGTCGATGGCCGGCCGCTCGCCGGCACCCTGGTCGAGATCTGGCAGTGCGACGCCCAGGGACTCTACGATCATCCGCGTCAGTCCGGCCGCGACCGCCGCGATGCGGCGTTCCAGGGCTATGGCCGCATGATGGCCGATGCCGAGGGTTTCTATCGCTTCAGGACGCTAAAACCCGTCGCCTATCCCGGCCGCACGCCGCATATCCATCTCAAGGCGGCGACCGGCGACGGCCGTCTGCTTACCAGCCAGTTTTATATCGCCGGCGATCCGCAGAACGAGCGTGATGGCGTGTTTCGCGGAGCCGTACGTCAGCCCGGCCAGCGCCAGCGTATCGAGATGAAGCTCGCGCCGGCACCCGGCGTCGAAGCGGGCGCGCTGGCGACCGAGATGGATATCGTGATCGGCTGACTGCCGACTGCGCAAGCTGTGACGATTCCTCTGCCCCCGCGAAGCGGGGAAAGTGCCCGCGCAGCGGGCGAAGGGGTTCAGAGGCATGAGCCCCCTCCGCCCCTCCGGGGCACCTCCCCCGAGACGGGGGAGGAGAATGGTTCTGATCAGGCCTTCAACTGCCGCGCGATGAATTCCTTGACCGTCGCCTGCGCCTTGTCGGTCTGCGGACCGGGGACGGCGACCCATTCGTGGGTGGAGTCCTCGAACAGTCGATAGTCGCATTGGCCGCCGGCCGCCCGGTAGCTCTCGGCGAATCTTTCCTGCATCGCCGGCAAGACGTTGTCGTCGAGCGCGCCCTGCATGATGAGGAACGGCACCAGCGCGACCTTTTCGCCGCGCTCCAGAATCTCCTGCGGATTGCCTTCGTGGATGCTCTCCCATGGCGAGAAGAAAGTCTTGTTGCTCTGGATCATGGTCTCGTTCTTGCGGCGCTCGGCATTCTCGTAGCGGGCGATGGTGTTGCTGGGCGGCGAGCGCATCGCGACCCACGAGACCGTTGCGTCGATGTCCGGGGCGCCCGCAACGGGGAGGGCACTGTAGCGTGGATCGTGCGGGCGCATGGCCAAAAGCTGGGCGACGTGGCCGCCGCTCGACGAGCCGTAGACGCCGAGCCCGGAGACATCGCCGTTCCAGCGCGCGGCGTTCGCTTTCAGCCAGCGCACGGCATGGTTGGCGTCCTGCACGCAGGCTGGATAGGGCGCCTCTGACGCAAGTGTGAGATCGACGGCCACGACCAGCAGCCCGCTCGACGCCAGCGCGCGGTCCATCGGCTCTTCGGCCAGGCGGTCCTTCCGGGTCCACGCCCCGCCGTGCAGATCGAGAACGGTCGGGAAAGGACCTTTTCCTTTGGGCTGGTAGATCCGCGCCATCAGCATGCGGCCGGCGGCGTTGCGCCGGAGTTCCACGTCGCTGACGTCCAGATCGAACCGGGCGTCGGGATTGTAGGCGGACGCTGCGCGCTGAACCTGAGTCGCTCCATCCATGTTCATCTCCTCTAGCTATTCGGCGACGGCGCCGGAGTCTTTTACGGCCTTGCCCCACTTGGGCACGTCGCGTTGCAGCACGGCGGTGAGCTCGGCCGGCGTCGAAGCCACGACCACGAGGCCGAGCTTGGCCAGGCGCTCCTGCACGTCGGGCTGGCGCAGCGTGGCGGCGATGTCGGCGTTGAGCTTGGCCGTAATGTCGGCGGGAATGCCGGGCGGACCGACGATCGCCAGCCAGCTGTCGCCTTCGAAGGCGATGCCGTTTTCGATGAAGGTGGGCACGTCGGGCAATGCCGGCGAGCGCTTCGAGGACGCGACGCCCAGCGCGCGCACCTTGCCCGACTGGACCTGCGGCAGCGCCGTGTTGACGCTGACGGCCGTCATCTGCACCTCGCCGGCCATCAGCGCCTGCACGGCCGGCGCGCCGCCCTTGTAGGGGACGTGCAGCATGTCCAGGCCGCCGGCGGCGGTGCGGAACAGTTCGATGGTGAGGTGCGAGCCGTTGCCGGTGCCCGCCGACGAATAGGTGAGCTTGCCCGGCTGGCTTTTCGCCAGTGCCACGAACTCCGCCGGCGTCGTGGCCGGCACCGAGGGGTGCAGCAGGATCACGGTTGGGAAGGTGGCCGCCAGCGTGATCGGCGTGAAATCCTTGAACACATCGTAGGAGAGCTTCGCGCCATAGAGCGTGGGCGCGATGGCGTGCGTGCCGTTGTCGGCCACCAGCAGCGTATAACCGTCGGGGGCCGCGCTTTTGGCCACCACGCCGCTGGCCACGCTGCCGCCGGCCCCCGGCTTGTTTTCGACCACGACCTGCTGGCCGACACGCTCCGACAGATACTGCGCCAGGATGCGGCCGAACGTGTCGGAGTTGCCGCCCGGCGCATGCGGCACGATCAGCTTGATCGGCCGTGAGGGGAAGGCCGCCGTTTGGGCTGCAGCAGGCAGCGCGGCGGACGCGGCAAGGACTGTTGCGAGCTTGAGGAGCTGACGGCGCGGCGTGCGGATCATGGCGTTAACGCTGTCACAGGATCGCGTCAGAGTCATGTTCCTCTCCCCCTTGGGGGAGAGGCTAGGTGAGGGGGCGAGGGGTGGGCGCGTTTCATGCGTGCGGAATTTCCCCTAACCTCCGGTCCGACAATTGCTTGGGGAACTTCATGAAAATCTCGCGTTTGCTGCTGGCGGTTCTGCTGTGCGCCGCCCCCCTCTGGGCTCACGCCCAATCCTCGAGCGAATGGCCGTCGCGGCCGGTGCGGTTCCTGGTGCCGTGGCCGGCGGGCGGCCTGAACGACATCATCGCCCGCTCGTTCAACGACAAGGTCGCCCAGTCGCTCGGCAAGCAGGTGATCACCGATTTCAAGCCCGGCGCCGCCGGCCGCATCGGTGTGACCGAGATCGCCAAGGCCAAGCCCGACGGCTACACGATCGGCATGGGCAACCTCGGCCCGCTCACCATCTTTCCGTCGCTCTACAAGCAGATGCCCTACAGCGTGAAGGACGACCTGATCCCCATCACCATGTTCGCGGCCTCGCCGCTGGTGCTGGTGGTCTCGGGAGACTCAGCCATCAAGACGGTGAAGGATCTGATCGGCGCGGCGAAGGCCAAGCCCGGCGTTCTCAACTACGCCTCGGTCGGGCCGGGCAGCCCGGCGCATCTCACCTTCGAGCTCCTGAAGAAGCGGACCGGCATCGACCTCCTGCACGTTTCCTTCAAGGGCACCAACGAATCGCTGCCGGCGATGTTCGCGGGCGACATTCACGCGATGTTCGACACGCTGCCGCTCGCTCTGCCGCACATCCAGGCGGGCAAGCTGCGCGCGCTCGCGGTGACGACCTTGCAGCGCGTGCCGCAGCTTCCCGACGTGCCGACGCTGAAGGAGCTGTCGCTCGGCGATGACGAGGTGGTGACCTGGTACGCCGTGATCGCGCCCGCCGGCACGCCGCAGCCGATCGTCGACCGGCTCTACAAGGAATACACCGCCGCTGCCGGCACGCCCGAAGTGAGGAAGATGCTGACGGATAACGGCCTGATCTACCTGCCCAACACCATGGCGCAGTTCCAGGCGCGCATTGCCGAAGAGACCGCGCGATGGGCGCAGATCATCAAGGAAAACAAGCTCGAGCTCGACCAGTAGGCTCTTGGACGATTCTCTACGATTTTAGTTGCAGGTTCAGCAGGAAAATGCTATGAATTTTGATAGGCTGGCGCTTGAATTGTGCCGGCCTTTTTCGTTTCGGCATGGCGTCTCAGGCTCTCATTTTTGGACAGGCGGTCCGAGAGGCGTGTCCAGAAAAGCGCAGCCGTAAAAGCCCACCGGGCAAGGCTTATCGCGAATTCTGGACAAGTGGACGGTCCGTCAAAAGTGACAGACCCGTGTCAACTTCACGCGCCGTTCTGCTCGGCTGAGCCCTGCGGCGGCATGCCCATGGCGTGGTAGCCGGCGTCGACATAGTGGACGGTGCCGGTGACGCCCGCGCTCAGGTCCGACAGGTAGTAGAGCGCGGCGCCGCCCACGTCGGTGAGCTCGATGTTGCGGCGGAGCGGCGAGGCCTCGCGCGACACGCGATAGACGTAGCGGGCGCTGCCGATCACGGCGCCGGCCAGGGTGCGCATCGGCCCGGGGGAGATGGCGTTCACGCGCACGCCCTGCGGGCCGAGGTCGGCCGCGAGGTAGCGCACGCTGGCCTCAAGGGCGGCCTTGGCCACGCCCATGACGTTGTAGGACGGCATCACCCGGGTAGCGCCTTCGTAGGTGAGCGTGATCAGGCTGCCGCCCTCGGTCATCAAGGGCAACGCCCGCTGGGCGATGTCGGTGAAGGAAAAGCAGGAGATGGTGAGGCTGCGCTGGAAGTTGGCCTTGGTCGTGTCGACGTAACGGCCCTTCAGCTCCTCCTTGTCGGAGAAGGCGATGGCGTGGACGACGAAATCGAGCCGGCCCCAGTCCTTCTTCAGGCGCGCGAACAGCCGGTCGAGGCTTTCCTCGTTCTCGACGTCGGCCTCCTCGACGATCTTGGCGCCGATCTTCTCGACCATCGGCAGGACGCGCTTGCCGAAGGCGCCGCCCTGGTAGGTGAAGGCGAGCTCCGCGCCGGCGTGATGCAGCGCCTGCGCGATGCCCCAGGCGATCGAGTGATTGTTGGCCACGCCCATGATCAGCCCGCGCTTGCCGGCCATCAGTTTGGGGACTTCGGGGAGGGCAACCGCCTTGGACGCGGCGTGGTCGGGAACTGCGGAGAGGGGGCCCGCGGCGAGGGGAGGGCGATCGTCGGGCATCTGCCCCTCTCAGTTTTCGTGGCGCGTGAAGACCAGGCAGGCGTTGGTGCCGCCGAAACCGAAGCTGTTCGACATCACGGTCTCGAGGCCCGCCTTGTCGATCCGCTCGCGGGCGATCGGGTAGTCGCCGACGCCGGGATCAATGTTCTCGATATTGGCCGAAGCGCAGATGAAGTCTTCCTTCAGCATCAGCAGCGAATAGATCGCCTCGTGCGCGCCGGTGGCGCCCTGGCTGTGGCCGGTCAGAGACTTGGTCGAGCTTACCGTGGGCAGCTTCTTGCCATCGAAGGCGGCGCGGATGGCGTCCAGTTCGGTGAGATCGCCGACCGGCGTGGAAGTGCCGTGGGTGTTGACGTAATCGACCGGGCGGTTGCGCCGTGCGCCGCCCGGAAATCCGTCCAGCGCGAGCTTCATGCAGCGGATCGCGCCCTCGCCGGACGGCGCCACCATGTCGGCGCCGTCGGAGGTGGCGCCATAGCCGATCACCTCGGCGTAGATCTTGGCGCCGCGCGCTTTGGCCACTTCCAGCTCTTCGAGGACGACGATGCCGCCGCCGCCGGAGATCACGAAGCCGTCGCGATCCTTGTCATAGGCCCGGCTCGCCCGCGCGGGCGTGTCGTTGTACTTCGACGACATCGCGCCCATGGCGTCGAACAGGACCGACAGCGTCCAGTCGAGCTCCTCGCCGCCGCCCGCGAACATGCGGTCGGCCTTGCCGAGCTGGATGCACTCGACGGCGTTGCCGATGCAATGCGCCGAGGTCGAGCAGGCCGAGCTGATCGAATAGCTGAGGCCCTTGATCTTGTAGGCGGTCGCCAGGTTGGCCGACACGGTGCTGCACATGGCACGCGGCACCTGGAATGGGCCGACCTTCTTGGGGCCCTTTTCCTTGGCGGTGATCGCCGCCTGCACGATCGCACCGGTGGTCGGGCCGCCCGAGCCCGCGACCACGCCGGTTCGTTCGTTGGAAATCTCGGCCTCGCTCAAGCCGGCGTCGGCGATGGCTTCCTTCATGGCGAGCCAGGCGTAGGCCGCGCCATCGCCCATGAAGCGGCGCAGGCGGCGGTCCACCGCGGCCTCGACGTCGATCTTCAGCGTGCCGGCAATCTGGCTGCGGAACCCGAGATCGCGGTACTGCGGCACCAGCTCGATGCCGGACTTGCCAGCCTTCAGCGATGCCGTGACCTCGGCGGCATTGTTGCCGATCGACGAGACGATGCCGAGGCCGGTGACGACGACGCGCTTCATGTCAGCCGGCCGCCGCGGCGGGCGCGGCATCCTGGAACAGGCCGACCTTCAGGCCGGTGACTTCATAGATCTGCTTGCCGTCGGCCTCGACGAAACCGTCGCCGATGCCCAGCACGAGCTTGCGCAGCATCACGCGCCGGAGATGCACATGATAGGTGAGCTTTTTCACGGTCGGCACGATCATGCCGGTGAACTTGACCTCGCCGACGCCCAGCGCCCGGCCGCGGCCCGGCGCCTTCATCCAGCCCAGGAAGAAGCCCAGCATTTGCCACAGCGCATCGAGCGGAAGGCACCCCGGCATCACCGGGTCGCCCTTGAAATGGCAGTCGAAGAACCAGAGGTCGGGCTTGATGTCGAACTCCGCCACGACCTCGCCCTTGCCGAAATTACCGCCGGTGTCGCTGATCCTAACAATGCGGTCGAGCATGAGCATGGGCGGCAACGGCAGTTGCGCGTTGCCGGGCCCGAACAGATGCCCTTTGGCGCATTCGATCAGGTCCTCGAAAGTATAGCTGTGCTTCTGCTCGCTCACCGTTCACCGTCCCATAGCCGCCCGATAGAGGGATCTGGGCCAGAATAGGGATGCCCGGGGTTCAGCGCAAACCGGCGCCCCCTCGGAGTCCCCTCGGATTTCCAGGCCATAACCGGCCCTTTCAATATCCCTCCGCACTGACTACATATGGGTCCGACCATGCCCGGAACCAATCTCGATTTTCCAGCCCGCCTGCGCGCGGCCGGCCTGCGCCCCACTCGGCAGCGGGTGGCACTGGCGCGCCTGCTGTTCGAGGGTGGCCATCGCCATGTCACGGCCGAAAGCCTTCATGTCGAGGTCAAGACGGCGCAAATGCCGGTCTCGCTGGCCACGGTCTACAACGCGCTCAATCAGTTCCGCGATGCAGGGTTGCTGCGCGAAGTGGTGGTGGCGCCCGGGCGGTCCTATTTCGATACCAACACCGGCCATCATCATCACTTCTTCGTCGAGCCCGATGGGGCGCTGCACGATTTCCCCTCCGACAAGGTGACGATCGCGGGCCTTCCTGCGCCGCCCAAGGGCACGCGCCTGTCGCGGGTCGATGTCATCGTGCGGGTGCGCCGCTAGCGCCGATTTCGGTCGAGTTGCTGCGAATCATTTGCAGTCTTTAGAATTGTTCTAAAATTCTTGACCGTGCTGCGGACGCGCCCTAAATCCTGATCGTGGATTGGCGGATGGGCCGATCGAAGCGGGAGTAGAACCATGGCAAATCTCAAGGGATCCAAGACCGAAGAAAATTTGAAGGCCGCCTTCGCGGGTGAGAGCCAGGCCAACCGCCGGTATCTCTACTTCGCCCAGAAGGCCGACGTCGAAGGCTACAACGATGTCGCCGCCGTCTTCCGTTCGACAGCTGAAGGCGAAACCGGCCACGCGCACGGCCATCTCGAGTTCCTCGAGGCGGTCGGCGACCCGGCCACCGGCCTGCCGATCGGCGCCACGACGTCGAACCTGAAGGCCGCGATCGCCGGCGAAACGCACGAGTACACCGATATGTACCCGGGCATGGCGCGCACCGCGCGCGAGGAAGGCATGGCGGAGATTGCCGACTGGTTCGAGACTCTGGCCAAGGCGGAGAAGAGCCACGCTGGCCGCTTCCAGAAAGCCCTCGACACGATGGCCTGAGCCCTTCGGGCTTGAGTGAAGGGGACCCGAAGGGGTCCCCTTTTTCTTCCGACTGTTCGACCCGTAAAGAAGCGAAGGCACCATGCGCGAAGGCAGCCTCGAAGCTCCGACCCGTCACGTCCTCGACTGGCAGAATCCCTGGTTCTGGGATGAAAAAGCGCTCGAAAAGGAAATGGAGCGGACCTTCGACATCTGCCACGGCTGCCGGCGCTGCTTCAATCTCTGCGATTCCTTCCCGCGGCTGTTCGACCTGATCGACAACGGCCCGACCGGCGAACTCGACGGCGTGAAAAAGGAAGACTACGCAGCCGTCGAGGAAGCCTGCACGCTCTGCGACATGTGCTTCATGACCAAGTGCCCCTACGTGCCGCCGCACGAGTGGGCGCTCGACTTCCCGCACCTCATGCTGCGCCATCGCGCGGTGCAGGCGCGCAAGAAGGGCGTCCCTCTCATCGATCGCCAGCTCGCCGATACCGACAGGACCGGCCGGCTCGGCAGCTTCGTCGCCGGCCCCGCCAATTGGGCCACCGATGAGCACAACACGCTGACGCGACCGGCGATGGAGCGGATCGCCGGCATTCATCACGGCGCGCGCCTGCCGCGCTATGCCGGGGAGACTTTCGAAATCCGGGCAGCGCGCGAGGGCGCGGTCCTGAACGAGGCGGCGCCGGCTTTCGGCAAGCGCAAGGCCGTGCTCTACGCGACCTGCTTCGTGAACTTCAACAACACCGGTATCGGTGCGGCGGCCCGCGCGGTCCTGGCCAAGAACGGCGTCGAGACCGAGGTCGTCCATCCCGCCTGCTGCGGCATGCCGAAGCTCGAACTGGGCGATATCGAAGGCACGGCCGCGGCGGCAAAGACCGTGTCGGCCGCGCTGCTGCCGTGGGTCGACAAGGGCTATGACGTGATCGCGCTCACGCCGTCCTGCGCGCTGATGCTGAAGTTCGAATGGCCGCTGATGCTGCCCAAGGATCCCGCCGTGGAGCGCCTGTCCCAGGCGACGTTCGATCTGTCGGAGTACGTGGTCGACATCGCCAAGAAGCATGGGCTGGCGCCCGGCCTGGCGCCCCTCGAGGGCGGCGTCAGCATCCACCTCGCCTGCCATGCGCGGGCCCAGAACATGGGCGCGAAAGCCGCCGAGATGCTGCGGCTGGTGCCGGAGACGCGGGTCGCCGTCATCGAGCGCTGCAGCGGTCATGGCGGCATCTGGGGCGCGCGCAAGGAGAATTTCGAGACGGCGGTGAAGGTCGGCAAGCCCGCCGCCCAGATGGCGCTGAAGAACGACACCAGCTTCGTCGCCTCCGAGTGCCCGCTCGCGGCCGACCATCTGATGCAGGTGATGGAGATGACGGCGGGCGAGGAAAAGCCAAAACCCTCGCGCGGCAGCCATCCGATCGAGCTGCTGGCGCGGGCCTATGGATTGACCGGGAACGACCAATGACCACCCCTCGCAAGATCGAGTTGGACGCCATCCTGCCGCCGGCGGAATATGTGAAGGTGCGTGCCGAGCGCCGCCGCCTGATGGCCGAACTCAAGAAGAACCGCCGGCTCGAGGTCGGGCCGTTCGCGACGTTCTATTTCGAGTCGTACGACACGATGCTGCACCAGGTGCATGAAATGCTCTTCATCGAGAAGGGCGGGGCGGCGCAGATCCCCGACGAACTCGCGGCCTACAATCCGCTGATTCCCCAGGGCGCCGAACTGGTCGCCACGGTCATGTTCGAGATCGACGATCCGCTGCGCCGCGCCCGCGTGCTCGGCATGCTGGGCGGCGTCGAGGACCACGCCTTCGTGCGGGTGGGCGCCGAGACCGTCCGCGGCGTGCCGGAAGGCGACCAGGAGCGCACGCGCGACGATGGCAAGGCGTCGGCGGTGCAGTTCCTGCGCTTTGCGTTCACGCCCGCGCAGGTGAACGCCTTTCGCGGCAATGACGGCGATGTTGTCGTTGGCTTCGACCATCCCAACTACGGCCACATGGCGGTGATGCCGCGCGTGGTGCGCGAAGTGCTGGCGCGCGACTTCGCCTGAGCGCCTTCGCTGATCTCTAGCGAAGCGCGAGGAATCTCATCGGCAGTATCAGGATCAACGGATCCCCGGGCATGTCGGACGGCACCGGCGGAAACGGTGCCGACCGGCGTATCGCCTCCAGTTCGGCGGCATCGAAGGCCGGCCAGCCGCTCGAGGTCTCGATGCTGACGTCGATCAGCTGGCCAGCGCGGGTGATCGTCACGCGCGTGACCACCCGGCCCTGCTGATTGGCATCGACCACGCCGCGCGGATAGCGGCGGTATTTCGAGGTCAGCCGCGCGACCTGATCGAGATAGGCAT
>Ga0194051_1000992_pt1 | contig 15513 bp, 13 predicted proteins | sample SepL2320m_MetaG_FD_161275 | JGI IMG/M metagenome (GOLD analysis project Ga0194051, IMG submission 161275) | Anoxic zone freshwater microbial communities from boreal shield lake in IISD Experimental Lakes Area, Ontario, Canada - Sep2016-L239-20m | ecosystem: Environmental > Aquatic > Freshwater >... | reverse complement strand
CGGATAACGCTCAAAAGTGCCATGTCGATCACTCCGTGATCCCCCGGTCAAAATGCCAGGGGGAAGATCAGAGCATGGGTTACTTCTCAGTGGAAACTTGTGTCCCTCCCAGATCAACTCTCAATGCAAATCAACAGACATAGGACATACTTAAGTCGAACCACTTCAGTGGGGGCGGATCAGTTTGAAACACAAAAGGGCTGGCCATGTCAGTCATAAATCCCTCCGGGAGCGTGTTTGAAAGTCCGCCAGAGGTCGGGGTCGTGGCCCGTTACAACCATCGCCTTGGTCTTTTCGGCAATCGCATGGAGCTTGCGCACAGACTGCGCAGCATCCACCGAAGAGCATACAAGTCCTGGCAGGGCCCGCTCTTCCCAGTGGTCCAACGTATAGGCGGCATCGATCGCCAGCAGGATTGGGCCGGTATTTGGCAGGGTGATCAGAAAGGACTGATGCCCCGGCGAATGACCGGGGGTGAAAATCATACGCACCACGCCGTCATTGAAAAGATCATAATTGTCTGAATCCAAGCCCTGCAGGTATTTCCACCTCAGGCCGGGCTTGTCGAAATCGGCACGGATATACGCCCCAGAGGAAAACCAATCCGGGTTGAACGCATAGCTCCATTCGATGCGTTGGACAAAGTGAATGGCATTCGGGAATCGTCCGATGGCGCCGGAATGGTCCAGATGAAGGTGCGATTGCAGGACATAAGCCACGTCTTCGGGGCGCACGCCGATGGTGGCAAGTTGGTCGACGCAGTTCTCATGCCGCCCCATTACCGGATCATAGGCATCAATCACCGCACCCCAGTGTTTACGCTTGTCGATCGCCACTTCGGCGGCATTGCCACCGTCGATCACGATATTGCCGCGCGGATGGCTCAAAAAGAACCAAGGCACCGGAATCTCAAAATCCGTGTCAGCACCCTGATTCATCTTGATATACTTCGTTTTGGTTTTCAGCGTGCCGGTCTGAAACATATAAAGTTCGATGCGCGAAGACGCGCCTTTCGCCGCCCCCTGCCGGGCTGCACCAAATGGGTTGTCGTCGCCATTGAACTCCACGATCTTCATCTTGCTGTCCGTCTTTCGCGAATGGGGGTCAGGCCCGGATCCTGGATCCACTATGGTCTTTTACGGGCAAGGATAGGCTTCAGACAGGCTACGCGCCACGAGGACAGATGCACCTTCGTTGACGTTGTCGGGGTGATCGCGCATCCAAGTCACGAACACCTCGAAGATCTGGCCGACTGTTCCCCCTTCGGGATGCCAGTGGCTGGACCCACCGACCATGTTGCCGCACAGCGAAGCATCGGAAACGCCGTTGATGTAGCCGGCGCAAAGCGAGAAGTTGGTGAAATATACCATCGAGTCACTTTTGGGCGTATCACAAAGCGCCAAAAGTTCCGCACCATTCAGGCTTTCGGCGCGAGCTTCAGATGCCGCCCCACCCAACATCAAGATTGAAACGGCAAAGGCGTTGAAGCGCATTTGGGTCTTCATGTGTTACGACCTGGCGGCACGATCTCACCACGCTCTTGCTTGAAAAGCTCAGCCTCGGCCTGCGCCAATTCGAGCGACGAGAACACCTTGTCTTCAAATAAAATGAATGGCTTGGCGCGGTCAGCATTCAACTGGGCCACGCACCACTCTTTTTCTGGCTTGGTGCAAATGACCATATAGGCTCCAGCAATCGGTCCGTAGCGACGGTTGTTCAGCGTGAACAGGCTTTCGCCAAGATCATTCAACTTGTCGACATCCAACCCCTTAAGGACTGCCTTTTCCAACTCATTCGGCGGGTCTGCCGATGCGCCCAGCGTCGGTTTGCCATCCGGCCGGTCGACCATATTGGCAAAGGTTCTCTTGCCCAGATCAGACATCTGGCACACTCCTTTTCATTTCGACCACGGCTTGACAAAAGATTTATGGCAGCGGTCCATCTTTCAGGAACCCTTTCAGAGCATTGTGCATGATGGTCGATACGTTGTTGTTGTAGTTGTTGTGCGAAAGACTGCCACACCACGACAACGAGCCGGGCGCAAAAACCGCTCCGTCCTGTGGCGTCTTGTAATAGACCATATCGGCACGGACCATCGGGTTTTCCGTTCCTCCACCATAATAACCCCGAACCGAGAAGTGGATTTCCTCGTTCACCTGCAACATCAGGTTAGTGTGCCCCTCAGAGCGGGCCAACAGGTAGGCGTTGTGCGGCGTGCCAAAATCCAGATCATATCGATCAAGTTCCAATCCTGCGGCACCCCCGCCAACAAGCCCGAAATCGCCGATAATCTCATCCTCGCCGATTCCGTTGAATATCCACTTGCATTCCGGACGATTACTGTCCTTGGAGCGCCGATAATAGGACGATACGTCAAAGCCGTAAGCAGTGAAGGTTACGCCACAGAGCTTGCTTGGAATCCGCCCGCGTGCGCGCCACATCCCCCCATACTTGCCATCGAACGCGTTGTTGTATTCACCGGGATTAGATGTCCATGCGCGGGTTCCAGCTTCACCTTTGCGCACCTCGATGATGTTGAAGTTGTCCGGGTGGAATTCGCTGATCCAGTAAAAGCCGTTGGCCCCCAGATACATCCACCGCCCGCCCTGAAGCTGGTAGGACTCGTAAGCCGTAAACATCCTCTCCGATGTATATTCGGGGTGGCTGCCAGTTAGCACCACACGGTATCGCTTCAGCAAGTCCACGCCTTCGCGGTGCAAGTCCTCATCGGTAAGCACATCAAATTCAAAGCCCTCATGCTCCAGCCAGTCGGTCAGATGCAGGTCGCCATTCATCTGCCACAATGAGGGCGACAGCCAATGCCGATACTTCGGGCGAAGGTTCAGGATAGGGCGCAGGCGCGAGGAATAACTAACTCCGGTGCCGTCGGAATGCAGCGAATAGGTGGAGAGTCCGTATTCGCGATGCTCGTTCAGGAACAGATCAGATGGGTTGAGAACGGGAACCTTCCCCGCCAGCAATTGCGCAACCACCGAATTGGTTCCGAGATTGTCGTTCGCATAGGCCATGTAAGCATTGTTGGGCATGATAAAGGCAATTTTCGATGTTGCCTTGCCGACCGGAGGGCGCACAACAAACGGGATATAGTCTTCGGTATCCGCAGAATCCTCGCTGCCAATACGCAGGCGCGCGGCATAGATTCCGCTGCGCAATCCTTCAGGGATGGTCCACTCGAAATCCACATCCCAGCGGGCATCGTCGATGTCGTCGTCGTGAAAGTGGATCGCACCATATTCATCGGGGGCATGATGATAGATCATTTCATCCCCGGTCCAGTTGTGGCCGGTCATTGCGCGACATGGCATATTAATGCTGTGCCCATTCAGCATGTTGGCAGACGTATCGATCACATAGGTCGATGCGATATGCTTGGTGATGTTGGCCTGAAAGTCCCAGGCCCCTACAACATCGCCGCGTAGATCGGCGGTGCATCCGCGATAGCTTTTAGCCAGATTGGCAATCTCGGACCGTGACAACGCGCGTTTCGACAGGCGCGGGCGATCAATCTTGCCGTTATAGACGTTGGCCTGCTCCGGAAGTTCCACCGGTGTCTGGGCTTCTTTGTAATGCGCACCCGAAATCTTTCGACCGCTGCGCTCCACCTTGGTCGAGGCCGCGAACAGGAGGGGCGCATCATTGATGGCCGGAGATGTTCCATTGATCGTTTGAGTAATTGCCGTGGTCTCATCCGCCGGATGGAGAACCGCCATGCCAAGGCCGCCATTGGTCGCGGTGACGACGGGCATCTGGTAAAGCATTACTTTGCCCGAAGCCGCATCATAGCTTGCTGCTACAAGATACCATACCTTCGCCAACAACTTCTTGCCACTCGACAATACCGTCACCTGTCCATTGGCACCGCCGATCATGACCGAAAGGCAACCCTTGTCGTCGATAAACAGACCGTAGCCGCTCTTCTTGACCTCGTTCCACTTGGTCAGCAGACCCTGCCGCCCTTTTTCTGGAGTGGTTGGAAAGATATAGGCCTGCAAAGTGAAGCTTTGCACGTTCAGCCGGTCGTCCTGCGGGATCACCACATATGAGCCACCGTGGATACGTTGGTTGCGGCCCTTGAAATTGCCGTTGCAAGAGGCGTTGATCACCTCCTCCTTGTAGCCTGGTCCTTCAGGGTTAGTATCTCCATGGATCAGGCGGACCATTTGCATCTCATAGTCTTCGCCATGTTCGGAATTGACGTAGAACTTGACCTGCCCGCCTGGCGCAATCGAATATTTGTCGCTGTACCCTGTGATTCGTAGCATCGTTGTTTCCTCTGAACTTCATTCAAACCCGCAGGTTTGTTCGCGGACGTTGGAGTACAGGTCAGTACCCGTATTGTTTCAAAATTGCGGCGATCCGTTTCAGAAATATTGCGTGCTCCGCAGCCTCTTCCGATGAAAACGAACCTTCGAGAAACTTCAGCGGCTCACCTCGCACGCCGCTGCACACCGCTATGCGGTAATCGGCAAAGTACTTCTTGCACACCGTTACCAACTTACCAACCATCGGTTGACGGCGGAATTTGTCCAGCACTCGGATCAAATCCTCACTATGCTCAATCGCTGGTCGGCCATTCCTCGGCGGGGTTCCCACCGGGTTGGCCCGGTGTTCGGCAATCAGGCGGTTGCGCGTCGCCTCGTCGCGCAAGAGCGGCAGGACATAGGTCCGCGTGATAAAATCATCCGTGGCCATCTTCCCTTCATTGGTCTGAACGCCTGTTGGCTCACTCATTCTCCGACACTCCTTTGACGACAGAATTTGCTAATTGCGACTCCAGCTTCGGTTCTGGCAACACCGACATGCGCATCTTCACGGCCAGAAACCACACAAGACCCACGCCCAGCACCCACCAGAGCAGGCTCCAAGCCCAGATGGAAGGTACGCCGAACACCCAGACCTCGATCCCGCCTCCAGGGTCGCCAAACATCGCGTTTCCTAATACGGCCCCGGGGCCAGCAGCAAAGAAGGCCCAAAATAGCAACAAGATCCAGGCGACGGTCTTGGCGCGGTTGCTGACTGGCCTTCCCGAAGCTGCGTTCAATGCATTGTGAAGTACCTGCCGCCGTTCATCATCACTATCGTGCCCCGAGAAGGAGGCGGTCAGCACGCAAATGACCAGATTGAAGAACATGCCCCAAACACCGGAATGCACGGTGAACGGCCATTTGCCCCAAGGCAGCTGATAGCCCGTCAGTATCTGTCCCAATGGCTCGGTCAGAACCACCACGACCATTCCAACGATCAGGCCGAAAGCCACCGCGCGCCGGGAAACCCAAGGCAACCAGAGCGCAGCCATCAGAGCTGGCAACAACTGGAAACTCATCGGAATGGCCAGCGCTGCCAATACCACGGCCACCTTTGTTGCAAAGCTGGCCAGCATCAGGGCGGCCAAACACAGCAGCAACATGAGAATTGCGCTTGCCCGTTTTTGATCGCTCCAGTCTGCATCTGGCTGGAACTGACGCTTGTAAACATCCCGCGCCAATACATTGCCGGAGCTGGCCAAAAGGATAGCCGAAGTGGACTGTATAGCCGCAATTGCCGACATCGCCAGCAGGCCCATCAGCCAGGGGTAATGTGCCCCGATGGCACGGATGTATTGCTGGACCAGATCTCCCTGCCGCGCCTCTGTCAGTTCTGGCAGGACGGCAGCTCCTCCGACCCCAAGCAGATGGGCGCCGACTCCCTGAAATGTAGAAAACAATAGAAGCAGCAGTCCAACGCAAAAGGCACATCCCCAGATCTGATGAATGGAAAATGCACGAACTCCGCGGCTTGCAATGCCAATGGTCGTAAAGCCGGGGGCAAACTGGATGCCCATCATTGAGATCCCGAACGAAAGGCCCATCATGGCCGTCCACGGTCCACCAAACGCCTGTTCCAGACCAATGCCAGAGACCCATTGCACCACGCCCGGTACTACCAGCATACCGGGATAATCGCCGCCGCCAAACCCGTGGGTGCGCATATCCTCCGTAGCGGCTGCCCCGGTTGCCGCGAGGCCCTGCCCTAACGCGGTTATCCCTCCGATCTGCTCAAGTGCGAAGACTCCAAGGATCATGACAACCCCGGCAAAGAGCGCCCCTTGCACCACTCCCACCGCCGCCGCCGTCCGGATACCGCCAAGTGCTGAATAGACCAGCATCAGACCTGCCAGCCCCCACATCGCAACTTCGCGCGACACGGCCCCATCACTGAGGCCCCACATCAGAGCCCCTGCTGCACTAAGCAGGATGGCAAGGAAGGGGATAGCAAAGACCACGGCGATCAGTGAGGAAATCATCGCGATCGAACCCTCGCCAAAGTAATGCGAGTAAAGATCGCCTGCTGTAACATAGCCATATTTTTTCGCCATCAACCACTGGCGTTTTTGCACCAGAACTCCCGCCAGCGGTACGGTGATCACAAAAAGCGTCGCGTTCACATATTGAAACCCATCCCGAAACACCTGTCCGGGGTGTCCGGTTACCGTCCAGCCAGCGAACATCGCCGCCGAAACAGCAATCACAAAGACCCAAGTGCCTATGCCCCCAGTCGGGGCAAAGAACTCCTTGGGGTCGGTATGGATGCGCGAGGCCCGGATGCCCATGAAAAGGCAAAATGCCCCGTAGGCCAGTAAGAATATGAACATCCATACGACGGTCTGCGACATGTCAGATCGCCTCCTTTTGCACAGCGGCCGTCATTTCGATGTGCGTTCCCGAATGATGCGCAATGCTTCTTTCAAGTAGATCCGGAACACCGGGTAGTTCTCACTCATCGGGAAATGGCCAATATCTTCCATTTCGATATAGACCCCGCCGGGAATCTGCCGGGCGGTGGCCTCGGACTCCTCCGGAGTAGTCAGATAGTCGTAGGTCCCTGTCATCATCACCACCGGGCAGCGGCGGCCGTCTATATTCTTGAGCTCATCTCGCAGATCGTGATCGACAGAGTAGAAATACAGGTCGCCTTTGAACGCCTCTGACCCTTGGGTGTAGTAAAACCAGGTCAGCCAGCGATCCATGTCGGGCGACTGCGGGGCCATCAGATCCCACACGCCGCTGGCACAAACCTGTGCGGCATTGGCATGCGGATGGCGCCACCAATCGAGGTAGAAGCCCGGTGAATTGGCTGCCGCCTCGACCGGGATCACCGCCTTGAAACGGTTCGGCCGCCGCAGAGCCAGTTGCAGAGCAACATTGCCGCCAAAAGACGAGCCCATGAAAATCGGGTCCCGCAAATCAAGCGCATCGCACAGGGTCACGATGAAATTCACATAATGATCAGCGGTCAGCCTGTACTCCTGCTTCCACCATTCCACGTTATGGGGCGGATCGGATTTGCCGTGCCGCGGCAAGTCGTAGGCTATGACGTTATGATGCCGCGTTATCTCTTCATCCTCAAGCAACCCACGCCACTGATGGTTGTGGCAACCCGCAGTGTGCTGGCAGACCAGCGGGGTCCCCGTACCGTTTTGCAGGTAGAATACCTTGTATTCCATCCCGTCCACGTCAATCGTGACATAGCGCCCCGTCACCGGTGAGTGTTTTACCATGACCCGCTCCTAAACATCCTATTCCCAGTCCACATCTCAAACCGGCACTCCGCTCTTGCGAAGCAACTCGAACTGAACCGTGAAGTTGCGCAGGTTTTTCATCAAGACCAGATGGTTGCCCTCGATCTTCAGATCGCGGCGGAACGAGGCGGACCAGATGCCGTGATACATCGGCAGAGGAATGGGGCGTGAAAACTCCCGCCACGTTGCCGCCGAAGCCTTCAGCAGAAAGTCGCAGGCATCCATCGGACCGGCATTCGTTTCGATCCGTTTGACCTTGCCGTCGTGCATCTCAATCAAGATTCTCGCATGCTCCATGTCGAAGATGAAGCTACAGGTGTAGTAAAGGGCCATGGCGGCGATAGTCTCGTCATTGTTAGTCAGGCTTTCATATTTGCGCGCCCATGCCTTGATGTCCGGCTTCATATTCTATCCCCAAGCATCGCATCTGTGCCCCAAAGAGCTTTTGGTGTGGCGGGATCAGCCAACTCGCTCCAGCTGGCATCGACTTCATTTGCCATCGGGTATAACGCCTGCTTTGCGGGCATCGCCCAAAATGTTGCGCACATTGCCGATCTCACTAGCGGACATCCCAATCTCTTCGAGAAGGTTGTCCACGAACGGCATCTGCGCCCGGTAGCGCAGCGCTGAATTCACAACATTCTCGGCCAGGTTCCCGCCTGGGCCACCATTGGTCTGCTCGCCTTCCGCGCCGCTCTGCGCACCTTGGCTAAAGCCCGGCAGACCATTGACCTCGATGATCTTGATCGAGTCAATACTCTCCATCGGCCGCACACTCTCGCGTATGATCGCATCCAGATTGCGGGCCAACTGCATCCGTACCTCGCTGGTGCGGCTGGATTCTGAGCGCATGTTCTCGGATTCATTAAGCTTGAGAGCGCCATCCGCATCGATTTCGTAGCGGATCTTGGCGGCCAGAGAAGCATATTCGTCCGCCAAGTTGCGCTGATGCGCCACTTCGGTTTCTGCCGTTGCCAGTGTGGTCAGCTTTATCGCGTTAGCTTGGGCGCTGGCGTCGGCAAGGATCAGGTCCACCTGTTTCTTGCGATCTGCTACGGCGGATTCGCGGGAGGTTGAAACTTCTTCCTCGGCCTTGATGGCCATGGCGTGGGCCTGTTCTTCTTTGACCTTGGCCTCGTAGACCACCTTGGACTTGGCGCTTAGCACCAGATCGCGCTCGTACTCTTCCATCTGAATAGCCTTGGAGCGAGCGATATCTGACAGACGGGTTTCCTGTTCGGTGGCGATCCGCACAAGGTCGAGACTCTTTTGCTCTATCAGATCGGCTTCGCGGACACGCTCTTGCTCCTCTAACTGGGCAATCTGCGAAATTCGCATATTCGCAGCCTCTTCCATGCTGACGACCGCACGCTCTTTGGCCACACGCATCGCAATATCGCGCTGCTGTTCGATGCGGGCAAACTCGATGCCCTTGTGCAGGTCCAGAATGGCCATCTCGGCCTCAAGGTTCTTCTTCTCGATCTCTATAGCCGTGTTACGCTCGATCTCGTTCTGCTCCATTTTCCGCTTTTCGATCTCGGCCACCAACCGGGTTTCGGTCATCTTGCGCTCAACATCAATCACCTGCTTTTGCGAGATGCGGAACACCTCGATCGCTTCTTGCGCGCGGATCTGCACCTCTTCGGCATCACGCTCGCGCTCTGCCCGGTCTTTAAGGATGGAAGAGCGTTGCAATGTGCGTTTTTCGGAAATCTCTTGTTCCTGACGCAAGCGAGCCATTTCGCTTTCCTTGTCGATCTCCAACGCAAGTTTCTCGGTTTCAAGGTTCTTGTCGCGGATCTGGATAAAGGTTTCCTGTTCGATATCGTTGCGAGCTTTCTTTCGGGCCTCGATCTGCTGGGTAAGTTGGGTCAAGCCTTCCGCGTCGAACGCGTTCGAAGGGTTGAACATTTCCAGCGGGGCCTGATCCAGCCCGGTCAGCGACACGGTTTCCAACTCCAAGCCGGTTCGCGACAAATGATCTTCAGCCAGGCCCTTTACCTGCTTTATGTATTCGCCACGCTTTTCCTGCATCTCGTCCATGCTCATGGTCGCGGCCACTATCGCCAACGCATCGATAAAACGTCCTTGAACCAGTTCACGTAGGCTATCTGGCTCCATCGTGCGTTTGCCGAGTGCTTGTGCCGCGATTGAGACGGATTCTTTGTTTGGCTTTACCCGCACATAGAATTCTGCGACTAGTTCCACCCGCATCCTGTTGCGGGTGATCAGCGATTTTTCGCCACTGCGACGGATCTCGATGCACAGCGTTCGCATACCCACCATCGTCACGTTATGCACGATGGGCAATACCAATGCGCCCCCGCTGAGCACAACTTTTTCTCCGCCCATACCAGTGCGGACAAAGGAAACTTCCTTCGAAGACCTCCGGTACAGCCAGTGGAGGAGGTAGACGATTATCGCGATCGCGAGTGCGATCAGAATGATAACCGCAATGATATCTGCGCCTGTCATGGTGTTCTTCGCTCCTTACATTCCCGCCGTTATGCCAGTCCGGGAATGTCGTTATCTGAGGATGGCTCAATCTGCTTACTGTAGCTGTTTAGGGACGCTGTCTTGGTTTGCCGCTGTCGATTGCGGCCTTGTATATCACCACGCCGAAGATGAGTTTGTTGAGCACATCGGCAAAGTTGTAAATCACGTTCAGCGTGTTCACATCGACGCCGCCGCCCAAGTGCTGCATGAAATAGCCCAATGGATAGATCGCCCAGCCAATGGTCACAATTAGGCGCAGCGAGGTAAATGCGATCTGCATCCGCTCGTTATCTTCTGCTGCGACCGAAATCTCGCCCAGGTACAATTCACCCAGCACGTAAAGCCAACCGACCATCCCTATAAGAAAGCCAAGCGTGGCACTCATGTATCCCGCGCTTCCAAGAAACTCCGCTACCACGGTCAAAAGTGATCCAACGAGCAACCGCCAAAACAATGGCGTCGAGAGTTTGGTCAGCGCCGAAAGCAGCACATAGATCGCGATGATTTGAACGGGGCGCGATATCGCCCAATCGACATATCGTAGCACCAGCGGGGCTTGGCCGGTCGTCACCCAAAGGTCCTTGAGGTAGTAATACTGCGCCGCCGCGACCACCATGACTACACCAACCAGAGTGATCGCAGTTTCCCACTTGCCTTCGACCTTGCTTTTTTCGGCAAAGAAAAAGAAAACAGCGGCAATCATTGCGATGGATAGCAGCCAAAATGAGCCGCCGACGATGTCCGTTGGGGATATTTGCTGGTTCATTCTCTCATCATTCTCTTTGCTGTCTTCGTGTCAGTTTGGGCTTCAGTCAGTTATGTCAGATTTGGCTGCGGATGTGCGGAGAACGCCCATAGATTGCGACCATGGGCAGGATGAGCAGGCCAAGGACAAATTGCTGCGCCTGCCAGCTAAGCCCGATACCCACCAGAAAGGATGTCAGAACCTGCAACAACAAGACGCCGATGACGGTAAAACCATAACCGCCTCGCCCGCCAAGCAGAGAAGTTCCACCGACAACGACCGCAGCCAGCGTCATGAACAGATAGGGATCGCCGACTCCGATGAAGCCGCCGCCGCTCCAGCCCAATAGCAGCGCACCGGTTATCGTAGAGAACACGCCACTGATCATGTAGCAGCCGATCCAATAAGCACGCTCGGAAATCGACAGTCGCTTGGCCGCCATCCGGCTGCCGCCCAAGGAATACAGATTGCGGCCATAGGTCGTGTTCCTCAGGCCGTAGATCAGGATGATAGAGACCACCAGCCAGATCAGGATAACCGGCGGGATCTTAAGCCCAAATGTAGTGCTGTTCATCGTGGCCAGATTGACCAGCCAGTTCGGAACGACACCAAACACGTTACCGCCAAACTCGGTGCCAATTGAGGTCAGGATCTGCGTGCCACCCGATACGGCAAATCCGACGCCAAGGGTGACGATCAGTGCCTGCCCCTGCAGCCGATAGCTCAACACGCCATTCAGGAAGCCAATCGCAGCACCCAAAAAAAGCACGGCGATTGCAGCAATCCAGGGCGGAATACCCAGCGAGATCAGATAGAGCAGCCCGATATTTGAAGAGCCGATTAGGAAGGGGATCGACAGATCAAGTCCGCCCAGCAACGCCACCAGAGTTTGGCCGACGCACGCCAGCCCGAGGAAGGACGCAAAAAGGAACATCGTCTTGATATTGACCGAAGACGCAAAGCCATCAATGACGAAGGATCCCGCGATGAACAAAGCTAGCAGGATCGCGCAGCCGATGAACGCACTCTTGTTCTGTTTAACGAATGTGCTGAGCCAGTATGCGAGCACAAGGAAGACGATCAACGCCAAGAAGATGAAGCCATTTACCCAGTTGAAAAAGCCATCCAGCGCGAACGAGAGCACGGCAAACAGCACGACCAGAGCAATCGCCACACCAACGATCCAGCGGTTTTTGCGGATCAACTGGCTCAAATAGCCGGTCTCGTGCGCTTCTGCTTCGGCGGGTTTCGCTGGGGCATCATCCGTATGATCCGTTTTCTGCCCATACGTCCACTTCACCGAAAAGAAGTGCCAAGCCCAAAGGATCAACGAAAACGTGGCAATGGTATAGAAGATAATCAGTTGGCCATCAGCACCCTGAATATACCCAATGATGCCACTCAACAAAGCTACGGCGGCTGAAAACAGAAGTCCCAGAAATTTGTAGAAGGTAAAGGTCGAACTGTTCACCTGCGTCCCCCCTCGAGCGACAAGCCCTTGGCAAAGGTTCTGAACCCGCGCCAGACGAATGTGGACGTTAGGACGCAAACCACCACGACTGCGATGATATTCCAAAGCGATACGCCGATGCTGCAGAACATCGCCGACCAAGCCCCTGCAGCTCCGACAACAACCAGCATATAGGGCCAGAAATCACGGATCAGCACGCCGCCTCGCATAGCCAGCCATACGGCGAATTGAAATCCCACGATCACAAGGATCGAATACGACCAAGGCCCGATCTCCAACAGCGACCCCCCGGCCACGTCCAAGTGCCCCGGAATGGCATAGGTCACTTGGGCCTGAGGCAAGACAGACGCCAATCCGAATACCGAAGGCGCATAATCGGTAACCGCCGAATGAGCGCCCACGTCCCCTTGCGACGCCTGGAAATAGACAAAGCCCACCGCAATCAGTCCCAGCGCCGAGATGTAGATGCTTGAAAGATATGGAATTCGGGATTGAATGGGCGAAAAGACCATGATGAATAGACCCATGGCTATCAACAGCACGATCAGGGTCTCGCTACCGAACATTCCGCTGATGTCGCCGGCCTTGATGACGACAACCGCCAACAGCGCAATCCCGGCAAAAAGCAGAGCCCCAAGGGAAACTGGTGCCGAAGTTCCGGCCACGCGCCTTGCGGGCATGTTGAAACCAATGAGCAAAGTTGCAAGAAGCGTTACGCCAAGAGCAACGATGATCCCATGGCCCGCATTCTGCAACGGGGCCATATACACTCCCACACCCGAGTCAAACGCCGAACTTTCCAGCGCCATGTACTCCAAACCGGTTCCCATTCCACTGTGCGCAGGCAGCACAGCAATAGTCGCTTCCGTCACGGCCGCGGGATCCGGGTTGAATACCAAGCCAAGAATGGTCACAATCACCAGCACAAGAAACGCGATCAAAGGCGGTCTTGGGTATTTAAAAAGCAAATTCACCAAATAGATCACCGCCGCAATGCCGAGGATCACCAGCAGAATGATGGTCCCTGTAGGCTCCAGCGGGGCACCCTCGACAGGTATGATTTTCTGTACCGCAACGCTCACTGCGGCATCCAGCGCCTCGGGCAATGTGCTGACGTCCATCACCGCATGCAGGATAACACCTCCGGCGATGCAGCCAAGAATTGCAATGAAGCGCCCTGGCGGCAGATAGTGGGCGGCGCGCTGGATATGCGGCAGAGCCAAACTGAACAACAGCGAAAGCACCAGGATCGAGCCATAGGACAGGTCTGTCACAAAGCTCTGGAAGATGCTGAAGTTGAAGGTGCCCAGCAGATAGGTGATCAGATAGATGTTCATGGCTCCGAACAGCGATCCAATTGCGCCGCCGCGCCCCCCCGCAAGATTGGCACCGCCCAGTACCAAAGCGGTGACTGCCAGAAGAGTAAAAGTTGTTCCTTGGGTAGGGTCGCCCGAACTAATAAGCGATGTGAAACAGATAGCGGCCAGCCCGGCGTAAAGCCCTGCAATCCCGTGCGCGCCCAGACGCACATAGTTGATCCGAACGCCGCTCGTATAAGCCGCCCGTTCGTCCGACCCCATCAGACGCAAATGGCCAAAGAAGGCTGTTGTTGCCAGCAGGTACCAAGCCGCAGTCGCGATCACCAGAATTGCCAGCACCGGCGAAAAGATCGACGTGCCGCTGCCCCAGTTTAGCATCCAGTCAGGCGCCACTCCGCCGGGGCGCGGCAAGATGATCAGATTGAGGCCGACAAGCGCCAGATAGCCACTAAGCGAGACAATGATCGGCTGGACCCTAACAAAGATGATAATCAGGCCCAGCAACAACTGGTAAGCGACTCCGACGCCCAGAGCATACAGAAAGAAAGCGATAGGGGATTCAATATATCCCAGCGTCTGCAACTGGATCATACCGACGTTGATGAAACCGATCAGCGGGCCGATGGAAAGATCGACCGCTGCACGTCCGGCCATCACGATGATTGTCAGGGCGTAGGTCGCCAGAATAAGTGGCGCCGCAACAATGATCGCCGAACCAAGACCGTTGCTCGAAATCAGGTCGGGCCCGCGCATCGCTGCGGCACTCAGCAGAATCGAAAAGATGAATATCGGCACCATAAGGTGTGTGTTCGGGCTGGTCGCTTTGGCGGTTCCGTCGCTCATTTGCTCGGTCGCCATTTCTTGCCGACGACATCACTGAACACGATCTTCATCGCAGGTCGCTCGGCGGAGAAATACAGCCGTTCCTTGCCACGTTCCGCGTCTGCATCAACAACCTTGATCCCGAAATAATCCTTTGGATTTGGGCGTTGCGGCGGATTGTAGCGCGGCGCGGCATTGATTTCGGGCATAGTCGTTGGCTTTTCATCCTGTCCGGCGGGTTCCCCGCCCAAGGCCGCAAAAGCTCTAATATCACTGGCCTCATACTTTGGTCCGACAACCTCTGCAGCAGGTCGGGGGCGTTTGGGACTCTTGAATGTCGAATTGTCCTCGATCCCAATGATAATCCGATCAAAGCTTTGCTGATCGTCAGCAGTATAACTGCCTTCGGTCTTTTGATGGTCGCCCGTTCGGGGTGGCCGAACCGGCGGGTTGTGCTTGCCATGAGCCGCCGCACGTTCGGAGTCGGTACCATCGAAGGTCATCAAACGGTCAAACTGTTCCTTGTCACTTGGCAGATAGTTGGTCGCGCCGGAGATGGGCTTGCGCACATCACTAGGCGATCCCGTGGAACCAAAGTCCATCAGAGCGGCCAACGCCTGCATATCGGCTTCAGTGTATTTGCTCATGCCCGCCCCATCTAGAAATACCTGATCTTGATGGGCCGTCCCATCGGATCCAGAGCCGGGGCTTTGGTCATTGGGGCCTTTTCCGACGTCACGATCCGGATCGCGGATGCAGATTGGCTGGGAAAACGCGGAACCTCAGCGGCAAGGGCGCGCGGCGCCGCCTGCACCGGGGTGACCCTGTTGGCCTTTGCTGCGGCCTTGGTTCCCCTCGTCTGTCCAAACATAGATTCAAGGATCAAGCGCGGGTCCACATCTGCGTCTGTCAGCGTGTCAAAGATGCTGCCGTTCCGGAACACGGCAACGCGCGAGCACAGGCCAATGAACTCTTCCAACTCGCTAGACATGTAGACCACAGAATTGCCCTCGTCGGCAAAATCCCTCAGATGCTGATAGAATTCGCGCTTGGTCCCGACATCGATTCCACGTGCCGGATC
>Ga0194051_1000990_pt1 | contig 15543 bp, 10 predicted proteins | sample SepL2320m_MetaG_FD_161275 | JGI IMG/M metagenome (GOLD analysis project Ga0194051, IMG submission 161275) | Anoxic zone freshwater microbial communities from boreal shield lake in IISD Experimental Lakes Area, Ontario, Canada - Sep2016-L239-20m | ecosystem: Environmental > Aquatic > Freshwater >... | reverse complement strand
GCAAGCATACTGCGACGGTTCTCCCTTTCCCTTGACATGATCTTCCTGCATCGCACTTTCGAGCTTGGGCTTGAGCAGGTCATGAAAGCGGTGCAGGAGATCGGTCCACTTCTGGGTCCCTTGGGCAACTTGATCGAATTCTCGTTCGATCTCTCGTGTGTAGCCGATCTCGATGAACTGGTCTTTGAAGGCCTTTTTAAGAAACTCGGTGACCGCCTCACCCAAGGCCGTTGCATAGAAGCGGCGCTCCCGCTCTGGCTGCTCGACATAGCCACGTTTTTCAATCAGATTGATGATGCTGGCGTATGTGGAAGGACGGCCAATCCCTTCCTCTTCAAGCTTCTTGACAAGCGTAGCTTCGGTGAATCTCGGCGGCGGTGCTTGGAATTTTTGGCGGGGTTCGATGTCGAACGGTGCCAACTCGGTTCCCTTCTGAAAATCAGGCAAAACTTGATCGCCGTCGTCCTTGGGAGTTCCATTGATTCGATAGAAGCCGTCAAATCGCAACACGCGACCGTTGGTCTTGAAGACGGCTCCTGTATCGCGATCCGTGCGACGCATCCGCACGGCTGTTGAATCCCACTCGGCATCAGTGGCTTGGCAGGAGAGAAAACACTGCCAGATCAGGCGATAGAGCTTGAGCTGTTCTTCGTTGAGGGCTGCTGCGATCTGATCTGGTTCACGATAAGCATCCGTCGGACGGATTGCCTCGTGAGCTTCTTGGGCACTGTCGTTTGAGCTTGCGTAGGTGCGAGGTTTTTCGGGGACATACCTGGCCCCGTGCTTCTCGTTGAGGTAGCGTCGCCCCATCTCGATTGCCTCTCTCGAGATGTTGGTTGAGTCGGTACGCATGTAGGTAATCAGCCCGATCAAGCCCTCGCCAGGCAAGTCGATTCCCTCGTACAGTTGCTGGGCGATTCGCATCGTGCGATCGGTTGACATTCCTAGCCGACTGCTGGCGGCCTGTTGCAGGGTGCTGGTAATGAACGGTGGGTAGGGTCGGGAGCGAGTACGAGTCACATCGATTGATTCGACTGTGTAGCGGCTTTTAGGATCGGGTGTCCCAGTGATTTTTAAGATATTTTTCCCGCGTCCCTTGCCGATCGAGTCGGTCTCGCGGACCACCGACACATTGATCAGTCCGGCGGCTTCTGCAGCCGTATGCACAAGGGCCGACAGATCGACAGTCGATAATTTATCGGTTTCGATGCGCAGCGGCTTGCCGGCCACTTCAACCATATCGCACGACAGGGCCCGGCGGTCGGCCAGCCATGCCATTTGCTCGCGCACCAGTGGCGGCTTTCCGCGTTCGTCGCGTTGCGAGATAAACCTTGTCCACTCTGCATGCGTGGCAGTCGCGTCGGCCACGTCAAATGTCATTCGGGCAGAGATTTCCCATGACTCCGATGGTGTGAAGGCACGAATATCCTGCTCGCGTTCGACGACGATCCGTGCGGCCACGCTCTGCACCCGACCGGCACTGAGTCCACTCGCTACTTTTTTCCAAAGGACCGGCGATACCTGATAACCGACGATGCGGTCGACGATGCGGCGGGCCTGCTGTGAGTTGACTCTTGGCATGTCGATCATTCGCGGGGCCTCGAAGGCCCGCTGCACCTCCGACTTAGTGATCGCGTTAAATGTCACCCGCTTGGCCTGTGCTGGATCAACGTTGAGCACTTGCGTGAGGTGCCAGGCAATCGCCTCACCCTCACGGTCAAGATCGGTGGCAAACCAGATTTCGCTGGCGTCCTTGGCGAGCTTGCGGAGTTCCGCGACATTCTTTGTCTTATCGGCATGGATTTCATAGGTCGGGGCAAAATTATGATCGAGATCAACGCCGGGCACAGGCTGTCTAGAGCCAGCCAGGGCCTTGCTAGGCAGGTCCCGGATGTGCCCGACGGAAGCCTTGACAACAAAGCCCGGTCCCAGATATTTTTCGATCGTCTTGGCTTTGGCAGGACTCTCGACGATGACAAGTTGGAAGTTGCCACTGCGGCTTCGAGGGGCTGCCTTGGCGGTCGTCGGCCCACGCGCCGCACTTTTTTTTGCTTGTTTTGCTACCTTTTTTTTGGCCATGGATGAACTTTTGCCTATGGGCTAAGAGGGTGCTTGTGAAGAGTCGAAAAGTGGATATTTTTAGCTTGCCAACAGAGATCGGGATTGGCATCAGCGGGCTGACCGCTACAATCGGCGACCTGTCGAATCGACATACAGCGTTACTCTGCCCTCTCTTTCCTTGTCAAGCCTCAACGGTTTTTCCGTTCGAGAACAGGCGGTGCCATGGCCGGATCCTTTAGTTTCTTCCGAACCTACCAGCGTTCGCTGCTGGTCTTTGTAGCAATTCTGGCGATGCTCGCCTTCTTTGTACTGCCCCCCTTTCTACAGATGGGTAACGACTACGGAGGCGGTGATCCTTTGGTAGCCGACTGGACAGGGGGCGAAATACGGGAAGGGGGCATCGAACGGGCGGTCGCCATGCGATCGATCGTCAATCGATTTCTAATGGAAATTGCCGCCACGGCTGGCCGTGACCCAGCGCAGCTACCCCTTTTTCCAGAGACAGAGGAGCAGGTCGTGAGGACGCTCCTGTTTGCCAAAGAAGCCGCTGCCAACGGCCTGACGATAAGCGACACGGCGATCAACGATTTTCTTTCGCTGTGGACAAACAACCTCGTGCGACCGGAGCAGTTCGACGAGATTATCTCGCGGCTCCGCCTGGGTCCGACAGCAGTCTCGCAGCACGATCTCTTTGAAGCCCTACGTAGTGAATTAGCAGCTCGCAACATGCTGATTTTATTTCAAACCGGTTTTTCGGGTGATCCGCCAGGGTGGCGGTGGGATTATTTTCGCCAACTGAAGCAGAACGCCACGATCGAGGTGGTACCGGTCATTGTTGAAAAGTCTGCCGATAATGTGCCTCTGCCATCCGAACAAAAACTGCGAGCCTTTTTCGAGAAATACAAGAATGATTTGCCGGAGGCAAGCAGTGCCGAGCCAGGTTTTCGCGAGCCTCATCGCGTGAAATACCAGTTTCTTGTTGCCAAAGCGGAATCTTTTCAAGCCGATGCGGCCAAGGATGTCACCGACGAACAGATCTCTGAATACTACGAGAAGAATAAAGCGACGCTGTACCGCGTGAAGGAACCGGAGGGCAAGAAAGCGGAGAACCCTGACGCCCAGAAGCCAGCCGCCACTGATGCCGGGGTCACTGAAGCCGATGCAAGTGTCGATACAAAAAAATTGGCTGAACCAGACTCTACGCCAACAGCCCCAGCAACCGACACACCGTCTAACGACACACCGTCTAACGACAAGGGGGCTCAAAGTTCCAGGCGACCATTTACAACAGTCGCTTTTAATCAGCCGGCCGAGCAGAGTGAAACACCGGATACGCCGGCTGTGAATCCCAGCGAAACCAGTTTGCAGCCCGGAGTTCCTGCTGAAAGTAGCGAGAAGTTTGAGCCACTCCAGAGCGTCAAGGAATCCATCCGCGAACAGCTGGCTCGCCTACAGGCCAATAAGAAAAGTGATGCTGTTTTTACAGCCGTGGCGGCCGATCTGACGCTCTATGCCGAAGACTTTGCACTCTGGCAGGCACGGCGGACGGCGGGCAGCGAAGCCCCCAAGATGCCCGACTTTGACGCCATCGCAAAGGCGCAGGGGCTTGAGGCGGGCCTTTCAGAGCTCGTCACTCCTGGCGAAGCGATCAACGCTGGTCCAGTTGGCGGTAGCTTTGAGTTTGTACCCGATCCGGGTAGTCGATTTGGCATTCGCCAGCAGCGTTGGCTGGAGATGATATACGGCTCGGGGTCGATGGTGCTGCGGCCGATTACTTCCCGGGATGTTCAGGGCAACCGCTATCTGACAATCAAAATAGAAGATCAGCCAGAGTTTACGCCTTCGTTTGAGGCTGCCCGTAAGGGAGTTGAGAGGGCTTGGCAGATCATTGAAGCCCGCGGCACGGCTCGCAAGCGGGCGGAAGAAATCACGGAAGAGGCGCGTGCGAAAAACCAATCTCTCGAAGCCACCGTGGCCAAGCGATCTGATGTCAAGGTGAAACAAGTCGGACCGTTCACATGGCTCTCGCAGAGCGCATCGCCAATGGAAAGGCCCCCATTCATCACGCAGCCAGACGACCTCTTCATTCCAGGAGAGGAATTCATGCGAAGTGTGTTTGGGCTTACAGCCAATCAGACGGCTGTGGCGTTCAACGAGCCGCAGACCATTTGCTACGCCGTTCGGCTTTTGTCAATGACTCCACCAGACACTGAGTTACGGGAGCGATTTCTGGATGCCCGCAGCGATCAGCAGTCTCTAGCGATGGTAGCTCAAGGAGAGTTTTCTGCAGCGTTTGGCGAATGGGTAGAGGGTCTGGAAAAACGCTACAAACTCGACTGGAAGCGGCCGCCGCAGATTCCGGGGCGGTAGGTTTTGTGGTCCTACGCTCTGACAGCATCAAGCGGCCCGGTCGCATCGCCAAATTGTTTTTCCGGCGCACCAATCAAATCGAGCATCGTCAGGAAAAGGTTCGACATCGGCTGCTCTTTTGGCAATTGAAGGTGTCGCCCCGTTGAGAGTTGGCCGCCGGCACGGCCCGCCAGAATGACAGGCAGATCGTCATGTCGGTGCTTGTTTCCATCGGAGATTCCGCTGGAGTAGACAATCATCGAATGGTCGAGAAGCGATCCCCCGTCGGACTCTTTGACTGCCGATAGACGCTCCAAAAAGTAGGCCAACTGCTCTGCATAGAAGTGGTCGATGCGGGCAATTTTTTCTAACTTATTTGCGTTGCCTTCGTGGTGCGAGAGCGTGTGGTGGCCATCGTTGACGCCGATCTCAGGAAACTCTCTGTTACTTCCATCAAAGGCCAGCATGAAGGTGGCAATTCGAGTGGAATCGGTCTGAAATGCCAGCACGAGCATGTCGGCCATCAGTCGAATGTGTTCGCTGTAAGCGACCGGTGGTTTTGCTGGTAAAGACCTGTCTTTAACCGATGGCAAACCCATTTGCTCGACCCGGATAATCTGATTCTCAATTTCGCGCAGGCATGTGAGATATTGATCGAGTTTCGATTTGTCGGCGGAGCCGAGTTGAGTGTTCAGCGAGCGGGCTTCGCTCACGACAAAGTCAAGAATCGACCGCTGCTTTTCTTGTCGCGACTGAAGGCTGGCCTTTCGCTCGAGGGCGTTGCCAGCCCCAAACAAACGCTCAAAGACTAGTCGTGGATTGGATTCCGCCGTTGCCGGCTCGTTCGCGCTACGCCACGACATATTATAGGAATAGGCGCACGAGTAGCCTGAATCGCATTCGCCGCTCTTTCGCACGGCATCGCACGAGAGTTCCAAAGAGGGCAGTCGCGTGTGCTGCCCAATGCCGCGAGCGGCCACTTGATCGACAGAAATCCCTGCGCGAATATCGGCGCCGGCTGTTTTACGCGGCCGCACGCCAGTCAGGATTGTGGATGTGGCGCGGGCATGATCCCCAGGGCCGTCAGGGCCGCCGGTGCCATTGCGATGTGCCAGACCCGTAATCAGCTGAATCTCATTTTTGAGGGATTGCAGAGGGGCAAGCGACCGGCCAAGCGAGAAATCGCGATCGACTCCGGTAGGTCGCCAGTGTTCAAGGTTGACGCCGTTGGGAACATAGAGAAAAGCCATCCGGACGGGAATCATTGGCTCTGCAGCCAAAGCGCGAGCGGTGCGGATACCCGGCAGCGAATCGAGCACCGGCAGGGCAATCGAGACGCCAAGTCCCCGCAGGGCGACCCGCGATAAAAAACTCCGCCGGCTCTCGGCAGCGGCAGGCAGCGGGTTTGGGGTGCAAAACTCAGCCATGGCGTCGGTCAGTATAGCAGGTCAAGAGAATATTGATCCGGGATCTGAGGCTTATCGGACAGGCGTTTTGTATCGCGTAAGTTTTGCCTCATTCTACTGTTCCACAGGGCCCTGGGCACTTGTTTCAGCATCCGCCCGCCGCATCTGAAAAGGCACGCTGGCCACCACTCCATGGACCACCGACCCCATGCGGCCATCGGCCTCCAGACCCTGAACGATTGCCTCAATCGCCGGAGCGTCGAAATACTCAAGCCCTCGACCAAGGGCGTAGGTGAGGAGTTTTTCGCTCATGCAGCGATAAAAATCACGACGCCGCTCCCGAACAATGAGGGTGGCCAAAGACCGCACATCGGCAAACGATTCGCCCGTCAGCAATTGACCCTGAGTGCTGATCGGTGATTGTTTCTCTTGTGGCTCATCGCCCCGCCACTGTCCGACAGCGTTGTAATGCTCCATGGCCAGGCCCAGTGGGTCCATCCGCCGATGGCACGACGCGCAGAGGGCCTCACTGCGGTGTAGTTCCATCAACTCTCGCATTGTTTTGCCGTCAGACTTCTTTTGTGAGGCATCCAGCGGTGGTATGTCGGGAGGCGCTGCGGGAGCTGGCATTCCGAGCAAGTTATTGAGAACGAACAACCCGCGTTTGACCGGAGAGGTGCGCGAAGGATTGGAGGTGACAACAAGAAAGCTCCCATGGGTCAGCAGGCCGCTGCGATGGCTCTCGGGCTCAAGCTGCACCAATCGCATCGCCTCCCCGGTCACGTCTTGGAGACCGTAATACTTTGCTAAAGTGGCGTTAAGAAATGTGTATTCTCCGACCAGTAGATCTGTGACGGGGAGATTCTTGCGGAGGATGTGGCCAAACAGGAGTTCTGTCTCCAGTCGCATCGCCCGCCGAACATCGTTGCTGAAGATTTTCTCGCCGGCCGCGCGATCCGAGATACCAAGCACGCTGCGTATATCAAATGGCAGTGACTCAACATCACGAGTCTGTAGCCACTGACCGATAAAATGCCGGATAAACTCATTGCTGCGATCGTCGGCGATCATGCGATCGACTTGTTCGTTGAGTGTTGCGCGAAGCCTGTGCGTGGCTGCCAATTCCAGCAACGCATCGTCTGGCATCGAACTCCACAACAGATAGGAAAGGCGTGACGCCAGAGCGAATTCGTCAATTGGCACCGCGGTCGTGCCGTTCTTTTCGCCATCGGTGGTAGGCGAGAGTGTCTCAGTGTGCTCCACACGAAAGAGAAAACGGGGCGAGGCTAAGAGGGCTGTCAAGGCTGCAGCCACACCCTTTTCAAAGGTCCCTTCAACGGCGTCCTCACTGGCTTTTGCCAGAGCGCACAGTTTTTCAATGGTCTGTTTGTCGACTGGCTGGCGGTAGGCACGGTAGGCGAGTTTTTCCAGTAGGCGGCGTCTGTATTGATCTCGGTCGGAAGCATTTTCTGGAGGTCTGCCCTCTGGAAAGAGAGTGCGGAGCGACGGAGGGTATTTCGTGGCATCCTTTTGCTTCCCTGTGGGTGTTGCAGTGTTAACAACGGCGTCGGCGACGAGGGTGGCTGTGGCGATATACTTTTCCATGAGGAGCGGCGCGAGCGTCAGCACGGCAGCGTTTGTGTCAAAACCGTAACCGGTATCATCGGCCGGAAAGTCGTCGATCGTATTGATTGTGAGTCCAACCAGATCGCGGACAGTGTTGGAGTATTCAATGCGGTTGTGTCTTCGCAAAACAACATGTCCAGGATCGGGACGCTTGGCGTCGATCTTGAATACTTCGTCGTTGAGAAATGCCAGCAGTCCAAGTCGCTCTTCGGAGCTGGGCTGGGGCTGATCCGCCGGCGGCATGATTTCAGACTCAATCTGCTTGAAAACCATGTTCCATGCCGCATGGTCTGCGGCGTGTTTTGTCGGAGGGCCTGCGGCTTCTGCCGCTCGTAGAAGGAGCAAATCAAGCTCGATCAGACCCTCAGATGCATTGTGAAAGTGGCACTCGCCGCAGAACTGTTCAAAAAGTCGCATGCCCGTGACGTGTGTTTTTGGTGTAGCAACTGCCGCAGGCAGGTGTTCGGATTCCTCGGCCAGCAAGATCCCGTCCCACACACTGACAGCAGGTGCGGTCAGAAAAACAGAGAGTATTAAAAAGAAAACGAGTTGCCACGGCACGCTCGGATCGCTTGACGGCTGGCGAGGGGGACAACAATGCGATGGAAAAAAAGAGCCGGTCATAAAACCTGCAGCAAGAAAAAGTGATGCTGAAAAGGCTGCCACTTTCGAGTCTCACTTTTTCCGGGATGGGACTCACCCCGTCTCTTGCGCATGGTACCATACCATGGTTATCACACGCAGGCAGAGGAACTCTGTGACTCCCATCGTACGCGTACAGCCAGTCATTCGGTCGATCATCGGCTGTCTTTTGGTCTCTTTGTTCGCCGCGAACCTTCATGCCGCGGAGCCGACTGTGCCCGTCTTGGAGGCAGCCATTCAACGTGGAAATCTGACCGTTTTCTTGAGCGACGCCACAACTTGGCTCCAGGCACAAGCCCCACCGGTCATCGACGAGGCATCGCTAGCGACCCTCCTTAACAATAAACCCTTCATCACCACGCTCGACCAACGGCAGTTGGTTTCGCTGACAGGTGCGGCACCCTAGCGGCTTTTGCCAAGGAGTCTGCAGCGAATCGGGCCTTTCTAAGCTGGTTTATCGGCGATCCGCAGGTGCTCGATCTTTTTTTGGAGGGGGGTATTCTTAAAGAGAAAAACTACCGCGGGTCGCTTGGGGTGCTGCGCGATATTGTGGCGGTGGATCCTCAGGCTCGTACCGGTATGCATCTGCGTCTGGCGATCGCAACATCCCTCGCTCATGCCAAGCCGGGTGGTGCATTTGGATCGGGAGAAATCATTGATCCCGTCAAGCGATATCAGCACTTTAAAAATGCGCAGCACAACAATGAAATCGTGCCGCTCTTTGATGACCTGTCGGTCTGGGAATATGCCAAGGTTGTCGATTCGACTGCGTCTGACCAGGATTTAACCTGGGCCAGAAAAATGCTCCAGACGATCAGACCGGACCTCGTACGCGAGGCTCGATTTATTGCCATGGTTTCAGAAGTGCAGTACACAACTGCAAAGTATGGCCCCTCTCACACCTTTGCTACGGTTCTTAACGGCGGAGGAAAGTGCGGCCCGCGAGCGTGGTTTGGCAGAATGATCAATCAGGCCTTTGGGGTTCCCGTCTAAGGCGTCAAACAACCTGGCCATGCCGCCGTCGGATTTTTAGGCAACGAAGGATGGAAAGTGAAACTTGGTCGCGGGTGGGATCATTCGACATGGGATGGAATGAATGGCAACCAGTTTCTCGCCATTGTCAAGGATCGCAGTTATGCCGAGAATGTTTCGAAGACAGAACACCTGCGGTGGTTTGCCGACGCGTTGGCGGTAAAGGATCAGGCCGAAGCGGTCAGAGCGTGTGCATCAAGAATGCAAAAGAGCCCGCAGGGCCCCCAGACTGTCCGTAAACTCACAACACGGAAATATCCCGCACCGCAACCCGAGCCGCCGGTTCAATCGGAGCCTGAAATCAATCACATCGTGGCAACGAGCTTCACGAAAAGCCATGAGGTATTCAAAGTACCTTCATTCGAAGTGGGGAACCAAGTCTACTTTCAAAAAAATAACGAGAGTTGGGTTGAGTATGCTGTCGCCATTACCAAGGAGCAGACCTACGGCATTACGCTCGGTCATGCTGTCGCCAACGGATCGTGCCGTGTTCGTATTTATTCGGGCGATGTAAAGGGCGGCTACATCGTTCTGAACAACACAGCTGGCCTGTGGGGAAAGACAAAGGAGATCGATTTCGTTTTGCCGAAAACAGACACTCTGCGGTTTGTCTTTCCACCGCAGCGCGGTGTGGCCCTCAAGTGGATTGACTTAAAAGCCAAGGGCTCAGCACCCCCAACGAGTCTTGAAGCCGAACCGGTGTTCACGCCAAAGATTGACAAAACTGATCCACGGAACCCGACCGAAGCGGGCTAAGAGAGATCAGTTGTGTCAGGCAACGCATCGGGACAAATAGAAGCGAACAAAAATTAGTTCTTTGCCGCTTCAATTTTTTCTGGCGGAACGCCTAGTGCCGTCAAAATTCCCTCGGCCATCAGCCAATCACCAGCAGCATTCATGTGCACGCCATCGCTTGTCAGACGATTTCCTTTGGCCTCTGCTGGCTTGTTGGCAATTGCCTGCATGAATGAACCGTTCAGGTCTGCCAGTAGGCATTTTTTCTCTGCTGCAAGTTGCTTGATTGCATCGCAGTAGAGTGCCAGTCGCTTATTGCCATCGTGAGCGGCATCCTCTTGGATGACTGTTGGCGTGCAGAGAACAACGCGGATGCCAGCTGCTTGCGCAGCTTCAACCATCTTGCCGACATTAGTTTTATAGGCTTCGAGAATCTTTTCGTCGTGCGGCTGATTGAGCCTGTGCCAAACGTCGTTGATACCAATATCGATTGTGACGATGGCCGGTTTTTTACTGACAACATCCCGCTCGAAACGACCGATAAGATCTTCGGCCTTTTGTCCACTGATTCCCGTGTTGATGATCTTGGGTATCTGCATGTCGGGATACTGCTTTGCAAAGACAGTGTCGATATTTCTCAGATAACCACCGGCTTGCGTGATGGAGTCGCCGATGGCAACAATTTGTTCACCGTTTTGAATGCCTAAGTCCTTTCCGCAGGCGATCGTTGAGGCCCCGCCAAGTACGACCGCTATTAAAAGTTTTCGCAGCATACAAACACCTTTTCTCGTGAATGGTTATGGTTGGGAAAGAGAACATGATTGGAACCAGAGACTACCAACCAGAAGCCATACATTTCAAGGCAGCCACGCGTCATCGGAGAATGCTGCAACAAACGCTGGTCGTGTCAGGAAAAGTTTTCCAGATTGGGTATAGTAAGGCCCTTAGGGGCTGCGAGGCTCAATGGCTCAGGCAGCACTGTTCGAACGGGTCAACTTTCATTCCACGTCGTACCTGGAGCTCAAGGAATTCGATGCAAAAATCTCACAAGTCGGTCGCAATCGGGTTGATCGGGTTTCTGGCCTTAGGGGGTTCTGTGGGAGCGCAAAATATCGATAAAGTCAAAAAGATGACGGCCGAACAGGCTGCGATACTCGTGCAGCGACCAGGCCCGCTCTCGCTGGGAAGTCTGGCCTCGATCTCGGAGGAAACAGCCAAAGCTCTCTCGCAACTCACAGGTCCACTCTCTCTCGGCGGCCTCACCTCACTCTCACCCGATGCCGCCAAGGCCCTAACGGAAGTGAAGGGCGATCTTTCCATTGCTGGACTGACGACGCTTTCAGCCGAAACGGCTGCGGCCCTAGCCCAGCACCCAGGCCCGCTGTTGCTGGATGGAGTGGCAGCGCTTTCTGAAGATACAGCTAAGGCGCTGGCGAGGCACACCGGCATGCTCTCTCTCGATGGCTTGCCCACGCTTTCTGACGAAGCTGCCGTAGCACTTGCTCCATTCGAGGGCTCACTTTTTTTGGGAGGACTCACAACTCTAACGCCAACGGTGGCACAGGCGCTTGCGGTTCACTCAGGATCATTATTTCTCAGTGGTCTGCCGGCGATACCCGAGGAAGCAGCCAAGGCGATTGCTCAGTTGAAGGGACCACTCTTTTTGACTGGCTTAGCCACTCTTTCAACCGAAGAAGCCAAGGCGCTCGCAGCGTTTGAAGGCCCGCTCTTTCTGAGTGGTCAGACGAAGCTCTCCCCCGATGCAGCCGGGGCATTGTCGCAGCTGAAAGGTGGCGTTTTGTTGGTCAATAGTTTGTCCACCCTGTCAGACGAAGCCACCAAGGCGTTGGTGCAGCTTAAGGGCCCGCGTTTTCTCAGTGGCCTGCCTATTCTGTCGGACCCAGCCATTACCGCCCTAGCCAAGCTGAAGGGCCCGCTTTTTCTGAGCGGTGCCAGCACGCTTCCGGGTGAGTCGGTCAACGCGCTTCAGCAGATGAATGGTGGAGTCTTATTCCTCAGCAGTTTGACCGCGCTCTCAAAAGAATCGGTGGCTGCACTGGCAGAGTTCAAAGGGCCGCTTTTTCTCAGTGGCTTGACCACGCTTGCTCCAGAGGCGGCCGAGTCTCTCGCGCACTTCAAGGGCCCGCTTTTTCTCAATGGCTTGACCACGCTTTCGGCCGAAACGGCCAAGTCGCTTCGGGAGTTTCGTGGGCCGCTGATTCTCAGTAGCCTCGATACGCTTTCGGATGAGGCCGCCGCAGCGATTGGTCTTATGAAGGGCCCGCTCTTTTTAAATGGTCTCAGCACGCTCTCGCCAGCAGCAGCTAAGTCTCTGGCGCGGCATTCAGGTACGGTCGCGTTACTTGGATTAGCAGAACTCTCTTCCGACGCACTCCTTTTCCTCAGTGGCAATCCACAGGTCAGGCTGCCGGAGGATTTAAATGTCCGGAATTAGAGAGTTCTAGGGGATTATTTTCCGAGCGGCGATCACCATTCGTCGGTGCGAAACGGCACCGCCGGCAGACCTTCCCGGTTGTAGAGATTCGCGCCGTCAGGATTCATGGCATACGCGTACCGAACAGCCACTGGTTCTTTTACGGCTGGCGAAGATAAGACAATGCCCTTGTCATCAATCACTGCATCGGCCCACGCCCACTGCTTGTCAACGCCAGCAATCGCAAAACGTGTCAGTTTGCCAGTTTTGTCTTCGGTGGCAGTTGCGCGACCTTGTTTGGCCCCGACCATCAAGCCCGAACCAGTGTGTTCAAAAGAGAGCCGGACTTTCTCGCCATCGACCTGCATCCCTTTGTAGAGCGGTCCAGAGACAACCGTTTCCTTCTGACCGTAGTCGCGGTTTAGCGCCCAGCGCGCCAGGCGGGTGCCAACATCATACTTGTTGCGAGGATGGATATCGCCGGCCTCGTTGAGAGCAACAGTGTCAATGATAACTGCCATACCTGTGTTAGGGATCGTGAGCGACTTGGTCTGCGCTTCTCGGAGCTTCGACCAGCCATCGCCACCGGCAGGATTGTTATTGGCCCCTTGAAAGTTGGCCAGTTGAACGAAATAGAACGGCATCTCGTTCTGATCCCAGACCATCCGCCATCCATGCACCAGAGCAGACATCTTGTGAAAGTAGCTCTCTCCTTCTCCGCCATTGGATTCGCCTTGATACCAAAGGGCTCCTTTGATCGGAAATCGAATGAGGGGATGAACCATGGCGTTGTACATCTTGCCCCAATCGCCTCCGGTGCCGTTGAGTTCTGCAACCGCTGCAATGCCGGGCGCCGCAATCCACGGTTCAATACGAGAGCCGCCCCAACTGTCGTCGATGAGTCCGATTGGAACACCCGTTTTTTCGGCGATGTCGCGTGCAAAATAAAAGCCAGCGGCAGTAAAGCCAGCGGCCGTCTGGGGAGAACAGACCTGCCACTGAGTGGCTGCGGGAGCGTCTGATTCAGGCTTATCGGATTGAACCTTATTTATTTTAATCCGGCGAATCTTGGGGAAATGTGCTCCCTTAATGTCGTCGGCAGCGTCTAGGCAACCTCCAAGCGACATCTCCATATTGGATTGGCCTGAGCAGATCCAGATGTCGCCGACGATGACATTCTTGAGCATCACGGCGTTCTTGCCCACGACCGAGAGTTCCAGGCCATCTCCCTCTTTGAGCAGAGGCAATTCGACCGACCACTCTCCTTTGTCATCGGCCTTGGTCGCGGCTTTAAGAGCGGCCAGTGTGACAGTCACATCCTCGCCTGGTTCGGCCCAGCCCCAGACTCGTACCGGCTTGTCACGCTGCAGCATCATGTTGTCGGTGAAAAGTTTCGGCAGGCGAACATCTGCCCATCCCACAGGCCCGGTTGTAGCGACGACGAGGAATGCTGCCAAAAGCGTACGGAGCGGCATGCAGATCATTGTTCAGACTCCATGAAGGTTTTAGAAAAGGAACGAAGAAGAAGAAATGTCAGTCAACAATCAACCGAAAAAAGGCTTGAGCATGTTGCGGGAAACTCGTAACGCCTGCTTCCGCCCGGCGAGCGTCCCGCCAAACGAATCATCTTCGACTTCGATGCAGACAGCATTGTTATAGCCGCTGCGCAAAAGTGCGGCAAAAAAATGCGGCCAGTCGATCTCTCCATACCCCGGAATGCAGGGCGTATGCCAGCGGAGGGGGAAGTCGAATCTCCCCACATCGTCCAAGGCCACGCGGTTGAGGGTGACATCTTTGGCGTGGATATGGAAGAGTTTGTCCTTGAATTCAGCTAGCGGAGCGATCGCATCCATGTCTTGCAAAATCATGTGTGAAGGATCGTAGTTGAGACCGAAATTAGGCGAATCGATGTCGGCAAAGGCCCTCTTCCAGATGGCCGGAGTGGTGAAAAGATTTTTACCGCCCGGCCATTCGTCGCGCGTAAAAAGCATTGGGCAGTTTTCGATGCCGATCCGCACTCCATGCTCTTCGGCAAATCTCACCAGTGGCTGCCACGTGTGCAAAAATGTCGGCCAGTTATCGTCCACCGTTTTAGTCCAGTCGCGTCCCACGAAGCCATTGACCGTTTGCACACCGAGAAGCGGCGCTGCGGCGATGATCTTTTTAAAGTGTGCAATCGCTGCGTTGGAGACGGCAGGGGACGGATCGAGCATGTTGGGGTAGTAGCCGAGGCCGCTGATACAAACTCTATTCTCCTGACACTCGGCCAGAATGTCTTCGGCCTTTGTCTGTGTGAGTTGGGTGACATCGATGTGAGTCACGCCGGCATATTTCCGTTCGGCTACGCCGACCGGCCAGCACATCACCTCAACTGCGGTAAAGCCTTCTTGCGCAGCCAGAGTCAGAACTTCCGTGAACGACAGTTCAGGAAAAAGTGCAGACACAAATCCAAGTTCCATGAGTGGCTTTCAAATCAGATACAAGGTGGAACACCGTAATTGAGTAGTATGATAAATGTGCGGAGCGAGCGGCAATCTTCTCTTGATCGCCGGCTAGCGGTGCGACTCTTTCCAGATCAAAAGGGCGTGTACCGATAAAATCCCTGCCATCCCCATGGCCAACAGGACAAGGCTCGGCGTCATGGCTGAGTGCCTCCAGCCCGGCTGTGTAGTTGTACTAATGGGAAACCATTGGTCGGCCATGGCTGTCACTTCCATCAGCGGTCGATGCGATGACTCTTGCACGAGTAGGCTCTCGAAGGCCCAGCGGGATGGAATCAGATCGCTTGCCCATTCAGCCGCCCTAGGGAGTTCATTTAAGGGCATGAGAATTCCACCCAAAATCACCATAGGCAAAATGACCAAGGGCAAAATCCCCGCCGCCGCTTCCGCCGAGCGGGCCAAGGCCGAGATCATCAGCCCAATCAAAACGCCAACAATGGCTGCCAGAAATAATACGCGAAACATCGGCAGCACCTCTCCGACCAATCCGCAACCCCAACCTACAATCCACAAGAGCACAGCGCACTGAATCAGGCAGAGCAGTCCTAGGACTGAAACTTTTGAAGCCAGATAGGCCGCGGTGCTCAGCCCAGCCATCCGCTCTCGGCGATAAATCACCCGCTCAGAGACGATCTCGCGGGCCGCGTTGGAGCAGCCAAACCAAATCGCCGCTAGTGACAATAAAAACATTGTGGTGGCTGATGCAGTGGAGACCTCCAGCCAGTTACCGGCATTCACTTCAGCGGTTGTCTTACTC
>Ga0194051_1000989_pt1 | contig 15548 bp, 11 predicted proteins | sample SepL2320m_MetaG_FD_161275 | JGI IMG/M metagenome (GOLD analysis project Ga0194051, IMG submission 161275) | Anoxic zone freshwater microbial communities from boreal shield lake in IISD Experimental Lakes Area, Ontario, Canada - Sep2016-L239-20m | ecosystem: Environmental > Aquatic > Freshwater >... | reverse complement strand
TGCCGTCTGCGGTCGGCAGGTCATCGGTCGGCTGGCTGAACCCGATGAAATCGGCCGGCACCAACCGGGTGCCCTGGTGCAGCAGTTGGTAGAAGGCGTGCTGGCCGTTGGTGCCCGGCTCGCCCCAGAAGATCTCTCCGGTAGCGGCGGTCACCGGTGTGCCGTCGGCGCGCACCGACTTGCCGTTGGACTCCATGGTCAGCTGCTGGAGGTAGGCCGCGAAGCGGGCCATATCGTTGGAGTACGGCAACACCGCGCGGGTCTCGGCGCCGAAGAAGTCGGAGTACCACAGGCCGATCAACCCCAGCAGCGCCGGCGCGTTGGACTCCAGCGGAGCGGTCGCGAAGTGTCGGTCAACGAGATGAAATCCGGACAGGAAGTCCGCGAAGCCCTCACGGCCGATCACGGCCATCAATGCGAGTCCGATCGCTGAGTCCACCGAGTAGCGACCGCCCACCCAGTCCCAGAAGCCGAACATGTTCGCCGAGTCGATACCGAATCCCTCGACAAGCTTTTTGTTGGTCGACACCGCCACGAAGTGTTTGGCGACCGCGTCGTCGCCGAGTGTGTCGGTGAGCCAGCGACGGGCCGCTGTCGCGTTAGTCAGGGTCTCCAGTGTGGTGAACGTCTTCGATGCGACGATGAAAAGTGTTGTGGCAGGATCAAGTCCATCAAGTTTGGCAACGACATCGGTCGGGTCGACGTTGGAGACGAAGCGGGCCGAGATGCCGGCGTCGGCGTAGTGCCGCAGTGCCTGATAGGCCATCGCCGGGCCGAGGTCAGAGCCACCGATGCCGATATTGACCACGCAGGTGATCCGCTTGCCGGTGGCTCCGGTCCACGCACCGGAGCGAAGCCGGTCGGTGAAGTCACCCATGGCGTCGAGTACCTCGTGTACGTCAGCCACCACGTTCTGACCGTCGACCGACAACGTCGCGTCACGGGGTAGCCGCAGTGCGGTGTGCAGTACGGCGCGGTCTTCCGAGGTGTTGATGTGCTCGCCGGCGAACATCGCGTCACGACGCGCTTCCAGATCCGCCGCGCGGGCCAGATCGATGAGCAGGGCCAGGGTCTCGGTGTCCACGCGGTGCTTGCTGTAGTCGATGTACAGGTCACCCACTGTCAGGGTCAGCCGGCGGCCGCGGTCGGGATCGGCGGCGAATAACTCCCGCAGGTTCTTGTCGGCAATCTGGTCATGGTGGCGGCGCAGCGCATTCCAGGCGGCGCCGACGGCGGTATCTGCACTCATTCCCCAGACCCTAGTGCGGTCTGGTAGCCGGAGGTGTACATCATGGAGGTATGAGTAACCCAGAAGTTGAACGGCTGTTGGCCTCGGTTCCGACCGGGCTGTGGATCGGTGGCCAGGAGCGACCCGCGTCGTCCACCTTCGATGTTCTCAACCCGGCCACCGACGAAGTACTGGTCTCGGTCGGCAATGCCACCGCCGCGGATGCGCTCGCCGCCATGGATGCGGCCTGTGCGGTGCAGTCCTCCTGGGCGGCCACCCCGGCACGCGAACGCGGAGAGGTCCTTCGGTCGGTGTTTGAGATGATCATCGACCGCGCGCAGGACTTCGCCACCCTGATGACATTGGAGATGGGCAAGGTAGTCGCCGAGAGCATGGGCGAGGTCAAATACGGTGCCGAGTTCTTCCGGTGGTTTGCCGAGGAGGCGGTTCGGATCAGCGGCCGGTACACCCCGAGCCCGGCCGGAACCGGGCGCATCGTCGTCACCAAGCAGCCGGTCGGTCCGTGTTATGCGATCACGCCGTGGAACTTCCCGCTGGCCATGGGCACCCGCAAGATCGGCCCCGCGCTCGCGGCGGGCTGCACCATGATCGTCAAGCCGGCGCAGGAGACGCCGCTGACCATGCTGCTGTTGGCCAAGCTGATGGCCGAGGCCGGTCTGCCCCCCGGCGTGCTCTCGGTGCTGGCGACCAACAAGCCCCGCGAGGTCACCACCGCGCTGATCGACGACGGCCGGTTGCGCAAGCTCACCTTCACCGGCTCAACGGGCGTCGGCAAGGCACTGGTCAAGCAGTCGGCGGACAAGCTCCTGCGCACGTCGATGGAACTCGGTGGCAACGCGCCGTTTGTCGTGTTCGACGATGCCGACGTCGACGCCGCCGTCGACGGCGCGATGCTGGCCAAGATGCGCAACGGTGGCGAGGCCTGCACAGCGGCGAATCGTCTCTACGTGGCCAACCCGCTGATCGATGAGTTCACCGACAAGTTCGTCAAGCGCATGGGTGAGCTCAACATCGGTAATGGCCTGGACCCGTCGGCCAAGCTGGGTCCGCTGATCAACCCCAACCAGCTCGAGACGGTGCAGGAACTGGTCGACGATGCGGTAGCCAAAGGCGCGAAGGTGGCCGTGGGCGGCCAGGCGCCGGGCGGGCCGGGCAACTTCTACCCGGCGACCGTGCTCGTGGACGTGCCCGCCAGCGCCCGGATCCTCAAAGAGGAGGTGTTCGGCCCGGTTGCTCCGATCGTCGGGTTCGACACCGAGGAGCAGGGCATCGCTGCGGCCAATGACACCGAATACGGGCTGGCGGCATATATCTGGACCCAGTCACTGGACCGGGCACTGCGGGTGGCAGAGGCCCTCGAGGCCGGCATGGTCGGCGTGAACCGAGGGGTGATCTCGGATCCGGCCGCGCCGTTCGGGGGTGTCAAAGAGTCCGGCTTCGGCCGCGAGGGCGGCTGCGAGGGCATCGAGGAGTACCTCGATATCAAGTACATCGCGCTGACGAAGTAGGTCCCGGCCGGCGTCAGTGCCCGAGCCGGCGGGGTCTGATGGCCGGCGTCAGTGCCCGAGCCGGCGGGGTCTGATGGCCGGCGTCAGTGCCCGAGCCGGCGGGGTCTGATGGCCGGCGTCAGTGCCCGAGCCGGCCGCGGCCCATGCGCAGCAGCAGCATCGCCAGGTCCTTGCCGTCGACGCCGAGCTCGCTGTAGCGCTCGATGACCTTCATCTCGCGGCTGTGCACCAAGCGTGTGCCGCCGGAGGCCATCCGGACCTTGCCGATTACCTGGGAGACCTCGGTTCGCCGCTTGACGGACGCCAGGATCTCGGCGTCGAGGCGGTCGATCTCGGTGCGTAGTGCATCGATATCGGGTTCGGCGTCGACAGTCATCTCGTTCTCCTCGTGTGGGGGTTGTGTTGTCATCCGTCCGGGCCTCACACAAGAAACGAGCCCCGGATCCGAATGCGGACCGCGGGGCTCTCGGGTCGAGCAGCTACACCACCGCGGGTACCGCAAACCGGTACCCGCTAAAAAATCGACGTAGCTGCCATGCGTCCAGCACGAACCTGAGTGTGCCACTCCGACGGCCGCGTGTGCAAAAAAATCGTCTCGATACGGCGGTAGGTTGGTCCTGACATGAGTGTTGACACGACGGACGGCTCGACTGGTGCGCAGGCCGCCGAACTCCTTGAGGGTCTGAACCCGGAGCAGCGCCGCGCCGTGTTGCACGAGGGTTCCCCGCTGCTGATCGTGGCCGGTGCCGGCTCGGGTAAGACGGCTGTGCTGACCCGCCGCATCGCCTACCTCCTGGGCAGCCGCGACGTCGGCCCGGGTCAGATTCTGGCCATCACGTTCACCAACAAGGCCGCCGCCGAGATGCGCGAGCGGGTGGCCCAACTCATCGGCCCGCGAGCCCGCACCATGTGGGTGTCGACGTTCCACTCCACCTGTGTACGAATCCTCCGCAATCAGGCCTCTCTGTTACCCGGGCGCAACTCCAACTTCTCGATCTACGACGCCGACGACTCCCGTCGGCTGCTGCTGATGATCGGCCGAGATATGGGCATCGATGTGAAGCGGTACTCGCCGCGGTTGCTGTCCAACTCGATCTCCAACCTCAAGAACGAATTGATCACCCCCGAGCAGGCGGCGGCCGCGCGGGCGTCCGATTGTGACGACCTCGCCCGCATCGTGGCCGAGGTTTACGGGGAGTATCAGCGTCGCTTACGAACCGCGAACGCGTTTGATTTCGATGACCTCATCGGCGAGACCGTCGCGGTGCTGCAGAACCACCCGCAGATAGCGCAGTACTACCGACGACGGTTCCGTCACATCCTCGTCGACGAATACCAGGACACCAACCACGCCCAATACGTCCTGGTACGTGAGCTCGCGGGAGATGGAGTGGAGGGCGCCGATCAGGTGCCGCCTGCCGAACTGTGCGTGGTCGGCGACGCCGACCAATCCATCTATGCGTTCCGCGGCGCGACCATCCGCAATATTGAGGACTTCGAACGCGATTTCCCCAGCGCCACAACAATCCTGCTTGAGCAGAACTACCGCTCCACTCAGAACATCCTGTCGGCGGCCAACGCTGTGATCGCCCGCAACACCGGTCGGCGCGATAAGAGGCTGTGGACTGATGCCGGTGATGGAGAACTGATCGTCGGCTATGTGGCCGACAACGAACACGACGAGGCCAGGTTTGTCGCCGGGGAGATCGACTCGCTCGCCGACCGAGGTGATATCACCTACAACGACGTCGCGGTCTTCTACCGGACCAACAACTCGTCCCGGGCGGTTGAGGAGGTGTTCATTCGTGCCGGTATTCCGTACAAGGTGGTCGGCGGCGTTCGGTTTTACGAGCGTAAGGAGATTCGCGATATCGTCGCCTACCTACGAGTACTGGACAACCCGGGCGACGCGGTCAGCATGCGGCGCATCCTCAACACTCCGCGCCGCGGTATCGGTGATCGCGCCGAAGCGTGCGTTGCTGTTTACGCGGAGAGTGCCGGTGGCACCTTCGCCGATGCGCTGACTGCGGCGGCCGCAGGCAAGGTGCCGATGCTCAATAGCCGATCGGAGAAGGCTATTGCAGCTTTCGTCGATCTGCTCGACGGTCTGCGCGAGCGCCTCGGTGACGAACTCGGCGACCTCGTCGAGGCTGTACTCGATCGCACCGGCTATCGCGGCGAGTTGGAGTCGTCACATAATCCGCAGGATCTGGCAAGACTGGACAACCTGAACGAATTAGTCAGCGTCGCACATGAATTCAGTATCGATCGGGCCAATGCCGAAGCGATGGAAACCGAGCTCGATGGCCCCGAAGACTCCCGCGACGAGGATGTTACGCAGACCGGCGTACTGGCCGAGTTCCTGGAGCGGGTGTCGCTGGTCGCCGACTCCGATGAACTGCCTGAGCATGACTCCGGTGTGGTCACCCTGATGACACTGCATACCGCCAAGGGCCTGGAGTTCCCGGTCGTCTTCGTCACCGGCTGGGAGGACGGCATGTTCCCGCATATGCGGGCACTCGGCGACCCGGTCGAACTCAGCGAGGAGCGCCGACTCGCCTACGTCGGTATCACCAGGGCCCGCCAGCGGCTCTACCTCAGCCGGGCCAAGGTGCGATCGTCATGGGGCCAGCCGATGCTCAATCCGGAGTCGCGCTTCCTGGGCGAGATTCCCCAAGACCTCATCGACTGGCGTCGCACCGAGGAGTCCTCAGCGCAATCGGTCAGCTACCCGGTCGCCGGCCAGTTCGGCCCGCCGCGTCCGGCACCGGGCAGCGCAGCGGGTAAGCGGCCGTTGCTGGTGCTTGCGCCGGGAGACCGGGTCAATCACGACAAGTACGGATTGGGTCGGGTCGAAGAGGTTTCAGGCGTGGGGGAGTCGGCGATGTCGCTGATCGACTTCGGCAGCGCGGGCCGGGTCAAACTCATGCATAACCATGCCCCGCTGCAGAAGCTCTAGTTGCGCTCGGCCCAGTCGGGCTCAAGAACCTAACCGGTGTACGGGCCGACGCTCACGCCCCGGGCGGCGAGCCATGACACCGGGTCAGAGGGGTTGGTGCCGCCGAGCAGTACCGAGAAATGAAGATGGGGACCGGTGGAGTTGCCACGGTTGCCGATGGTGGCGATCTGGTCGCCGGCGAACACTCGCTGCCCGACCTGAACAGTCCAGCTGCTGACGTGGCCGTAGCGCGTCACAGTGCCGTCGTAGTGCCGGATCAGGACCCATGCGCCATAGCCGGAATTGGTGGGTCCGGCCTCCTTGATGATGCCGTCGGAGGCCGCGTAGATCGGCGTACCGATCGGGCCGGCCAGGTCGATTCCATCGTGCAGCGCACCCCAGCGGTAACCGAAACCGGAAGTGAAGAGGCCACGGGTCGGCAGGATGAACAACGGGCGCTGCAGTCGGGCCTCGCGGTCAGCTCGTTCTGCGGCGTAGGCCACGGCCTTGGCGAGCTCCTCGGCATGCACCGCTGCACTGGCGGCCGGCTTGACCGGGATCAGTTCCACACCGCGCAACCCGGTCGCAAGCGCGGAGTCCATCGGGGCCTTCTCTACAGCCAGCACCGTACGGGTGGTGGTGTCCGGCGCGTGGGGGTTGACCATTGTGTAGGCGGCTGCGGCAGCGGCGCCCGCGGCCATCGCGGCAATGAGCACGCGGCCCTTGGCGGCACTGGTCGGCTGGCGGCGATGCTGTGGAGTGCGGGGCAGAACGTCGGTGTCCTCGGTGTTGGAGAACATCGGCCGCTCGGCGCGGCGCAGAGCCGCATCAAGCCTGGCTGCGTCACGCTTGTCGTCCTTATCTGGCGAGCCCACGACCTCGAACGTCGCGGAATCTTCAGATGGAGCAGACTCAAGCTGTGTCAAAACGGAATCCTCTTGTCGTGACCAAAGCGTTATCAAGACTGCAGAACGGTAACCAAAATGAGACCTAAGTGGCAACCTAACCCCGGATAACGTCCAAAATTGTGACTTGAATCACCCCGCCCCGGCCGGGACTGATCGGTGGGGGTGGGTAGGTCCGGTGGGCCGGCCGGCTGTCGATACAGTTCCCCACGGAGCGACTCCGTCACATGACGCATCCCAGGTCACACGACACACGACAGCCCCACGACACCTGACAGGCTAGGGAGCCATGGATCTTTTCGAGTATCAGGCGAAGGAGTTGTTCGCCAAGCACAACGTTCCCACCACTCGCGGAAGGGTCACCGAGTCGGCCGAGGGCGCCAAGGCCATCGCTGCGGAGATCGGCGGGCCGGTGATGGTCAAAGCCCAGGTGAAAGCGGGTGGCCGCGGTAAGGCCGGTGGCGTGAAATACGCAGCCACGCCGGAGGACGCCTACAGCGATGCGAAGAACATCCTGGGTCTGGACATCAAAGGACACATCGTGAAGAAGTTGCTGGTCGCCGAAGCCAGCGATATCGCCGAGGAGTACTACATCTCCTTCCTTCTGGACCGAGCCAACCGCACCTACCTGGCCATGTGCTCGGTCGAGGGCGGTATGGAGATCGAGGAAGTGGCGGCCACCAAACCTGACCGGCTGGCCAAGGTGCCCGTCAACGCGGTCAAGGGAGTGGACCTGGCCTTCGCCCGGTCGATCGCCGAGCAGGGGCATCTGCCCGCCGAGGTTCTGGACGCCGCCGCGGTGACCATCGCCAAGCTGTGGGAGGTATTTGTGGCGGAGGACGCAACGCTGGTCGAGGTCAACCCACTGGTGCGCACGCCCGACGATCAGATCCTGGCCCTGGACGGCAAGGTCACCCTGGACGGCAACGCCGATTTCCGGCATCCCGACCACGCCGCGTTCGAGGATCGCGATTCCACCGATCCGCTGGAGTTGAAGGCAAAACAGAACGGCCTGAACTACGTCAAACTCGACGGGCAGGTCGGAGTCATCGGCAACGGCGCCGGACTGGTGATGTCGACGCTGGACGTCGTGGCCTATGCCGGAGAGAAGCACGGCGGCGTGAAGCCGGCCAACTTCCTCGATATCGGTGGCGGTGCGTCGGCTGAAGTAATGGCCGCCGGATTGGACGTCATCCTGGGCGACGAACAGGTCAAGAGCGTCTTCGTCAACGTCTTCGGCGGAATCACCGCCTGTGACGCGGTGGCCAACGGCATCGTCAAGGCGCTGCAGATGCTCGGTGCCGACGCCAACAAGCCGCTTGTGGTTCGGCTGGACGGTAACAACGTGGAGGAGGGCCGACGCATTCTCAGCGAGGCCAAACACCCACTGGTGACGCTCGCCGCGACCATGGACTCCGGCGCCGATAAAGCTGCTGAACTCGCCGCGGCTGCACGGAAGGGCATGTAGTCGTGTCGATTTTTCTCAATGGCGATTCCAAGGTCATCGTCCAAGGCATCACCGGCGGCGAGGGCACCAAGCACACCGCGCTGATGCTCAAGGCCGGTACCAAGGTGGTCGGCGGCGTCAACGCCCGCAAGGCCGGAACGACGGTTAACCATAAGGACAAGAGCGGCAAGGATATTGAGTTACCGGTGTTCGGCTCGGTCGCAGAGGCGATGAAACAGACCGGCGCCGACGTGTCCATCGCATTCGTACCCCCGCAGTTCGCCAAGGACGCCATCATCGAGGCAATTGATGCTCAGATCCCACTGCTGGTGGTCATCACTGAGGGAATTCCGGTGCAGGACAGCGCTTATGCGTGGGCCTACAACATCGACAAGGGCAAAAAAACCCGGATCATCGGCCCTAACTGTCCGGGTATCATCATCCCGGGCGAGGCACTGGTCGGCATCACGCCGGCGACCATCACCGGCAAGGGTCCGATCGGTCTGGTGTCCAAGTCCGGCACCCTGACCTACCAGATGATGTACGAACTACGCGACCTCGGCTTCTCGACGGCCATCGGCATCGGTGGTGATCCTGTTATTGGAACCACCCATATCGATGCAATCGCGGCATTTGAGAAAGATCCGGAGACCAAGCTGATCGTGATGATCGGCGAGATCGGCGGTGATGCCGAGGAAAGAGCGGCCGATTACATCAAGGCCAATGTCACCAAGCCGGTTGTCGGCTATGTCGCGGGCTTCACCGCTCCGGAGGGCAAGACCATGGGCCACGCCGGCGCCATCGTGTCCGGTTCATCGGGCACCGCCGCGGCCAAGCAGGAGGCGCTCGAAGCGGCCGGGGTCAAGGTCGGCAAGACGCCGTCGGAGACTGCGGATCTGGCCCGGAAGATCCTGAACGCCAAGTGAGCTGTGCTTTGCCGGGATGAGAAGGTGCCTGAATTAGAAAGACGACGCAAGCGATGCGGCGAACTCGGTGCAGAACCAGTCGACATCGGAGCGCGAAAATACCAGCGGCGGGCGGATTTTGAGTACGTTGCCGCCGTGTCCACACACCGAGATCAGTACCCGACGTTCGCGCATGGCATTGACCAACGCCTTTGCGCCGGCCCGGTCCGGGGCACCACTATCGGTGATCACCTCCACACCGATGTAGAGCCCCGCGCCTCGGACCTCACCGATACGCGGGTGGCCGTCGCTCACCGCGGTGAGTTCGGCCCGCAACAGCCCGCCGACGGTCGCGGCATTGGCCAGGAGTTTCTCGTCTTCGATCACATTAAGAACCGCCGCGGCAGCGGCCATGGTGACCGGGTTGCCGCCGAAGGTATTGAAGTAGGGCACGTTATCGGCGAAGGCATCCAGGACAGCGGCTTGGGCCGCCATTGCGGCGATCGGCAATCCGTTTCCCATCGGCTTGCCCATCGTGACGATATCGGGCAGCACACCTTGGCGGATGAAACCCCACATCGCCTCGCCGGTGCGGGCAAAGCCGGGTTGCACCTCGTCGGCGATGAACACCCCGCCGGCCCGGTGAACCGCATCCACCGCCGGCGCCAGCACGGACGGGTCGGGGTAGATGCCGTCGGAGGAAAAAATAGTGTCAACGATCAGGGCACTTACTCCGAGTCCAGCGATTTGCAGGTCCTCGATGGCGGCCGTGACATCTGCGGTGAACCGGGTTGTCCGTTCGCCGGCCGGGATTCGGTAGCTGTCCGGTGGGGCCACCACGCGCACATGCTCCCCGACTGAAGTCGCGCCGCCAATTGACGGCGAGATCGCGGTGGTCGCGGCGGTATTGCCGTGGTAGGCGTCGCTGGTGATCACCACACCCCTTGCCCCGGTGTGCATCTCGGCGACGCGCAGGGCTAGGTCGTTGACCTCCGAACCGGTGCAGGCATACATCACCTGGTTCACCTGTTCGGGCAATGTATTCAGTAGCCGCTCGCTGTAGTCGAGGATGCCGCGGTGCAGATAGCGGGTATGGGTGTTGAGCGTCGCGAGCTGGCGGCTCGCGGCCTCGACGACATGCGGGTGACAATGTCCGACGCAGGCGACGTTGTTATAGGCATCCAGGAAGCAGTTGCCGTCGATGTCATAGAGTCGGGTGCCTTCACCCCGGACCAGGTGCACCGGCTGGTCGTAGAACAGCCGATACGCCGGGCCGAGCATGCGGTCACGGGCCGCGATCAAGGACCCGGTCACCGGATCAACGGGGTGATTCGGCGAGTAGCTGTTGGAGTCCATGATGTTCGAAAAGCTCATGTCGCTATCTCTGATCGGTGATCGCGGTGCCCGCGGCCTGTTTGAAGTGTGTTCTGTGTTCACTCGTAGCGTGCCTCACCAGGGATTGCCAATCAATGTGAGGTGTCGCAAAACGCATCGTTTTGGTCCACACTCTCATTCATGCCCGGACTGCCGCCGAACCACGATGCGTTCGCACGGGCTTCCCTTCCCGCCTACGGCCACTCGGTGGACTCGCCGATTCGGCTGCTCAGCCTGTCGGAGAACGCCACCTACCTCGTCGAAGATGGTGAGCCGATGGTGCTGCGGGTACATCGCCCCGGTTACCACAGTGTGGCGGCAATCCAGTCGGAGCTTGCCTGGATGACGGCGTTGCGCACCCAGACGCCGGTCATCACACCTGAACTGATCCGTGCCCGAGGCGGCAGCGACGTGGTGGTCGCGGCGGTGGCAGGCGACATGTTGCACGTGGATGCGGTGAGTTTCGTCCCGGGTTGCACCGCCGAGGAGGATCCCGACACCGTGGGGTTCGACGAACTCGGCCGACTTACCGCGCTCATGCACGACCACGCGCGGCACTGGTCCGCTCCGGAGGGGTTCACGAGATTCCGCTGGGATCTCGAAACCATCCTCGGCCCCGATGCCCGGTGGGGGAACTGGAGACTGGCTCCGGGTCTGAGTGAGCAGGACCGCGACTGGATCCAGCGGGCATCTGATGACATCAGTGTCAGGTTGACCGGGTTCGGTTGCGGTCCCGACAGATTCGGGCTGATCCACGCCGATATGCGGCTGGCAAACCTCATGGTCAACCCCGCCGATCCTGGCAGCGGTATCACGGTGATCGACTTCGACGACTGCGGTTGGTCGTGGTACCTCGCCGACCTCGGTGCCGCCGTGTCGTTCATCGAGGACACCCCGGCCGGCGAGCGGATCATCGCCGATTGGCTCACCGGTTATTTCGACGTCGGCACAATTGCCGACGACCACCTTGAGTTGATTCCGACTTTCGTCATGATGCGCCGGATCATGCTCACGGCCTGGATCGCCTCGCACTTCGACGCCGATGCCGCGATGGGCGTGGGCGCGGACTTCGCCCCTAACACCGCCCGGCTGGCCCAGCGGTACCTGGAGGATCGGTCCTGGCTGGCGGAATCGATCTTCGGTCGCGGATCCACCCGGCCACGCTGAGAAAGGGACACCCCCATGTTCGATCTGCAAACGACATCGGTCCTGGTGACCGGCGGTAGCAAGGGCATCGGCCGCGGAATCGCATCGGTATTTGCCGCCGCCGGCGCGAATGTGGCGATCGCAGCCCGCTCGGCCGCCGACATCGACTCAGCCGTAGCCGATCTGGACACCCTGGGGCCTGGGAAAGTCCTCGGTGTGCCGACTGACGTCTGCGATCCGGTCTCCTGCGTCAACCTCGCGGCCGCCGTCGTCGAGGCGTTCGGCGGTCTGGATGTGGTGTGCGCCAACGCCGGTATCTTCCCCGAGGCACCGCTGGTGACGATGACGCCGGCTCAGTTGGCCGAGGTGCTCGACGTGAACGTCAAAGGCAATATCTATACGGTTCAGGCCTGCCTGGAAGCGCTGACGACCTCTGGCCGCGGCCGGGTGATCCTGACCTCGTCGATCACCGGTCCGATCACCGGCTTCCCAGGCTGGTCGCACTACGGGGCTTCGAAGGCCGCGCAACTGGGTTTCATGCGCACCGCCGCAATAGAGCTTGCACCGCGGCGCATCACGGTCAACGCGGTGCTGCCCGGCAATATCTACACCGAGGGTCTGGCCGACATGGGCGAGGACTATATCGCCGGAATGGTCCGCGCGATACCTGCGGGTGTACTGGGCAAACCTGAGGACATCGGTTATCTCGCAGCGTTTCTCGCCACTGTCGAAGCGGGTTACATCACCGGCCAGGCCATCGCCGTCGATGGCGGACAGGTGCTGCCCGAATCGCCCGCTGCGGTCAGCCCGTAACCGCAGCCGTTCGGCAGTGCCTCAGCGTTGTGGCTCAGCGTCGTGCCTCAGCATCGTCAGGCCATGGCGGCGAGCTTGCCCGCCAGCCGTTCCACGTAGGCCGCCACCTCATCAGCCGGTTTGTCAGGTAGCCCGAACAGGGTCTCAGTGACGCCGATCTGCGCCCAGTGGTCAAGTTTTTCGGCCACCGGCTTGAAATCCAGCGCCACGATTTGCGGGGCGCCTTCACGCCCGGCTTCCGCCCAGATGTCCTTGAGCAGTGCCACCGGCTGGTCGATGTCGAAGTCGCGCGGGGTGGTGATCCAGCCGTCGGCCGAACGTGCGATCCACTTGAAGTTCTTCTCGGTACCGGCCGCGCCGACGAGCACCGGGATGTGCGCCTGGGCCGGTTTGGGCCAGGCCCAACTGGGGCCGAAGGAGACGAACTCGCCGTCATAGGCTGCCTCCTCCTGGGTCCACAGTTCGCGCATCGCCTCGACGTACTCCCGCAGCATGGTGCGGCGTCGGCCGGGTGGCACCCTGTGGTCGCTCAACTCGTCGGTGTTCCAGCCGTACCCCACGCCGACGCTGACCCGGCCACCGGATAGATGATCAAGTGTGGCAATTGTTTTCGCCAGGCTGATCGGGTCGTGTTCGACGGGCAGCGCGACGGCGGTGGCAAGCCGCACCCTTGAGGTGACGGCGGCTGCGGTGGCCAGGCTGACCCAGGGGTCCAGGGTACGCATATAGCGGTCGTCGGGCAGCGACTCATCCCCGGTCGTCGGGTGCGCGGCCTCCCGCTTGACCGGGATGTGGGTGTGCTCGGGCACGTAGAAGGTGGCGAAGCCGTGCTCGTCGGCCAGCTTGGCGGCCGCCGCCGGAGTGATCCCGCGGTCGCTGGTGAAAAGTACGAGCCCGTAGTCCATTCCCCGATTAGAACGTGTTCTAGTACCGGGGGCAAGCGCGGGCCTGCGCTGACACGCCCACGGTCGGCTGCAGGCAGGTGGCGGTGCGCTAGCGTGGGCCCATGACGTACCCACCCACTAATTCGGGCTATCCGGTGCCGCAGCAACCGGGCGGCTATGGCGCTCCCGCCGCGCCGTCGTACTCGGCGCCCGCGCACAACAAGATGCCGATGTACCTCACCGTGGGTGTGGTTGTGCTGGGATTGGCCGCCTATCTGGCCAGCTTTGGGCCGCTCCTGAGTATCAATACCGATGTCGGCCCGTTCGGCGGCGCCGAGTTCACCGCCAGTGGCTTGAGCTACTGGACCGTGGCCGCCCTCGTGGCCGCCCTGTTGGCCGCCGTGGGTCTGCTGCCGGCCGCCAAGAACCACTTCGCCGTGATCGCGGTGGCCGCGGTGCTCGGTGTGTTATTGGTTCTCGGCCAGGCGATCAACCGGCCCAATGGTTTTTCCATTGGCTGGGCGCTGTGGCTCGTCCTGGCGTTCACCCTGCTGCAGGCAATCGCGGCGGTCGCGGCGTTGCTGTTTGAGAGCGGGGTGCTGAAAGCGCCGGCGCCGCGTCCCCAGTACGGCCAGTTCGGCCAGTACGGGCCGCCGCCGAGTGGCTATTACGGCCAGCCGAACGGGCCGGCCCCGCCGCAGCGTCCCGGCTACCCTGCCCCGTTTCCGGGTGGCTATCCGACGTCCCCGTCGGCCAGCGGCTACGGACCGTACGGCGGCCCGTCCGACACCGCCACAGATACCCCGCCGACCGGCTTTCCCAGCTTTACACCGTCGCCCTCCGCGGGCTCGAGCCAACTGCCCTCGTCGTCCGGTCAGCCGCCGCTGTCCTTCGAGCCGCCGTCGGGCCCGACGTCGTCGTCCTGACCGGGCGTCCGACGCCACTCGCCTGAAACACGCGGAGTGACACCGATTCAGGGCAGGCCTCCGACCCCAGCCGGCGCCCCACAGCCCCGAGACCTGGTGCGGGTCGCCTTCGGCCCGTCCCTGGTGGCCCTGGTCATCATCGCCGCGGTGACGCTGGTCCAACTGGTGGTCGCCAACAGTGACCTGACGGGAACCCTGGGAGCGGTTGCCAGCATCTGGCTTGCCGCCCACCTGGTGCCGATCTCCATCGCCGGCCAGCAGCTGGGTGTGCTGCCACTGGCGCCGGCTGCACTGATGGTATGGGCGACAGCGCGCGGCACCGCGCAGATCACCCCATCGCGGGGTTCCTGGTTCGTCGTCCGTTGGATCGTCGGATCCGCGCTCGGCGGCCCGATGCTCATCGCAGCGATCTCGCTCGCCGTGGTTCACGACGCCGCTTCGGTGATCACCGTGATGCAGACGCCAAATGCATTGCGCGCCTTTGTCGGAGTGCTCGTCGTACACGGTCTCGGCGCCCTCATCGGGGTCGGATCGCAAGTGGGCTCACGTGAGGTGGCGAGGTTGGGTTTGTCCCTCTGGCTGACCGACACCGTGCGCCCCGCACTGATCGGGATGGCGGCGCTGCTCGCACTGTCGTGTGCGGTGGTGGCGGTGTCCCTGGTTCTGCACTGGGGGACGATGCACGAACTGTTCGGGATCACCGACTCGTTCTTCGGCCAACTCAGCCTGGCCCTGTTGTCGCTGCTGTATCTGCCCAACGTGGTGATCGGCGCCGCGGCGATGGCGGTGGGTTCCAGCGCCCATATCGGCTTCGCGACGTTCAGTGCGTTCACGGTGTTCGGCGGCGACATCCCGGCGCTCCCCATCCTGGCTGCGGTGCCCACTCCGCCACTCGGGCCGGTGTGGGTGGCACTGCTGATCGTCGGCGCGGCGGCCGGAGTGGCTCTCGGCCAGCAATGTGCGCGCCGGCCGCTGCCGCTACCGGCCGCCTTCGCCAAGCTTGCGGTCGCTTCGCTGCTGGCGGCGGTGAGCCTGGCCCTGCTGGCGCAGGCAGCCGGAGGCGAATTGGGTAACTTCGGCTACGTCGGGGTTGAGCAGGCGACATTCATACCGGGCGCATGCTTCTGGTTCGTCGTCATCGGCGGTCTGACGGTGGTGATGGCCGGTGGTATCAGCCCGCGACCCAAAACCGTAGCGAAGCCCCTGGAACGCGAACTCGAACCGGTACCCGTACCCGTACCCGAATCCGTCCCCGTCGAGGACCAGCCCGAGTCGGAACCCGAGCCGGAACCCGAGCCGGAACCCGAGCCGGGGCCTGCGCCGCCTCCGGTCACGCCGGCGCCGGATGTCGACGACGTCGAAGACCTGATGTTCGTCGATGCCGATCTCGAGGCAGACGTGGTCGAGTCAGGCTACGGTCGACCCCCCGGCGATCAACCCCCCAGCGATCAAC
>Ga0194051_1000983_pt1 | contig 15584 bp, 14 predicted proteins | sample SepL2320m_MetaG_FD_161275 | JGI IMG/M metagenome (GOLD analysis project Ga0194051, IMG submission 161275) | Anoxic zone freshwater microbial communities from boreal shield lake in IISD Experimental Lakes Area, Ontario, Canada - Sep2016-L239-20m | ecosystem: Environmental > Aquatic > Freshwater >... | reverse complement strand
ACCCTGGATGGCGGCACCAAGTGCTACAACCTCGTCGGGATTTACCCCCTTGTGTGGCTCCTTTTGAAAAATCTTCTTGACGAGTTCCTGCACCTTTGGAATGCGAGTCGATCCCCCGACGAGCACAACTTCATCGATCTCTTTGGGATCAAGCTTGGCGTCCTTTAGGGCTTGCACCACAGGACCTCGGCACTTCTCAACCAAGTGATCGCACATCTGCTCAAACTGCGATCGCGTAATCGTGACGAGTAAATGCTTGGGCCCTGTAGCATCGGCCGTAATAAAGGGGAGATTGATGTCAGTGCTCTGCGCAGTGCTCAATTCTTTCTTTGCTTTTTCGCACGCTTCTTGGAGTCTTTGCAAAGCCATTGTATCTTTTCGTAAATCAATCCCCTGCTCCTTTTTAAATTGATCGGCGACATGATTGATGAGCGTTTGATCAAAGTCATCTCCACCGAGATGCGTATCCCCGTTGGTACTGATCACGCGGAATACCCCATCAGCTACCTCAAGGACAGACACGTCAAATGTTCCGCCGCCCAAGTCAAACACCACAATCTTTTCCTGCGTCTTTTTATCGAGACCGTAGGCCAGCGCGGCAGCGGTGGGTTCGTTAATGATCCGCATCACCTCTAGGCCCGCGATCTGACCGGCATCTTTTGTGGCCTGCCGCTGGGCGTCGTTGAAGTAGGCCGGTACCGTGATTACGGCCTTGTTGACCTTGTGCCCCAGATAACTTTCAGCAGCCTCTTTAAGCGACCGCAAAATCTTGGCCGAAATTTCCGGTGGAGTTGAAGTGTGGTCTCCGGCCTTGACCGTGACGTAGTCTTCGGGGCCACCCACAACTTCGTAGGGCACGATCTTTTCTTCGCTGGCTACTTCATTATGCCGACGACCCATGAAACGCTTGATCGAATAGACCGTACGTTTGGGATTGGTAACGGCTTGCCGACGTGCGGTGTCGCCAACGAGCGTTTCTCCCTTGTCGTTAAAGGCAACCACACTCGGTGTTAACCGATTGCCTTCCTTATTAGCGATTACCTTGGGCTCCTTGCCCTCCATGACAGCCACCACTGAGTTGGTGGTTCCCAGATCGATGCCGATGATCTTTTCGCCTTTGGGAGAAGCCATTTGTGGATCCTTATTTTATGGGTATCAAAATTTTTGGATATGAAATGAGCACGGAATGAAAACCAGTAAGCTTTAGGCGTACGATGCGTATGAAAATGGCTGTGGACGCCAAAATTGTTCGTGTGGGAGTGCCGGTAGAAGGAAAGCAAAGACCGTGCCAGCGGATTTGAATTGCCCAAGAGGCAGTTTTCGGCTGGTACCATTCAAGGCAGCGGCCATTAATCACCCGTATTTACGCCACAGATCTTCCGGTTACAGTTCAATATTGAAAAACAAGGCAAAACTGATTTCGAAAGGGCGACTGCCATTTTGGCCGTTTCTGGGCGTGCTTTGTTTTACGATCGTGATTGCGTGATTGTTAGAGACAAGGTTATTTCATGGGTCAGTCGGAATCTCAGCCGGGCACGTCCGCAGAGGGCCAGCAAACACTGGGCTTAAACGTTCTGCGATCGCAGATTGACACGATCGATCGTGAACTCGTCGACCGCATGAACCAGCGGGCAGAACTGGCGCAACAGATTGGTCATCTCAAACAGTCCAGTGGCCAGCAGACGTACGACCCCTCTCGAGAAGAGACGGTACTTGAACGCGTAACCGGTTCAAACAAAGGACCGCTCTCCAACGATAGCCTCAAGGCGGTGTATCGGGAGTTGATATCGGGTTCTCGTGCGATCGAACAGCACCTCCGAGTTGCCCATTTAGGCCCAGCGTGGACCTACAGCCATCTAGCCGCGCTGCATCGTTTCGGCAGCTCGGTTGAATTTGTACCTGTGGCCAGTATCTCCGCTGCATTTGAGGAGGTACATGCCGGCCATTCCCATTACGGTGTGGTGCCGCTTGAAAATTCAACTGATGGAAGGATTGCCGACACGCTCGATAATTTTTCTCGTTTGCCAGTGAAAATCTGTGCTGAGGTGCCACTCCGCATTCACCACAACCTGCTGGCTGCCTGTGATCGAGCGCACATTCAAGAAGTCTACAGCCGTCCTCAGGCATTATCACAATGCCGTAATTGGCTGGCCCGCCACCTGCCCGATGCCCGGCTCGTTGAAGTGACAAGCACCAGTGCTGCCGCTGAAACTGCCGCACGCACGCCCCGTGCCGCAGCCATTGCCAGTCGGCAATCCGGCGTGCATTACGGCCTCAACGTGCTCGCCGAAAATATCGAGGATATTTTGGGCAACACAACGCGTTTTGCTGTCATCGGCCAGGGCGATGCCGAGCGCACGGGCCGCGACAAGACGTCGCTGATGTTTGAGATTGAGCACAAACCCGGAGGGCTTGCCGACGCCTTGGCTATTCCCAAGAAGGAAAAGCTCAATCTGACATGGATCGAGTCTTTTCCGCTAGCTGGCGAGGAACGCGGGTACGTTTTTTTTGTTGAATTAGAGGGGCATCGAGACGACCTGAGACTGCGCCGTGCAATTGCCGCGCTCGAACGTCGGTGCAAGCGTGTTGTGGTGCTCGGTTCATACGCATCTGCGGCCGCCGTTGGATAGTTTACCGCCTGCAAAATATCTTGAAGCAGGATTCCGGATTGTTGCCGTGGCTCGCAAACAGATGCAAAGAGGTATAGTCTTACCTTGCTTCCGTCCGCTTTAGTTCAGGAAAGTGCTTATGCTTATCAAACGTGAAAAAATTGTCGCCGGCAATTGGAAAATGAATCTTGATCGTCAAAAATCGATCGCCCTAGCGGAGTCCATTGCGACTCAACACGCAGACGCCAGTAGCGTTACGATTGTGCTGTGCCCGCCCAATGTTTATATCGAGGCAGTCGGCGCAGCGATTGGCATCGCTCAGGGCAAAAACGCTTCTCGCCTGGCACTGGGCGCACAAAATATGCACGAGCTTGCCAATGGGGCGTTTACGGGCGAAGTAGCAGCTGCCATGCTGGTCGACTGCGGGTGCCGTTATGTAATCCTTGGCCACTCGGAGCGGCGCACGCTCTACGCTGAGACCAATGCAACCGTTAACGCCAAGACCAAAGCAGCACTGGCCGCTGGCCTAACGCCAATCGTGTGCGTCGGTGAATTGCTCGAAGAACGTGAGGCGGCACGCACGGATGAAGTCGTCGCTCGTCAAATCACCGGTTCGCTTTCCGGGCTACCAGCAGCAGATTTCACCCGGATCATTGTTGCCTACGAACCCGTCTGGGCCATCGGTACCGGTCGAGTGGCAACTCCCCAACAGGCGCAAGAAGTGCACGCTTTGATCCGCGGGTTGCTCGTAACGATGTCGTCTGCGGATATCGCTGGGCAGGTGCGGATTGTGTATGGCGGCAGCGTCAAGCCGGACAATGCAAACGATTTGGCTTCCCAGCCCGATATTGACGGAGCACTCGTCGGTGGAGCCAGCCTCAAAGCCGAGGACTTTTTGGGCATTGCCAAGGCCTTTCAGTAAAAAAACCATTCATCCAAGCATGTCCGGTCGGCGCCCGCCACGATCTACGCTACGCTAGATGCAATTGCGAGGCTTGGCCGTCGGCATTTTCAAATAGACCCACCCGGAGTTTTTTGTTTTCATGATTCCGCTTGTTCGCTTTTTTTTAGGCTTTACCCTCGTTCTCACCTCACTTTTTTTAATCCTGCTTGTCTTGGTGCAGCGAGGCCGCGGTGGCGGCTTGGCCGGTGCACTCGGTGGCATGGGAGGCCAGAGCGCTTTTGGGACCAAAGCCGGTGACGTGTTTACGAGAATCACTGTAGGCGTGGCTGCATTCTGGATTCTTCTATGCATTCTCTCAATCAATGTTTTGGGAAAACAACGAACTCTCTTTAGTGGTAATTTGGGTGGCGCTGCCCCTCAAGCGGTTGCACCATCAGAGACAAATTCGTCGGCTGACAAGGCACTGCCAGCAAATACACCTGCCGATACATCTGACACACAGCAAGAAATTCCTGGTGCCCCAGAATCCACAGCACCTGCAACGGACAGCCTACCGACGGCAGCACCTGTCTCGCCGCCAGTTGTCACGGATCCTGTTGAAACTCCCCCGCTCGATCCAGCGCCAGCACAATAGACTGCTTCGTTTAGATTGAGAGACGTAACTTGGCCGGATAAAACCGCAACCAAATACAGAAATTTTTTGTTGAGCCTATGGCGCTGAGCATGACCGGCTGTGGAGAGGCTGTTGTTACCGACGGCGCAAGCACCTGTCGTGTCGAACTGCGCAGCGTTAATAACCGCTTTTTCAAGTTGACACTGCGCAGCCGCGAAGGCTTTGGGATCCTGGAGGGACAGATCGAGGCCGCTCTGCGCCAGCGGGTGCGCCGCGGTGCCGTGCAAACGACTCTTGACGTTACCGGTCCAGCAGGGCCGAGCGTCAGACGACTCGATGCCGATCAGCTTGGCATCTACCTAGAGCAGCTTCAGGATTTCTGTACCCGCAGCGGCCTCCCTGCCCTGCACACAATCGACGCGCTGCTCCAGTTACCGGGTGTATTTGTCGACCGCCAGCCGACCAGCGCGGCTATTCAGCAAGCTTGGCCGCTGGTAAGCCTCGCACTTGCCGAAGCGATTGATCGTCTGGATCGCATGCGGTGTGCAGAGGGGGCCGCCATGGCTCAAGATATGCGCATCACCTGCGGCGAGATTGTGGAACTCATCTTGCGGATTCGGAATCGCGTGCCGGCAGTTTTAGAGGAATACCGCAACCGTCTGCTCGAGCGTGTTTCGAAATTGCTCGAAAGTTCTGCGACCACGTTGACCGCAAGCGATGTCGCTCGCGAGGTCGCGATCATTGCCGACCGGTCTGACATCGCTGAGGAACTGGTGCGACTGGAGAGCCATCTTGCGCAGTTTGAACGCCTGCTCGGCGAGGAGTCGCCTGGTCGATCACTCGATTTTCTCACGCAAGAACTTTCACGGGAAGCGAATACGATTGCTTCAAAGTCTTTGGATGTAACAGTCTCGCATGCCGTCGTTGAGTTGAAGTCTCGGATTGAGCGTCTACGCGAACTCGTTCAAAATGTGGAGTGAACGGCTGCCGATGGATTGTCCGCTTGGAAAACTCGTTGTGATTTCTGGCCCTTCGGGTGTCGGTAAGACAACGATTCTGCGCCTCTTGCTGCAGAAAATCCCGCAACTGTTTTCCAGTGTGTCGGCCACCACACGGCCACCCCGGGTCGGGGAACAAAACGGTATCGACTACTATTTTCTCGACGAGAGCGAATTTAATAGGCGGAGGACTGCGGGTGAATTTCTGGAGTGCTGCCAAGTGTACGGCCGGCAGCATTGGTACGGCACTTTACAAGCCGAAGTGGCCCCCCGACTGGCTACCGGCGTCTGGGTTGTGCTAGAAATTGACGTAGAGGGTACCCTTTCAGTTGTGGCGAGGTATCCTGATGCCATTACCATTTTTGTTGAACCGGCAGACTCGGAGCAACTGAAGCAGCAATTACAAAAGCGCGGCACGGAAACCGCAGAGGCGATAGCTCGACGATTAGAGGTGGCGCATCGCGAACTTCTGCAAGCCGATCTCTACCGCTATCGCGTAACCAACACAACCGTTGCGGAGGCAGTTGTGGCAATTGAAAATGTCCTCACCGCTGCTGGCCTACTCGATAACCCAACCAGTCCTTTCAGAAACAATCAACACCAGAGCAATGCTTAAGGCAGCCATACCAACAGGAAAAAACTCATGATCGACGACTTGCGCGAAGAAGAAATTGTCAACAAGGTAGGTGGACGTTTCAAGCTCTCCACCCTGATTCAAAAGCGAATGGTTGCCCTCAATGCCGGTGGTCGGCCGCTGGTCGATATTGAGTCTAAAGATAAGATGCAGATCGTTATCGAAGAGATTAAGCAAGACAAAATCTTTCTTGATACATCCTCCAACCTTCGCATCACAGGTGCCTCAACGGAGGCCGGCGGTCCGCTCGATTTTGATCCTGCCATTCTCTAGGTCGCGTTCCTCTCGTTATTGGCCACTGATTCCCGTTAGCAGTTTTCAAAACCCTCCATTGCCCAATGCTTGAAGGACGCGAAATTATCGTGGGCGTCTCAGCAGGCATCGCGGCCTATAAAGCAGCTGCGCTCACGAGCCTGCTCGTGCAGTCGGGATTTGGTGTGACGGCTGTTTTGACCCGTAACGCCCATCGGTTTATTGGAGCTGCCACGTTTGCTGCTTTAACGGGGCGTCCTGTGGCAACCCGTAGCTTTGATGCGGGCGCGTATCCGCTTGGAGCACATATCGAATTAGCCACTCGCGCCGATCTCATTGTAGTGGCTCCCGCATCGGCTAACCTGCTGGCAAAGTCCGCTTCTGGTAGTGCAGACGACTTGCTCACGACGCTTTTGCTCTGCGCAGAGTGCCCGGTCCTCATGGCACCGGCAATGAATTCTGCGATGTGGGCTAAGGCCTCCGTACAGCGCAACATCCAGCAGCTGATAGACGACGGTATCACAATCATTCAGCCCGGTTCCGGCTGGCTTTCCTGCCGACAGACAGGGGCTGGCCGGATGGCGGAGCCCGACGCGATCGCGACGCTCATTGGTAGCACGCTCGTAGATCGTCCGGCGCGGTCTCGTATCGTAGGCAAGCCGCTCTAACGAAATCAGTTCATGGCAAGCATTCTTTTAACCGCTGGGCCAACCCGCGCCTTTCTCGACGATGTGCGTTATCTCACGAATGCTTCCAGCGGTCGCATGGCAGCATCAATCGCTCAGGCGGCAGTTGCGCAGGGGCACACGGTAACGATTGTGAGTGGCCCTGTCTCTGTGAAATATCCGCGCGGAGTCCGTGTCATTCCGGTGGTGAGCACGGCAGAGATGCTGACGGCAACCTTGCGAGAACTCCCTCGTGTAGATGGCGTTATCGCGGCGGCAGCCCCATGCGATTTTGAACCGTTCAAACGTGCTGTCGGTAAGATTCCGCGACAGGGCACGTCGCTTTCGATCACGTTACGGCCAACGGTCGATGTGATTGCAACAGTTGCTCGCCGTGCGGCCGAAAATCAATGGATGGTCGCTTTTGCCCTCGAGCCGGGCGCAGATCCACTTCGAGCTTTTGCAAAAATGAAGACAAAGGGTTGCGACTTAATTGTGGTGAACGATCTATCTGCAATAGATGCTACCCAGAACACCGTCGCCGTTTACAACAAACGCCGCATTTGTCTCGGTGCAAAGTCGGGGACAAAACGTGCCGTCGCCGGGTGGCTTGTTCGACTTCTGGAAAAAAACCTGTTTGATCCGTCTGATCGAAAAAAGACTGCAGCCAAGCAAACAGAGTGCTGACGAGTGTCGCCTGCACGTCGACCGACTCTGATACGGGAGTTTGCGACCCGCGGGATCAGTGGCCGTCATCGCGGGCAAAACACTAACCGCTGTAGAGGATTGTGAGTTCCGCCGCTATAACCTTCTGCACACAATTCTTTATACCCTTAGACCATTCATGATTAACGTCGCCATTTTAGGTGCCACTGGCTACACCGCTCTGGAACTGTTGAAAATTCTCCTCCGTCACCCGGAAGTGACGGTAACGGCGGTGACGAGTCGGCAGGAGGGCAACCCGCCTGTGTCGAGCGTTCACCCAAGTCTTGTAGAGCGAATTGATTTGCCGCTGGAGGATTTAGCACCGCAGGAAGTGGCAAGCCGGGCAGAGTGCGTTTTCAGTTGCCTACCGCACTGTGCGTCGGCTGAAATCGTTTCGGAAGTGTTAGCAGCCGGTGCTAAGGTGATTGACTTTAGCGCCGACTACAGGCTTGATGACGCCCAATCTTACCTGGAGTGGTATGGTCACGAGCATCCTGATGCAGGCCGTCTTGGCAGCACGGCGTATGGGCTACCCGAGCTTTTTCGCCAACAGATCCTAGGTTCATCGCTGGTTGCTAATCCAGGCTGCTATGCCACCTCGGCCATCCTGCCGTTGGCACCATTGATTAAAAGTGGTCTTTTCCAAACGGAAGATATTATTATCGATTCTAAGAGCGGGGTTAGTGGGGCCGGGCGTTCTCCAAAGCTGATGACACATTTTCCCGAATGCAACGAGAGCATGTCGGCCTACAATGTCGGTCGCCACCGTCACACCCCGGAAATTGAACACATCATTGGCCGATTGACCGGCGCCAAACTGCAAATTATTTTTACGCCACATCTTGCACCGATGGATCGCGGCATTTTGTCCACAATCTATATAAAGCCCAAGCAGTCGATTGGTGAGTCAGACGTAATGGACCTGCTGCGTGCCGCTTATAAAGATGAACGATTTGTTCGAGTCGTCGACCATCTGCCTGCCACCAAAGATACAGTTGACACCAACTTCTGTGACATCACGGCGCGAGTGGTTCGCGGACGGGTGCTTCTCATTAGCAGTTTAGACAACCTCGTAAAAGGGGCCGCCGGTGCGGCCGTGCAAAACTTCAACTGCCTATTCGGCCTGCCGGAAGCATTGTCTCTGCGTTGATCACCAGACTTCTATCGAACGATATTCAGGCCCCTGAGCCCATCCAAGAAACTTCTGCTATGGCAATCGCTGAAACGAAGATCCGTTTACCGATCCCTTCTCTTCCCAAAGGATTTCGTGTTGCCGGTGTCCATGCGGGCCTGAAGCGCAATCCGACCCGGGAGGATATCTCACTTATTGTCTCTGACGTGCCGGCAACAGCCGCAGGCGTCTATACGACGAATCTTGTTTTTGCCGCCCCTGTGGCGTTTGATCGTGCCCGCACACCCGGCTTAGGTTTTCAAGCGATTGCCATTAATTCGGGGAACGCCAACGCATGCACCGGCGCTCGGGGCATCGACGATGCACGAAGCATGGCGGCAGCAACGGCCGCAGCGGTTGGCATTTCGGAGGCGAGTGTGCTTGTCCTTTCAACGGGCATCATTGGAGAGTTTCTGCCACTAGAAAAGATCAGATCTGGCATTGTGTCTGTTTCTTCCCAGCTCAGCCGAAATGACGAAGCGGTTGTGACGGCTGCAAGAGGCATGATGACGACCGACACGCGACCGAAGTTAACTGGATCGAAGTTTAGCGCAGCAGGAAAAACATATACGGTTTTTGGTATGGCAAAGGGTGCCGCAATGATCGGTCCTCGTATGGCAACGATGCTCGGAATAATCCTGACCGACGCACCGGTGGCACCAGCCGACGCTCAAAGGCTGCTTGGTGAAATCACCGAATACACATTCAACTGCGTGAGTGTCGATGGGCACACCAGCACAAATGACACCGTTCTCTTGCTCGCCAACGGAGCAGCCGGTGGTCAGTCGCTATCGGGGTCGTCACTCGACAGCTTCTCTGCTGCACTGTCTCATGCCTGCGAAGCACTCGCCCATGAGATTGCTGATGACGGTGAAGGGGCTACGCATGTCCTGCGCATTGAAGTCACTGGGTGCCAGACACGCGAGACCGCCAGACAAATCGCACGCACAATCGCTGACAGCCCGCTTGTGAAAACAGCCATTGCCGGGGCCGACCCCAACTGGGGACGGATTGTTTCAGCAGCCGGCTACTCGGGGGTGATGTTTGAACCGGATAAACTCTCACTTCGCATCAACGGCACTCTGCTTTTTTGTGCTGGGGCTCCTGTTGTATTTGATGGCGCGACCGTTTCCGATTCGATTCAAGCCTTCCGGGAAACCTTGATCCAACTCGACATGGGGTTGGGGCAGGAATCAATCCGCTTTTATTCCAGCGATCTAACGGCAGAATACGTACGGCTCAACGCCGACTACCACACTTAAACCCGACGTAAAGCAGGGTCCAGATATTAGCTAGGACGGCCATTTTATCTTAGTGAAGACGACAATTTGTTCACCGTGGAGAGTAAGACTTGACGCCGGCGACCTAAAACGGTTTGCTCTGGTCTGCCAGTACGATTCCCAGCGACCTTGCGCGAGCCCCAACCCGACTGCGATGATGAATACCATACCAACCCTCATGCCACTGACAGCCTGCCCCGAACTTTTTTCTGAACTTCCAACGGGCGGTTGGAGCATGGAGATCCCTGCCGTATTCCCCCAGACGATCCCCGATCGATTCTTGGGCGGTTTTCCAAGCGACACGTGTGGTCTTCCTTTGGACGGATACTGTGGCCTTGCCTGCGGCGTGGGCATGGGCGAGTGGGTAGTTCCATCCGTTTGGTGCGTTGATGCACCGGATGAAGACAGTGACGTTGGCGATGAGGAAGACCTAGCCGTTCCCCTACCAGCACCTGATGAAGAATCTACATTCGATGACTTCGATGATGATTTTGATGATGACTTCGAAGAGGACGAAAACGATCCAGATTGGGATCATCCAGACGACGCAAAGCCCGAGTCTCCACCGCCTGGAAAAGGTGGTGGGAAAAAGAAATAGTGCAGAAGGTTTTGCGCCCTACAACAGTTTATTTATTCCCGTAATTATTTTCATGAGTGCGTAATGTCCGGCCCAGATGTCCCACCATTTGCCTCCGACGATCCCAATTCGGGGGCAGCAGGCAGCCGAGACCACCAGCGCACGAAGCGGCAGAGCAAGACGGATGTTCGCTTGCCCGTTGACCGGCGTCCGGTGGGCGAATGGTTTGGCACGCTAGGGCAACTCGATTTCGACGTCGATTTTTTTGAAAAGCTTCTTGTTCAGAACGGCGATTCTGTGGAAGTGTTGCGGGTACTGGGAGAATTGGTATCCAAGAAGCGTTTTTTGCAACGGGCGGTCGAGATTGATCAACGACTCGTGCAACTCATTCCGGTTGATATTCTGGCCCGTTACAATCTGGCCTGTTCGCTTGCCAGATTCGGTTGCGCCGATGAGGCCATCGAGGCACTTGTGATAGCGGTCCGACTAGGCTACGACGACTTCGCCCACATGGAAGTCGATCCCGATCTTGAATCGCTTAGGGGTCGAGCAGATTTCCTTGCCCTACTGGATCGCGACTGAAGCAAGAAGGCTCCACTATGCTTGAACAGTACGATCAGATTTCCGAAGCTGCTGCTGCGATTGCGCGACAGTGGTCGCTGAAGCCTACGGTTGGCATCATTCTGGGCAGTGGACTCGGGGGTGTGACAACTGCGATTACCGAAAAGGTCACTATTCCCTACGAATCGATCCCGCACTTTGCTAAAGCCACGGCCCACGGCCATGCCGGTCAACTTGTGTGCGGATTTATGGAGGGTGTTCCGGTCGTTGTTATGGAAGGAAGGATGCACGCCTACGAGGGCTATCCGTTAGCTCAGATAGCATTTCCAGTTCGCGTATTGAAGCGATTGGGTGCGAATCTGTTGGTGGTTACCAATGCCTGCGGTGGTCTCAATCCGCACTACCGCACGGGTGACTTAATGGTGATCGATGATCATATCAATTTGATCAACGACAACCCGCTCGTTGGCATAAACGACGAACGACTTGGCCCCCGCTTTCCCGACATGTCAGCGCCCTACACGCCAGAACTCATCGATGCTGCACTGGCTGTTGCGCGACAGGAAAACTTTTCTGCGCACCGCGGTGTTTATGTTGCCGTGGCAGGGCCAAACCTCGAAACGAGGGCGGAGTATCGCTTTCTGCGCACGATTGGCGCCGATGTTGTTGGTATGTCAACGGTCCCCGAAGTGATTGTGGCGGTGCACTCTGGTTTGAGAGTTTTGGGTATTTCAGTGATCACTGACATGTGCCTGCCAGATGCACTTGAGGTCGCTACAGTCGAAAATATTCTCGCTGTGGCCCGCTCAGCGGAGCCTAAACTCCGAGCGATCATCACTGCTGCTGTCCACGCGGCTCAATCTACGTGACGCGTGCTTTGGGTAGGCCTACAGCCTGTCGCCCCTGCCGCGCACGGATACTTTTCCGTTACCAAGCTAAAAAATGTAGAATTATTTTTCAATCCAACGCACACCCCCCCACAGCACATTTGTTGCCATGTTTGAACCTGTTCGCGGCCAGCCAGATTTTCCAAGCATCGAGGCTGGTATCAGCCAGTTCTGGCGAGAGCAATCAATCTATGAAAAGTCGCTCAAGCAGCGGCACGGCGCCAAGCGATTCGTATTCTTTGAGGGTCCACCGACGGCCAATGGCATGCCGCACCCCGGCCATTGTCTGACGCGAACCATCAAAGATCTTTACCCACGTTACCGCACAATGCGCGGTGAACTCTGCGAGCGCAAGGCTGGCTGGGACACTCACGGCCTGCCAGTAGAAGTGGAGGTTTGTAAGGAATTAGGGATCCATTCCAAGTCAGACATTGAGGCCTATGGTGTTGAGGCATTTATTCATCGCTGTCAGGAGTCGGTGTGGCGGTACATGCAGGAATGGGAAACGCTCACCGAACGGATTGGATTTTGGATTGACTTATCAGAGGCCTATGCCACCTACCACCAAGGCTACGTAGAGAGCGTTTGGTGGGCTCTGAGCGAACTGTTTAACCGCGGCCTCCTTTATCAGGGGCATAAAATTGTTTGGTGGTGGCCGCAAGGAGGCACTGCACTCTCCGCCGGTGAGGTGGCACAGGGCTATCGCGAGGTGGCTGATCCGAGTGTTTATGTAGCATTGCCTTTGTTGGATTCTGACGGTCAGCGAACAAATCGCAATCTTGTCGTATGGACGACAACGCCGTGGACCCTGCCCGCTAATCAGTTTGTGGCAGTGCAACCTGATCTGGAGTATGCCGTGCTCCAAGAAGTGAGTGCGAATGATAGAGCGGAAGCGTCTTCGATAGCTCAGTACATCGTGCTGACGACTTTGGCTGTGACCTTTGGAGAGAAGCTAAAAAAACAGTTTACGGTAATCGAGCAACTGTCAGGTACGTCACTGGTGGGCCGGTGCTACCAGCCACCGTTTGACATTTATTGCCCTGCTGGGCCATCGCTAACGGCGCGATTAAACGAGGGAACGCAGCAAGCGACTGCCTGGCGAGTCGTTGCCGGCAGTTTTGTCACGACCGACACCGGCACGGGACTCGTCCATATTGCACCGGCCTTTGGCGAAGTCGACTACGGCGTACTCGTGCACGAGCAAGGCCGATTTGCCGATAACCAAGGCCCTACGCTGATCAACTGTGTGGCTCCCGACGGAACTTTTACGGCGGAGTTCCCCCTGTGCAGTGGCCGATTTGTCAAGGAGTGCGATCGCGACATCGCCCGTGATCTTAAGGCGCGAGGCCTGCTCGTTCATCAGGAACAATACCTACACGAATACCCATTTTGTTGGCGGGCTGAGAGCGATGCGCTGATTCAATACCCACGGTCGAGTTGGTTTATTCGGACAAGCACTATTCGCGAAGAGATGCTTGCCAATAATGCGCAGATCAACTGGCTGCCCGAGCACATCCAGAGCGGCCGATTCGGTAATTTCTTAGAATCCAACGTCGATTGGGCTCTCTCCCGTGAACGCTATTGGGGCACTCCATTACCGATCTGGATTTGCACCGATACTGGCAACGCCGAGGCGGTGCCCTCGTATGCAGCACTCCTGAAAAAGCCTGGTGTGAGTGGTGCAGAACTCTTTGACGAAGCAAAGGCCGCTCATCCGAATCTTGCCGATGACCTGAAGGTGCACAAACCCTACATCGATGCGGTCACATACGACTCGCCTTTTGCACCCGGTGCGCGAATGAAACGCGTAACGGAAGTGATTGACTGTTGGTTTGACTCTGGGGCGATGCCTTTTGCGCAGTGGGGGTGGCCACACCGAGGGCAAGAGGAATTTCATACTCAGTTTCCCGCTGACTTCATCTCTGAGGCAATTGACCAAACGCGCGGCTGGTTCTACAGCCAACTGGCTATCAGCACGCTGCTATTCGGAGGCCAAAAAGACTACCCGCATCCTTTTCGCACCTGCATCGTGCTGGGTCATATGCTCGGTGAGGATGGCACAAAAATGTCTAAGAGCAAACGCAATTACCGTGAGCCAACAGAAATCTTTGATGCATACGGCGCTGACGCTCTGCGTTGGTTTTTTCTGGCCGGGCAGCCACCGTGGACGAGCATTCGTTACAGCGAGCGGGCAATCCGTGAGAGCATGCCAGAGTTTTTGCTACGGTTCTGGAACGTCTATAGCTTCTTTATAATTTACGCACGGATCGACGGATTTGATCCAGCCGCCTTGCTCGACGTGCCAGGCACGCTCGATCACGTCGATTTGCAAAAAGCTCGGGGCTATCGACCAGTTATCGATCGCTGCGAACTTGACCGCTGGATGCTCTCAGAGTTGAACGCCACAGCCGCTGCTATGGTTGAGCGGTTGGATCGATACGATCACTTTGCCGCCGCCGGCATGCTCTCAGGCTTAACCGATGCGGTGAGCAACTGGTTTGTGCGGCGAAGCCGTGACCGTTTTTGGTCGTCCGGCCGCGCCGACGCCGGACCGCTCGGCAATGCCGACAAGCTGGATGCCTATTGGACTCTTTACGAAACGCTCCTCCTGATCACGCGTCTGGCGGCACCTTTTGTACCCTTTCTGACCGAGGCAATCTGGCGGAACTTAGCCGTTGTACCCTTTGCCGGTAGCGTGCCAGAGAGCGTGCATCTTTGCGAGTATCCAACAGGCAGCGAAACGCTCGTGGACGGCGACCTCGTACGGCGAATGGCAATTGTCCGCGAGGTGTCATCACTGGGCCGCGCCGCCCGGGCTGCTGAAAAGCTCAAAGTGCGTCAGCCACTTTTAAAAGTCGAGGTGATTCTCGCCGCTGGTACAGCCGATACTGCGATTGCTTGCGAGGATATTGTTTGGCTTGAAGCGCATGCCGATCTTGTCTGCGAAGAACTCAATGTCAAGCAGTTCGAAATCTGTCGCGAGCCCGACCGCTACATCACACGATCGATTCTGCCGGATCTTAAAAAACTTGGGCCGCGACTCGGTAAGGATCTTCCCCGAGTTCGCGAAGCAATTGCCAAAGCTGATCCGCAGGCTCTCCTCGCCACGCTTGCGCGCGATAAAAAAGCGACGCTCTCACTGGCTGGCGGTGGTGCAGCGGTGATTGAGCAAGACGATGTGATCGTGCGTACGACTGCGCGAGAGGGCTGGGCAGCGGCCGAAGGGGCTAGTGCTGTTGTGGTGATTGCCAGCCAACTGACACCCGAACTGATAGCCGAGGGATTGGTGCGAGATGTTGTTCATGCTGTACAGTCACAGCGCAAGAGTCTCGACCTTGAGTTCACTGATCGTATTGAGCTGATGTTTGAATCTGTTTCAGTTGAATTGCGCAGCGCCATTCAAAAGCATATCGACTACATCGCCTCTGAGACGCTAGCGCTATCGGCGGTTTGTGCTGAGTCGCTGACACTCATTGCGGAGGCAAACGTCACACCCTCTGGGGGCGAACGCTCATCAACGCAATCACTAGATATCGGCGGTTATCCGCTTTCGATCACCATCAGGTCATTAGCGCGCAGTGAATCGTCAATGCACTCGAAAGCATCCTCCGCAGGGGGTGTGATGTGAGTGAAGCAACCACCGAAAACGAAACGGCTGATCAGCCGAATCCTATACCGAGGTTACGACTGGCGGTGCTCGTCTCCGGTTCAGGGCGAACGCTTAACAA
>Ga0194051_1000981_pt1 | contig 15607 bp, 26 predicted proteins | sample SepL2320m_MetaG_FD_161275 | JGI IMG/M metagenome (GOLD analysis project Ga0194051, IMG submission 161275) | Anoxic zone freshwater microbial communities from boreal shield lake in IISD Experimental Lakes Area, Ontario, Canada - Sep2016-L239-20m | ecosystem: Environmental > Aquatic > Freshwater >... | reverse complement strand
AACCAGATGTCGCCATGAGTTTCGACAGGAGTGAGATCAGGCATGTGATCCGGCGGGACATCCGGCACGAAAGACAACCCGCCCGCACAAAGCGTGTCGCCTTGCAACCTGTTCGCTTCGACCTGTTCCGGTCGAACGTCAATCCCCGTGTACTCCCGACCCAACTTGGATGCAACAACACCCCGCACACTTCCACCGGCGAACGGGTCCAACACTTGACCGCCCGGCGGACAAAACCACCTGTAAACAAGCTCACATAAAACCGGGTCAAACAGCGAAGTCGAACCCGCACCGTATCCTTCACCTTGGATTTCGACTTCAGCCATGACGCACCATATCTACCGCCTGATGCCCGTGGCCTTGTGGCACAGCAACATTCCAGGTTAAAGGTTTACCGTCACGACCCAACTCGGATTCAATCCCAAGATCAGTCCAAGCCCGTTTGCGTTCCTGCCACCAACCCTCACGGCTGTTCAACACGCTCACCGGTAAACCAACAAACCTGTCGGCTAGTTTCACCGGCGCTTTACGCGACTCCGGGACCGGCAACTCCTCGCTCTCATCCGAACTCGGTAGAGTCTCGGCAAGCAACGCATCCAAATCTGCTGCCGTATATGATGCCGCAGATAACAATTCGGAATCCTCGGCCATGACATCAGAGATCATCGCAGCCAACATCTCGTCGTCATACCCGCCTAGTTCCGATGTCCGGTTATCAGCCAACGCGAACGCCTTAGCAGTTACGTCGTCATCCTGAACCCACACGACAGCAATCTCAGTCCACCCGAGGCGCTTCGCTGCCATGAACGTGTGGTTCCCCGCTATAACCTCACCTGTACCCTCACGAACAATAATTGGTTTGCGTTGACCGAACGTGTCAAGGGAACGCATCACCGCTTCCACATCACCCCGACGGGGGTTCCCCGTCATTGTCCGTATGGACTCAACAGGAACACACAAACCCTGTAACTGCTCAACAACATTCGACACCAAAACCTCCAAGATAAGCCCCAACAGTACCCCAAATAAATCCTTCAGATGTGGTAGAATCAACACAATGAGCAACTCGGGGCCACGGCAAAAATGGATCTCAAAATCGGCGCATCCGAAAGAAGCGATCCGCAAATTTTCCGGCGCTCAACCCCAAAAACTTGGTGACAGAAACGGGCGCGCAACACACCGCAACACACAAGACGGAACATGTGTTACCTGCAACACGCATGTCGCCGCAGAAACCGGATGGCTCCTGATCCTCCCGTTCAGAAACGGGCAAAACAAAAGCTCCTACGCAGTCATGTGCAAACCATGCGCAACACCGACCCTGGACCCCGCAACGAAATGAACACCGATGACATCGCCCAACTCCTCACACCTATCAACACCCTGATCCCGTTAGCGCACAACCCCCGCCGCGGCAACGTCAAAGCGATCAAAGCAAGCCTCACAAAATTCGGGCAACTCAAACCGATAGTCGTAAACCAGAACGGCGAAATCCTCGCAGGGAACCACACCCACGCCGCCGCCGTCCAACTCGGCTGGACCGAAATAGCAGTCATTAGGGTCAACGCAACAACAGAAGAAGCACAAGCATTCGCGATAGCCGACAACCACACCTCGGATCTCTCCCGGTGGGACAACAAAGAACTCGCCGCGATGCTCAAAGACATCCAAGAAACCGACAAAGCCCTCCTCAAAGCAACAAGCTTCACCTCCGATGACATAGAAGCCCTACTACAAACAGAAGAAAAACCGCCCGGCTACCAACAACCCGAAAAAGACAACAGCATCACCGGCAAAGGAAACTGCCCCTCATGTCAACGACCCCTGTAGCCTCATACGATCACCCCGGCAGACCCACAAAGTTCAACCCCGAACGCTGCGAAAAAATAATCACCGCACTAAGAGGCGGCAACTACAGAGAAACAGCCTGCAAATACGCAGGCATCAGTAACCAAACACTACGAAACTGGCTGAAACAAGCCGAAAATCCCGACGCACCCCCCGAATACATGGAATTCTTATGCGCAGTAGAAAAAGCCGAAGCCGATGCTGAAGTCGCAGACATCGCTTTGATCCGACGTAGCGCGCAGGACGGGCAGTGGCAGGCGGCGGCCTGGATTCGGGAGCGTAAGAACCCTGAGCGTTGGGGGCGTAGGGATGCGTCGAAGATTGAGTTGACGGGTGCTGATGGTGGTCCGGTTGATATGCGGGTGACGTTGGGTGTTGATATGTCTGCGATTGAGAGTTTGGCGTTGAAGTTGGAGGGGCGGCGGCGGGCGATTGAGGCTGTTGCTGAGGAGCTTGGTTGAGGGTTTCCTATTTGGTTGGGGTCGGTTTTGGGGGTGTTTGGTCAGGGGTCGGAAGTCGAAACCCGTGTCGACACTGGGGAAAGTGCGGGTGGCTCACCGACGGGTAACCGGGTTTGTGGTTTCCTATTAGTTGTGGTGGCCGGTCCTAAGTGTTTCAGCCGGGATCGGTCACCGCTTGGTTATCGTGTCTTGTTTGCCCGGCGGGTGAGTGTTGCTTTGATGACACCCTGGCGCTTGTTGCGCTGACCGATGGCCTCGTTGTGGTTGGTGGTCCAGAACGAGTTATAGACAACGCCTTCAGCGAACTGTGAGCGGTCTAGGACGATGAACCCTGCGCGGCCTGTGATGGGGTGGGAGTGGTTTTCGACGGTGACGCTTGTCGGGTGGTAGTGGGCTGTTGCAGTGTTCATGCTTGCTCGGCTTCTGCTCGCTCGGCTTCGCCTTCTTCTACTAGGACGAGGATGTGGTTGCATCGGGATGGACCGCCGCCGAACTCGGCTGTTCCAACGAATAGCTCAACGAGCTGATCGTCGGTCATGTTGTCATCTGCTGTGTTGTAATGCAGTCCTGCTAGGCAGGCCATGACCTCATAGTGGATGAGGGTGAATCCGGTGAAGCCGGGGTAGTCACAGTTGATGGTTGTCATTCTGCTTGCTAGTGGTTCATTCATGTAGACTACCCTACTACACGGGTGTGACATTATCAAACCAGAAACCAAGATTCTTTTCGACACCAGGGTCGTGCGACCCGACCCCAGTCGCCGACCGTGCGACCGCTAACTGATCTTGAGTTACCCGGCTCACAGTTCGTGATCTCCTTTGGTCCAGGGTCGGGTTCAGGCTCGGCGGGCTTCACGCATTTCGTGCAGCAGGGCAGAGGCACGCATCATTGTGTTGAGGTCATCTTGTGTGAAGTTGCTTTGGCCTGAGAATGCCATGCCGGTTAGTTCGGTTGCGGCGGCGGTGAGGGCGTTGGCTGTGAGCTGAAGTTCTTCATCAGTCAAGCGGGCTGAGGTTGAGGAGAACTCTGTGTTGTTGTGGGTGCCGGTAAGGTTCATGTCTTTATTGTAGCACGCCGGACTACAATATCAAGTCAATATCAAACAAATATGAGATTTCTTTTCGACCCCAAACCCGGTCGCCCGACCCCAGTCGTTGCGACTCCGGCGACCGCTGACCGGTCTTGCGAGTTGCCCCCGCTTACCCTGCGAGAATCTCGGCGTGAATCACGCACGCTTCAAGGTAAGCGGCTTCAAGCGTTGAGTACATGCCGTATGACTCTCCTGCTCCGCCAGGTCGGAAAATGGCGATCTGGTATCCGCTCGGTCGGGGAAGGATCAGGATGCGTTCGCCGTTCTCTATGTTGGCATTCCACCAGATCGCGCGTGAGGTGCTGCTGTGGCGTTGCCCTGTTGATGTGATCCGGGTGAACTCGGGTGGGGTCATGCTGCTCCTAATTTTGCTTTCGTTAGTAGGTGATTAGTAGATCGGCTGCGGATGGTTGATTGCCGAAGATTGCATGATGCGGAATTGCTCCGCTCCGATTTCGCAGTCCACGCAACGCCCGGTTGCAGGGACAAGGTGTCGATCCCATTCGCAGTCCCGGCAGATGTCGGTTTCGCCGGACTCGGTTGCTGCTTCTAGTAGGGCCTGGATGTTCATGCTGCTCCTCGTGGGTTTGGGTGTGTGCGTCCTGCGATGACGGCCATTGCCATCAGAATGATTTCTGAAGGGGCTACCTCGTCCCATCCGGCTGCCCGGCAAACGGATAACCAAATGGGGTTCGTTGGGTCTGTCAGCTCTTGTGAGTTGAGGTGCCAATCCTCTGCCTCGTTGGCTAGGGTCAGTGATACTTGGATGGTGCTTGCGATGAATTCGCTCATGCTTCTTCTCCTTCTGTCACGGTGGCGCTGTGAACCACTCCCTGAATGTTGTCTTGAACGGTGTACTCGAACGCTCCGCTTTGGCGCATACGAATGGCGGCGCTTGATGCGAGTGCGGTGCAGATTGCGCACCCGGTGTGTGTTGTTGTGATTTCGTTCATGCTTGTTCTCCTTGTGTTGTGATTGGTTTAGTTCTCGAAGACCATTGAGCTATAGCGCCCTTGGAACAGAACCGGATTGCCGAGTCCCATCATCCAATCCATAGCTGCTTGCCATTCCTGCTCGGTGACCTCGTGAGTCAAGCGCACGTTGCAGTTGGTTGGTGTGTGGAAGATGGTGTAGAAAGTTGTTGTTCTCATGTAGATAACTATACAGCATAGGTCTGACATTATCAAGTCAATAATCAAGAAAGTTTAGATTTCTTTCCGACCACCCCGACAGTCGCACGACTCCCAGTCGGCGACAAGCCGATTCGACAACTAGCATAAAAGCGTGGAACCACTAGTCATCATCCCCCCAAAGCTACTAGCACTCGCCACCGACCACGAACGAGAGCAGTACCGGCTCTACCTCCTAGACGCAGCCGTCGAAACAGACGAGTGGGAAACGTGGCTCATGTCGATGGCACCCAACTACGCGTCGCTCCCGTTCGGAGATCATCACGCGCTGTTCTGGAATTGGGCGTGGAGTATCGAACCCGACGCGCGCCCTCAACCATTCGTAGCGATATGGCCGCGAGGCGGGGCAAAGAGTACAAGCGCTGAGATGTGTGTCGTAGCGTTAGCCGCACGACGCAAACGCAACTACTGCCTGTACGTTTCGGAGACACAAGATCAGGCAGACGATCATGTCGCCAACATTGCTGCGCTCCTCGAAGATACAGAAGTCGGGTTCGCATACCCTGAACTTGGTTCTCGGCTCATGGGTAAGTTCGGATCAGTGAAGGGGTGGCGGCGTAACCGTGTCCGCACAGGAACGGGTTTCACGATTGACGCTGTAGGGCTTGACTCCGCCGCACGAGGAATCAAGTTGGAAAGTATGCGCCCCGACCTGATGGTCTTTGACGACATCGACAGCGAAGCCGATTCCCCTCTCGCTACAGACAAGAAGATCAGAACCATCACCCGGAAGCTTCTCCCGGCAGGGTCCAACTATTGCGCAGTGATCGCTATTCAGAACAAGGTCCACGATGACTCCATCTTCGCGAGGCTTGCCGACGGTCGGGCTGATTTCCTACGCGACCGGATTGTGTCCGGGCCTATACCCGCCGTGTGGAACTTTGGTTGGATCGAAGAAAACGGGTTGTTCAAGATCGTTGACGGCCAGGAGTCGTGGGAAGGGCAACCCGTATCCTCGTCGCAAGCGCTCCTCAACGACATCGGGCTAACAGCGTTCCTCGCTGAGTGCCAACACGCCACCGTCACGATGACCGGCGGGATGTTCGACCATATCAACTGGCCGCATTTGCATGTCACCGAAGCCGAGTTACCACTGATGCGTCGGGTGGTCGTCTGGCTCGACCCAGCCGTTACGTCGACCGACCAATCCGACTGTCAGGGTATTCAGTGTGATGGGCTAGGTGTTGATGGTCTGATTTACAGGTTGTGGTCGTGGGAAGGTAGGACGACACCGTTGGATGCTGTGAAGCGTGGTATCCGTGCGGCGATTGAATGGAACGCTGAGACAATAGGCATTGAGTCGGACCAAGGGGGCGACACCTGGAAGGCTGTGTATCACCAAGCGTGTGAGAGTTTGCGTGACAGTAAGGAACTTGAGGGGTCAGCTCCGAGGTTTGCTTCTGCGAAAGCCGGTGCGGGTCACGGGTCGAAAATGACAAGGGCGCAAAGGATGCTTGTCGATTATGAGCGGGACAAGATTCGACACCTAGTCGGTACGCATCAGCAGTTGGAACTTGGGTTGATGCGTTTCCCGAAAGCCAAACCGTATGATCTTGTCGATGCTGCGTATTGGTCGTGGGCCGACCTAGCGGGCAAAGCGTACCGGGGGAAGTCTCGGGTTGGTTCTGCGTCGGGTCAAACCATCGGCGCTTTCAACTTCAACTAGATGCGGAACATGTTGGCTAGGCGCTCGGGGCCGGGGGTGCCGTCAGCGGAACGAGGGTTGTGTAGCAGGTTGTGCAACTCGTTCAACTCTCGCAAGCGATCAGCAACAGGTTCTAGGCGATACCATCTTGCGCCCCACCCGCCTTCAAGAAACCCCGTGTTGCTGTGTTCCTTTTTCAGGTGGATCAGCGCCTCGTCAATACTGAGAAAGTCGTTCATGCGAACACCGCTAGTTTCATCCCGGCCACGATTACCCGGTCTGCGCCTACGGCTGTTGACCGGGGCTTGATGTAAACGCACCAATCGTCAGCTTCGATAGCCCGTCGGGATCGTGGCACAACGTCCATCCCTGCGTGATCCAACTCTCGGCGGAGTACCCGGTCCCTGTAAGTAACGAGCATGAGCGAGTCGTTATCTTTGTTGTTGAAGTATGCCCTCACAGCGGAGGTCATCTCTGTCGCTAACCATGAAGCACGGACTGCTTCAACAAGTATGTGTTCCATGTCCATCATCATTCGGCCATTCTCCTTACGTCAAAGCCTGCGAGCGATACGCGCCAGGGTTCGCAAAGTTGCATCCCGTTCTCACGGAACATCCATACCGTCATCTCGCCACGGTCGGTTTCTTCTTCGAACCGGTCGAAGACTTTGATGCCTGCCTCCTTCAGTTGGATTCTAAGAATCTCATCGGCCCGGAACATCTCGGCCTTGCGTTCGGCACCGCCGTTGCAGTCATAGTCTTGGACCGCCCGGTTAAAGGCTTGAGCAACTTCGGTTTCCCGGATTGCTTTGATGACGTAATAGGAGATTTCGTTCATGCCCACACCCGCTCAAAGACAAGGGCGAGTGTTGCGGACACGGTCGCCTCGGAAGGCAAACGGGTTGTACCGGCTGCGGCTGCGATGTCGCTCCAGAAGGTGCGGTCGCCTACAGAGTCCATCAGCATTGACAGATCAAGGTCGGTTGGGACTGCTTTGCCTTGGGCAACGAACCGGATGGTTTCGTCTGCCATACGGCTTGCGAGGTTGAGCCTGTTAACTAGGTGTGCTGGATGCATGTGCTGTTCTCCTTGTGTTGTGATTACTTGTTAGTGATTGTAGTTGGGGGGTGTGACAGTCAGTCGTCTTCGAGCATGTACTCGCTGAAGCGTGGGGTTGCAGTACGGACATTTACAATGCCCGTGATGTTGGTGACATCAGCGAATTGGTGGATGCAAGCGATTGCTTCTGCCTCGCTTGCGAACCAACCGATTGTCTCGTCAGCCCATGCGCCGGTGTCAGTGATGACTACGGCCTTGAACAACTTCTCGTTGTCACCGTGGTTGACTGCGATGTGTTCGGCCAACGCATCTGCCTGTACTTGGGTGAGTGTTTGTGTTTCCATCTTGGCTCCTTAGTAGTTGTGATTACTTGTTTGTAATTATACTTGGGGGGTGTGACACTTTGCGTGCCTCACCCCCCAAGCGGTTAGAAGTTGTTGCGAACTGTGTTCCAGTTGTTCGCCCGCTGGATCAGCTCACGGACGTTCATGTCACAAGAGAACCCGCCGGTGGAAAGCCGGGTCATTGTGCGTGACCATGCTGCCTGATCCTCACTGCTGAGGCTTGCAACCCAAGCCTCAAGGCGAGCGTCTTCAACTTCCTCAATCTCGGTGGTGAGTTCGTCTACCCAAGCCTGCGGGCCTTCGCTGCGGGCCTCGCCGAGTTCTTCCTCAAGTCCTTCAAGTTGCTCGGTGAAAGTCATTCTGTACTCCTTGTCCTGTTGGGCTGTGTTGCCCTACCCCCATGAATGTAGTTGATGGTCATACAGAATGCAAGTCAATAATCAAGATTGTTTGATATTTCTTTTCAGGCGCTCCGACTTCCAGAAGTCGCCTGACCGAACATCACAACCATCAGTCAACCGTTGAGCAATCCGAATCACCCGCTCCATCTCACGCACCATCTCCGGCCCGCACTCAATCGCCGCTTGCGGATACTCGTCAGGATTATTAGCAAGCTCCTGAGTAGCCTTCACCATAAAGTCCAGGGCTAGGAGCCATTGCTGCGCAGGCGTGTAGTTGCTGCTGATTAGATCACTCATTACTTCTCCTCCGGTTTGGGCATTGGTTGCACGTTCTTCCATGCAGTGAGTTTCCTACTGATCCGCATGAGTCGGTCGACTTCTGTCTCCGGCACTTCTTCTTGTGGAGTCTCGGCATCACTCGGTGTTTCTTCAGTAGTCATATGTTCAACAGTATACGGAATGGTGTAGACGCAAACCGGTCGAAGATCACCGACAGTCGCAGCCAACAGTCGAACCCGACCCCAGTCGCCGACGCTTCGACTCTAGCGACATGTCTAACTGTAAACCTGTACTTGAGGTTGAGGGTTAGGGTTGTAAAAGAATCTGAAGAAAGGTTTAGCAAAAAGTCATTTACGTCTACACCGTTGTTTATAGTGAGTCATACAACAACCAACAGCAACAACTAACAAGGAGCAAGATCATGGCAAACCACACAGACATCACAATCCTCGGCAACGGCGGCAGCGCCCACGCAACAGAAAACCTTGAAGGCCCCGTTCCCTTTGACCGGGTACGCGAGCTGTTCAACTTCAACGTGGAGTACACACCCCTCTACACACAAAGCTCACACGAGTACGCAAGTGAGATGGTCAAGCTCAACAACCGTCAAGCAATTCGCCGCACCGATACCGGCATGGTTCTCAACACCGTTTCCAAGTCTCACGGCTTGCACCAATTCCGTGATGTACTCGTTGACAACCTGTTTACTCTCTTGGATGCGTCCGAGACTGACCTTCAGGTTTCAGGTGCGGGCCTGCTGAAGAACGGCGCTGTGGGTTGGGTTCAGGTTCAGGCACCTTGCTTGGAAGCCGGTGAGGGTGACGTTGCACCAACGCTCACGCTTGCATCCTCGCATGATGGTTCGCTTGCCACTAGCTACCGGGTGGGCATGTTCCGCTTCATCTGCTCTAACCAGATTGGCGCTCTACGCCGTAACAGCAAGAACGTGTTCAAGTTGCGGCACACGCTCAACTCGGCAATGAACTTCACAACCGCCCGGAACACTCTTGGTCTGATGTGGAATCAGGCGGAGTCTTTCAACGCTGAGGTCAACACCCTGATTGAAACCTCGGTGAGCGACGCAGAGTTCTACCGGATCGTGAATCAGTTGGCTCCTATGCCTCCTGAGTCCGCAACCGAGGCTGCTCGCACTCGTTGGGAGAACCGTGTTGAGTCCGTGTCAAACATCTACCGCAACGATGAGCGGGTAGGTGACTTCCGTGGAACCGGGTGGGGAGTTGTGCAGGCGTTCAATACTTACCGTCAGCATGAGCGCCCGTTCCGTGCGAACGGCACCGCCGGAACTACGTCACGCCTTGGCCGCACGATGGGTGACTTCCTCTCGGGAGCGATTGACCTTGACGATCAGAAGGTAACCGCCGCCGTGTTCGCCGAGGTTTCCCGCTGATCTTGGTTGCGGGGCAGAGATAGTCTGTCCCGCAACCGACACCCCTGAAAGGCGTGTGATGACTTCTAATATCCTTGACGGTCTAAGGCCCCTGGTTGTCCCTATAGGCGACGTTAAACAGATGGCGGGTAATCCTCGCAGAGGCGACGTTGACTCTGTTGCTAAGTCACTGAAACGCTTTGGGCAGCACAGGCCGATAGTGGTTCAGCAGGCAACCGGCGAGATCCTCATTGGCAACCATACGCACAAGGCTGCGGTGAAACTCGGGTGGACTGAGATCGCTGTCCTCTATACCGACGACGACCGGGAAACGGCGGTGGCCCGATCCCTCGCCGATAACCGAACACATGACTCAGGCAAATACGACAACAACGAATTGGCTTCCCTCCTTGCCGAACTATCCGAAGTCGATTCATCTCTCTCGCTCGACGCAGGATTCCAGGCTGATGAGATCGACGCTTTGCTCCGGCTGACCGCACCTAAAGTTGAAGAACCCGTTGTACCGAAACCGGTTAAAGCTGATCCGCCTAAGCAGACTGTTCGCAAACCTGAGAAACAGGTTGTTGAAACCTTCGCTTATACGGGTGAGCCGGGGGAGTCACAACTACTCCTCGGGGATTGCCTATCTGTAATGTCAGAGATACCGGACAACACTTTCAATTCGTGCATCACCGACCCGTTCGGCGGGATAGCACCTAAAGGGGTTCGCACTGATGCAACGGGCTTTGATGCGGATGAGTGGAAAAGCGTTCCCGGTCCTGCGTTCTGGTCGGAAATCAACCGTGTTGTGCGACCTGGCGGGCATGTGGCAATCATTGCTTCCACTAAGTCATTCCACCGGGTAGCGGTAGCCGCCGAGGAAGGCGGGCTAGAGCTGAGAGACACGCTGATGTACCTGTATACGACAGGCATGACTGACGGGATCGACATTGGGCAATCAGTTGACCGGTTGCACGGGGGTAAGGGGCAACCGTATTTCAAGAACGCTAACGCTATGGGTGACTCTGAGCGTGAAGCGTGGAAGCAAGCAGATCCCGACAACGAGTGGTACGGGTTTTCGACGGCGTTGAAGCCTGCGTGGAAACCGATCCTGTTGATGCGCAAACCTCCTAAGCAGTCTGCTGCGAAGTCTGCTGAACAATGGGGAACGGCTGTTATGAACATTGACGGTTGCCGGGTCGGCGAAGAAGAACGTGATTCGATTACGAGTTATCGGAACAAGCCGGAGGGTGATGAGCATGGGGCGGCGCTAGGCAAGAGGAGTTTGGTGACGGGGACAACGACGTTAGGGCGGTGGCCTTCTAACGCAATCGTTGATGAGTCCGTGGCCCTGGAACTTGGTCAGACTGCCCGCTACTTCTTGTGCGCCTACGCGTCGAAGCGTGAGCGTAACGAGGGGTTACCTCCGGGGGTTGAGAATGACCACCCGATAGTTCGACCTGTGGCGTTGATGAAGTGGCTTGTTCGTCTTCTGAACCCGGCGGGCGGCGTTGTGCTTGATCCTTTCTGTGGGACGGGTACAACGGGCGTTGCTGCTGTTGAAGAAGGGATGGGGTTTGTTGGCATTGACCGGAACGAGCGTTGGGTTTCGGAGATCGCTGAACACCGGATTGCTTATGCACGCTCGGAGCAGATGAAGAAGGTGAAGCGATGAAGCCAGGTCGAAAGTTCTGTGGTGCCGACACCAAGATTGGTACTGCTTGTAGGAATTGGGCGGCGGCGGGCGAGGTTCATTGTTCGGATCATGGCGGCGCGTCACCGCGTGCTGATGCGCGCCGTGCTGCGAAGCTTGCGAAGTTGGAAGCGGAGGCTGCGTAAGTCGGAGTGTCGCCCGACTTGCGTCGGCGACTGGGGTCGGTTGTGTCGACTTGGGTCGGTCGACTCTGGTCGTGCGACCGAACACACGTTCCAATTTACTGTGTGACAAGTGTCACAAAGAAATATGCCATTTGGGGTTGTGAATGTCAGACAGGTGTAGTACTCTTATCTACATAAGGAAGTGAGCAACAAGAACCGGAGAAACAACCGGGGGCGAATCGCAGCAAGACGCACAAAGCGTGTAGCGGGTTCCGGGTGACACACCACCTACAAGGAAATGTGAAGGTTGCACACTCAGCAACAGAAACAGCGAGTGCTAGTTAGATTCTGTTTGATACCAGAAGACGATTGAAGTGCATGAAGTAGCCCTCGGGTGTAAGCCTTCCTCTCCTAAGACATCCTCAGTACGGCTTCCTCAACAGTAACTAGAATGACTCAAGTTGAAACTTGCGGTATCGGACCCAAGACGATTGAGGTGACCAAGTAGCCTTCGGGCGTAAGCCTTGCTCTCCCAACACATCCCTAGTACGGCACCTCCGCAGCAACTTGAGTTGATTCACCACGGGTCAGGATTCGGTGTTAGTCCGATGAACCTACTTGCAGCAGATGCGGAAACGGGGCAATTTCAATCAGCCATCCGAAACGCCGCTCCAACTAGGGATCAGCTTCAGAGTTCTGACCCGTGATGAATCAAAAAGAAATATCAAATAATCTCTGTTTCGATTTGCACGCTGTAGTCACATCGGCTACTGTCTTGTGTGTGGGGGGGCAACAACCTCACAACAGCAACTTGAAAACAGAGACAACACCGAGCGCCACATAGGTTGCTCACAGGGATTAAGTAAGAACCTTACTGAGTGTGCGAATGAGTCCACACGGGAACACGAAAACCCGCAAAGGTCAAAGCGTCTAAAACATTCAAGATTCTTATCAACTGTGAGCAACCCATGTGGTTCTCAAGAAAGCAATGAGCGCCTCATAGGTTGCTCACGCAAGTAGCAGCACCAACCAAAGTTCAGCAGATGTCCGCACGACGGAAACTGTGAGCAGCGGAGGTTGGCAGTAGGAACCTGAGTTAGGTACCTGAACAGCAATCGCAACACCATGTATTCGATCCGAATCGGGTTCCGGGGCTGGAGGATCATATCCTTCACGCTGCGGGTCAAAACCTCAAAGGTGGTAAACGCTGGAGCCTTTAGCTGACACCGATCCATACCACCCTGCGCTACTCGAACGGACTAATTACCCGGAGCGTGAACAACCTATAAGGCATTCAATGCCACACAATCTTGACCGGACGGCCAACAGGCGACAACAGAAATGTTGTTCATTGCGAAACGGTCAGGATGAATCTTGATGAGATAAGCGGAGTTCGTGGGTCACTCCCAAACGATCCAAGCATCAACTCAAGATCCAAAGGGTTTAGCAAACCTGGCGGGACAGACAAGCACCTCAGCCTTAGCCTAGTGAGCGAAGGGGAGACCGCCACTGTACTGTAGCCCGGAATGCTAAACCCTCAATATCGCTTCCCCTTACGGGGAACACAACGGAGGATGGACCTTGTCCGCTCTAACCACGCCAATGGTTCTAGCGGAGTCACACGAAAGTGCAAGGCGTGGAAGTAGTAGTAGCTGCTTCTGCCAATCGAAAGATTGAACTATCCAAAGACGCACCCCGACAATCGGGGGCATGAGGTTGAGAGCAGCACCCGCTTAGGCGGGTCCGGTATCCGAGGCACGGGGACGGAGTGAAGACATAACTGCTGCCGCAAGCTAACCCTTGCCACCGCTACTACGGTGAACTCAGGACAATCGCAGGCTCGCCCCTTCCAGGGACGCAGGGCCGCAACGGAATACCGGAAGGCTAGACACGGCAACCCACGGTTCGGGGTTGGCGGGTGCCTCAACTGAACCAAGCACCGCACCATCTCCGGTCTATGAGATGGGAGGCACCATGCAGCAACGGGAGTATCGCCTCAACCAAGTCCCAACGCTGAACGAAACCGCAGGACGCGAGTTGGCTGCGGATAGGGGTAGCTGAACTTATCAGCGGGGTCTAGCCTGCCCGCCTAACGAACAAGGTAGCCGGGGTGTGCAAGTACATAGGAACTGCTTGCACGCTCCGCAACAAACAAGCCCTGACGATCCGTTCGTGCAGGGCTTGTTTGCGTTCGACAGTCGCACGGGTCGCCCGACTTCGACGGTCGAAGCGACCCCAGTCGTGCGACGCTCCGACTTTGGTCGTTCGACTTGTCGTTCGACCCTGGAGTCAAATAAAAAAATATGTAAGAAATCCTTGTTTCGGTTACATAATGTCCCACCTATGGTGTAGTGTTATCTACATCAGGTAAGCAGTTGATTGGCACCGGAGTCAAAACCTGAAACAAATCCGGGGCCATCGCAGGGGAGGATGAGACACCCCCACGGGAGACACCGAGGCTCCCAACCCATCACAACGATCTAGAGGAGAACAGAACAATGGTGAAAAGCGAAGCACAGAAGGACGCAGAGTTCAGGGCAGCGATCAGCCGCCACGCCGCAGGCATGGTCATCAGGAAGATCGTACCCCGACAGGTAACAGTCCAGGCCGGGGAGTACCTCATCGGTGAGCTGACAACGCCCGATAACTTTGACATGGACTCTCGTGATCTGCACGCAGCGGTCATGGAGTTTGAGGGAACGGACGGGGTGGACACCTTGTTCAACACTTACGCAGAGGCGCATGAGTACGCTTGCACGGTCAACGGTCAGGTGTATGTGTTGCCCGCCGTGGTGACCGAGTACTTGAACGCTTACGGGAATTGGTTGGCAGTCTGATGACCGATCCTTGCACCCTCAACGAACCGCACTGCCGCCTTTGCGGATCGACTAGCGAAGAAGATATTGGTTGGTCCGCACGGGAGCGTAATGACGGGTACAGCGATTGCTGTAACGAGATAGTTGAATCCGGTATCCGTAACTGCCGCAACCACCACGACGGGTAAGCAGTAACCAACTTACTGTCACACCCCCTAGCTATAATTATCAAACAAGCAAGTCACAACAACGAGGAGAACAGAACATGTTGAACGTAGCGCCTGGAGATTCGATCTACCTGACAGACATTGACCCCGCTGACGGTAACCACGGATGGGTCATCCGAGTGGAACGTGAGGACGGAATCGAAACTGTGATTGCGGACTTCGGTGGCCGTCACCCCGACGGAACCCCGTCATACGGACGCATTCCTATCCATCCTGAAACCGGGTTTGCCAAGCACGTTCGCCACGTTGTGAACGGCTAACTGTCACACCCATCCGATAGAGTTATCAAACAAGCAAGTCACAACGAATAGGAGCATGATGACAACGATCAAGGTAAACACCCCGAGGTTCACGGTGACCACAGAGGTCAGCCGCCACTTCGATATTGAGTCCAACGACATCCATGTGTGGTTCTCGAACTGCGAGTACGGGGTCTTCGATAACAAGGCAGCGGCGGAGCGTAACGCACCCGCCCGAGCCAAGGTTGAGCGGGCCATTGACATCACGGTGAACGGCAACACTTGCTTGTTGGTTCCTGTGACTGAGGTGATCTTCTAATGGACACAGCAGCATATTCAGCAACAGCAACAGCAACAGCAACATTGCATTTCACAGCGAGGGTTAGCGGCTCATCGTTCGCCGGTTTCGATGTGCCAATTGGCTACTTCGCCAATGCCGACCAAGCTACGCAGTACGCAGATCAGCTCTTTCCGTGCGGTATGCCCTACTCAGGGTCTAACGGGACACTTGATTTTGTGTTTCTCACAGCGGCAGCGGGCTGATGGAATCCTCATACGGAATCTTCCCATCTGAACCAGAAGCCGAACACTTCACCGCGAGGATGATCGGCGGTCACGAGGTGTCGCTCGGTTTCTTCCCCGATGCCGACGCTGCCCGCCTGTTCGCCGATAAGTTTCTTTGCCGTTGGCATCCTGACAACGGGGGTCTTATCGGGACACTTGACTTTGTGTTCACCACGCTAGGAGCGGACTGATGGAACATGATTACCGGATCGACACGCTACGCGAGGAGTGGAACAAGGT
>Ga0194051_1000978_pt1 | contig 15631 bp, 15 predicted proteins | sample SepL2320m_MetaG_FD_161275 | JGI IMG/M metagenome (GOLD analysis project Ga0194051, IMG submission 161275) | Anoxic zone freshwater microbial communities from boreal shield lake in IISD Experimental Lakes Area, Ontario, Canada - Sep2016-L239-20m | ecosystem: Environmental > Aquatic > Freshwater >... | reverse complement strand
TCCCTCGGGTCTGGGAAGGACCGGCCGCTTTTTCGCCTACGAGCATTTCGACGTCCAACCGGACGTGGTGGTGCTGGGCAAGGCCCTCGGTGGTGGCATGCTGCCACTGGCTGCGGTGGTCGGCGATGCGCGAATGAACATGGCACCCGAACTGGCCATTGGGCACTATACCCATGAGAAAAATCCGCTCGCGGCCGCTGTCGGCCTAGCGACACTCGATATCATTGAGAGTGACGGCCTGATTGAGAAGGCAGCCCAGCACGGAGACAGGCTTCACCAACTTCTGCATGATCAGATCGTGGGGCCGTTCCGGTTGGTATTGCGCGGACTCGGCTTGTTTCGCGCACTCTCGTTTCAGGGACCTACCGTTGGTGGCGATGCGCTGATATCCGCGGCGCGTGCTTGTGGGATTTCGACCACTGCGAAAGACCAGACTTCAATCGGCATGTCGCCGCCTCTTGCGATAAACGACAGCGACGTGATCGAGATTTCCGAGAGAATAAAGATGATCCCGGACCAGCTTTCCCGCCGATGATGCCCATGATCAATTTGATCGTCTGTCAAGCGCTCGTGTGATCTCCTCAACTCTGTGCAGGTGGTTGCGCGGAGGGCACGGCAGGCTTTTCCACAATGAGAGCAAGTATTCCGCCGGCGAGTGCCGGATACAGTGGATCTCATGACAGGCGCACCATGCAGAATACAGAATCGAACTCGTATGTCATTGAATTAGTGATGTAATTATTCCGTTCGCTCCTTTTCCTGAGTTCCGAGACGGGATGTTCCCTTTGGCGCAGCGGCCCTCCTTCTGGATCGAATTCGGCGCCAAGTTAGGGAAGGTGCTGTGGCCGCTGGCATGGCGCTACGTCTCGAGGAGGATGCCGCCGGAGGAGGAGGCAGCATGGCGTCAGGCCGAGAGGCGGGGGCAGGGGGATGAATGGCTCAAGGAAAGGTGGCGCCGAAGTTCTGACCGGTGAGCGAGATGGCCAAGTACTCATTGGAATCTTGCCATCACGCCGACCGAACTCGTCTACAACGAGGTCGACGACAGAGCTACGATGAGTCAGAAATCCTCCCTTCCTCAAGTCACCCGGTGTGTTTCAGGAGCGCTGATGCCGGACAAGGACTGGAGCAGTGAAGCCTCCGGAGTCGGACTGACGTACTCACGGTCTAATTTTCCACCGCCGTTCTCAAGCAAGCCCACCGGCCTGTTAACTGCTGCCCACCAGCCAAGCAATGCCGGCGAAGGAGAGTGAGATCGCGATCCACTGTATCGTTCCGAGTCTTTCGCCGATGAAGAGGCGGGCTAATATGATGGTTACGAAACCGAAGGTCGAGCCGATGACGGCCGTCATCCCCGGGAAAGCTGTCAGGCCGCCAGCCAGCAGCGCGATGTAGCCGAGTGTGTCGAGCACACCTTGCACAACGAGCGGCAGCAGGCTGTTTCCTGGCTTCGGTAGACGGAACAGGCCGCCGCCAAGCGCAAGGAGGAGAACGAGGGCGCTAGTGAGCCGTCCAACCCATGCAGCACCCACCTGACCCATCTCGGCCGCTGCGGATTGGCCGCTGATAATGAGAAAAGCATAGGCAAAGCAGGCGCCGAGAGCGAGCAGGAGCGTGCCACCTGTCGAGCTGCGGGTATTGCTGTGAGTGTTTTTTTCCTCTCCCTGATCTTTAATGTGATTCAAGCTCAGTAGGCTGGCCGCAACAACGCCCAATATAACCAGCCCAGCCGCGAGGCCCTGCTGGAGAGACAGGTACGATGATCCGATGGCGAACTCATAGAACAGCACCAGCACGGGATGGGCGGCGACAATCGGCACCGCGAGGCTGATTGGGCCACGGGCTAGAGCTGCGTAGAGCATCAGAGACATTCCTGCGACGCTGAGGCCGTGGAGGGTCGACAGCATGAGACCCGTGGTTGTGAAGGTCAGTTTGGCGCCGGAAACGGAGACGAACGCCGTCATCAGCAGCGAACCGATAACTACGACGTAAGTGAATGCGGCGGCGGGGCCTAAACGGAGACTGGTGAAGCGGGCGAGGAAATCAGCGGTGCCGAGAAATGCCGCAGCGACAAACCCGAACAATACGGCATCGATCAAAGGATGGACTCCGAAAAATCAAAGGATCGACTCCGAAAAGGCTGAACAAATGGAAGGAGTTTCATCGCGTCTGGGGTCGCATCAACTCGAGGAACGCGACCGTAATGCGGTCTGTGCGGTGTTCAGAGTTAATGGCGATCTCGAAGGCCGACTTGTGGGTGAAGCGGCCGGGGAGGATGGGACGCATTCGGTCGATTGCCGTCCACACCCCGGCGTAGTGGATGGGCAGGAAACCGATGAATTGGCCGGAGAGTACGAGGTGGGCCATCGCCTCCATATCGGCAACAGTTGCAGCACCCGTCACGCTGTCACTCGCAAGTTCGAGGCTGCTGGGAAGATGGCTACGAATCACGTAACGGCATTCGCGGAGCTCCGCCGGGTTGATGCGGTCCGGGGCGCGATCGAACAGGACGTGGCCGCGGGCACAATAGAGCTGATGCAATTCCTCTATCATGGGTTGATACTGGAGGCCCGGCACGTGATGATAGAAAGCCGAAATTCCGATTTGTAGCTTGCCGTCAAGCAGCTTGCGCTCGATCTGCGGTGGCTCCATCACGTGAAGGACGATGTGTACCTGCGGATGCTTGTGGCTGAAGCGACGTACGACTTCGGAGAAGCCGATGTCAGGATTGGTCACGGTCGAGTCGACAATGCCAATATCCAGGCGGCCTGTCAGTTCCTCACGCAGTAGGCTCACCTCACGGATAAAGGCAATATGCGACTTGAAGATCCTGGTTGCCGCTTCATAAACCTTCTGGCCTTCACTCGTCAGTCCGAAACCGGCACGGCCCCGCTGACACAAACGCAAGCCGAGCCTCTCCTCCAGCGCGGACATCTTGCTCGATATCGAAGCGGCAGAAATGTTCATGCGCGCCTGCGCGGCCGAGAACCCGTTGCTTTCGACGATAACGCAGAACACGCGCAATAGATTGACGTCTACTCCGTCGAGGGTGATCTGCGCCTTGGATTCTCGCGGCATACTTCAAGAAACTCCGAAGTAAAGTTCATTTCTTTCATATCGACGACAAGTATCTCCTGATCAAGACTAAGATCCACTAGTTTTCTACAATCATCGCGCATTTAGCGCCTGCAACCTAGGGAGAACGCCATGAATATCAGCAGAAGGTCTTTGATCGCGCTTAGCACCTCAGCGGCTGGACTTGCCATTCTCGGCCCCGCTGTAGCGGCGGACCCGCTCAAGGTTGCCATCGTTATGCCGGGCAACATTACCGACAAGTCGTGGACCCAGTCCGGCTACGAAGGCATCATGCAGGCCAAGGAAAAGTTGGGCATCGAAGTGGCCTACAGTGAGAAGGTGGTCCAGGCGGATCAGGCCGAGGCCATGGCGGATTATGCACGCCGCGGTTACAAGTTGGTGATCGGGCACGGCGGTGAGTTCCAGGACGCTGCCAAACGGGTCGCTGCCAAGTATCCCGATACAATCTTCATCGTCAACAACGGACAGATCGGCGAAGGCAATATCGCCTCGGCAGATTTCAACTTCCGCCAGTTTGGCTATCTCATGGGTTACACTGCTGGAAAAATGTCCAAGACTGGTAAAGCCGGATGGATTGGTGGCCAGAAGATCAAGTTCTCGCTGGATCTGAATACCGCATATGAGGAAGGCTTCAAGGCGGCAGGCGGCAAGGAAGTGTTCACCGCCTACACCAATGACTGGGACGACATCGCCAAGGGCAAGGAAGCCGCGCTCAACCAGATCTCACAGGGCGCCGACGTCATTTTCCCGACAATGGACAATGCCGTAATCGGTAGTCTGCAGGCATGCAAGGAGAAGGGTGTGTGGGGCTTCGGTCTCTATTACGATGCCATCGCAGACTGGCCGGACACGGTGCTACAGTCAGCGATCTTCGACATCAAGGGTGCCATGCTCGACTACATCAAGCTTGCGCAGGAAGGAAAGCTCGAGGGCAAGAACTATAACTTCGACCTCAGCACGCCCGAGGCTGCCCGCATCGGCACCTTCCACAAGGCAGTGCCTGAAGACGTGCAGAAGGAAGTCCTGGCACTGGCTGAAAAGATGAAGTCTGGCGAGTTGAAGCCCTGATCCACCAACCTGCTTGGGCGGGCGGGGAGACCTCCACGGTTCTCCCCGCCTCCCGCGTTGCAACAGGCGTATGTGATGGATCACATTGTCATCGATCGGATCACTAAGTCATTCGGTGCCTTCCGGGCGCTGGATGACGTTTCTATCCGCATAGCGAAGGGCGCCATTCACGCGATCCTGGGCGAAAACGGCGCCGGCAAAACCACCCTCATGAATATACTCTACGGGCTCTACAAACCTGACGAGGGGCAGATCCTGCTCAATGGCCGGCCGCTGCGGATGAGCTCACCAGCGGACGCGATCTCGCATGGCATCGGTATGATCCACCAGCACTTTATGCTGGTGAACTCGCTCACGGTGACGGAGAACGTGGTGCTCGGTCTCGAGGGCGGCCTGCGCGGCGTCGACTTCGCAGCCCATGAAAAGCGCATCCGCGAACTCGCAAAGAGCGTTGGCTTCGACATCGAACCCGCCGCGGAGGTCTGGACGCTTCCCATGGGCATGCGCCAGCGAGTGGAGATTCTCAAGGCGCTGTATCGGAAGGCGGATGTGCTGATCCTCGATGAGCCGACGAGCGTTCTGGCTCCGAGCGAGATCGGCTCATTCCTCGAGAGCCTCAAGACATTGCGCGCAAAAAATCACACGATTCTATTTATCACTCACAAGCTCGAAGAGGTGATGCATGTGGCCGACCGCGTGACGGTGATGCGCCACGGCAGAGTAACGGACGAGGTGGACGCAGCTGAAACAACGCCCCGAGAGCTCGCCCAACGCATGGTGGGACGCGATGTCATTATGAACCTCAAGCGCGTGAAGAGCGCTCCTGGCGAGGTCATACTCAAGGCGGAAAAACTCGTTGCTACCGATGATCGCGGTGTGCGTGCGCTTGACGCCCTGAGCTTCGAGTTGCGTGCCGGAGAAGTGTTCGGCATCACCGGTGTGGACGGTAACGGTCAACGCGAGCTGAGCGAAGTGATCGCGGGTCTCCGGCCGCTCGACAGCGGGCAAATTATGGCCAGCGGGCATGACATTGGGCCGCTCGATGTGAAAAGACGCAAGGATGAAGCGGGCATCGGATTTGTACCGGAGGACCGGCAGCATACGGGTCTCGTCCTCGATTATCCGGTCGCCACCAACTTCATCTTGAGGGACTATGATCGTCAACCGGCCTCGCGCCACGGGCTGCTCGATTTCAAGTACATGGCCCGAAACGCCGCTGACCTCGTAAAGCGCTATGACGTGCGGCTCAGGTCGCCACAGCAGCCTGTAAGGTTCCTCTCGGGCGGAAACCAGCAGAAGGTGATCCTGGCGCGCGAGATCGAGGCCAAGCCGAAGATCCTCGTCATCATGCAGGCCTGCAAGGGGCTTGACGTTGGTGCCATCGAGTTCGTGCAGAATACGATCTTCGAGCTCAAGGCCTCCGGCGTCGGGGTCCTCTACATCTCGACAGAGCTTGAACATGTGCTGGACATTGCAGACCGCATCGGCGTCATGTACCGCGGCCGGATCACGGGCACTCTGCTACCGCATGAGGCAACGTCTGAGCGGCTCGGCGAACTGATGGCTGGCGTTGCGAGCGAGGTAGTTTGATGGTGCGAGTGGTCCAGTTCCTGTTCGTGACCAAGACCATCTGGGCAGTTGTGCTGGCGCTCCTTGTCGGCTCCATTCTGATGCTCTCCGCGGGGGCCAATCCTCTGTATGCTTACGCTTCGCTCTTCGGAGGAGCGTTCTTCGACTATTACGGATTTGGCGCCACACTGGTGAAATTCTCGCCTATCCTGCTTGCGGGCCTCGCGGTGGCCATTCCGCTGCGGGGCGGTCTGTTCAATGTGGGAGCAGAAGGGCAGATCTACATGGGTGCATTGTTCTGCGCCGTTGCCGCCCTCTACCTGCCAGAGTTCTACTGGCCGCTGCACCTTCTCGTTTGCGCGCTGGCGGGTGCGCTCGGCGGTGCGTTCTGGGCCGCGATTGCCGGCTATCTCAAGGCCTACCGGGGCATCAACGAAGTTATCGTGACGTTGCTCCTCAACTATGTCGGTATTAACATTGTGAGTTATGCGGCCGGCGGCCCAATGATGGAGGAGGGGGCACCCTATCCCTATTCGCCCGAGATTCCGTCTTCTCTGTTCCTGCCTCACATCATGCTTCCGACGGATGCCCATGCGGGCGCGCTTGTAGGCGTTCTACTCGCCGTGATCCTGGCTTTCGTCCTTAAATACACGACCTTTGGTTTTGCGCTGACGACGGTGGGAAGCAATCCCCAGGCGGCGAAATATGCGGGCATCCATGTGCAGAGGCAGATGGTGGTGACGATGGCGCTCGGTGGCGCGTTGGCGGGCCTGGGCGGCGCATTCGAAATCCTCGGCGTCAAATACCGACTGTTTCATATGTTCAGCCCCGGCTATGGTTTTGACGGCATAGTGGTTGCCTTCATGGCGGGGGCAAATCCCATCCTTGTTCCCATTGCGGCGTTGTTCTTCTCGGGCCTGCGATCGGGCGCACAGTTCATGCAGCGCGCATCCGGGGTCGACAGCACGGTGATCGATGCCATCCAGGGCCTCGTGGTGATATTCGTGGCGGCAAGCCTCGCCATCCGGTTTGGTGAATCGCGCTGGGGGAAACTCCTCGCGCAGCGCCGCGCACTCGACGACCAACTGACGCCCGTGGAGAAGAAGAATGCTTGACTGGATGATCCTGGGGGACGTTCTGCGCACCAGCCTGCGCCTGATGGTACCCATTGCCTTCGCAGCACTCGGCGGCGTCATCTGCGAGCGCAGCGGCGTCTACAATGTAGGGATAGAGGGCATGATGCTGTCGGGTGCCTTCGGTGCGGCGTTGGGCACGTTTCTGACAGGCAGCCCAGTCGCTGGCGTGATGGTGGGCATTCTTTTAGGCGCGTTCGGGGGCGCCATACTGGCCGTTCTGTCCATTCGCCTCAACGTGAACCAGATCGTCGCGGGCATCGCCATCAATCTCGTAGCACTCGGGCTCACGGCGTTTTTGGCACGGCTCATTTTTGGGCTCGATGCGACGACCAAGACGCTGGCCGGCTTCACCGCCTGGGCCATTCCCGGCCTCTCTGCGATCCCTTTCGTGGGGCCGATCTTCTTCAACCAGGATCCGCTCGTCTATGTACTCTACCTCTTGGTGCCGTTCCTCCACTGGCTGCTCTACCGCAGCGCCTTCGGGCTGGAGATCCGGGCGACCGGTGAAAATCCGGGTGCAGCGGACTCGGCGGGTGTTCCGGTCTATCGCGTGCGGTTCTTGTGCACGGTCATCAGCGGGGGGCTCGCGGGGCTGGGCGGCGCCTATATCGTGGTCTCGCAGGTCTTCGTATTCACCGAGCACATGAGCGCCGGCAAGGGTTTCATCGCGCTGGCCGCCATCATTCTTGGCCGGTGGGACCCTGTGGGCACGCTGCTTGCGTCCTGGTTCTTCGGCTTCTGTGATGCGTTGCAGCTGAACCTGCAGTTTGCCAACCCTTCTGTGCCTTACCAGATCTTCACGGCACTCCCGTATGTAGCCTCGATCCTCGCCCTCGTGGGGCTCTATGGACGCGTGAAGCCACCAGCCGCGACGGGCCTGCCCTATCGCCGTGAATCGAAGACCTAGGCCATGAAGCTTGGAACGGGAGAACTTACACTCGCGGACTTGCGCAGCTTTGACCGCGCGGAGCCACATGTTTCACTGGATCCTGGCCAGCGCGCCGCCATGGCGAAGACGCGGCGTATCGTCGAGGAGCGGATTGCACAGGGCCGGCCTACCTACGGCATCAACACTGGCTTCGGGACCCTCTCGTCACACATGATCGGCGCCGAGGACCTGACTGAGTTGCAGCGGCGCCTCGTTCTGTCCAACGCCGCGGGCACAGGCGAGCCCATGCGCAGGGCGGATGTACGACGCATGATGCTACTGAAGGCATCTGGCCTCGCCAGCGGATTGTCCGGCGCCAGGCCTGAACTGGCGGATGCGCTTCTCGCGCTACTCAACCATGACATCACGCCCGTCGTCCCGTGCAAGGGATCCGTTGGCGCATCGGGCGATCTCGCGCCCATGGCTCACATGGCTGCCGGGCTGATCGGCGTTGGGGACGTGCTTGCGGGTGGGAAGGTCCGCCCCGCTGCCGACGCGCTGCGTGAGGCCGGCCTTACGCCATTCACGCTTGCTGCCAAGGAAGGTCTCTCTCTGGTGAATGGCACGCAGGCGTCAACCTCGCTCGCCGTGCACGGGCTCTTTGCGGCGGAGGACATGCTGGCGGCGGCACTTGTGGCCGGGGCCCTCAGCCTCGAGGCCGCGCAGGGGCATGTCATGGCATTTGACCCACGCCTGCATCGCGCGCGGGGGCAGCCAGGGCAAATGGCCGTTGCATCGTTCTTCCGTTCGCTGGTGGCAGAAAGCGGCATTCGCGATTCCAAGGGATCCATTGGCCGCCTGCAGGACCCCTATTGCCTGCGCTGTCAGCCCCAGGTGATGGGTGCCTGCCTTGATCAGCTACGCCATGCCGCGGCGATCATCACCGCCGAGATCAATGGTTGGACCGACAACCCGATGGTGGACCCCGACACGGGCGACATCCTCTATGGCGGTAACTTCCATGCCGAGCCCATCGGTCTCGCCTGCGACGGCATTGCGCTGGCGCTTGCCGAGACTGGTGCCATGTCCGAGCGGCGGATCGCACTTCTTACCGATGCGCATCACAGTGGGCTACCCGCCTTCCTGGTCGCGGAGACCGGGCTCGATTCAGGCTTCATGGTGGCGCAGGTGACGGCGGCAGCACTTGCCAGCGAGAACAAGTCACTGGCGCATCCGGCAACCGTTGATTCCATTCCCACTACCGCCAATCATGAGGACTTCGTGAGCATGGCGACCTTCGCAGCCCGCCGCCTCGCTGACATGGCCGACAACGTCGCCGCGATCTTGAGCATCGAGCTGCTCGCCGCCTGCCAAGGCATGGAGTTTCGTAGGCCCCTCCGGTCCAGCACCATTCTCGAGGCTGTGCATGCCCGTGTCCGCGAATTGGCGTCCGCATACACGCAAGACAGATTCTTCGCACCGGACATCGCGGCCGTGAAGGCATTCGTTCTCTCGGGTGAGCTACGGAGTCTTTTGCCCGTTGAACTGGCGCTCTCATCCCACCCGGATCAACACAAGGAGACACCTCATGGCCAATTCTGAAATCTTCACGCTTCCCGCGCGCAAGGGTCGCGCCTGCCGCCTTGGCAAGGGCCAGGCTATCAAGATCATTAACACCCACGGTCACCAGGTGGTCGACACCTGGGCATTCAGTGCCGAGGACCTTCATGAGTTCATGTCGATGGAGCACATGCGCCCAACCATCGGCACCATTTTCCCCACCAAGGGGAATGACCTGATCACCAATCGCCGCCGCGCCATCCTGCATTTTGAGGAGGACACATCTCCCGGCGTCCACGACACGCTTCTCGCCGCCTGCGACGACTATCGCTACGGCCTGCTGGGCTGCAAGGAGTTCCATGATAACTGCACTGACAACCTCTACGCAGGCATGCGCCAGATAGGTCTTGAGCCGCCGGAAGTACCTTCGCCTCTGAACCTATGGATGAACATCCCTGTCGACCAGCAGGGCCGGACGAGTTGGGGGGAGCCCGTGTCCAAGGTAGGCGATTATGTCGTGCTGCGCGCCACGATGGATTGCATCATCGCCATGTCCGCGTGCCCGCAGGACATATTACCTATCAACAAGGGCAAGACCGTTGAGGCCCATTACCAGGTCATCTCCTGAAGGAGCACACGCCATGATCAGACGCCCCGTACCCTGGCCCAACGGCGCGAAAGTTGCTGTCGCCATCACCTTCGATATGGATGCGGACAGCCTTGTCCACGTCGAGCATCCAGCCGATTCTATCACCCGCGTCTCCACCATCTCCATGCTGCAATACGGGCCGCAGGTGGGCGTGCCCCGCATCCTCGAAGCCTATCGCCGCTACGGCTTGAAGCAAACCTTCTTCGTACCGGCCTGGTGCATCGAGCGCTATCCAGACACGGTGGAGGCGATCGCGAAGGACGGGCATGAGGTAGGTTTCCACGGCTTCATCCATGAGGCACCGAACAAGCTCTCGCGCGAGGAGGAGCATTACTGGATGCAGCGCTCAATCGCGGTAATCGAGAAGCACACCGGCAAGCGGCCCCGAGGCAACCGCTCACCGCTTTACAACTACTCGATCAATACCACGGACCTGCTGGTAGAGGAGGGATTCCTCTATGATTCATCGCTGATGGGTGACGATGTTCCCTATATCCTCGACAATGGCAAGGGCGAGATCGTCGAACTGCCGTCCAGTTGGGCTTTGGACGACTGGCCGCCCTATGTTCATTCGATCGACCTCAACTACATGTTCCAGGTCATGTCGCCCGACCGCGCGATGGAAACGTTCATGGCCGAGTTCGAGGCGATGCGGAGTTCCGGCGGCGGGCTATGGATCGGCGTCTGGCACCCCTTCGTGAGTGGAAGACTGTCGCGCTGGCTTCGCGTTGAGAAGATGATCGAGTACATGCTGAACACGGGGGACGTTTGGTTTGCACGGCTGGAAGACATTGCAGCGCATGTGCAGAAGCTGCGCAAGGAGGGAAGCTATCAGGCTCGCGTTGACAAGCTGCCTTACTACGACAAGCCCCAGATCCCCGTACCGCCGCCATCAACCATGCTGCGCAAGCTCGGCCACTGACAGGGTAGGAGGCAAACCGTGGCGCTATCACCGTCTGACGTTGCCAAGATCTATGGCGATGTGCCCTCGTTCATGGCCTGTCCCTTCGTCCGCGATATATCCAAGGCGGGTCCTGCCGACGCTGTGGTCATCGGCATGCCCTATGACGGAATTGCCACCTTCCGCGGTGGCGCCACCCGCCGGGCGCCGCAGGAGATCCGCAAATACTCGCTTCTGTTTGGGTCCTACAGCCTCGACTGGGACTTCAATGCTGAAGACCATACGAGGATATTCGATTGCGGTGACGTCGATGTTGTGCCCGGCGATGCGGTGGAAAGCTACCGTCGACTTGAGGCACGGATGGCGGAAATCCTGAAGCTCGGCGCCGTTCCGATGATGATGGGCGGCGACCACGGCGTCACATACCCCGCTGTGAAGGCAGTTGCGTCCCATGGCAGGAGGCCATTGGGATTCCTGCTCTTCGACACGCATCTCGATCTCTCCGAGAGCTTCAACAATGACCGCCTGACGCGCGCCTCGCCGGTGCTGCGCATCTGCGAGTTGCCGGAGGTGGATCCCCGGCGTGTAGCGATCATCGGGCCCAAGGGCGCGCGCAACCTGCCGGAATGGACGCCGCTCGCACGTGAACTCGGCATCAACATCTATCCCGACCGCGTCGTTGAAAAGCGAGGCATCGAGGCCGTCGTAAAGGAGGCCCTCGATATCGTATCGCCTGATGGTTACCCGCCCTATGTGAGCGTCGACATCGACGTGATCGATCCTGCCTATGCGCCTGGTACCAACAGCATCGAACCGGGTGGCTTCACTGCGCGCGAGATCATCACCGGCGTGAGACTCGGTTGTGAGCGCGGCTTTTCCGGTTTCGATGTCGTCGAGGTATCTCCGGATTATGACTCAGCAACCGGCCACACTTCCACGCTTGCGGCGAAGCTGATGGTCGAAGCGGTGTTCTGCCTCGCCGCCCGAAAGGCTGACAACATCCGCTCCTGGGACAGGGACTGATGCAGGCTCTCGTTCTCGCGGGGCCGGGCGACATTGATTGCCTTTCAATGGAGGAGGTCCCGGCACCTCAGCCCCGCAGTAACGAAATTAGAATCAAGGTGTGCTATGCGGGTGTGAACTGGGGTGATATCCAGAAGCGTCAAGGCATTTATCCCGACCCCATCACCTATCCGGCGATCATAGGTCTTGAGGTTTCGGGCTACGTCGATGCGGTGGGAGACGAGGTTCGTGGCCTCAGCATCGGCCAGAGGGTCGCCGCCATCACGGGTCCTCGCATGCTCGGCGGCTATGCGGAGCAATGCGTCGTGCCCGCGGAATATGCCATGGCGATTCCGGACGACCTCTCCCTTGACCTTGCCGCCGCGATCCCTGCATCTTCGCTCACGGCGTGGCATCTCCTCAATACGGCCTATCAACTTCACCGGGATGAGACAATTCTCATCCATGCAATCGGCGGGGCCGTTGGCCTGATGCTGACGCAACTCGCGCGTGTTAAAGGTGCACGCGTCATCGGCACGGTGGGCTCGGCGGCCAAGTCGGAAATTCCGCTCTCCCTCGGTGCCGAGCATGTGATCGACCGGTCCCGACAAGACTTCGTTGCCGAGGCAATGCGCCTGACGGATGGGCGCGGCGTGGACCTCGTCATCGATTCCCTTGGGGCCGATATCCTCGAGCGAAGCTTTGATGCGCTGCGGCCCTTCGGCCACGTGATCAATATCGGAGAGGCGGCGGGCTATCCCAAATTCGACATTCGCGCCAAGCTCTATGAGCGCTCAACGTCCCTCGCTGGGTTTGAATTTCTGCATGCAAGGCCCGGATCAGCACAGTGGCAACGCGGCGTCGTGCACATCATCGACTATCTCTCGGACGGAAGCCTGCGCATGCCGATTTCAGCCATCACGCCACTGGCGGAGGCAGGCCGTGCCCACCGATTGTTGGAAACGCGGCAGGTATCCGGCAAGCTTCTGCTCTCAGTCGGGTGATCCCGATGCCAGTCCATGCAGCGCCGTGAGCGCCGTGACACGGAACGCATGTGCGATCTCACGGTCCCGCACGGGATCGCGAATGAGCATAGCAACGTTATATGGTGGCTTCGGGAGTTGCCCCTTTGTGGCGATCGTGCCCGAGAAGACCATCCGCCCGCCGTTCTGTAATCCATCTGCGGCAGAGACCTTCTCCAGCAACGTGCGCGGCTCGATGAGGGCCGAGAGCATATCCTCCTGAAGCACTTCCCCGTTGCAGGTGAGAGTCAACCCCAGCTCATCCCAATGCGGCAGCACATCGGCCACGGGCCATGCCTGCTGTGCTACAGTCTTTTGGCAGAGGTTCTTTGACCTCTCGCTCCATCCATGCGCCTCGACCGCGATGTCGCACTGATCGTTGCCAAGCGTCACATACAGATCGTTCCGCCAGGTGAAGAGCACATATTCGACTTCGGGCGTCGTCTCGTCGCCGTAGACGGCAACCTCATGGCCCTGTGTGAGGAGATGCGGCAGCACTGGCCAGAACATGGGGATATGCGGCGGGCGTGGAACGCCCTGGCGCGCCATTTCTGCGATGTGGTGCTCGACGTCCTCCGTGTTCCTCCCGGCGAAGCCGGACAGGATGAGCCGTTCGATGACGGGGGTGATCCGCTGGCCATCCGGCGTCTCAAAGGATAGGTTCATGAGGCGCCCGTAGTCCCTTGGCCGAACTCCTCGCTCACCACCCGCCGAACGCGCTCAACTACGTCTGCCAGCAGCCATTCTCCCTTCTCCGCGGAGGAGCCCCTGGTTTCCGATAGGACACCCGAGGGCGGCACTTCTGCCACGAGCCCTGGGAAGCTGTCATAGGGCTTGAAGCGAGCCGGTCCATCGTTTAGCGCCTCGGACAGTGCAACGAGTTCCGGGCGGAGTTTCAGCATGATCGAGGTTTCGATCACGCTCGCATGCTCGAGCTCGATTCCGGGATAGCCATCGGGGAATACGCGCGCCAATGTCTCCGGCCTCACCAGTTCCCAATGGTCGATGCGGAGGATCTTGAGGCCGCTCGTCGGATCCCGGCCGATCCTGTCAAGCGCCAGCTCTATTCCTTCGACCGAGGGCCATACATTCTCGTAGTGGCCGTTGATTACCACCATGTGCCGTGCGCCGTGGCGGTAGAGTTCGGTAATGATGTCGCGAAGCAGCCAGGCAAAGGTCGCGGCGGTGATGTTGATGGTCCCCGGGAAGGCCGGGCCGCCGCCGGAGCGAGGCTGCGAGCGATTGCCATAGGCGATGGCGGGCGCAACCATCCCCCCGCACTCCTTCGCCACCTCCGCGCAGATCCAGCCCGGAATGACTGCGTCCACGCCTAATGGCAGATGCCGGCCATGCTGCTCGGTCGCACCTACCGGAATGAACACTGGCGCTCCACCTTCGATGCGCCGTGCAAACTCGGGCCAGCTCAACTCCGCCATCAATACGCTCTCGGCTATCATCAATCGCCCGCCTTGTTCATGGATGTTCACCGGGAGTGTGCCCGGCGGCGGCAGCCTGAGTCAATGCCAGCACCTTCGGCCGCCCTGCCGTCGATCTGGATTTCCAGCGCCAGAACGCCCGAAATCCTCGCCGATGCCAGCCGATCACCGTCTCAGGCTTGACAATCGACAGGGCATTCAGGGTGCCGGGCGCCAAGCGATACAACTACACAAAGATCAGCTGGTCAGTATTGCCGAAGACCAGCCGTTCAGGTCTTTTCCGACGCAACACGCTGCGCTGGTAGCGCAAGGCGATGATCTCCGTTTGCAGATCAGGTCGTGATCGGAAGAAGTCTGCAATCGCGTCCCAGATCAGTTTGAGAACATTTGCCATCGCCAGAAAGCATCGCCCAATATTGACCCTTTAGCGAATCAGGTTCTATTTGCGGTAGGCACGAGGGTTCCTTTGGCTCCTGGCCAGTTCTTGCATCAGTGCAGCCGTAATGATTCAGCCTGATCTCGCAGGGCAGCCTTGTCGATTTTTCCCGAAGCAGTTACCGGCCACTCTGCAACGAGGATGATGCGTTTCGGAAGCTTATAGCCGGCGAGCTGCTGGCGCAGGAAGCTTGCCATGGCAACCGTATCAAGCCCACCAGCAGACTTCGGCCTGACAAATGCCCATCCGATCTCTTGCCACTGCGGGTCGGGCAGAGCAAGCAAGCAGGCTGACTCAACGTCAGGATGAGACTCAATGACCTGTTCAATCTCGCGAGGATAGACGTTGTAGCCACCCGACTTGAACATTTCCTTCAGTCGCCCGACTACTTCCCAATTTCCGTCCTCACGGATACGCCCGATATCTCCTGTCTTAAACCAACCGTCGCCAGTGAAGGCGGTCTTCGTTTCAGGCTCCCGGTTCCAATATCCTAGGAACACGTTCTTCCCTCTTGCCTGAATTTCACCTGATGCGCCCAGCATTGCCGGCTCTCCCGCATCATTGGCGAGACGAAGCTCGAACTCAGGCCGGGGGTGCCCAATAGTGCGGGCTTTCACTTCCAGTGGTTGATCATTATCAACGTAGGATACTGATCCGGTGAGTTCGGTCATGCCATAATAAGTAACAGTCTTCTGCACGCGCTTGCCGAGTTCTTCGACCAGCGAAAGCGGCGCCTCTGATCCGGCCCACCACAGAAGCTGCAGGGACGACAGATCTGCCGATTGCCAGGCTTCGCAGTCCACGATCTTCTGGTACATCGCCGTCACTTGGCCGAGAACCGAGATCCTTTCCTTGTTGACCGTGTCCAGCAAGCGCACAGGATCGAAG
>Ga0194051_1000977_pt1 | contig 15633 bp, 12 predicted proteins | sample SepL2320m_MetaG_FD_161275 | JGI IMG/M metagenome (GOLD analysis project Ga0194051, IMG submission 161275) | Anoxic zone freshwater microbial communities from boreal shield lake in IISD Experimental Lakes Area, Ontario, Canada - Sep2016-L239-20m | ecosystem: Environmental > Aquatic > Freshwater >... | reverse complement strand
GCTGAAGGGTGTTGTAGATAAGTTGCTGGCGGCCTTCGGTAAACATTACGCCGTTAACTTGTGCGTGAGCGCCGACTCCGACGAGCGCAACATCCTGTGCCACCTGCGAAAGGCGACTGCCTAGAGCAGCGAGTGTCCACTGAAGCTTTCCGCCAGAGTGCACCTTCGCTTTTTGTCTTGCAAAATGCCAAACACCGGTGTTCCAATTCTGAATATTGACCATGCGAAGACTTGCATTTTCACCGACAATCAATTCGATGCCTCCGCAGTGAAGCCCTCCTGGGCCGCTGCCCGCAGGACCTCCTCCAGCGGTTTCAGTGATCACCGTCGCCTCGGCTCCCTTCCCGAGAACCACCAGCACGTGCCCCAAATCGGTGCCGCCCTCGGTCAGGCACGACAACAGGTGCAGCGGCTGTTCGAGACGAACTCCATCTGGAATAAAAACAATTGCACCGCCACGATGAAACGCAGCGTGCATTGCCGCAAACATGTCAGCACCGGAATCGATTGCATTGAACCAATGCGGTCGAATTTCCGACTCTGCAGCGACAGCCATGACCTGCTCAGGAGTTCCGAAAAGAACGCCACGAGACGCGACGAGCTGATCACAACGACTGCGCCGCAGATGGCCGTTGAGGGTCACAATCTGGCCGGCCAATCGCATTGGCTCTGACAATTCTGCCTCCGGCGACAGAAACTTTTCTGAGAAACTTTTTGTATTTCTCGCAAGAATGCCTTCGTGCTCAACCGCCTCTGGCCCCGGCTGGACACTTGGCCCCCACGCCGATCGCTTGAACAATCGCAGCTCGGTGCGCATCCAGTTTTCATCGCTGCGATCGGGAAGAGAAAGCGATTGAAATCGCTCAAAGGCTGCACGGCGGCGATCGGCCACCCACGGTGGATCGAGAGCGCAGAGCGATTCAAGGGCCGTTTGATCAAACGCAGCAGGTGCAATAACTGTCGACATGATAATGAGAAAAAAGAAAGCGGTAGAAGAAAAACAAAGACTCGGTGCAACCCACACGGAGACACAATTCATTCACGAGTTTTTAAAAATCAATCGATCGATAGTTCAGAGTTGTTTCGAAGGAATTGCCGCAAGCGGCAGAAACATCAGCCGACTGAACCCTCCATTTGAAGTTCGATCAGCCGGTTCATCTCAACGGCATATTCCATTGGAAGCTCCTTCACGAGCGGTTCGATAAACCCGCCCACGATCATCGTGCTCGCCTCCGCCTCGGAAAGTCCACGACTCGTAAGATAGAAGAGTTGTTCCTCGCCGATGCGAGACACGCTCGCCTCATGACCTACCGATACGTCCTGCTCTTCGATTTCAATGTAGGGATAGGTATCGCTGCGACTTTGCGAGTCAAGAATGAGGGCATCGCAGACAACACTCGACCTGCTCTTTTTTGCTCCAGGCTCCACCTTGACGAGCCCTCGGTAGCTCGATCGACCACCATTTTTAGAGATGCTCTTGGAAACGATTCGACCGTAGGTATTTGGCGCGGCATGCACAAGCTTGGCTCCGGCATCTTGATGCTGACCTGCCGAGGCAAATGCGATCGATAGAATTTCTCCACGCGCGCCAGGTTCGACCATATACACTGAAGGGTATTTCATCGTGAGATGGCTGCCGAGATTGCCATCAATCCACTCCATCATCGCCCCCTCGTAGGCTACCGCCCGTTTGGTTACGAGATTGTAGATATTGTTGGCCCAGTTCTGGATCGTGGTATATCGACAACGAGCATGTTTCTTGACAACGATCTCGACGACTGCCGAGTGCAGGCTCTCGGTGGTGTACATCGGAGCCGTACAGCCTTCAACGTAGTGCACCTGCGCCCCCTCGTCGACGATGATCAGGGTTCGTTCAAACTGCCCCATACTCTCGGCATTAATTCTGAAATACGCCTGCAAAGGAAAATCTATTTTGACCCCTTTGGGTACGTAAATAAATGAACCTCCCGACCATACCGCGGAGTTGAGTGCCGAAAATTTATTGTCGGAAGGAGAAATAATTGTGGCAAAATATTGACGCACAAGATCAGGATATTCGCGAATCGCTGTATCGGTGTCGGTAAAAATGACACCTTTTTTTGCAAGATCTTCTTGCAGCGATCCGTACACGACCTCGCTCTCAAACTGAGCTTTCACTCCGGAGAGATATTTTCGTTCTGCCTCGGGAATTCCAAGTCGCTCAAACGTCTTCTTGATTTCTTCGGGAACCTCATCCCACGTTTTCCCCTGCTGCTCGGCAGGCTTGAGGTAGTAAAAAATGTTTTGGAAATCGACACCAATGGTTCCACCCCAGCGAGGCATTGGCTTGGAATTAAATATTTCGAGCGATTTGAGACGAAACTCGAGCATCCAGGCGGGTTCGTTTTTCATGCTTGAAATCTGGGTAACAATTTCGGCATCGATTCCACGCCTTGCTTTAAAAACTGCAGTCGATTCGGTGCGAAAATCGTATTTGTTAATGTCGCCAATGCCCGCTGCGTTCGGAGGAATGACGGCATGAAGATCAGTTGCCACGAGAAGCTCTCTTTCTTAAATGACTCAGCAATTGGTTGTGTATGTCATGATCATCATCATTATCATCATGTAGCGGCAGTTACTTCCGCACGATTTCCTGCAGACATCGCGGCCTCGTTGGCGGCAGCATCGGGATAGGTTGCACGAATCCGGTCGTAACCGAGTTTGTGAAGTTCGGCGGCCAGCTCAGGGCCGGCCGACTCTACAATTCGACCGCCGAGCATCACGTGCGTGCGTAGCGGAATGTTATGTTCAAGCAACTGTTCGTGATGTGTGATCACGAGAATGCCCATGTCGGCTCCACCAATCTTTGCAATGCTCTGGCTGGCTAGTCGCACTGCATCGGCATCCAGACCGCTGTCGGTTTCGTCGAGCACCGCAAACCGAGGGCGTAGCATCGCCAGCTGAAGAATTTCAGCTCGCTTCATTTCGCCGCCCGAAAATCCGTCGTTGACGTAGCGACGGGCAAACTCTGAATCCATCTGCAGTTCACTCATCTTGGCTCGGAGTTCCTGCCGAAACTCTCGCATCCCGATAAGTTCTTGCCCTTCTTTGCGGAGAGGATTACGGACGTTTGAAACTGCATGACGAAGCAGATCTGCCACTCTTACGCCTGGGATCGCCATCGGTCGCTGAAACGCCAAAAACAAACCGAGCCTCGCCCGCTCATCGGGCTCAAGTTCAACAATGTTACGGCGTGTACCGTCGGCTTCAATCAGTTCGATGCTCCCAGAAGTGACCTCGTAAGACGGGTGCCCCATGATCGCGTAGCCCAGCGTACTTTTTCCAGAACCATTGGGACCCATGAGAGCATGAATCTCTCCGCGACCAATTTCGAGATCAACTCCTCGAAGGATCTCTTTGCCTTCCACTGCAACGTGAAGGTCTTTGACAATCAATTTCTCAGATCCACTAGACATCGAAGAGCCTTTGCTTGTTCGGGTTCTTAAAACAAATTCTTGCGAACGTGACAACCGTTTTCGTTCGCTCGAGAAAACACATTCAGGGATTCACTTTCTGGTGATCGAACACAAGCATGCTGTCATCGGGCACTGTTACGTATCCCGAATGATGTGGAACCGGCAGCTCGTCATCTACTTTGCCAAAACCACCGGTTCGCTTTGCTATTTTTTGCCCTTGAATCTTGTCTTGAATCCGCATCAGTCCTTCGAGCAGACTTTCTGGACGGGGAGGGCATCCGGGAACGTACACATCCACCGGCACGACAAGATCGACTCCCTTGACGACGTGGTAACCCCATTTGAAATAAGGGCCGCCACCAGTCGTGCACGCCCCCATGGCGATCACAAATTTTGGATCGGGCATCATGTTGTAAAGACGCCGAACGCGACTGGCCATTTTATAGGTCACGGTTCCGGCAACAATCATGAGGTCTGCCTGTCGCGGTGAAGCGCGAAAGGCACCGGCACCAAATCGATCGAGATCGTAACGACTCGCACCGGCGGCCATCATTTCGATCGCGCAGCACGCCAAACCGAACGTCATTGGCCAAATACTCGACTGGCGAGCCCAGTTCATCGCTTGTTCAACCGTTGTGAGGATCATATTTTCCTCAAACCGGCCTTCAATCCAAGGTTTTGTCATCTAGTGCTCCACGTGTTCAAAAAAGGTTTCTGTTTATTTGCGTTGATCACCGCTGGAAACTCCTGTAAATCGACAACAACTCGCACCATCGAGACGGCACTCGCTCAATCGCACTCGGCCACCAGAGAGCGTCTCGAGCATCGATCGTTCCGCCGCGCAGATTCCACGGTCGAGCTCGGCGAGTTCTGGATAGGGGCACGCCAACGATGTGAGTATAGGCAGGCCGTTTTCAATACTGAATGAACATGGAATCTCTCGGTCTTTCATGACATTCGCCATGCTTTGCAGTCGCTCTGAAGGCGTTTTTCCACTGACCTTCGATACAAAACGGTCGGCCAGAGACGACCCAATTCGATTTAACAATCCGCGACGAACCGCAGGGTCGCGAACGCTGCGAATTTCGCTCCAGAGCACAACGGCAAGATCTTGAAAATTGTCGCCCGCAGAACGATTTCCAGATTCGGTGAGATTGTAGGAATGCGAAGGTCTGCCTCGTGTACCTTGAATGACTTCCCGCGAAACAAGCCCTTCTTTCATCAGTCGATCCAATCTCTGCCGCACTGCCGTGGCCGTGATGCCAAGGCTTTTTGCCAGATCATCGACGCGTCTTCCGTCCCGTTGGCGGAGCAAATCCACAAGCGGGGCATCGTGACGCTGGGATGTAATCGTGGCGGCCATGAGAAAGTGCTGGAATAAAGATGTATCGAACGCAAAAAAGGAACTGTTGGAATGCTTGGAGCAACGCTCTCGAAGAACGTCACTCTCGCAGACGCTTCCTATCAACGAATCTTACGAGCCCTATTCTTTTTGACAACTGAGACTGTCAAAATGTTTTACTCCTGTAATTTTGGGACCATTGAATCAAATTTCAATGCTCAAAAGGTCCTAGGGTTTCTCAATTTTTCAGTCGCGTCACTCGCCGTCACTGTCCAAATGCTTGGATGGAAAAAACCTGCGTATGGCATCGATAAAATCTTTGTGGGTTCGCACTCCAGACACTTTCGATCGAAATTCTCTCGCGCCCGGTATGCCCTGAGCATAGGTGCAGGCAAATTTACGCATCAAAAGCGTTCCTCGATCAACACCAAAACGTTGGCAGACCAGATCGTAGTGATGAAGCACGACCTCACGCTGTTCGTCGAGTGAAGGATCCGGCGGCAAAGGCTCTCCTCGCAGCACCGCCGCAATCTGAGAAAAAATCCACGGTCGCGAAAGCGCCTCGCGAGCAATCATGATTCCATCGACGCCCGATTCTCGTAAACGCCTTACTGCAGAATCGACTGAATCGATATCGCCGTTGCCAACAACTGGCATTCGCGAGACTGATTTCTTAATCTTTGAAATCGAATCCCAGTCGGCATGACCTTTGAAAAACTGCGATGCAACGCGGCCGTGTACGGTGAGACACGCCGCACCTGCTTCTTCAATACACTGCGCGACTTCCACTCCGGTAGCACACTCCATCGAGCAACCCAACCTGATCTTTGCAGTTACCGGAACATTGCCGCAGGCTTCCACAACTCGTGCAACGATCTCACCCACTCGTTTGGGATCTCGAAGCAGCCATGAACCGCTGTGCGCTTTCTCGCTCACCTGTCGCACCGGGCAGCCAAAATTGAGATCGACCACACTGACGCGAAAATCAATCGCCAATCGCTTGCCTACTTGTGCCAAATTCTCTGGATCGTTGTCCCACATTTGAACTGCAAGCGGCCGCGGTTCCTCGCGCACTCCCCAAAGCCGGTCGGGATGCTCACCACGGACTGTCTCTAGCCACATCGCACTTCTCGCAGCAACCATTTCTGTCGCGAGCAAGCCAGCGCCACCAAACTCGCGCACAACTTGCCGAAAGGCGTAGTTGGTATAGCCGGCCATCGGGGCCTGAAGCACCGGTGGATCGACCACTACGTTGCCGATCATCAGCGGTTTGAGACGTGGCGGCGCTGCAGCACCAGAGTCTTTCAACTCGGCTCCGGAATGCGGCTGATTTTTATACAGTGCGACGGAAGCTGAAGGGGGTGTTGCAGCAATCATGGGTTCTATCGTACGCCAGAGTTCACCGTTTTCGGTGGCGAACGGAAAAAAACCTCTCGAGTGGCTTTCTTTCAGGGACGTGTGCCCGATACCGTCTCAACTCTGCTGCCACCAACAGGTATCGAAAGCGATTCTGATGAGACTCCTTTGACGCTCGTTCGCCACTGCACCGGCGAACTGATGAGCATGGAAGCAAATCGGTCGTCGGGAACGGAAGCATCCACTACCGCAACAACATATTCGGCGATGTCAACGTTGTAACTCTTCACGAGTCTCACTATTTCATGCTGCGTCAAAGCGATTTCTTTTGCTGCCACAATCACCGATTCGATCGTTCGCATTCCTCGGGCGTGATCGGTTTCGGCTAATTGCATTGCTGTGGCAGAGGCCAAAAACGCTGCCGCATGGGATTCGATCGCTTCGTGTTTTGATGGCAACGTTCGATCAATCATTCGGATGCGCATTGTTGCAAGTCTCGCTGCAAAAATTGCACCGAAGTGTGTTTGATACGGAGATGTCAGTGGATGATCAATTGGCCAAGGCATCGCTTCTCCAGGTGGAAGGCGAGCCAATTCTGCGAGTTCATATTGCGATGCGATCAGTTCACTTTTTATTTCCGCGCCTTCTGCCATTGCCGTAGCAATGGCAGCGTCGATCGCTGCGCGGTCGTATGGATCAGATCCCGGAGCGACCAGTTCAAGTCGAGATTGAAGTTCTCTCACCCACGTCAACGCAAGAAAACATCCGCTCAGCTTCCAGTACGACTGCGTGACCAAAAGTCTTCGTGAACGGTCTCCCGAACGCTCGAGCGATTCTATGAGCGACAGCGGTCGTTCATAGAGCAACGCATCGGCTCCTTTTTCTACTCGTCGCAGTGCGTGGGCAATGAGATCGGTCGCTGCGCCTCCGGGAACGCTGTCTGGCGGGATCTCTGCCTGCATGTTTTTTTGCGACTGATGTGCCTGCGACTTGATCGAATTCTGCGAAAAACCTACCCCTCGTTTTTCGCTTGGAGTTCTGGCTGACTCGGGTTCTTTCATGACCGAAACAGTGCCATCTGCGGTAAGGCGATTCGGCTGGTTGAGCCCTTCGTCGCTTATCTCTTTTTTTATCGACGGAGATTCGGGGACGAGTACATCCGACTGAGGCGGTACATCGAGCGATGAAGCCTCCGGAGTTTCCTGTTTTCCCTCGGCACTTTTTCCGTTGAGCGCAGCGGCTGCAGACGGAGGAGAATCTTCTTTCAGCGATTGATCTTGCGCCCCCGCATTGATGCCGAGGGCTGCGATGACCAAAAGCAACGCACCGACAACAGTTTGCAGGCGAGTTACAAAAAAGCGACTTGCGATCATTCGTCTACCGCTCTTTCACTCAAAAGCCACTCGGGAAGCATCGTCAAAATTCGTGCAAAAATGCGATCAGCAGGCTGCATAAAAAGAAAACCTGACACCAGTTCGCCTGACGGTCAACGTCAAAAAGCATTCTTTTCTCTTTCTTTCGCAGTCTGCGCATCCTCCGAATGCGTGTTGCTCTGGGAACAAACGAATTTTCGGTCCGTGCGTTACGAAGGGCTGTCGAGATAAGGGTCCTGACTCATTTGAATATGAGACTCCGCTCGCTGACGCTCAACATATTCAAGAAGTCTTCGTTGACGCACGTGTCTTTTTTCGACCCGACGCTGGGCTTGCTTGAAGACCCGCAGTAATCGCTCGGAAGAGCCTGCGAGTCGGCTGCGCATCCATAAGGCAAGTTTCTTTGCTCGTTTTGGACCGAATCCGGAAATCAGAATGTCATCGTCGAGCGATACATATTGTCGCCACGTACCCGGATCTCCCTGCCGGCCGCAGCGTCCCACAAGCTGACGGTCAATGCGGGCCGAGTCGTGCATCTCGGTACAGATAACATGCAGTCCGCCGCATTGAGAAACCCCTTCACCCAATTTGATATCGGTTCCACGACCGGCCATGTTTGTTGAAACCGTGATTTGGCCTGGCTGTCCAGCCTGCGCAACGATCTCGGCCTCTTTATCGATCTGACGTGCATTGAGCACCTCGTGAGCGAGGCCTTCGGCAGTGAGGAGCTTCGAAATGTCCTCCGATTTGTCTATCGTTCGCGTTCCGACGAGCACCGGCCGGCCGAGTGCGTGCATCTGGACAATCTCTTTGACAATCTTTTCGATTTTCAACTGATAATCTTCGAGCACACAAGGCTCGAGTCTTTGACGGATGGCCGGTCGATTCGTCGGCACACTTCCCACCGCGACGTCATACGTTCGCGCCAGTTCGCCTGCCGAGGTTGCAATCGTTCCGGTCATTCCAGCGACGTGGGGATACCGGGCAAAGAGATCTTGTATCGTGACTCTTGCGGCATGGCCGGAAGGCACTGTCGGCTCAAGCCCTTCCTTTGCTTCTACTGCCTGATGAAGGCCGTCTCGCCACGTGCGTCCTTCGGCTGTTCTACCTGTAAATTCATCGACAATCACAATCTTGCCTTCTCGCACGACGTACTGTCGATCGAGCGTGAATGATTCGCGTGCTCGAATTGCCCGTTCGACCGTTTCGTAGATCACCAGCAAACTCGTGGAATCAAGCAACAGCGGACGATGCATTGCTCGTACGGCGCTTCGTCCTGCGGCCAGAAGTTCAACGGTCTGTTTTTGAACGTCATATTCGTAGTGAACATTGCGCTTAACTTCTTTCGCGGCATCCGCAGAAAATCGGAAAAGAGCCTGCTGAACAGCCTGCGTTTCCCCAGGAGGTGAAGCAATGATCAGCGGCGTTCTCGCCTCATCAATTAAGATGTTGTCAGCCTCGTCAACGAGCACAAACCAAAATGGCCGCTGCAGCAGTTTGATACCCGCCGATTCATTTTTACCAACAAGTGACGCCGCAAGATCGCCACGACCTTCACTGATTTCTCGGCCGACGAGTCTGTCTTTCAGAAAATCAAATCCAAATTCTTTTGCCGTGCCGTACGTGACATCACAGGCATAGGCTTTGCGTCTGGCATCGAAATCCATCTGCGATTCAACGACTCCAACACTCAAGCCGAGCACCTTAAAAATCGGCTCCATCCAATCTGCATCACGGCGGGCCAGATAGTCGTTGACCGTTGCCAGATGTGCTCCGCGTCCGGCCAGAGCAAAGAGCGCCAGTGGAAGTGTGGCGACGAGTGTTTTTCCTTCGCCGGTTTGCATTTCGACGATTGCACCTCTGACGAGCGCTTCCCCTGCCAGCAATTGCACGTCGTAATGTCGCATGCCGAGTTTGCGTCGAGCTGCCTCACGTGTAGCGGCAAAACTATCCACAACGAGATCTTCCAGTGGTTCACCGGCTCGGGCCCGGTAGGCGAGCGATCTTGCAAACCGTCGCAGTCGGGTATCGTCCATTGCCTCCATTTCAGCGGTCATCGCCTCGACTTGGCGTGCCACCTGATGCGAGGAAGCATTGATGGCTGGCCGTCTGCCCCGAGCAACTCTGATCAACCAGTCGAGCATCGCGGTATGTCCGTCCTAAAAATTCTTTTCAAGAGTGTGGTGGCGGCATGCCCATGGACCAAGTCTGATTCTATCGCAAAAGAAAATCATACGAGCGGATACCGTTGGAACGACACTCAAAGAATATCGTTCGCAAAACCCGCTCTGAAAAGGATACCAAAGCAGTCATTCGCGAGAAGTTGCACAATCCATTCAACAAAGCCACCGCGGACCGAAGGCCCACTTTGATTCGAATGTTTTAAATGCTTCGAGGGGCGGCAGCGATTGAAGCTCTTCGCAAACCCAGACAATGTGAGCGTTGGTTAATAACGGCTCGTAGGGGGCAGTATTCGAGCCGGTGTCGCTGGGGGAGTCGCTTGGCTGGTACTGCCAAAGGGCCACCAATTGCCGTTGGCAGTGGTCTGCTGAGGTTGAAGACTCTGTTGAACCTGTCCATTGGCCTGCTGAAGTTGTCCAGAGAGTTGTTGTTGCTGGGTCTGAAGATTTTGCTGCATTTGATTGGCATATTGTTGATTTTGAGCGTTGAAGTTTTGCTGAGTCTGTGCGACGTTGTTTTGAAGCTGGGCACCATACTGTTGCGTTTGAGTGTTGAGTTGAGAATTAGGGTTTTGTGATGGCTGCGCGAGTGAATTGTTGATCGGAACCCCGTACTGCTGCAGTTGCTGTGGAGGATTTGTTGCAGGTGGAATCTGCACTGGCTGTTGTGGTTGCCCAGCCGCCTGCCAAGAAGGAGCTGGCCCGGGTACCGGTGATGGCGGATACGCAGCGCCCTGTGGGGCTGTCATTCCCACAGCGCCAACTCCCGCAGCACCATACGGCGCTGGTTGACTGATCATCCCCGTTGCAGGAGGTGCAACCGTTGTCACTCCATAGGGCAAACCTGGCGGTGGTGTCTTACATCCAGAAAATCCACAAATCGCAACAAGCATTGTGAAGGCGACTCCCATGAGAACACGATTCTTTCCAAGACTCAATTGGCAAAAAACAGAAATCGTCACAGGTTCTCTCCGAAAATTATTTTTGTAGCGCTGGACTTGCGATGGAAGGGGGTTGGAAAATAGCGTCTTGCCCAAAGCATTCCAGATCAACTCACCGCCACGTTCCATTGTGAAGTTCTCCACTTCTCCCCAAAGCCCCTATTGTTTCTCCGAATGGGTTTTTTAAGAACGCTGACAACACATTGATCAACAAGCCAGTCCTCCGAGTTGCATTGCGTGAACACTTTTTTGACAGAGCAACGTCCTCCTGAAAAACATCTTGTTGACCGCCTTCGAGAAGAGGCGTTGCGACTTGGATTTTCTCGCATCGGCATTGCACCGGCGATCTCACCGGTTCGCCACGATACGTTCCGAAAGTGGCTCGATCAGGGATATGCAGGCGTGATGCACCAGTGGCTCACCCGACACGAACCGCTTCGCGCCGACCCCGCATCGCTCCTTGCCAACTGTCAAAGCATTATTTCGCTTGCTACCGATTACGCGTCAACCGATCCCTTGCCACCAGCGCCGGGGCAGGGGAGGGTCTCTCGCTACGCATGGAGCGAGGACTATCACGATCTCTTGCGATCGCGGCTTATGGCGATGGAACGCTGGCTTCACACCGCTGCTCCCGGATGCCATACCCGTGGAGTTGTTGATTCTGCACCGCTTGCCGAACGCGATCATGCATGGATGGCAGGTTTGGGATGGATTGGAAAGAACACGATGCTCATCGATCCGGACGCTGGCAGTTGGTTTTTTCTTTCTAGTCTTCTGACAGATCTTGTGCTGCCGTTTGATTCACCACTCAAGGTCGATCACTGCGGCACGTGCACGGCGTGTCTTGATGCCTGCCCGACCGGCGCGCTGCCGGCACCGCGTCTGCTTGACGCCAATCGATGCATCAGCAGTTTGTCGATCGAAGACCATGGCGTTGTTGACGAATCTTTGCGAGCCGGATTCGGTCAATGGATCTTTGGATGTGACATCTGTCAGGACGTTTGCCCGTGGAACCGACATGCACCCACAAATCCAATCACGGAATTTCTCCCAAATCCCGGCATGAATCCTGTTGAACTCGAATCGATTTTGTCTCTCAATGCTGCTGATTTTCGTTTGCGTTTCTCTGACACGCCTCTCGCTCGAGCAAAGCGGCGAGGACTGCTCCGCTCGGCCGCAATAGCGTTGGGAAATGCACCCGTGGAATCGCTTGCACCGTTGCTTGTCAGTCTTCTTGACGATGCGGAACCTGTGATTCGCGGAGCGGCAGCTTGGGCGCTGGGCCGTTTTCTTGTAGCCGACATTGGACGAGGAATAGCAACGGCTGCATTAGTGTCACACCAGAAGACGGAATCGGATCCGGCAGTGCAGACCGAACTGTTGTCTGCGCTCAAGCCTTCTTGACTGCGGTGGTGTGCTGTGTCAAGCCGCGTGGGACTCATCGCATTCGACAGTTTCGTCGACATCATCGAGTGGTTCGCGGCCAGGTGCATCACTGGCATAGTGACGCTCAAGGACTGCGATCCAATCGGCCATCGATTTGACAGCGATAAATTCATTGCGAACCGTCATATAGTCTGGATGAACTCTGGCATATTTAATTGCAAACTTTCGCATCACGCGACTCGTGCGTTCTTCGCCGTGCAACTGTTGAGCCAGTCGAAAATGCTCTTCAAGTACCGCTCGCTGTTCGCTCACGCCAGGCGGATCACCCGGCGGCAGTCCCGCAAGCAAACGCTTGCTTTGCTCAAAAATCCACGGGTTTCCAATTGCTCCTCTGGCGATGCTCACGCCGTCGACTCCAGTTGTTTGCATCATTTGAATACATGCCTGAGCCGAGAACAAATCGCCCGATCCTATGACGATCCGCGAGCCAGCATGTTTTTTTACACGGGCAAGAAACTCCCACGAACTTGGGCCAACATATTTTTGCTGAACCGTACGGCCATGCACCGTAATCGCAGCGACACCGCGTTCAAATGCGCCGTCAAAGATTTCCCAGAATCGGTCAGCGCTTTCTGGCGAATCATCGAGCCCACGCCGCATCTTTAGGGTGACGGGAATTGCTGGCCCAATCGCATCCCGAACGCGAGCAACAATTTCAAGTGCGGTTGTTGGTTGGCCGAGAAGATACCCGCCTCGACAACGCCCCAACACCTTCTTCACCGGACAACCAAAGTTAATATCCACGCAATCAAATCCTGCCTCCACCAACTTGACTGCGGCCGGCGCAAAATCGTCGGGATTGGCCCCCATCAACTGCCCACCAACAGGGTGTTCTTCATCGGCGACCGAAAGCCTTGCAGAATTTCGTGGACTGCGAGCGGCTTCGATGACAAATTTATCGAGCAACACCTCGCCGAGTACATACGCCGCTCCGTGCCGACGCGCCAGCACTCGCATTGCCCGGTCGCTATAACCCGAGAGGGCTGCTTGCACCAGCGGACTATTCAGGCGAAGCGATCCTATCGAAAGGGTAGTGTCGGCGTTCATCGTAACTCCACTCCGTAACTCCACTGTCGATGACGCTCGACTCTCTCTACAAACGCATGCCGGTAAATCCACCATCGACATATATTTCGGCCCCGGTCACAAAACTCCCTGCCACCGGAGAAACCAAAAGAAGCACTGCTCCGACAAGTTCTTCGGGGGATCCAAAACGATTCATCGGTGTTTGACTCAGGATCACTGCGGTGCGTTCGGGGGAGAGAATCTTTCGGTTTTGTTCGGCTGGGAAAAATCCCGGGCAAAGCACGTTGACGCGCACTCCCTTGGGTGCAAGTTCGCGAGCTACATTTTTTGTATAGTTCACCACTGCTGCCTTCGATGCGGAGTACGCGAATACTTTCGACAGTGGCAGATGAGCCGATACGCTTCCAAGGTTCACAATCGATCCGCCACCGTTGGCGGCCATATGTTCGCCAACGATTTGGCAGCCCAGGTGGGTGCTGGTGAGATTTGTTGCAAGAACTTTATTCCAATCGTCGTCGGGAATTTCAAAGTAGGGTGTTGATGCATTCACGCCAGCGCAGTTGATAAGCACATCGACGTTGTTTCGCACGGCCACTACAGATTCAAGAAGAGCCTTCATTGATTCGCGACAGGTCGCATCAACATTGAAAAACGCCGCGGAACCTCCCACTTTTTCAATCTCATGCACTCGCGATCGTCCGCGACTAAGGTCGCGACCAGCCACGATCACGTGCGCGTTCGCACGAGCAAGTCCCTGCGCAATCGCTCCTCCGAGCACTCCGGTGCCGCCAACCACAACGGCGGTGCGACCATTCAAACCAAAGAGCTGTTCGAGGTAGGCATTTTCCATCGATGTACTTCGAGCGGGCTTGCGACTCGCTCACTCCCTGGCTCTGAATTCAGATGGACTTCAATTTTCAAGCAGGCTTGACGGGCTTGCGAAGCTCCAGCCATTCGGTGTGAAACGTACCGGGCGTATCCGTCCGCTGATAGGTATGCGCCCCAAAATAGTCTCGCTGCGCCTGAAGCAGATTGGCGGGCAGGTTTTCGTGCCGATAGCCATCGTAGTAGGCAAGGGCGGTCATAAATACAGGAACCGGAACGCCGATCGTGGCTGCCGTTGCGATGACATGCCGCCAACCAGATTGGCTGTCGGCAATCGCCTTTGCAAAGTAGGGTGCAAGCATTAAATTTTCGAGATTTGGATCAGACTGATACGCCTCTGCAATTCGATCCAAGAACTGCGCTCGAATGATGCAGCCGCCTCGCCAAAGCATTGAAATTGACCTGTAGTCAAGCTGCCAATCGTGTTCTTTTGCAGCCATTGCAAGCTGTACAAAACCTTGTGCATAGCTTGCGATCTTCGATGCGTAGAGAGCCTGACGCACCTGCCCGATAAATTCCTGATGATCTCCACGATATGCAAGATCGGGTCCGACAAGCACCTTCGACGCTCGCACTCTGGCCTCCTTGAGTGCTGAAAGACAGCGAGCATAGACCGCCTCTGTGACCAGTGTGCTTGGCACGCCGAGGTCTAACGCCAATTGGCTCATCCATTTGCCGGTTCCCTTGGCTCCAGCCGTATCGAGAATGCGATCCACCATGAAGTCGCCGGTCTTGGGATCCCGAACTGTAAAAATATCTCGGGTGATCTCGATCAGGTAACTGTCGAGTTCACTGCGATTCCATTCGTCAAACACTTCTGCAAGCTTCTCGTTTGAAAGACCAAGCGCCTGCTTCAACAGCCAGTACGCCTCGCAGATAAGCTGCATGTCCCCATATTCGATTCCGTTGTGCACCATTTTTACATAGTGGCCGGCGCCTCGTGGTCCAACCCAGTCGCAGCAAGGAATGTCTCCTTTGGGACCGACCTTTGCGGCAATCGCCTGAAAGATTGGCTTAATGAAAGGCCATGCCTCTTTTGAGCCACCGGGCATCATGCTTGGTCCTTTGAGCGCCCCTTCTTCGCCACCGGAAACGCCCGTGCCTACATAGAGAAGCCCCTTTGATTCGATGTCGCGTGTCCGTCGTTCGGTATCACTCGCCAGCGTGTTCCCGCCATCGATGATCACGTCTCCGGCGGAGAGTAGAGGGACGAGTTTTGAAATCAGATCGTCGACAGCAGGCCCTGCCTTCACCATCATCATCACTCTTCGTGGCGATTTGAGCGAACTGACAAGATCTTCAAGCGTGTGACACCCGACTACGTTTGGCTGCTTGCCACGGTTGCCTGTAAATGCATCCGTCACACTCGAAGTACGGTTATAGACTGCAATCGAATAGCCCCGACTCGCGATGTTCAACGCAAGATTTTCTCCCATAACGGCCAAGCCGATCAGGCCGATATCGCACGATTTTTCTTTTGACATAAGCGTTCTCCCTTAAAATTTTTATTTGTACTTGTGAACTCTGTGATCGATCACTCGCCACTCTTTATTGCTTCCACGGAGGACTCGCCGGGAGCTTTGCGCGGAATTCGTCGAGCAGCGTTTCTTGATACTCGCCGGCAAATGT
>Ga0194051_1000974_pt1 | contig 15659 bp, 8 predicted proteins | sample SepL2320m_MetaG_FD_161275 | JGI IMG/M metagenome (GOLD analysis project Ga0194051, IMG submission 161275) | Anoxic zone freshwater microbial communities from boreal shield lake in IISD Experimental Lakes Area, Ontario, Canada - Sep2016-L239-20m | ecosystem: Environmental > Aquatic > Freshwater >... | reverse complement strand
ATTCTTTCTCTTGTGTCTTTATTTTGAGGCTTGCTTCTTGGATCAGTATTGTCTCGATTGTGAAAGTGATCTTTCGCAATCGCTGCACACGTCTCGTTGAATCCGTTTCAACTTCTCGTACCTTGTGGAGGGAACCATGGCCGCTGTCACGCGTGAAAAAGTGTCAACATTCTCAGGTCGCTTACTCGGACGTCGATCCTTTCTTCGGAAAGCGACCGCGGCTGCCACGGCCGTTACGTTCACCGTTCCGGCAATTCTGCGAGCCCGAAATCTCAACGACAAAATGAATATCGCAGTGATCGGCACCGGAGGGCGTGGCGGGAGCAATATGAGCGAAGTGGCCACTGAAAATATCGTGAGCCTCTGCGATGTTTTTGAACCGAATCTTCGCAGAGCGTCGGAACGATTTCCAAAAGCCCGCACCCATAGCGATTTTCGTCGTCTGTTCGATCATGCCAATGAATTTGATGCTGTTGTGGTGAGCACCTGCGAACATACGCATGCGTATGCAACGCTCCCCGCCCTCGAACTCGGAAAGCACGTCTACTGTGAAAAACCTCTGTCATACAACGTTGAGGAGGCAAGGCTCATTCGGCTTGCGGCCCGAAAGGCGAAGGTCGCAACCCAGATGGGAATCCAAATCCACGCCGGTGACAACTACCGTCGCGTCGTCGAGCTGGTGAAGTCTGGAGCGATTGGGTCAGTGAGTCAGGTGCATGTCTGGGTCGGTCGAGCCTGGGGTCGGCACGACTCTCTAGAAGATGCCAAAAAGCACAACGACATCGTGACGATTCGAGAACGGCCAGAATCGACCGACCCTGTGCCTGCTGGACTCGACTGGGATCTCTGGCTGGGACCGGCTCCCTTTCGACCGTTCCATAATGTCTATTTTCCAGGGCCAAAATGGTACCGTTGGTGGGATTTTGGAAACGGCACGATGTCCGATTTAGGGAGTCACTGGAACGATCTTCCATTTTGGGCACTCGACCTCGATGCTCCTTCTTCGATCGAAGCCTCGGGGCCCGTGCCTCATCCGGAAATCGCGCCGGCATCGATGCAAGCAACGTATCTCTATCCCTCCCGAGGCGATCGAGCGGCCGTCACACTCACGTGGTATCAGGGAACTGAAAAGCCACAATGCCTTCAGGATATGTCGATTCCAGCGTGGGATTCTGGCTGTCTTTTTGTTGGAGACAAGGGCATGCTTCTTGCCGATTATGGCCAGTATCTTCTGCTACCCGAAAAGCAGTTTGAGGGATTCGTGCCTCCTGCTCAATCGATTCCTCCCTCTGTGGGCCAGCATCAGGAATGGATTCTTGCCTGCAAAACGGGATCACCGACAACGTGCAACTTTGAATACTCGGGGCTTTTGACTGAAGCCAATCATCTGGGCAATGTTGCGTTTCGTGTTGGCAAGAAAATTCAGTGGAATACTGAAACGATGTCGTGCCCCGGAACGCCGGAAGCAGACAAGTTTTTAAAGCGTCTGCCAAGACCGGGATGGGGCCTTGGAAAAACCGTCTAATATTTTGTATTGCTGTTTTTAATTTTTATCCACGCCGAGAGTCCTCTGATGCGATTGTTCGCTGTCGTATTCACTACAGTCTTTCTTGGCAATTGTGCCATGAGCGCCGAACCGACGACGGCTCACGCAGCGCAGGTGAATGACTGGAAAATAGTTTCGGTGCCAGAAGCGTTTAAGAATCCACCCGAGGGAATCGGGTGGTATCGTGGATTGGTCAAACTTCCAGCCGACTGGTCGCAACACAATCTGAAAGTCTTTGTTGAACCGTTTGATGCGGCAATCGAAGTTTTTTGGAATGGCACACGGATCGGTGGAACCGGGGCATTTCCACCTTTTTTTCGGAGCGGACTCGGAGGCAGCGACCGTTTTGCAGTGCCCCCTGAAGCGGTGCGGGCATCGGAGATCAATCTCGTCGCAATCCGAACTTGCTTTCGAGACGGACGAACGGGGTTTCACGTTGCGGCGCCAGTTGTTTTTGGGGACGGACAGGCGATTCGGTTCAATGGTTTATGGCAGTACCGCTCTGGTGATCCACCACAAGGAATTTCGTGGAGCAGCCTCGATACGCCACTTTCTCCGATCGAACAGGATGTTTTTGAAAAGATCGAACCAGCAGATGTTGTTGAGGAATCGCTTCGGAGAATCGACGATGCCGGACCTCTGATCGCCAGCCTTTCTCTTCAACAATTCAAGGTAGCAGATGATCTTCGAATTGATCTGGTCGTCGGAGAACCAGAAATCAGCCAGCCACTTTCGATCAAGTGGGATGCTCGCGGTCGTCTCTGGGTTTCACAGTTTATCCAATACCCAGAGCCTGCGGGCTTGCGAATGCTCAGCCGCGATAAGTTTTTGCGAAGCGTCTACGACAAAGTTCCGCAACCTCCTCCCCATCATGATCGCGGCCTTGATCGCATCAGCTTCCACGAAGATACCGACGGCGACGGAACGCTTGATCGGCATGGAATCTTTGTGGATGGTCTGAGCCTCGTATCGAGTTTTGCATTCGACTCCGAAGGGCTCTGGGTGCTTGTGCCTCCCTATCTTTTGTTCTACGCCGACAAGGATAAGGATGATCACCCCGATGGCGACCCGGTGATTCACCTCAAAGGTTTTGGCATTGAAGACTCTCACTCCATCGCCAGTAATTTGCGTTGGGGTCCAGACGGATGGCTCTACGGTTCGCAGGGAAGCACAGTCACCAGTCATGTCACACTTCCAGATTCAAAGGCGGCCCCGGTGGCCTCACTCGGTCAATGCATCTGGCGATACGATCCGGCGACTACTCGATACGAGATTTTTGCTGAGGGGGGCGGCAATGCATTTGGAGTTGAATTTGATTCAAAAGGCCGACTTTTTTCAGGGCACAACGGTGGTGATACGCGAGGCTTTCATTACGTGCAAGGCGGCTACTATCGAAAAGGATTTGAAAAGCATGGCGAACTTTCAAATCCGCATGCGTACGGATTTTTTGAGCCGATCAAACATCACAGCGCTCCACGTTTTACGCATGCGCTTTTGATTGATGAGGGGGGGGCTCTGGGCGTTCGGTATAAGGGCAGCATGTTTGGCGTGGCACCACTTCAAGGACAGATTGTACGCAGTGAGATTTTCCCCAATGGTTCTTCGATTGCCACCCGCGATATTGACGTGCCGGTATCGAGTACGGATTCGTGGTTTCGCCCTGTCGATCTTCAGCAAGGCCCCGACGGTGCCATCTACATCTGCGATTTTTATGAACAGCGAATTGATCACGCCAGTCACTATCAAGGGCGAATCGATCGAGAGCGAGGACGGGTCTGGCGTCTTTCTGCCAAGGGCGCCCCTTCCGCTGGCCCGGTTGATCTCACCGCCGCCACCACCGATACGCTGATCGAATTGCTCTCCAGTGCCAATCGATGGATACGTCAGACAGCACTCCTTCAACTGGTGTGGAAACATCCCGCAGGGGCTCGCGAAAAGATTGCGCTGAAACTTTTTCATTCGGATCTTCCTCTGCAAGATCCGTTGGTATCGCTTGAAACTGAATGCGGGACGATCGATCTTGCCTGGGCGTTCATGCGACTTGCCACGCCCTCTGAAAAAGAATGGCTTTCGTTGCTATCCCATCGAAACAACACCGTGCGGGCTTGGGCCATCCGAATGCTTTGTGACAGTGGCACCGTGTCGCCGCTGATTCAAACGGCTCTTATCGAGCGTGGTCGCGAAGAATCAAACTCCTCTGTTCGCAGTCAACTTGCGTCGTCGCTGCGCCGGCTCTCGGAAGAAGTGGCCCTGCCAATCGTCATTGAGATGCTTGGCACAACAGACGCTCTTCCTGCGAATGGCGACATCACCGATGTTCATGTGCCGCTGCTTCTCTGGTGGGCCATCGAGTCGATCGCCTCCTCGCACCGTGACGAACTGCTTGCAGAACTTCTCCGCGGGCCGCTTTGGAACTCTGCGATTGGTCGCGTTGAAATTGCCCCCAGGCTCATGCGACGATTGGCCTCAGGAACACGATCTGATCTTGTGGCAACCGCGACACTTTTAGATTCGGCTCCCGATAGTATCCAGCGAGATCGATTGCTTGAAGCCTTTGAGAAAGCATTTGAGGGTCGTTCCCTTTCTTCGCTTCCGAACGAGGTCATTGCCGGAATATCCAGGGCCGGTGGTGGATCGCCGACTTTGCGTCTGCGTCGAGGTGAACCAGCGGCTCTTGCCGATTGCCTCCGAGGAATCACAGACGATGCATCTGATCGTATGCAGCGACTGACAGCGATTGACATTCTTGGTCAGACCAGACCAGAAGGCGCTCGCGAAGCACTTCTCATGCTTGTCCGAAATTCAACTGACGAGGCGGCTCGAAGGGCGGCCCTTGGATCTCTCGAAGCTTGGAACGACTCCAGAATTGCAACTGAAATTCTCGAAATACTCCCCACGCTCCCTCTTGCAGTTCGAAGTGCCGCACTTGATTTGTTGGCGAGTCGACCCGCGTGGACAGAGCGTTTTCTCGAGACCCTTGCCGCAGGATCATTTTCGGCACAAGAGGTTCCGGAGGCGGTGGTTCGTCGGATGCTGCTGCACTCGACACCCATGATCAACCAGACCGTTGAAAAAATGTTTGGCTCGATTCAAGGCGCGAGCACAGCCGCCATGCAATCTCAGATTGATTTACTCGTAAAGTCACTCGGGCAAGGATCTGGCATTCCAACAGCGGGTCGAACGATCTTTCTCTCTGCCTGTGCATCTTGTCATGTTCTCTTTAAAGAGGGCGGGCATATTGGTCCCGATCTGACGAGCCACGACCGCAGTGATCCCCGAGCGATGCTTGTGCACGTCGTCAATCCCAGCGCGGTGATTCGAGAAGGTTTTGAAAGTTCTATCATCATCACCGATGACGGTCGCGCATTAAGCGGATTCATTGTTGAACAGGATGCCTCCGTGGTCGTACTTCGCACCGTCGACGGTCGAACAGCGTCGATTCCAAGAGATACAATCGAACAGATGCACAAAAGTCCAAAGTCACTCATGCCAGAAGGACTGCTCGATAAATTTGATGAGCAGCAAGTTCGTGATCTTTTGGCCTATCTTCGCTCGACGCAACCGCTGGCAGCCAGATAGACTCAAGGTACTACGACTTTTCCGTCTGAGCGGTGCCCAAGTCGATTGAATGTAATCTGGTCAATTGAATACGACGTGGCCCGCACCGATCCATCGGCAAACATGCAGGTGAAAATAGCCGCGTGGGCTGATCCAAAGTCGTATCCCACATCGTCTCCAAGGGTTCCGTCTCCATTTCGATCGTTGGTGTCGACGCCGGGTTGAAACCCGGTTGAACGGATCGTGTCAGGATCCCAGCCATCACTCCAGCCGCGATCGTCGTGCCAGTCTCCACTGTCGTAGGCTGCTGGCCGCAATCTTTTTTCTCCAACAATCATCGTCGAGGAGAGTCCGTCAACGACCCCGCCTGATCCGAAAGGACGAGTTGAACCCGATGGTCCTGGTGGTGAGGCTTGAATGTCCCAGTCGGTGCGTATCACCACGCCATACCACTGCACATTTCCAGGAACCCGCCACGTATTGCCTTGCCAGAGCGTGTTTCCGTCATTCCACTGCCCTTCTGGACAAGGCGTTGAAGCAGCGTAATCGTTGAGATACCGAGTTCCCTGACGGGTTGGCCCACGTCGACTCGGACAAAAATATCCGGGAATATTCCTCTGCTCAAGATCTGAATGCACGACGATGTCGTACGTTGCCTGTTGTTCAAGATAAGGGAGTATCTGATAGAGCCAGCCTACACCCTGTTTTTCTGGACCGTTGGGACGGCCACCGCTCGTATAGTTTTGAATCAGTGCCCACGGAAAATCACCACCGGTCGGATAGACGCCGCGGGCGCTTTCGATATTCGCAAAAGCGAGTCCAATTTGTTTGAGTTTGTTTGAACAACTCGATCGCCTCGCGCTTTCTCGCGCGGCCTGAACCGCTGGAAGCAGCAGGCCGACAAGAACTCCAATAATCGCAATCACGACCAGCAGCTCCACGAGCGTAAAGCCCCGGCGCCGATCTGTTTGAAAGTCTTCTTGAGCGCCTCGTGGCTTGTACCAACATGATATTTTTTTCATATCACAAACCTCCTCGAAGAGTGATCACTGCTCTCCACAACAGATCGTCTTTTGAGCCATTTTATTTTGAACTCCACTACGGTGCCGATGGCACCAGTTTCTGAAACCGAGCCTCGTCGACTTCCTCGACACCACCAAGTGAACTGGCAACCAGTCGCTTACCTCCAACACCAGTCTGCTCATAGGCAATAATCGGCACACCTCCAGGACCCTCTGGAGGGCCTTTTGGGAAGCCGTAGAGAATCGTGTAGGGCTGATGATCTCGCGAGGAAACGAGTATTTCATCAATTGATTTGACGTTAAATGAAAGAAGTTCGCTGGCCGGTAAGGCATCAAGAAACTTCCGGAATTCTGATTCCTTTTCTGGCGGTTTCCCTCTGTGTTGGGACTGATAGCGTCCGTAGAAGACCGCCAGTGGCTTGAGTCCCGATGACTCCGTGACAGAAGGCGACAAGCCTCTGCTACACCCCACAACGAGAAGCAGGCAGACTAAAACTGTTAACAATGCGATCCGTTTCACGCCCCCCGTCCCCCTTTTTCAACTATGCAGCTCTTTATTCACAACTGCCCACAGCATGACGTGGAAACGATTTCATGTCGAGTGATCTCAAATTTTTAGTGTTGAACACTTCTATTTTAAAGGCTTTTTTGCCACTTGTGACCATTGCAGTCGCATGATGATTCTACAGATCTTTTTAGTTTTCTCTTCGATGACCTGTCTGCTGCCGCTTTTCAATAGCCGATCCATGGTTCCCAACGATAGGATTCTCTCCTTCGAGGCTCAAAGCAGAGAATGCGAATAAACGCATTCTCGCTTTCACACACATTTGAACAGTACTTGAAATGAATTCACCGACACCTCCCAGGGGAAACAAAAACCGCATCATGAAAATTATCCGTTCCTCATTCATGATGACGTGGGACGAAGGCTGTGCGACGACCACTACGTTTGCGTTGTATGCTCTTCTCATCACTTTTTTGGTATCGTCGAACATTGCTGTCGGCGGTCCCTTGCAGGCTGCTGCGAGTGCCGTTGATATCTCACCCGATCTTCCTGTATCGCTCAACGGCGGCATGTCGGACCAAAACGCGACAGCCATCAACGATCCGTTGCATGCTCGAGCGCTCGTGCTTTTTGATGGTGTGACAAAGCTTGCGCTGGTTGAATGTGATAGCTGCATGATTCCGCGTTTGATCGTCGATGCTGCCATCGCTCTGATTGAAAACCAGACCGACATTGGTTCCGATTCGATTCTTATTGGCGCCACACACGCCCACTCCACACCAACGGTGGCGGGAGTTTTTCAAAGCGAACCCGATCCCCACTACGTCCAAAAAATGGTTGACGGAATTGTTCTCGCAGTGCTTGAGGCCAACTCGCGACTAGAACCAGCAAAGCTCGGATGGGCCGTTGCAAGCGAGCCAGACCAAGTCTTCAATCGGCGCTGGCATCTCAAAAATAATGTACTCAACACCGATCCCTTCGGGCGAACCAGCGACAAAGTGCGTACGAATCCTGCTGCGGGCGGTAACGATCTGATCGCGCCAGCAGGGCCTGTCGATCCCGATGTTACGGTGCTCTCCGTGGTTGCAGCAGACGATCGACCAATCGCACTTTTTGCCAATTATTCGCTCCACTATGTTGGTGGAGTGCCTGGAAACACCGTGTCGGCAGATTACTTCGGGCGGTTTGCGCATCATCTCGCTTCTCTGCTCGATGCGGAGCATGTCAACCCGCCATTTGTACCGATTCTTACCAACGGTTCGAGTGGGGATATTAATAACATCTCGTTTTTGAAGCCGCATGTCCCCACTGCTTCTTTGGAACGCATCGACATCGTTTCAAGAGCGGTTGCGGCAGCGGCCGTCGATGCTCGACGGCGAATCGATCACACATCAGACGTTGTTCTCGATGTGCGTCGAAAAGATTTGGACCTCGGTGTACGACGACCGACAAGCATGGAAGTCAGTCGCGCTCGAGACATTCTGACGGCGGCGAGAGGACGAGAGCTCCGAGGACTCGATGAGATTTACGCGAGAGAGACCCTGCTTTTAGCCGATTGGCCGGAAAAGGTGAATGTTGCGGTGCGCGCCATTCGTATCGGCGAACTTGCAATCGTAACGATTCCCTGTGAAGTGTTTGTAGAAGTTGGCCTTGAGATCAAACGCCGCAGTCCGTTCTCGCCTACCTGTACGTGGTCTCTGGCAGGTGGATACCACGGATACCTGCCGACTGAAAAACACCATTCTCTCGGTGGCTATGAAACATGGCGGGCGCGATCGAGTTATCTGGAAGAATCTGCTGCGAAAACAATTGTTGATGTGCTCGCTGGCTTTCTTGATGAATTTGATCGCACTCGCACTGCTTCCAAAACTAATTCTCTGTCAAAGCACATCGTTTCTGATTCGCAGCCTCTTGTTCCAGAAACCGTTCCTGATCCTGCTGCCTCACTCAAGCAGATGAATCTTCCAGAGGATTTTACTATCGAACTCGTCGCATGCGAACCGGCGGTCATCGATCCGGTGGCCGTGACATTCGATCACACCGGTCGACCGTACGTCGTGGAATACCGAGACTATCCGCTCGGCCCTCCTGCTGGAGAAAAGCCTCTTTCGCGAGTGGTGCGGCTCGACGATCTCGATGGCGACAGCGTGTATGAAAGCTCCACGGTGGCCATTGATAACCTATCGTTTGCCCAAGGAATTCTTGCTCTCGACGGTGGACTCCTCGTCACCGCAGCGCCCGACATTCTGCTGTTTCACGATCGCGATGGCGATGGCCGATTTGAGGAGCGACGTGTTGTGGCCACAGGACTTCCCGCAAAAAATCCACAACTGCGGGCCGCCTGTCCAAAGCGCGGAATCGACAACTGGGTTTCAATTACCGGCGGTCTTTCGGGAGGATCGGTGAATCATCCAAATGCACCCAAGGAGTCTGCTGTTTCAATTGATCGACGAGATTTTCGAATCGATCTGGCGAGTGGTCGAATTGAGCCAATCACTGGAGTGGGTCAGTTTGGAAACGCATTTGACTCAATCGGGAGGCGATACACCTCGAGCAATCGAAACCCATCTATGGTCAATCGTTTTTCAGTTGCGTCTCTTTCCAGAAATGATCTTGTTGACGTGGGTTCAGGCTTTGAAGATGCCTCGCCGTTTGGAGCCGATAGCCGTGTTTATCCGATCGCTCACACGAAGGCGACGGCTGCCTCGCACACCGGCACTCACACCTCTGCCTGCGGCATTGAAATTTTTCGTGGCGACCTCCTCGGACAAGAGACGGTGGGCGACATCTTTGTCTGTGAACCTGTATCCCACCTGGTCACACGCAGACGTCCGGAGTATTCAGGTTCAAGCATTTCATCTCGGCACGTGGAACCCGATGGAACGGATTTTCTTGCCTCCACAGATTCTTTTTTTTCACCTGTTTTTGCATCTACGGCGCCAGATGGTTCCCTCTGGATCTGCGACATGTGCCGTGGCAGCGTCGAACATCCAGACTACATGCCTCCCGGTCTGGCCGAAACGCTCGACTTGCGACGCGGAGACAATGCGGGACGGATCTGGAGAATTCGAAAGAAAGATTCGCTCGTTCGGCCGTGGTCTGCTCCGATAAACGCCACAATGGCGGCAGCACTCCTCCATGATCCCAACGGCTGGCGGCGTGACACTGCGCAGCGACTGCTCGTTGAACATCGTTTTCCAGATGCCGCCGAGGCAGTCATACCTCTGCTCGAACCAGATGCCTCTGCCTTGGCTACGCTGCACGCACTCTGGACACTCGAAGGACTCGGAGAACTGACCGGAGATCAAATTCGATTGGCAGCATCGAGCAAGCACACAATCATTCGAGAAACATCCGCTCGACTGGTCTCTGAGGCCGTTGGCCTGCGGGCTTCCTCGAAAACATCTCATAACCCTCGCACCATGGCCGAAGTCTCTGTCGACGAACAGGCGGCACGCGAGACGCTTCGTGGCATTATCGCCCTCGAACTTTGCCGCGACAGCGACGCGATGGTGCGTTTTTCGGCAGTCCTCGCCGCTGGCGGATCCCACGACGCTCGTGCAACGCTCGCCCTGAGCAACGCGGCAACTGATCCATCCCTTGATCTTTGGATAAGTCGCGCGATTGCAAGTGGCGCTCTTGCTCGGGCTTCATTGATTGTGACATCGATTGCAAAGGAGTCGATTGATGAAACTCCCGAGCGACTTTTTCTCATCGAGACTCTTGGCGCCACTGCAGCGGGACGATCTGAGACTGATTGTCCTGACACTTTGCCACTGCTCGATTTTCTGGCTTATCGCGCGCAAGAAAAGAGCATCTCATGGATTGACATCGCTGCACTGAGTGGACTTCTGACACGCCGTTTGTCGGCGGTCCAACAATCGCCTTCTTTTATCAGCGTGACACTTCCACACATCGTGGCCGCTGCTGAAAATATTTCTCGTTCAAGCAAATCCTCTCTCAGTTCTCGCTGCTGCGCGGTGCGATTGCTTGGAAGTGTTTTGCGCATGGGCGAGATCGTCTCGCCGGAGATTCGCTCGAATGTATCCGAGTCGTTGCATTTCTCGGTTGGATCTCAAGAACCTGCGGAGATCCAATCGCTGGCGGTATCGATGCTGGTGCGTGGTGGAGGCACAAGCGATTTCGATCAGATTCTCGCGGGCTTGAGCCAGCTTGAATGGTCGGTGCGCGATGCGGCAGTATCGACGATGCTCGATCGAGCACCGTCGATTGGACCGTTGCTTGCCTCTGTTGAAGCCGGGACCAATTCTCCGTCGATGATTCCATTGCAGCGACGGGCCGCACTTGAAAAATCTGCCGATGAATCGATCCGAAATGCTGCCATTCGAATTTTTGGAGCTGCAACCGGTGCGGTATCGGCCGAGACTCTGGCTGACTTTGTTTCCAAGGCTCACGATGGGGGGGATTTTCTTCGAGGGCAGGCTCTGTTTCTCAAGCAGTGTGCAAACTGTCATCGAATTTCTGATGCAGGACATTCCGTTGGCCCAGATCTCGCCGAAGCAGCCGATCGACCTCCCCAACGGCTTGTCAGCGATATTCTTGAACCCAATCGCGCCGTTGAATCGAGGTGGCAGTCAACGATTGTTATCACCAACCAAGGAGAAGCTCTCGAAGGGCTTCTCACCTCAAGTGGATCAGATTCGGTGATTCTTCAGCGTCCAGGCGGTGAACGAAATATTGTGGCCCGCGCTGACATTGATTCGGTGACATCAACCGGTCGTTCACTCATGCCAGATGGATTTGGAAAACAGCTTTCAACAACCGACATGGCCGACCTCATCACATTTCTCAAGTCTCGAAAACTTCCTCCTGTCAGTCGAAACAGTAACGTGTCGTTACAAATCACTCAGTAGTTTATTCGTTGATATGAAATAGCCCTTATCACTTCTGGAGTCGATCCATGATTTATGTTCGTTCGTATACGGTGTCCTGCTTTGTTGTGATGGTGCTCTTTTTTTCACAGAGCGTTCTTTTCATTGTGAAGCCGAGTCATGCGGCGGAATATTCAAGGATTCTTCCCCAGGGCACACTTCCTGCTGACAGTCGCATTGCGCCGCCGCGAACCGTTGATTCTTATCATCCATTTCAACCGGTCGATTCACCAGCGGCATGGGAGCTACGTCGAGAGGAAATCCGACGACGCATTCTTGTTGGTGCAGGGCTTTGGCCCATGCCGGCAAAAACACCACTGAATTCATCGATGTACGGAACGATTGATCGGGGTGACTACACAGTTGAGAAAGTTTCATTTGAATCAATTCCAGGACACTTCGTCACCGGAAGTCTCTATCGTCCAAAAACACCCAAGCCCGAAAAGGGTTATCCAGGAGTGCTTTGTCCTCACGGTCACTGGGCCGATGGACGCTTTTATGACTCGGGAGAGAAACAGTCTCTCAATGAGATTGCCCATGGATCAGAACGATTTCTTTGCGGCGCTCGCAGTCCACTGCAGGCTCGGTGCGTGCAACTTGCGAGAATGGGATGCATTGTTTTTCACTACGACATGCTTGGCAACGCTGATTCGATTCAGTTTCCCGAGCATCGCCACGGCCCCCGCGAGAGTCTCGACGGCCACTCACTCGGGACATGGGGCTTTGCCAGTCAGGAAGGGGCGGCTCGGCTGCAGACCAATTTCGGACTGCAGACACTCAACAGCATTCGTTCACTCGACTTCTTGCTTGAACGCGGTGATGTCGATCCAGCGAAACTTCTCGTGACAGGAGCTAGTGGTGGCGGCACACAGACCATGATTCTCTCAGCCATCGATCCGCGGGTCACCGCATCGTTTCCGTGCGTGATGGTGTCAACTTCAATGCAGGGTGGATGCACCTGTGAGAACACCCATTTGCTGCGTGTTGGACAGGGCAATATTGAAATTGCAGCAGCCTCGGCACCGCGTCCGATGGGCATGACGGCGGCCGATGACTGGACCAAAGAACTCAAAACAAAAGGCTGGCCCGATATTGATCGCATCTATGAGATGGTCAAGGCCAAGGGGATGGCCGAAGCACATTTCGACATTCATTTTCCTCACAATTACAACCATGTGTCGCGAACGCACATGTACCAGTTTGCCAACCGTCATCTATCGCTTGGGCTTCCCACGCCGGTACTCGAACGTGAGTTTGAGAAACTTTCGCGAGAGGAGCTTTCTGTCTGGGATGCTTCCCATCCTCGCCCTTCCGGTGATGCTGTGGGAGAAACCCACGAACGGGCGATTTGTCGATTGTGGACAGATGATTCTTCGAAGCAAATTGATCCACTGCTTCAACCTGACAATTCCGAATCGCTTGCCACGTCTCGTGAAGTTCTTGGAGGAGCGTGGAATGTGCTCATTCGACGATCGCTCCCCACAAGCGACGCGATTGATTTTTCGCTGGTTTCAAAGACCAAGGAAACCACACATTTGATTCTGAAAGGACTTGTGCGCAACACCAAACACAAAGAAGAGATTCCGACTTTATTTTTACATCCTGAAAAAGCCAATGGTCGCGTTGTGCTTTGGCTTTCATCGCAGGGCAAAGCAGGTCTTTTTGATGGTGGCGTTCTTCGTCCCGAGGTCAAGCGGCTGCTCGGCGGCGGAATCAGCGTGATGGCCGCTGACCTGTACGGACAAGGGGAATTCATTTCCGATCACAGCATGACCTTGGCGAATCCACAGGTGCACTATCCCGGTCCAAATGAAAAACCGGAGGATTCCTGGCGTCGCGACAGCGTTTATTACTATGGATACAACGACTCGCTCTATGCCCGTCGCGTTCATGATGTTCTTACACTGATCGCCTTTGCAAAATGCCAAGAGAATTATCCGGCTCGAGAGGTCTCACTGGTGGCTCTTGCCGATGCCGGCCACTGGGCCAGCGCAGCCCGTGCGGTGAATCCTTCGGCAGTCGATCGTGCCGTCATCGATGTGCACGGGTTTCGGTTTGGAAATCTTTCAACGGTCTGGCACGCCGATTTTCAGCCAGGCGCTGTGAAGTACGGAGACATCACCGGTCTGCTTACCCTCGGTGCACCCGGCCAACTGATGCTGGCCGATCCTGATCCACAACTTCGAGATCGAGTCACAAAAACCTACCAAGCCGCTGGTAAATCAAACGCCCTCAAAGTCTCCGAAACATTCTCTACCGATGGCGCTGACTGGATCAGTTTTCTGCTTCAGTGATCGCTCAACCAAAGATGTTCGTCTACTCAGGCAGCGGCTGTCCTCGGGTTTCTGGAGCAAACCAGACAATTCCTGCACCGACAAGATAGATCAGGCTCATCACCGAGCATGCCGCCGGTAATCCACCAACGCCCTTAAAAAGGCCGATGAGATTTCCGGTTTGTAAAGCCGCCACGGCTGCCAGAATGCGTCCAAAATTAAATGAAAATCCCTGGGCCGTGGCCCGCACGTTCGTTCCAAAGAGTTCCGGAAGATAGAGCGGGAGCCACCCGTAGAATGATGCGGTTAATCCGCCAGCAACAAAAACGGTTCCCAGAAAAAGTGTTCCGAATGAATCGTTGACCTGAAAAAAAACGATTGACGAAACAAGCGATCCCAAACAGAGCAGCGTGAATGTTGCGCGACGACCAAGAATGTTTCCCAACAGCGCACCTCCAATCGTTCCAAAGATCGCTCCTATTCCAGAAAACATCTGAGTCTGCGCTCGGGCAGAAATTCTTGCCGAATCGACTTCTTCGGAAGAAAGATTCTGTTGTACTGCAGCCTCTCTGGCGAGATCGTTGGCCCACGATGGTGCCCGCTGTATGGATGCCCACGTTCCGATTAACGCCACACCACTCAGGCAGGCTCCGATGAAAAGTCGGTTCATCGTCATTCGAAGTTCAGCAGAAGACCCCAACGCGCCCCGAGTCCGCCGCAGATATTGAAAGACCGGATACATGTAGCCAATGAGTGCCACGAACAGTCCCATGAGCGAGCCGATAAGACGGATGGAGAGCGGAATTTCGCGAGACCATAAGTAGACAATAAAAAGTGCGCCCGCTCCGCCGACTACGACCCCAAGCAAGTCACGAGTTGCCCAGTGAGAGGTCGATCCTTGTTCTTTTGCGTGCAGCCATTTCTCTGATTCGGGCACTGCCAGGCGAATGAAGAATGTCAAAAACGCAGGCGCTGCCCCCAGAAGCATAAGCAATCGCCATCCCTGATGACTGACCAGCGTATCGACCCAATCCTGCGGCAATCCTACTGCCATCAGCCAACTTTCAGCTGACAAAATAAAGTGGGACAACCACAGTGCAAATATCGCCACCAGCAAAAAACCGACATTCGCCGCAGCTCCGATCAGACCAGACAAAAGTGCCCGCGATCGGTTTGGCCAGATCTCCATCACTAAAGCAACGCCCAGAGACCACTCACCGCCCATTCCGAGAGCGGCAATAAATCGAAAGAGAAAAAACTGTTCCGCTGTTTGAGAGAATGCACACACACCAGAGAAAATTGAATAGACAAACACGCTGAGGGTCATGGCTCGCACGCGACCAATACGATCACCGAGCCAGCCAAAAACAACGCCCCCTGTCGACATGCCAACCAAGAATCCTGCCGTCCACACTCCTTCCCACACATCAATAAATCCGGCACCGCTTGTCTTGACTGCGTCAGCAAGCAAATCATTGAGCGCAGGCCTTGCTACTAACGGCAGTAATCCAAGTTCAAATCCATCAAACATCCAGCCGAGCAGTGCTGCTAGCAGAGCCATCCATCGACCCCATCGAACTCGGGCATCTTCAACTGCGACGGCTGCTCCAGCAGATCCGTCAGTCGACTGCCTGCCCTGCAAAATCATGGTGCACCTTTCGTTGCTTTCGAACGCGAGGCAGAAGGCTTTCCTGCAGTTTGGAAACCTCCCACAGCCGTCGCGCTTTTAGGGAGCTTTCGTCCAATTTCTTCAACGCGCATTCCGAATCCAGGACCGCTTAATGTTGAGAGGTCAATGCATCCTCCACGTCGGCGATAGAGCCCCGGATGCACAACAGCTTCCGGCGCAGAAGCCTCCGGGTG
>Ga0194051_1000972_pt1 | contig 15660 bp, 15 predicted proteins | sample SepL2320m_MetaG_FD_161275 | JGI IMG/M metagenome (GOLD analysis project Ga0194051, IMG submission 161275) | Anoxic zone freshwater microbial communities from boreal shield lake in IISD Experimental Lakes Area, Ontario, Canada - Sep2016-L239-20m | ecosystem: Environmental > Aquatic > Freshwater >... | reverse complement strand
ACACAGGCCGAACTCGTCGGGCACCGGAATCCGGGGCTCAAGAACCGCGGCGCGACCCGCGGTCGCATCCCGCAGCGGGCCCTCATAGGGCGCAGCCACCACCACCCGGGCACCGCGGCGCACGGCTGTGGCGGCGGCATTCACGAGCACCGGGTCGCCCGGATCGTCACCGGCGACCACCAGAACGTCCAACGGCCCGATCCATGGTGGCGGGTCGGCGGCGGTGACCAGCGGTTCACCCGCCGAAGCGGCGAACGCCGCAAAGAGCATGGCGCCGGCGGCTTCGGCGGCACCGCGACCGCCGATCCAGATCACCGAGCGCGGCCGCTGGCCATCGGTCACCGAATCCAACGCACCCTCATCAGCGGCAGCCGCGGTCGCCCGCACCTGAGCTCCGGCCAGTGCCGAGGCGCGAAGCAGGCCATCGCGGTCGGCCTCCACCAACCCAGCGGTGTCGTCGAGGTCGACCGTGGCTTGGGCCGCACTCATGCGTTCGCCGCGATTCGTTCGGCGGCCTGCCCGACGATCCGGTCGACATCGTCGGCGGTGCGAGCCTCCACGTTGAGCCGCAGCAGCGGCTCGGTATTCGACGTGCGCAGATTGAACCAGGCACCGTCGCCGAGGTCAACGGTCACACCGTCGAGGTGATCAAGCGAAACCGTCTGCGATTCAAAGGACTTCACCACTGCATCGACGCAAGCAGGAGCATCGTTAACCCGGAAGTTCATCTCGTCGGAAGCCGCGTAGCACTGATATTCGCTCATCAGCTCAGACAGCGGTCGCGATTGCTCGCCCAGGGCCGCCAACACGTGCAAGCCGGCCAGCATGCCGGAATCGGCACCCCAGAAATCGCGGAAGTAGTAGTGCGCCGAGTGCTCGCCGCCGAAGATGGCGCCGGTCTGGGCCATCAGTGCCTTGATGTAGGAGTGCCCGACACGGGTGCGCAATGCGGTACCGCCCCGCTGTGCGATCAGTTCCGGCACCGCCCGGGAGGTGATCAGATTGTGGATCACCGTGGCACCAGGTTCGCGGGCCAACTCGCGATCGGCGACCAGTGCCGTGACCGCTGACGGCGACACCGGATCGCCGTGCTCATCGATGACGAAGCAACGATCGGCATCGCCGTCGAATGCCAGCCCGATATCAGCACCGGTGTCCAGCACATAACGTTGCAGATCCACCAGGTTGGCCGGCTCCAATGGGTTGGCCTCGTGGTTGGGAAACGACCCGTCGAGTTCGAAAAACAGCGGCAACAGCTCAAGTCCTTCGATGGTGCCCAGGACGGCGGGTGCGGTGTGACCGGCCATACCGTTGCCGGCGTCTACGGCAACCCGCAGCGCGCGCAGTCCGTGAACGTCAACCAGTGAATGCAGAAAGTGGGCGTAGTCAGCGAGCACATCGCGATCGCGGATCTGTCCGCGGGCGCCGTGGTAGCTCGGCACGCCGGCGATAACGGTCTCGCGGATACCGGCCAGTCCGGTGTCCTCACCTACCGGCTTGGCTTTCGCTCGGCACAGTTTGATGCCGTTGTAGGTGGCCGGGTTGTGGCTGGCGGTGAACATCGCGCCTGGGCAGTCCAACATTCCGGAGGCGAAGTACAGCTGATCGGTGGAGGCCAGCCCGATTCGAATGACGTCGAAACCCTGGCCGGTCACGCCCTCGGCGAAGGCGGCGGCCAACGTCGGTGAGCTCTCCCGCATGTCGTAGCCGACCACGACGCTTTTGGTTCCCTCATCGCGCAGCATCCCGGCAAAGGCCGCACCCACATCCGCCACGAAGCCCTCGTCGATCTCCGCACCGACAAGACCACGAACGTCATAGGCCTTGATCACACGGCGCACCTCGGCGGCGGGCCTGGACATGGTGGAGCTCCTGGGGCGAAGGGATTATTGCCCCCGCCAGCCTAGCCGCTCGTCAGTCCGTGGGGTCCGGGAGAACCCGCAGGTGTCCACGTCGACGGCCCGCGGAACCCGGTCGGTGAGTGGCTGAGGAGACACCGGGGCCTGAGGCGGTGGCATGCGCACCGCCGGGCGGATCGGAGAACCCGGGCAACTGTGGCGCGCACGCGACCCGACCCTCTCGCACTGCGTCGGCCAGCGCCACGAGGTCGTCTTCATCGGGGTTCATCGCCAGCGGTGCGGCGTGCCGCATCAGCTCCCAGCCGAGTGGGGCGGTGATCCGGCTGGCATGCCCGACACACAGGTCCCAGGAGTGCGGCTCGCGGGCAATAGCCAGCGGTCCCACGACGGCGGTCGAGTCGGAGTAGACGAAGGTCAGCGTTGCCACCCCGTACTGGGGGCACCCGGGCCGACTGCATCGACGGGGAACATTCACGTTCGCGAGGCTATCGCGGTGAAATCCGGGGCGGTGCCGGACACGCGCGACTACGGCGACGCTGATGTACAACCGTTACGATCTGAACCCGTGGCCGATTCCCGCAGTTCCCGGCGTGGAGGTGGGGCCCGGGGCGACTCACGCCGTGGGCGCGAGATGCGCGGCCCATTGCTGCCGCAGTCGGTTCCGGGCTGGCGCAGTCGCGCCGAGAGGTTCGACATGGCGGTGCTCGAGGCCTATGAACCGATCGAGCGGCACTGGCAGCAGCGGCTGGCCGGACTGGACGTCGCGGTCGACGAGATCCCCCGCATCGCTCCCAAGGACCCTGACAGTGTGCAGTGGCCGCCGGAGGTGGTGGCGGATGGGCCGATCGCCTTAGCGCGGCTGATCCCGGCCGGGGTTGATGTTCGCGGTGATAGCACTCGCGCGCGAATAGTGTTGTTCCGCAAACCAATCGAGCGTCGCGCAAAAGATTCGATCGATCTGACTGATTTACTCCATGAAATCCTGGTGGCGCAGGTGGCCACCTACCTGGGGGTCGAGCCCTCCGTTATCGACCCCGGCATCGACGAGGACTAGACGATGCCGCGCTTGAGGCGCCGGCGCTCCCGTTCGGAAAGTCCACCCCAGATGCCGAAGCGCTCATCATTGGCAAGGGCGTACTCGAGACATGAATCCTTCACCTCGCACCCCAGGCAGATGCGCTTGGCCTCGCGAGTGGATCCGCCCTTCTCGGGGAAGAAAGCCTCGGGATCGGTCTGTGCGCACAGTGCGCGTTCCTGCCACTGGTCTTCATCGTCGGACGCCGAAGCCAGTTCCATCGGGTCCGGCACCAAACTCAAATGAGCGCGCACCGAGGGTGTTCCGATGAAAGCCGATCCGGTACCGATGCGCGGTTCGCCTAATGCACCGAGTAATTGATTTCCGATAATTTGGTCGTAGGGCATATTCACCCCTCCTTACATGATTCGTTTCGTGTCAATTCGGTTTATTCGAACATGTGGTCGAATCACGGTCTGCCACACCGAAACCGGCAGGTCGACCGGGAAATGACACTGATGTGATTAGACAGTGCCGCAGTGCCCCGGTCAAGACATTCGGCCAAATTCTTTACCACTTTCCTATCCATTTCCGACGTGTCGACACCGCAGCGTGTCTGTGAAGTGACACACGCGTAACCCCGTTCACGCCGACCGCCTAGTGTCGGTCGGTGTGAAGATCACCGTTCTCGTCGGGGGAATCGGGGGTGCCAGGTTTCTGCTCGGCGTGCAGCGACTGCTGGGCTTGGGCCAATTCAACATGCCGTTCGACAGCCACCCCGAAGGCCAGTCGTCCGGGGCCCGCACCGAACGTGAGCACCAACTGACCGCGGTGGTGAACGTCGGTGACGATGCATGGATGTTCGGTGTGCGCATCTGCCCGGACCTCGATACCTGCATGTACACCCTCGGTGGTGGCATCGATCCGGAACGGGGATGGGGCCACCGCGATGAAACCTGGCATGCCAAAGAGGAACTGGCCGCCTACGGCGTGCAACCGGACTGGTTCGGGCTCGGCGACCGCGATCTCGCCACCCATCTGGTGCGCAGCCAGATGCTGCGCGCGGGATACCCGCTGTCCGCGGTGACCGAGGCACTGTGCGCACGCTGGTCGCCCGGAGCCACACTTCTGCCCGCCAGTGACGACAGGTGCGAAACCCATGTCGTAGTCACCGATCCGGATACCGGGGATCGAAGGGCGATCCACTTTCAGGAGTGGTGGGTGCGCTACCGCGCCCGGATACCCACGCACAGCTTCGCCTTCGTCGGGTCCGAGAAAGCCGTTGCCGGGCCGGGAGTCGTGGAGTCGATCACCGGCGCTGACGTGGTGATGCTGGCTCCGTCCAATCCTGTTGTCAGCATCGGCGCGACCCTTGCCATCCCCGGTATCCGCGGAGCGCTGCGCTCCACGGATGCCCCGGTGATCGGCTATTCGCCGATCATCGCGGGAAAGCCGTTGCGCGGCATGGCCGACGACTGCCTGACCGTGATCGGGGTCGGGACCAGTTCGGAGGCGGTGGGCCGGCACTTCGGCGCACGCTCGGGAACCGGGCTGCTGGATTACTGGCTCGTGGGCGATCAGGACTATGCCGATGTGCCCGGTGTGACGGTGAAATCGATTCCCCTGCTGATGTCCGCACCGCAGGCCACCGCCGAGATGGTCCGGGCCGGGCTGGAACTGGCCGGAGTGACGTTGTGACGGCGCCGCCGGCCGGCCCGATTGACCCCGGCCCGATTGACCCCGGCCATAGCGACCATGGAACCGCCGCAGCCATCGAGATCCTGCCCGTCACCGGGCTTGGCGAGTTCCGGCCCGGTGACGATCTCGGCGCCGCGATCGCCGCGGCGGCACCGTGGCTGCGCGACGGCGACGTCGTCGTCGTCACCAGCAAGGTGGTGTCCAAGTGCGAGGGGCGTATCGTCGCCGCTCCCGCCGACGCCGAGGAACGGGACGCATTGCGCCGCAAGCTGATTGACCAGGAGACAGTCCGCGTCCTGGCGCGCAAAGGCCGCACCTGGATCACCGAGAACCGCCAGGGTCTTGTCCAGGCTGCCGCCGGAGTCGACGGATCCAACGTCGCCACAACGGAATTGGCGCTACTGCCCCTGGACCCGGACGCCAGCGCGAAACACCTACGTGCCGCCCTGCGCGAGCGGCCCGGAGTCGACGTCGGGGTGGTCATCACCGACACGATGGGCCGCGCCTGGCGCAACGGGCAGACCGATGCCGCTATCGGTTCGGCTGGTGTGCCGGTGCTGCACGGCTACGCCGGAGCCTTCGACAGCCACGGCAATGAACTCGTGGTCACCGAAGTCGCCGTCGCCGACGAGATCGCCGCTGCGGCCGACCTGGTGAAGGGCAAGCTGAACGCGGTGCCGGTCGCTGTGGTGCGAGGCCTGGCCGTAACCGATGACGGGTCGGACGCCGCGCGACTGGTACGCGGCGGTGAGGACGACCTGTTCTGGCTCGGCACCGCTGAGTCGATCGAACTCGGGCGACGCCAAGCGCAACTGTTGCGCCGCTCGGTGCGCAGCTTCGCCGCCCGGCCGGTAGAGCCGAATGTGATCGAGGCCGCCGTCGCCGAGGCGCTCACCGCGCCGGCTCCGCATCACACCCGCCCGGTCCGCTTCGTCTGGCTGGCCGACCACGGTCGGCGAATCGAACTGCTGGATCAGATGAAACAGGCCTGGCGTGCCGACCTGGCCGCCGACGCCAAATCGGCCGACTCGATCGAGCGGCGGGTGAGTCGCGGCCAGATCCTCTATGACGCACCCGAGGTCGTCATCCCGTTCCTGGTGCCCGAGGGCGCGCATCACTATCCCGATCCGGTGCGAACCGCGGCGGAGCACACCATGTTCACCGTCGCGGTCGGCGCGGCCGTACAGGGCCTGCTCGTCGCGCTGGCCGTCCGGGGGGTGGGCAGCTGCTGGATCGGATCGACGATCTTCGCCCCGGATGTGGTGCGCGCAGTCCTGGATCTGCCGCCCGACTGGCAGCCATTGGGAGCGGTCGCGATCGGCTACGGCAGCGACCCGCCGGTACCCCGCGATCCCCGACCGGCCGGTGACCAAATGATCCGCCGGTGAGCGTGCGGGAGTCGGCGATCGCGATGCTGACGCACTGGCAGGCACCCGACTCCGATCAGGACTCGATGCGCCATGCGCTGCTGGCCTTCCTCGAAGCCCGGCCCGACAGCTGTCAGCGTTCGTGTGCTGCCGGCCATATCACCGCGTCAACACTGGTCGTCGACGACGCGGGCGAGAAAGTACTGCTGACATTGCATCCGAGGTTCGGGCGTTGGCTCCAACTCGGCGGACACTGCGAGGACACCGACGCCGACATCCTCGGCGCCGCTCTACGGGAGGCCACTGAGGAGTCAGGTATCGAAGGCCTCCGATTGGACAAAGACCTGGCGGCCATCCACGTACATCCGGTGACCTGCTCGCTGGGGGTGCCGACCCGCCACCTCGACCTGCAGTTCATCGCGCCCGCACCGGCCGGTGCCGCGATCGCTATCAGCAATGAATCACTGGATCTGCAATGGTGGCCGATCGAGGAACTGCCGGACGGTGTCGACGCCAGTCTGATGCGTCTGATCGATGCCGCTAGACGTCGCTGGAGTAGCGGACCCCGCAATCCGGAATGATCACCCCGGGCCAGACCCGTGCCCCGCGCAACAATTCGCATCGCGCTCCGATGTCGGCGCCGTCACCGATCACTCCGTCCCGGATGAGCGAGCCCGGTCCGATCCGCGCGCCGAACCCGATGATGGAGCGTTCGACTACCGCACCGGCCGCCACGGTGGCACCGTCGAAAATCACCGCACCGTCCAGGCGCACCCCGGGCCCGATCTCAGCACCACGACCAACCACGGTGCCGCCGATGAGCACCGCACCGGGGGCCACCGTGGCGTCGTCGTGCACCAGGCTCTCGCCGCGTCGACCGCCCAGCGCCGGCGACGGTGCGATACCGCGAACCAGGTCGGCCGAGCCGTGGACGAAATCCTCCGGCGTACCCATATCGCGCCAGTAGCCGGAGTCGACGAATCCGCACACCTTGGCCCCGGCGGCCAGCAGGCCGGGGAAAACCTCACGTTCCACCGATACGTTCCGACCACGCGGGATGCGGTCGACGATTCCTCGCTTGAAGATGTAACAGCCAGCGTTGATCTGGTCGGTCGGCGGATCCTCGGTCTTCTCCAGGAATGCCAGGACGTTTCCCTCGGCGTCGGTGGGAACAGATCCGAACGCACGCGAGTCACTGACCCGGACCAGATGCAACGTGACATCGGCGTCGCGGTCGTGATGAGTGTTCAGCATCGCGCCAAGATCCACCCCGGACAGCACATCACCGTTGAACACCATCACGGTGTCGTTGCGCAGCATCGGCGCGACGTTGGCGATACCGCCACCGGTTCCGAGCGGCTCCTCCTCGGTCACGTACTCCATCTGCAGGCCGAGCGTCGAGCCGTCACCGAACTCGGCCTCGAAAGTGCCTGGCTGGTAGGACGTTCCGAGGATCACATGGTCGATACCGGCCTCGGCGATCCGCGACAAAAGGTGGGTCAGAAACGGCAGTCCGGCGGTCGGCAGCATGGGCTTGGGTAACGCAAGGGTCAGCGGCCGCAGTCGGGTGCCCTTGCCGCCGACCAAAATGACGGCGTCGACCGCCGCCGGATTCACACCCCTCATCGCCTACCCTTCGCCAACTCCCGGCGCGACTTGCGCACCGCTGCGTGCGCCCGCACCCCGAGTGCGCCCCTTATCGTCCACCGCAGCGGCGCCTGCCACCGGCGGTCGTGACGGTCAGACAGATATAGATAGGTGCTGTCATGATGTGCGCGCAGGTTGCGGCCCGGTTCCCGGCCGGTCGAGTGACCTTTGTCGTGCAGGATCTCCGAATCCGGCACATAGATGTTGGCCCAGCCGGCTCTGCCCAGACGGTCGCCGAGATCGACATCCTCCATGTACATGAAATAGCGCTCATCGAAACCACCGATCGCATCGAACGCCGAGCGACGCACCAGCAGGCAGGAACCGGACATCCAGCCCACCGGTCGTTCACTGGGTTCCATGTGCTCCTGGCGATAGGCCTTCGACCACGGATTGGCCTTCCAGGCGAAGCCGACCACGGCATGCATCCCACCCCGGACCAGGCTGGGGAGGTGACGGGCGGAGGGATAGACCGAACCGTCGGGGTCCCGAATCAACGGACCGAACGTGGCGGCACGGGGCCAGCGGCCGGCGGCCTGGATCAGCGCGTCGATACTGCCCGGCCCCCACACCACGTCGGGATTGGCTATCAGAACGAACTCCTCATCGCTCGGCACCGTCGCCACCGCGCGGTTGATGGCCGTGCCGTAGCCCAGGTTGCCGCCGGTGCGCAGCAGTCGGGTGTGGGGATAACGCTCGAGGGCCTCCTCGGGTGTCCCGTCGGTGGAACCGTTGTCGGCCATCACCACTGTCAGCGGTCGGTCGGTGGCCACCGTCAGCGATGACAGGAAACGGTCGAGATGCGAGCCCGGCGAGTAGGTCACCGTGACCACGGTCAGGGCGGGCTCAACGGTCATTGCGTCGAGGCTATCGGTCCGTCGGCCCGTGGTACCGCAAGCGCGTCGGTCAACGCACGCCGCCATGGACGCAATGCGGTTAGCCCCGCGCGGGTGGAGTCCGCCATCGACAGCACCGAGTACGTCGGGCGGTGCGCCGGCCGGGGAACCGCCGCGGTGGCGACCGGCCGCACCCGATCCGGATCGGCGCCGAGTTCTGCGAACACCGCCTGAGCCTGCCCGAATCGGCTTACCGCGCCATCATTGGCGGCATGCAGGATCGGTGACCGGATGTTGCCGGCGACCACCTCGAGCAAGGCGGTGACCAAATCACCGACGTAGGTGGGCACCCCGGTCTGATCATCGACCACGTCAATGCTGCGGTCGGTCGCCGCCAATCTGCGCATGACGGCGACGAAGTCGGTTCCGTCGCCACCGGTGTAGACCCAGGAGGTGCGAACCACGTGCGCGCCGGGCAGTGCGGCCAGCACCGCGTGTTCACCGTCAAGTTTGGTGCGCCCGTACACGCTCAGCGGTCCGGTGGCATCGGTGATTTCATACGGACGGCGCTGGTTTCCGCTGAAGACGTAGTCCGTCGACAGGTGCACCAGGCGGGCTCCGGCCCGAGCGCAGGTGGCCGCGAGGTTGCCCGGGCCGACCGCGTTGATCAGGTGCGCTGCCTGCGGATCGGTCTCGGCCGCGTCGACATCGCTCAGGGCCGCGCAATTGACCACGACGTCACCGGCACCGATGTGGCGTTCGGCAGCAGTTGGGTCGGTGATATCGAAATCCCGGCGCGTCAGAGCCCGCACATCGTAACCACGGCAGGCCGCCTCACCAGCGAGAAAGCCACCGACTTGGCCTCCCGCGCCGGTGATGACGATGCTCGTTGCCACGCCTAGGAGTCTGGCACGCCGGTTTCGGCTACCGGGCAAGCGCCCTGATCGCCAGTAACCTGGGCAGGTGCCAGGTGAGACGGAAGTGACGGCAGTGACACGGGCTCGGCCGTTGGGGCGCACGATCCTGGCAGTCATGGCCGTGATGATCATGGTCGGCACCGGTGTGGCGTGGGGCTCGGTCCGTTCCTTCGAGAGCGGCATCTTCCACTTCACCGCCGCCATGCTCGGGGGCAGCCGCGATGACGGGGCGCTGGACATCATGTTGGTCGGTATGGACAGCCGCACCGACGCCCACGGCAACCCGCTGTCGGAAGACGAACTCGCCCAGTTGCACGCCGGCGGCGCAGATGACGCCACCAACACCGACACCATCATCCTGGTTCGCATTCCCAACAACGGCCGGTCGGCCACCGCGATCTCCATCCCGCGCGACTCCTACGTGGAGGCACCGGGACTGGGTAAAACCAAGATCAACGGTGTCTACGGTCAGGTCAAGCTGGACCGAATGAAGGAACTTGTCGAGAACCGGGGCATGGATCCGGCCGAAGCCGAGCCGCAAGCGGTCGAGGCCGGCCGCAACACTCTCATCAAAACCGTCGCCGACCTCACCGGCGTCACGGTGGATCACTACGCCGAGATCGGACTCCTGGGCTTTTCGCTGATCACCGACGCCCTCGGCGGTGTCGAGGTGTGCCTGAAAGAACCTGTCTACGAACCGCTTTCCGGCGCCGACTTCCCCGCTGGTTGGCAGCGACTCGACGGCCCACAGGCGCTCAGCTTCGTCCGGCAGCGTCACGACTTGCCCCGCGGTGATCTCGACCGGGTGATACGCCAGCAGGTGGTGATGGCTTCCCTTGCCCACCAGGTGATTTCGGGAAAAACGTTGAGCAGTCCCGCCACTTTGAGCAATCTGCAGAATGCCATCCAACGCTCGGTGGTGATCTCGTCGGGCTGGGACGTCATGGACTTCCTCAAGCAGGTGCAGAAACTGGCCGGCGGCAACGTTGCCTTCGCGACCATCCCGATCCTCGCCGAGGACGGCTGGAGCGATGACGGCCTGCATTCGGTGGTGCGGGTGGACCCGGCGCAGGTCAAGGAGTGGGTGACCGGACTGCTGGAGGATCAGGCACAGGGCAAGACCCAGCAGATCGCCTACTCCCCCGGCCAGACCACAGCGGATGTCGTCAACGACACCGACATCAACGGACTCGCGGGCGCGGTGTCGGACCGACTCACCGCCGTCGGATTCGCCGTCGGCGCCATCGGCAACAACGATAGGTCGAAGGTCAGCGAAAGCCAGGTCCAGGCTGCCAGCGCCGATGACCTCGGCGCCCAGGCGGTCGCCAAGGACCTTGGCGGGCTGCCCATCGTGGCCGATGCGGCGATCCCGCCCGGAACAGTGCGGGTGGTGCTGGCCGACGACTATGCCGGACCGGGATCCGGCCTCGACGGCACGCTGCCGACCGCGGCGATCGTGGCCCAGGAGTCCTCGGATACCGGGACCGCCTCCACCGACGCGACGCCGCCGCCGTCGCCGGTCATCACCGCGGGGTCCAATGACCCCCAGTGCGTCAACTGATGACGAATCTGACTGACGCACTCCTTGATCCACTGCTCTCGGTCAACCCGATGGGTCCGCGCATCACCTTCTATGACGACTCAAGCGGTGAACGGATCGAACTATCGACCGTGACGCTCGCGAACTGGGCGGCCAAGACCGCCAACCTGTTGCGCGACGAACTGGGCGCCGGGCCCGGCAGCAGGGTTGCGGTGCTGCTGCCGGCGCACTGGCAGACCGCGGCGGTGCTGCTGGGCGTGTGGTGGATCGGCGCGGAGGTGGTCTGCACCGGACTGGCCGATATCGCGTTGTGCACCACCGATCGTCTGGCTGAGGCCGATGAGGTCGCCGACGGCGGCGAGGTGGCGGTGCTCTCGCTGGACCCGTTCGGCAAGCCGGCCGCCGGCCTGCCGGTGGGTGTCACCGACTACGCCACCGCGGTGCGGGTGCACGGCGATCAGGTGACACCGGAACGCTCCCCCGGCCCGGCGCTCGACGGCCGATCGGTCGACGCGGTGCTCGACGCAGCGCAGCGAGGTGCCCAGGAGCGCGGGCTGACCGCTTCCGATCGGGTCATGTCATCACAGCCGTGGTCGACCCCGCTTCAGATCGTCGACAACCTGCTGGCGGTGTTCGCCGCGGGGGCGTCACTGGTTCAGGTGGCCAACCCCGACACCGCACTGCTCGACCGGCGCCGGGTGACCGAGAAGGTCACCCGAACGCTGGACTGAGTCTTACGGAGCCAGATTCCACACCGACGGGTCTTCGGCCGGGAAGCTCGGGCACGTGGCCGCGACGTCGTTGGCAGCAGCGTCCTGGGTGAGGAAGAGCTGCATGTAGACCGGGAAGACGTTACCTAACTGATCCACCTCGGCCTGACGTTCCTGCGGCGGCTTCTGCAGCAGCAGATTCATGTGATAAACCACGCCGCCCTGGATCCACTTGGGCTCGGAGTTGTACTTCTCCACGATCGCGCCATAGGCGATCGGGTCGACCACCTTGGTGGCGGCCATCAGCTGATCCAGCGAGCACTGCGTGTTCAGCAGTGCGGGCGGAACCGCGTTGGGATCGTCGGCGGCCGCGACTCCGGGAAGGGCAAGACCGACGATGGACAGTGCGCCGAGCACGGTGGCGGAGCGGCGCAGAAGGTCAGAGGTATTCACAAGGCGCCAATCTAGCCTATGGCCGATGGTCATAGGCTTTCAGCCATGAGCAGCACCCGGGCCCGACTGGACGTCACGGCGGTGTGCCGCGATCTGGTCGGCCCGGACCGGCCGTGGCACCGCCTGGATGTGGTGGAGACCACCGGATCCACCAATGCCGACCTGTTGGCACGGCACGCCGCGGGTGAAGATATCGACGGCGCGGTGCTGATCGCCGAGCATCAGAGTGCCGGCCGCGGCCGCAACGGGCGCGCATGGTCGACACCGCCGCGGTCCCAGATCGCGCTCTCGGTGGGAATTAGCGCAGCCGGCGTACCGACGACGGCCTGGGGATGGGTACCACTGCTCACCGGCGTCGCGGTGGTCGACGCCGTCCGGTCCACCGCCGGCGTGGACGCAAAACTCAAGTGGCCCAATGACGTTCTCGTCGGGGAGCAAAAACTGGCCGGCATCCTGGCCGAGGTAGCCGCACCCGATCCGGTGATCGTGGTGGGCCTGGGCCTCAATGTGACCCTGACCGCCGACGAGGCGCCTGATCCGCGTGCCACATCACTGTTGCTGCTCGGCTCGACGATGCTCGACCGCAGCGCACTGCTGGGTTCGGTTCTGGCCGAACTGACGAGCCGGATTGACCGCTGGCGAGCAGCAGGCGGACCCGATGCCACCCTTGTCGCCGACTACCGCAGCAGAAGCCTGACGCTCGGCACCCGGGTACGGGTAACCCTACCCGGCGACCGCGAAATCGTCGGGTTAGCAACCGATCTCGACGAAAGCGGCCAGCTTTCGATCGACACCGGCGCAAAAACTGTGACGGTATCGGCGGGCGATATCACCCACCTGCGGCCTGCTGCGGACTAGCTGCGGACCTGCTGCGGACTAGCGCAGCAGGGCGCGTGACATCACAACCCGCTGAATCTGGTTGGTGCCCTCGTAGATTTGGGTGATCTTGGCGTCCCGCATCATCCGCTCCACCGGGAAGTCAACCGTGTACCCCGCGCCGCCGAACAACTGGACAGCGTCGGTGGTGACCTCCATCGCGATATCGGAGGCGAAGCATTTCGATGCCGCGGAGATGAAGCCGAGATCGGGCTCACCGCGTTCGGCGCGCGCGGCGGCCGAGTACACCATCAGCCGGGCCGCCTCGGTCTTCATCGCCATATCGGCGAGCATGAACTGCACACCCTGGTTGTCGGCGACGGCACGGCCGAACTGCTTGCGATCTTTGGTGTAGGCGATGGCCGCATCCAGTGCGCCCTGGGCGATGCCGACCGCCTGCGCGCCGATGGTGGGCCGGGTGTGGTCGAGAGTGGCCAGTGCGGTCTTGAAACCCGTTCCGGGCTCACCGATGATGCGATCGCCGGGGATGCGGCAGTTCTCGAAGTACAACTCGGTGGTGGGCGAGCCCTTGATTCCGAGCTTGCGCTCCTTGGGACCGACGGTGAAACCCTCGTCATCCTCGTGAACCATGAAGGCCGAGATACCGTTGGCGCCCTTGTCTGGATCGCTCACCGCCATCACGGTGTACCAGGCGGACTTGCCGCCGTTGGTGATCCAGCACTTCGAGCCGTTGAGGATCCAGTCGTCGCCATCGGCTTTGGCGCGGGTCCGCATGGACGCGGCGTCACTGCCGGCCTCGCGTTCCGACAGCGCGTAGGACGCCATCTTTCCGTCCGCGATCTCCGGCAGCACCTTCTTCTTCAACTCGTCGGAGCCGCGCAGGATCAGACCCATGGTGCCCAGCTTGTTGACCGCGGGAATCAGCGAGGCCGAGGCATCGACCCGGGCAACCTCTTCAATGACGATGCAGGCCGCCACTGAGTCCGCGCCCTGACCACCGAAGTCCTCCGGCACGTGCACCGCATTGAAGCCCGACGCGTTCAGTGCATCAAGAGCCTCCTGCGGGAAGCGTGCCTCTTCGTCCACCGCGGCGGCGTAGGGCTCGATCTCTTTTTCGGCCAGCGCACGGATCGCAGCCCGCAACTCCTCGTGTTCCTCCGGTAACCGGAACACATCGAACGACGGATTACCTGACACGGGAGCCTCCTAGGTTTTCAGGCATTAATTTACCCGGTTGCTCACTGACCGAGTAATCGCTGTTGCAGTGCACGGTCTTTCTCCATGACGTCGGCTTCGAGGCTGTCCTGGAACTTCTGAATCCGAGTGCGCAGACTTAGATCCGACGCACCCAGGATCCGCACCGCCAACAGCCCGGCGTTGCGGCCCCCGCCGATGGAGACGGTTGCCACCGGAACACCCGCCGGCATCTGGACGATTGACAGCAGTGAGTCCAGGCCGTCGAGGGTGGCCAGTGGTACCGGGACGCCGATGACCGGCAGTGCCGTTGCCGAGGCGACCATTCCGGGTAGGTGCGCCGCACCGCCCGCGCCGGCGATGATCACCGCGATACCCCGACCGGCCGCGTCGCGGGCGTAGGACAGCATTCGCTCCGGTGTGCGGTGCGCCGACACCACGCCGACCTCGAACGGCACGTCGAATTCAGCGAGCGCTTCGGCGGCGGCCGACATCACCGGCCAATCGCTGTCGCTGCCCATGATCAGCCCCACTAGCGCTTGCTCAGTCATGTGCGCCGTCCCATCCGTCAGACCATTCCGCGTGCGATAACCAGTGTGCCGCGCGTTCGGCGCGCTCCCGCACCGGCCCGGGATCATTACCGAGAATGTTCACGTGCCCGATCTTGCGGCCCGGGCGTTCCTGCTTGCCGTAGAGGTGCACCTGGGCATCCGGGATCCGGCCGAACAGGTGGTGCAGTCGCTCATCCATGCTCATCGCCGGTTGTTGCGCGGCGCCGAGCACGTTGGCCATCACCGTTGCCGGGGCGATCGCGCGGGTGTCGCCGAGGGGGTAGTCCAGCACGGCCCGCAGGTGTTGTTCGAACTGGCTGGTGACCGAGCCGTTCATGGTCCAGTGGCCCGAGTTATGCGGGCGCATGGCCAACTCGTTGATCATCAGAGCGCCGTCGACGGTCTCGAAAAGCTCGACCGCGAGCACTCCCACCACGCCGAGTTCGTGGGCGATCCGCAGACCCAACTGCTCGGCATCGACGGCAAGCCGGTCGGGCAGTCCCGGCGCCGGCGCCAGCACCGTCACGCAAATCCCTTCCTGCTGAACGGTTTCCACTACGGGCCAGGCGGCTCCCTGACCCAGCGGCGAGCGGGCCACCAACGCCGAGAGCTCCCGGCGCATCAAGACCCGCTCCTCCACCAGCACCGGCACCTGCTGCGCCAGATATCCCGATACGACCTCGCGGGCATGACCAAGATCGGTGGTCAACACCACCCCGCGGCCGTCGTAGCCGCCGCGAACCGTCTTGACCACCAACGGAGCATCGACCAGGGCCGCGAAAGCGTCGACATCACCGACGGTCTCGACGGCGGCGAAGCGCGGCACCGGCAGGCCGAGTTCGCTCAGCCGCCGGCGCATCGCGAGCTTGTCCTGAGCGAAGACGAGCGCCTCGGGTGCGGGCAGCACGGTGACGCCCTCGGCGACGAGGATGTCCAGCAGGTGCGTCGGTACGTGCTCGTGGTCGAAAGTCAGCGCGTCAGCGCCGACTGCGGTCTGCCGCAACGCATCCAGATCGGTAGGGGATCCGACCACCAC
>Ga0194051_1000971_pt1 | contig 15662 bp, 11 predicted proteins | sample SepL2320m_MetaG_FD_161275 | JGI IMG/M metagenome (GOLD analysis project Ga0194051, IMG submission 161275) | Anoxic zone freshwater microbial communities from boreal shield lake in IISD Experimental Lakes Area, Ontario, Canada - Sep2016-L239-20m | ecosystem: Environmental > Aquatic > Freshwater >... | reverse complement strand
GCTCTAGCGTTGGGGACTTTGTTGGGGACTCGGGGGCAAAACAGCCCCCATTATGGCCTGCCGCCGATGCGTAAAAGGCCCAATTTATGGGATTTTTTGATAGGGACCTTCGGTTTACAAAACCGCTGCACTACCACTGTGCTAACCCGGCAATCGTTGGAATTATCGTTCTGAAGCCCTTGAGAATAAAGGCGATTATCGCCGACGCGCCCATTCGTAGGCGGCGACCGCCGCGGCATTGGAAACGTTGAGGGCGGCCAACGCGGCCGTCGTCGGAATGGTGGCCAGTCGGTCGCACTTTTCCGACGTCAGGCGGCGCAGGCCTTCGCCTTCCGCGCCGAGCACGATGCAGACCCGGCCGGCGAGATCGAGATCTCCGATGGCAACGTCGCCGCGCTCGTCGAGCCCGTAGAGCCAGAAGCCGGCCTCTTTCAGCTGGTCGAGCGCGCGGGCGAGATTGACGGCACGCACCAGCGGCACGACCTCGAGTGCGCCCGACGCGGCCTTGGCCAGCACACCGGTGTCGGCCGGCGCATTGCGCTCGGTGACCACGACGCCGGCGACGCCAAAGGCTGCCGCCGAGCGCAGGATGGCGCCGACATTGTGCGGGTCGGTGACCTGGTCGAGCGCCAGGACGAGGGCATTGTCGGCGCAGCGCGCCAGAATGTCCTCGAGTGAAGATTCTTCCAAGGGAGCGACGAGAACGGCAATCCCCTGATGGACGGCCCCGGCCGGCAGGCTCTTGGAAAGGTCGTCGCGCGCCATCACGGTGGCCTTTTGGCGGGCACCTGAAGCAGCGATCGCGGCGGCATGGCGCTCGGCCGTCTCCTTGGTGATCAGCAGGCGCTCGACCTTGCGGTCGGGATTGGCCAGCGCGGCGAGCACGGCGTGATGGCCGTAGAGCCAGACCGATTGATGACCGCCGCGGGAGGGCTTATGGGGGCGAGGAGGACGGGGGCGCATGGCGAAGGCTTGTATGGTGTGACGCCGTTGGCGGCAATCCTCCACCCAATCCTTCGCCTAATCCGGATCTCAGGGGATTTGGGCCTTGACGTAACCCATTGGATTTGCGAGCAACGCGCGCCCGTTCAGGCGGGTCGAACAGGCTAAATCTCGCGCTGCGCGCCGCAGGTTCGGAGGGGTGGCCGAGCGGTCAATGGCAGCAGACTGTAAATCTGCCGACTTCGCGTCTACGAAGGTTCGAATCCTTCCCCCTCCACCAGCGGAACTTGGCGCGAGATTGGCTCTGTTTGGCGATTGCGGGTGTAGCTCAATGGTAGAGCAGAAGCCTTCCAAGCTTACGACGAGGGTTCGATTCCCTTCACCCGCTCCAGGATTTGACTACGTCGGCCGATCTAAAAGCTGGTCGGTCTAGAAGCTGAAAGAATCACGAGGGTCGTTGCATCATGACGAAGGCGAAGTTTGAGCGGAACAAGCCGCACTGCAACATCGGAACGATCGGTCACGTCGACCATGGCAAGACGTCGCTGACGGCGGCGATCACGAAGATCCTTGCGAAGACGGGCGGTGCGACGTTCACGGCGTACGACCAGATCGACAAGGCGCCGGAAGAGCGCGAGCGCGGGATCACGATCTCGACGGCGCACGTGGAGTACGAGACGAAGAACCGTCATTACGCGCACGTCGATTGCCCGGGCCACGCCGACTACGTGAAGAACATGATCACGGGCGCGGCGCAGATGGACGGCGCGATCCTGGTGGTGTCGGCGGCCGATGGCCCGATGCCGCAGACCCGCGAGCACATCCTCCTGGCGCGCCAGGTCGGCGTGCCGGCGCTGGTGGTCTACATGAACAAGGTCGACATGGTCGACGATCCGGAACTGCTGGACCTGGTCGAGCTGGAAGTGCGCGAACTGCTGAAGAGCTACCAGTACCCGGGCGACGACATCCCGGTGGTGCGGGGCTCGGCGCTGATGGCGCTGGAAGACAAGAACCCGGAGCAGGGCGAAGAGTCTGTCCTGAAGCTGATGGAAGCGGTCGACAGCTACATCCCGCAGCCTGCGCGCGACAAGGACAAGCCGTTCCTGATGCCGGTCGAGGATGTGTTCTCGATCTCGGGCCGCGGCACGGTGGCGACGGGCCGCGTCGAGCGCGGCATCGTCAAGGTCGGTGAGGAAATCGAGATCGTGGGCCTCAAGGCCACGACCAAGACGGTGGTGACGGGCGTCGAAATGTTCCGCAAGCTGCTGGACCAGGGCGAGGCGGGCGACAATATCGGCGCGCTGCTGCGCGGCGTTGCCCGCGATGACATACAGCGCGGCCAGGTGCTGGCCAAGCCGGGTTCGATCACGCCGCACACGAACTTCGAGGCCGAGGCCTACATCCTGAACAAGGAAGAGGGTGGCCGTCACACGCCGTTCTTCACCAACTACCGCCCGCAGTTCTACTTCCGCACGACCGACGTGACGGGCGTGGTGACGCTGCCGGAGGGCACGGAGATGGTGATGCCGGGCGACAACGCCCGTCTGATCGTCGAGCTGATCCAGCCGATCGCGATGGACGAGGGCCTGCGCTTCGCCATCCGCGAAGGCGGCAGGACCGTCGGCGCCGGCGTCGTCACCAAAGTCGTAAAGTAGTGCTATAGAGGATCATCGCCGGAAGCGATTTGGGCCGGCGATGATAGTCTGCAGGAGTGTAGCTCAGTTGGTAGAGCATCGGTCTCCAAAACCGAGGGTCGTGGGTTCGAGTCCCTCCGCTCCTGCCATTATTTGAAGAATGGCGATCATGACGAAAAATCCTCTCGAATTTGTCCGCGAAGTCAGAGCCGAGGTGGCGAGAGTCACCTGGCCGACCCGGCGCGAGACCATGATCACGACCAGCATGGTCTTCATCTTCGTCGTGATCGCGGCGTTGTTTTTCCTTTTGGCCGACAAGATCATAGGCTTCGTCGTGAAGCTTCTGCTCGGGGTTTCCTGACATGGCTCATCGCTGGTACGTCGTTCACGCCTATTCGGGCTTTGAAAACAAGGTCGCCCAGTCGATCCGCGAGCAGGCCGAGAAGAAGGGCCTGGACGAGGAGATCTCCCAGGTCATGGTGCCGACCGAGGAAGTCGTCGAAGTGCGCCGCGGCGCCAAGGTCCAGACCGAGCGCAAGTTCTTCCCGGGCTATGTCCTGGTGAAAATGGACCTGACCGACGACACCTGGCATCTGATCAAGAACACCGCCAAGGTCACGGGCTTTCTGGGCGGCGGTGGCCGCGGCAAGCCGGTGCCGATCTCGGAATCCGAGGCTGGCCGCATTCTCAAGCAGGTCCAGGAAGGCGTCGAACGGCCCAAGCCCGCCGTCAGCTTCGAGATCGGCGAGCAGGTCAAGGTGGCCGACGGTCCGTTTGCCTCGTTCAACGGCACGGTCGAGGATGTGGACGAGGAGCGGGCACGCCTGAAGGTCGCCGTTTCGATCTTCGGTCGCTCCACCCCGGTCGAACTCGACTACGCGCAGGTGGAAAAGATCTGATTTGCCCCCATATATGGGGCTGAAAATCGGGGTTGTGGGGCGTCGGGGAGTTTGCTAAACCCCGCGCCCTTGGAAGGGCTGGCCACGCGCCGGCCTTTTCTCATGAGGCCGGTTTTCTCGGAAAATCCTTACGGATCAATGAGTTGACTGGAATATAGGTGCGGGAGGCCTAGCCATGGCCGTACCGCGCCGCCCACAGGAGGGGCAGGAATGGCTAAAAAGATCCAAGCCTACGTCAAGCTGCAGGTGCCGGCCGGCAAGGCCAATCCGTCGCCGCCGATCGGGCCCGCGCTCGGTCAGCAGGGCGTCAACATCATGGAATTCTGCAAGCAGTTCAACGCGCGCACCCAGAAGATGGAAGCGGGCATGCCGATCCCGGTGGTCATCACCGTGTTCCAGGATCGCAGCTTCACTTTCGTCACCAAGACGCCGCCGGTCAGCTACTTCCTGAAGAAGGCGGCCGGCGTCGAGGCCGGCGCCAAGACGGTCGGCACGCAGATCGTCGGCAAGGTGACGAAGGCCCAGGTCAAGGAGATCGCCGAGCAGAAGATGCCCGATCTCAATTGCGACTCGGTCGAGTCGGCGATGGCCCAGGTAGTGGGCTCCGCCCGCTCGATGGGCCTTCAGGTGGTGGAGTAAGCCATGGCCCAGGGCAAGCGTTACAAGACCGCCTCTTCGACGGTCGATCGCGAAAAAACCTACTCACTCGATGAGGCCGTGAAGATCGTCAAGGCGAATGCCAAGGCGAAGTTCGACGAGACCATCGAGGTCGCGATGAACCTGGGCATCGACCCGCGCCACGCCGACCAGGCGGTGCGCGGCATGATTGCGCTCCCGAACGGCACCGGAAAGTCGGTGCGCGTGGCAGTGTTCGCCCGTGGCGCCAAGGCCGAAGAGGCCAAGGCAGCCGGTGCCGACCTGGTCGGTGCCGAGGACCTGGCCGAGAAGATCACGGCCGGCGAGATGAATTTCGAGCGCTGCGTCGCCACCCCCGACATGATGGGTGTGGTCGGCCGGCTGGGTAAGGTCCTGGGCCCGCGCGGCCTGATGCCGAACCCCAAGCTCGGCACGGTCACGCAGGACGTCGCCGCCGCGGTCAAGGCCGCCAAGGCCGGTTCGATCGAGTTCCGCGCCGAGAAGGCTGGCATCGTTCATGCAGGTGTCGGCAAGGCCTCGTTCAGCGAGGAGGCGATCGCCGCCAACGTCAAGGCGCTGGTTACCGCGATCAACCGCGCCAAGCCGGCCGGGGCCAAGGGAACCTTCATCAAGAAGGTTTCGCTGAGTTCGACGATGGGTCCGGGCGTCAAGCTCGACCCGGCCACCGCGCTCACCTGAGCGCGTAGGCTAAAGTTTTTGAGATTCCGTCGTTGGTTTCGGCCAGCGACGGTCGGAGCGAAGGAACCGCGAGGTTCTCAGCTCCACCTGTCCGAGACCGCAGGTGCTTCACCCTCCGCGTTAGTAACGAGGGCGAGCGTAATGGGGAAACCCGCCGGCGATAGACGGGGGCAAGGGAATCGACGCTGCACTTTGCTGTGCGCGCACGGGCCTGAACTTCCGGGGCAGGCGAACCGGACCGCAAGGTCTCCGTTCGCGCTAACCCGCTAACGGAGGCTGCGAGGTCTGAACGCAGCCGGTCCGATCCGGATCCTCCGGGTTGGACCAAAGTTGGAGAAAGCCGTGAATCGTTCGGAAAAGGCCGAGGCGATCGTCGAGCTGAACCGTACCTTTATGGACGCCAACCTGATGGTGATCACTCGCCAGTCAGGCTTGACCGTTCAAGAGGTCACGGACCTGCGTCGCAAGATCAGGGCAGCCGGCGCTAGCTACAAGGTCACGAAGAATCGGCTCACGCTGCGTGCCCTCGAGGGCACGCCCTTCACGGCGCTCGGTCCCATGTTCACGGGTCCGACTGCCATCGCCTACTCCAAGGATCCGGTCGCTGCGGCGAAGGTCGTTGCGGCCTTCGCCAAGGACAACGAGAAGCTGACCATCGTCGGCGGTGCACTGGGTGGAAATGTTCTGGACGTCGCTGGCGTCCAGGCTTTGGCCACGCTGCCCTCCCTCGATGCTCTGCGCGGCAAGATCATCGGTCTCCTGCAGGCTCCGGCGACGAAGATCGCCGGCGTGCTTGTGGCCCCCGCTGGTCAACTCGCTCGTGTGTTCGGAGCGTACGGAGCCACGGAAGACGGCGCGAAGGCGGCGTAAGTCATTCGTTACCAAATCGACGTCACGATTATCGAAGTTCAGGTTACAGGAGACAGACAATGGCCAATCTAGAGAAGCTGGTCGAAGAACTTTCGGCCCTGACGGTCCTCGAGGCCGCCGAGTTGAGCAAGTTGCTCGAGACGAAGTGGGGCGTCAGCGCCGCCGCTCCGGTCGCCGTCGCGGCCGCTGCTGCAGCCGCTCCGGTCGAGGTGAAGGACGAGTTCACCGTGATGCTCGTCGCCGCCGGCGACAAGAAGATCAACGTCATCAAGGCGGTGCGCGAGATCACCGGTCTTGGCCTCAAGGAGGCCAAGGACCTGGTCGAAGCCGCTCCGAAGGCCGTCAAGGAAGCCGTGCCGAAGGCCGACGCCGAGAAGCTCAAGGCCAAGCTCGAGGCCGAAGGCGCGAAGGTCGAACTCAAGTAGGTGTTTTCCGGCCGGGCCGGCTTCCTTCGGGAGGCCGATCCGGCCGGGCCCCTTTTCCAAGCGGATCCAGATCCGCTTCGATAAGTGGCCCTCTGCAATGGATGGGGCGATCGGCTTTGGCGGGCCGGGCGTTCCGAGACAGCAGCGGGTTAAGTCGTCGCCCTTGAACCAGATCGAGGACGCAGGATGGCCACGGCCTTCAATACACGTAAGCGGATTCGTCGTTTCTTCGGCCACATCGAATCCGTGGCGCCGATGCCGAACCTCATCGAGGTTCAGAAGTCGTCCTACGAGACCTTCCTGCAGCGGATGATCCCCGCGGCCAAGCGCACGCAGTCCGGCCTCCAGGAGGTCTTCCGCGGCGTGTTCCCGATCAAGGACTTCGCCGAGCGCGCCAGCCTCGAGTTCGTGAAGTACGAATTCGAAGAGCCCAAGTACGACGTCGAGGAGTGCCAGCAGCGCGGGATCACCTACGCCGCGCCCCTCAAGGTCACGCTGCAACTCGTGGTGTGGGATATCGACGAGGAAGCGGGCTCGCGCTCGATCCGCGATATCAAGGAGCAGGACGTCTACATGGGCGACATGCCGCTCATGACCGACAACGGCACCTTCATCGTGAACGGCACCGAGCGCGTGATCGTCTCGCAGATGCATCGTTCGCCGGGTGTCTTCTTCGACCACGACAAGGGCAAGACCCACAGCTCGGGCAAGTACCTGTTCGCCGCCCGCATCATTCCCTATCGCGGTTCCTGGCTCGACTTCGAGTTCGACGCCAAGGACCTGATCCACGTCCGCATCGACCGCCGCCGCAAGATCCCGGTGACGACGCTGCTGCTCGCGCTCGACAACGATGCCACCGCCAAGAAGCGCGCCGCCGCCATCGCCAAGAACCAGACGCTCGATCCGTCCGAGGCCCAGGGCCTGTCGCCCGAGGAGATCCTGGCGGCGTTCTACGGCCAGGTCGTCTACAAGCGCGAGAAGGACGGCTGGAACACGCCGTTCAACGCCGACTCGATGAAGGGCGTCAAGCTCACCCACGACCTGATCAACGGCAAGACCGGCAAGTCGGTGGCCGACGCCGGCGCCAAGATGACGCCGCGCCTGCTGACCAAGCTCAAGGAAGCGGGCCTCAAGGAGATGCGCGTCTCGGCCGAGGAGCTGATCGGCCGCTACGCCGCCCTCGACATCATCAACGAGAAGACCGGCGAGATCTACGTCGAGGCGGGCCAGGAGATCACCGAGGCCGTGCTCGAGCAGTTCGAGGAGATCGGCATCGACCTGCTGCCGACGCTGGCGATCGACCACACCAATGTCGGTCCCTACATCCGCAATACGCTGGCCGCCGACAAGAACTCGAACCGTGAAGAGGCGCTGCTCGACGTCTACCGCGTCATGCGGCCGGGCGAGCCGCCGACGCTGGACCAGGCCGAGACCCTGTTCCAGGGCCTGCTGTTCGACCTCGACCGCTACGACCTCTCGCCGGTCGGCCGCGTGAAGATGAACATGCGTCTCGACTTCGAGGGCGTGCCCGATTCGCAGCGCACGCTGCGTCGCGAGGACATCCTCTCGGTCGTCAAGGTCCTCCATGGCCTCAAGGACGGCCGCGGCGAGATCGACGACATCGATCACCTCGGCAACCGTCGCGTCCGTTCGGTCGGCGAGCTGATGGAGAACCAGTATCGCGTCGGCCTGCTGCGCATGGAGCGGGCGATCCGCGAGCGCATGAGCTCGATCGACATCGACACCGTGATGCCGCACGACCTGATCAACGCCAAGCCGGCGGCGGCGGCGGTGCGCGAGTTCTTCGGCTCGAGCCAGCTCAGCCAGTTCATGGACCAGACCAATCCGCTGTCGGAAGTGACGCACAAGCGTCGCCTCTCGGCGCTTGGACCAGGCGGTCTGACGCGCGAGCGCGCCGGCTTCGAGGTGCGCGACGTGCATCCGACGCATTACGGCCGCATCTGCCCGATCGAGACGCCGGAAGGCCCGAACATCGGCCTGATCAACTCGCTAGCGACCTACGCGCGCGTGAACCAGTACGGCTTCATCGAGAGCCCGTACCGCAAGGTCGTGAGCGGTCGCGTCAGCGACGAGGTCGTCTACCTGTCGGCGATGGAGGAAGGCCGCTACACGGTGGCCCAGGCCAACGCCGAGATCGACGCCAAGGGCAAGTTCGTGTCCGAACTCGTGCAGTGCCGCAAGGGCGGCGAGTACATCCTCGGCCGGCCCGAGACGATCGACTTCGTCGACGTCTCGCCCAAGCAGATCGTCTCCGTCGCCGCGGCGCTGATCCCGTTCCTCGAGAACGACGACGCCAACCGCGCGCTGATGGGCTCGAACATGCAGCGCCAGGCGGTGCCGCTGATCCAGGCCGAAGCGCCGCTGGTCGGCACCGGCATGGAAGAAGTGGTGGCCCGCGACTCCGGCGTCGCCATCGCCGCACGCCGTACCGGCATCGTCGACCAGGTCGACGCCATGCGCATCGTGGTCCGCGCCACCGAGGACTTCGGTGCCGACCGTCCCGCGGTCGACATCTACAACCTGCTGAAGTTCCAGCGCTCCAACCAGAGCACCTGCATCACCCAGAAGCCGCTGGTGAAGGTCGGCGACCAGGTGAAGAAGGGCGACATCGTGGCCGACGGTCCGTCGACCCGCGACGGCGAGCTCGCGCTCGGGCGCAACGTGCTCGTCGCCTTCATGCCGTGGAATGGCTACAACTTCGAGGACTCGATCCTGCTCTCCGAGCGCATCGTGCGCGATGACGTCTTCACCTCGATCCATATCGAGGAATTCGAGGTCATGGCCCGCGACACCAAGCTCGGCCAGGAGGAAATCAGCCGCGACATCCCGAACGTCGGCGAGGAAGCCCTCAAAAACCTCGACGAGGCGGGCATCGTCTACATCGGCGCCGAAGTGAAGGCGGGCGACATCCTCGTAGGCAAGGTGACGCCCAAGGGCGAGAGCCCGATGACGCCGGAAGAGAAGCTGCTGCGCGCCATCTTCGGCGAAAAGGCCGCCGACGTGCGCGACACCTCGCTCAAGGTGCCGCCGGGCGTCGAGGGCACCGTGGTCGAAGTCCGCGTCTTCAACCGCCGCGGCGTCGACAAGGACGAGCGCGCGCTCGCCATCGAGCGCGACGAGATCGAGCGTCTCGCCAAGGACCGTGACGACGAGAAGGCCATCCTGGAGCGCAGCTTCTACAGCCAGATCCAGGAAATGCTGATGAACCAGACCGTGGCGGGCGGGCTCAAGGGCCTGAAGCCGGGCACGCGCATCAACGACAAGGTGCTGGGCGAGTACACGCCCGGCCAGTGGCGCCAGATCGCGGTCAAGACCGACAAGCGGCAGTCCGAGCTCGAGGCGTCGAACAAGCAGTTCGACGAGTCGATGAAGCGCCTGCAGGACCGCTTCGACAGCAAGGTCGACAAGCTGCAGCGCGGCGACGAACTGCCGCCGGGCGTGATGAAGATGGTCAAGGTCTTCGTCGCCACCAAGCGCAAGCTGCAGCCGGGCGACAAGATGGCCGGCCGTCACGGCAACAAGGGCGTCATATCGCGCATCATGCCGCTGGAAGACATGCCGTACCTCGAGGAGGGCGTGCCGGTCGACATCGTGCTCAATCCGCTGGGCGTGCCGTCCCGCATGAACGTCGGCCAGATTCTCGAAACCCATCTCGGCTGGGCCGCGGCGGGTCTCGGCAAGAAGATCGGCGACATGATCAACGGCGCCCGCGAGACGTCGATGGTGCAGGTTCGCAAGACCCTGCGCGAGATCTACGGCGAGAAGTCCTTCAAGGCCGACATCGCCGATCTCGACGACGAGCAGACGCTCGAGCTGGCGCGCAACCTCAGCAAGGGCGTGCCGTTCGCATCGCCGGTGTTCGACGGCGCGCACGAGCCCGACATCGTCGACATGCTGGAGATGGCCGGCCTCGACAAGTCGGGCCAGGTGACCCTGGTCGACGGCCGCACCGGCGAGCCGTTCGATCGCAAGGTGACCGTCGGCTACATCTACATGCTGAAGCTGCACCATCTCGTGGACGACAAGATCCACGCGCGGTCGATCGGCCCCTACAGCCTCGTTACCCAGCAGCCGCTGGGCGGCAAGGCGCAGTTCGGCGGACAGCGCTTCGGCGAGATGGAAGTGTGGGCGCTCGAGGCCTATGGCGCGGCCTACACGCTGCAGGAGATCCTCACCGTCAAGTCGGACGACGTTGCCGGCCGCACCAAGGTCTACGAGGCCATCGTGCGCGGCGACGACACCTTCGAGGCGGGCATCCCCGAATCCTTCAACGTTCTGGTCAAGGAGCTGCGCTCGCTCGGCCTCAACGTCGAACTGAACCAGTCGGCCACGTGAGCGTGGCCGGCCTCTATCTCTCCGCGAATTAAGTCCAACGAACCCCCAAAAGGGGTGACAGAGGGACCATATAGATGACCGACCTCATTAACGTACTGGGCCAGCCGCAGGGCACGCCGACATTCGACGAGATCCGCATCTCGATCGCCAGCCCCGAGCGCATCCGCGCCTGGAGCCACGGCGAGATCAAGAAGCCGGAGACCATCAACTACCGGACGTTCAAGCCGGAACGCGACGGCCTGTTCTGCGCCCGCATCTTCGGACCGATCAAGGACTACGAGTGCCTGTGCGGCAAGTACAAGCGCATGAAGTTCCGCGGCATCACCTGCGAGAAGTGCGGCGTCGAAGTGACCCTGACCAAGGTGCGCCGCGAGCGCATGGGCCACATCGAGCTGGCCTCGCCGGTGGCGCACATCTGGTTCCTGAAGTCGCTGCCGAGCCGCATCGGGCTGTTGCTCGACATGACGTTGCGCGACCTCGAGCGCATCCTCTATTTCGAGAACTACGTCGTCACCGAGCCCGGCCTGACGCCGCTCAAGTACCGTGAGCTCCTCAACGAGGAGCAGTACCTCACCGCGCTCGAGGAATACGGCGACGACTCGTTCCGCGCCGACATCGGCGCCGAGGCGATCCGCGCCATGCTGCAGGTCATCGACCTCAACGAGGAGCGGCCGCGGCTGCGCGAGGAACTGCGCGAGACGACCTCCGAGGCCAAGCGCAAGAAGCTGGTCAAGCGCCTCAAGCTTTGCGAAAGCTTCATCGAATCGGGTGCCCGTCCGGAGTGGATGATCCTCGAGCTGGTGCCGGTGATCCCGCCCGAGCTGCGCCCGCTGGTGCCGCTCGACGGCGGCCGCTTCGCCACGTCGGACCTCAACGACCTCTATCGTCGCGTCATCAACCGCAACAACCGCCTCAAGCGTCTGATGGAACTGCGCGCGCCCGACATCATCGTGCGCAACGAGAAGCGCATGCTGCAGGAGTCGGTCGACGCCCTGTTCGACAACGGCCGCCGCGGCCGTGTCATCACCGGCGCCAACAAGCGTCCGCTGAAGTCGCTCTCCGACATGCTCAAGGGCAAGCAGGGCCGGTTCCGCCAGAACCTGCTCGGCAAGCGCGTCGACTACTCGGGCCGCTCGGTCATCGTGGTCGGCCCGGAGCTCAAGCTGCACCAGTGCGGCCTGCCGAAGAAGATGGCGCTCGAGCTGTTCAAGCCGTTCATCTATTCGCGGCTCCAGGCCTACGGCATGGCCAACACCATCAAGGCCGCCAAGCGCATGGTCGAGAAGGAGCGTCCCGAGGTCTGGGACATCCTCGAAGAGGTCATCCGCGAGCATCCGGTGCTGCTGAACCGTGCGCCGACGCTGCATCGCCTCGGCATCCAGGCCTTCGAGCCGGTGCTGATCGAGGGCAAGGCGATCCAGCTCCATCCGCTGGTCTGCACCGCCTTCAATGCCGACTTCGACGGTGACCAGATGGCGGTGCACGTGCCGCTGTCGCTGGAAGCCCAGCTCGAGGCGCGCGTGCTGATGATGTCGACCAACAACATCCTCTCGCCCGCCAGCGGCAAGCCGATCATCGTGCCGTCGCAGGACATCGTGCTCGGCATCTACTACATCACGCTCGAGCGCGACGGTGACGTCGGCGAGGGTTCGCTGTTCGCCGAGATCGGCGAGCTCGAGCATGCGCTGCACAAGCGCTCGATCACGATGCACAGCAAAATCAAGATGCGTCTCGAGGCCTACGACGACAAGGGCGTGCTGGCCAACCGCGTGGTCGAGACCACGCCGGGCCGCATCCTGCTGGCGCAGATCCTGCCCAGGCATCCCAACCTGCCGTTCTCGCTGATCAACCGGCTTCTGACGAAGAAGGACCTGCAGAACGTCATCGATTCGGTCTACCGCCACTGCGGCCAGAAGGACACGGTGATCTTCGCCGACCGTCTGATGGGGCTGGGCTTCTATCACGCCTGCCGGGCCGGCATCTCCTTCGGCAAGGACGACCTCGTCATTCCCGTCGCCAAGATCAAGCTGGTCGCGCAGACGACGAAGGAAGTTAAGGAGTACGAGCAGCAGTACCAGGACGGCCTGATCACCTCGGGCGAGAAGTACAACAAGGTGGTCGACGCCTGGTCGCGCTGCTCCGATCGCGTCGCCGAGGAGATGATGAAGGGCATTTCGACGCCGCTTCCCGGCAAGCCCGTGAACTCGGTGTGGATGATGGCGCACTCCGGTGCGCGCGGATCGACCACGCAGATGAAGCAGCTCGCCGGCATGCGCGGCCTCATGACCAAGCCGTCGGGCGAGATCATCGAGACGCCGATCATCTCGAACTTCAAGGAAGGCCTGAGCGTGCTGGAGTACTTCAACTCCACCCACGGCGCGCGCAAGGGGCTGGCCGACACCGCGCTCAAGACCGCGAACTCGGGTTACCTGACCCGGCGACTGGTCGACGTGGCGCAGGATTGCATCATCTTCGAGCCCGATTGCGGCACCGAGCGCGGCCTCACGATGCGGGCCGTCGTCGACGGCGGCGACGTGATCGAGCCGCTCAGCGAGCGGGTTCTGGGCCGCACGGCGCTCGACGACGTCGTCGATCCGCTGAACGGCACGGTGATCTGCAAGGCCGGCGACCTCATCGACGAGGTCACGGTCGAGCAGATCGACAAGGCCGGCATCGAGGAGATGCGCATCCGGTCGGTGCTGACCTGCGACACCAAGATCGGTGTCTGCGGCAAGTGCTACGGCCGCGATCTGGCGCGCGGCACGCCGGTCAACATCGGCGAGGCGGTGGGCGTCATCGCCGCCCAGTCGATCGGCGAGCCGGGCACGCAGCTCACCATGCGTACCTTCCACATCGGCGGCGCCGCCCAGCGTGGCGCGGAGCAATCGAACATCGAGGCCAGCCACGACGGCACGATCCAGGTGCGCAACCGCAACATCGTCATGAACAGCCAGGGCGTTCCGGTCGTGATGGGCCGGAATACCGAGCTGGTGCTGATCGACGGTGCCCAGCGCGAGCGTGCCAAGCATCGCGTGCCCTACGGTGCGCGCCTGCTGGTCGATAGCGACACCGCGGTCACCAAGGGCCAGAGGCTGGCTGAGTGGGACCCGTACACTCTGCCGATCATCACCGAAAAGGCCGGCAAGGCGGTCTACGTCGACCTGGTCGAAGGCACGTCGATGCGCGAAGTGATCGACGACTCCACCGGCATTTCGAACCGTGTCGTCGTCGACTGGAAAGGCCAGGCGAAGGGCGGTGACCTGCGTCCGCGCATCGCCATCCACGACGCGGCCGGCAACCCGATCATGCTCGGCAACGGGCAGGAGGCGCGTTACCTGCTGTCGCTCGACTCGGTGCTCTCGGTCGAGAATGGCCAGCAGGTCCACGCCGGCGACATCCTCGCGCGTATCCCGCGCGAGGGCGGCAAGAACCGCGACATCACGGGCGGTCTGCCGCGCGTGGCCGAGCTGTTCGAAGCCCGCAAACCCAAGGATTTCGCGATCATCTGCGACATCTCGGGCCGCATCGAGTTCGGCAAGGACTACAAGAACAAGCGTCGCGTCCTGATCGTGCCGGAAGGCGAGGGTGCGGAACCTGTCGAGTACCTGATCCAGAAGACCAAGCGCATCGCCGTCCAGGAAGGCGACTTCGTGGAGCGCGGCGATCTCCTGATCGACGGCAACCCGGTGCCGCACGACATCCTGCGTGTGCTGGGTGTCGAGAAGCTGGCCGAGTACCTGGTCAACGAGATCCAGGAGGTCTACCGGCTGCAGGGCGTGAAGATCAACGACAAGCACATCGAGACGATCGCGCGTCAGATGCTGCAGAAGGTCGAGATCACCGATGCGGGCGACTCCACGTTCCTGATCGGCGAGCAGATCGACAAGCAGGAATACGAGCTGGAGAACGCCAAGCTTGCGTCGGAGAAGCTGAAGCTCGCCAAGGCCGATCCGGTGCTGCTCGGCATCACCAAGGCCAGCCTGCAGACCAAGTCGTTCATCTCGGCGGCCTCCTTCCAGGAGACCACCCGGGTGCTGACCGAGGCGGCCGTCAGCGGCCGTATCGATACCCTGCAGGGCCTCAAGGAGAACGTCATCGTCGGCCGCCTGATCCCGGCGGGTACCGGCGGAGTCGTGAACCGCATGAAGGCGATTGCCGCCCAGCGCGACCGGGCCATCCTGGCCGCCGGCGCCGATGGCGAGGACCGTCCGGTCCCGACCCTCGAAGAGGAACGTGCGGCCGACTGATCGCCGCACATCGCTCGCCACTCGCCGTACGGGCGTGAAATCGAAGGCCGTCCCTGCAAGGGGACGGCCTTTTTCTTTGGCACCCGCAAATTTCAGTCGCGGCTATGCGTTGGTCTCCCGTGCCAGCCAGTCCTCGCGGCGGAGGAGCCAGACCATTTGCGGCCCGCGGCCGCCGACATACTCACCGATCATCAGATCGACCAGCCGGGCACCCTGTTTTTCCTTGATGCGGCGAGACGCATGGTTGTCTTGGGCGTTGCTGAGCCACAGATGCGGCCAGCCGAGGTCGCAAAAGGCGTATCGCGTCACCCGTTCGGCCGCCTCGGTCATCAGGCCCTTGCCGTGGAATTCGGGGTCCAGCCAGAAGCCGCGCTGGTCGCGGCTTACCCCGTCGTCGGGCCAGAGGTCGATGCGGCCGATCAGATCGGCCGGGCCCGACTTCGGGATGATCGCCCAATGGGCTTTCTGGCCCCGTGCCATCGCCTCGAGGCAGGCCGCGACGTAGGTGGCGGCGCCGTCCGCGGGGTAGGGCCAGGGGATATTGGCGTTCAGCCATTGCACGACCTCCCAGCGCGGGAACCGGCGCTGGATGAGGGGCGCATCCTTGCTGCGCACCGGACGCAGGACGAGGCGCGGCGTCTCGAGCACGGGAGTCGGCGGCATAGGCCTAGAGGGGGGCCTAGAAGAAGGACTGGTGGGTAGCCTGGCGGGTGGCATGGTGGGTCTCGCTTCCGTAGGCCGGAGGGCGGGACCCGTTGCGCTCGACCCCGGCCATCTCGGCGGGGTCAGGTTTCAAGTCGGGTTCTAGATCAGAACGCGCGCGACTTTCCCTGCCCCAAAGGTGGTACCTTTGGTAGCCGAGGTCATACGCGGGTCTTGGCGCAACATGCTGCCGACTTAGCGCAAATGGCTCGCGAAGTAAACTTGTGGCGGTGGTGAGGCAGACCACAAGAT
>Ga0194051_1000969_pt1 | contig 15670 bp, 15 predicted proteins | sample SepL2320m_MetaG_FD_161275 | JGI IMG/M metagenome (GOLD analysis project Ga0194051, IMG submission 161275) | Anoxic zone freshwater microbial communities from boreal shield lake in IISD Experimental Lakes Area, Ontario, Canada - Sep2016-L239-20m | ecosystem: Environmental > Aquatic > Freshwater >... | reverse complement strand
CTTGGGTATGCATGAAAACCCTTGAATATCTAAAGCTGGTAGTAAAACATGAATTAATTGCGATTAAAGAGGCACTTATTGAGTTAAAGCTCATAGTGCTTCTTTTATTGCTTGTTTTTGCCGGACTGATTTATTACCTCAAACCTTTTCCTGAAAAAAGTATCACTATCTCTACCGCCTTTAAAGGGGGAGATTGGTACCAATTTGCTGAAAGCATTGTTCCACCCTTAAAAGATCAAGGCATTAGTCTTTCTGTTGTAGCTAGCGATGGGGCAATTGATAACGTTGAAAAATTAGATAATCCCCAGAGCAAGGTTACTGCTGGCCTAACTTATGGATCGGCATTATCAAATGAACAAATAGCAGGAATTTACTCCCTAGGCAGCATCACCTATGAGCCTATTTGGATTTTCTACCATGAAAAGCGTACCGGAAAAATTACCGATGTTAAAGATTTTGCGCGTTTTAAGGTTGGAGTGGGGCCACCAAAAAGTGGGTCTTATGCTTTGGCTGAAAAATTATTTGCAATCAACGGCATTTCAATTAATCAAGATAAAAACTTTCAAGCGGCTTCAATTGAGAGTAATTTGCAGCAGTTTTTAGATGAAAAATTAGACGTATTTATTTTTGTCTCTACTATCGTTGATTTGCCAGTGCAAAAATTGATTCGTACCCCAGGCATCAAACTCTTTAATTTTAAAAATTCAGCAGCTTATGAAAAAAAGTTTTATTTTTTTGATGCGGTTGATATACCAGCTGGATCAATTAATATTTTGGAAAATTTTCCACCAGAAAAAATTTCCTTGATTGCCACTACTTCGACATTAGCAGTGCGCCGCGATCTGCACCCAGATCTACAGCTTGCCCTATTATTGGCGATGAAAAATACAATTCAAAACTCGCAACTATTATTTTTTGCCAAAAGAAATCAGTTCCCTGCTTATGTAGATCCTTCCATACCGCTAAGCCCGGTGGCCCGGAAATTTTATGATAGTGGCCCGCCCCATGCTATTAACTATTTGCCCTATTGGCTAGGTGTATTCGTAGACCGTTTTTGGCTGGTACTCTTAACCCTTTTTGCGGTTATTTATCCTTTATCGAAGTTAAATTTTCACTTAAGAAAATTTAACTATGTCGTTAAGGAACGAGGCCATTATGAAGAAATTCTAGCAATGGATCGGCAAGTGAGTTGCAACGCCATTAGCGCAGAGCAAAAGGCATTATTTTTAAAACGCCTAGATGAAATAAACGTGGTTATTATTCGTCGGGGTGTACCGATTGGTGAAGAAACAGATTATTATTTGTTTGTCAATGCGACCCAGTTATTACGATATAAGCTGGAGCGGCTATGAAGAGAATCATCATTGGATTCATAGTATTTGGGTTTTCTGCCAGTATATTTGCGCAAAATGCAGCGATTCCACAGTTGCCAAAAAATTGGAGCGGAATTGTTTCTGTCACTTCGATGGGGAATACTTATCAAACAAAAACAAATGGGGTACCTAAAGATGGCGTAATGCCGTTTAATTCGTTTGATATCGCAGCCACCATTACAATTCTTAAGCAAGATGGCCGGCATCTTGAATTGTTATATCGCTCAGCTAATTATGAGTCGCGTTATGTTGGTACTTTATCAATGGATGGCAAACACATTCAGATTGCGTATCAACAGGGTTCAGGTAGTTACACCCTTGAAGGGAACAAATTATCTGGTTGTGGATCTGGTAGGGGTGGCAAAGGCACTTTTAAAGATTGGCTAAATAGTTATTCCACCTGGTGTGAAGAGTTTATTGCGCAGCCATAAGATGTTCTTAAATATCAAACTTTATCGCGACTTAAAACAACTTGTAATCTTTTTCTTTGCTACGCTGTTTTTAAGCGGAGGTGTTTTTGCTGCTGAGATTCAAGTTATCACTTCCGGCGCTTTTGCTGAAGCATTAGTTACATTGACGCCAATTTATGAAAAACAATCACAACACAAAGTCATCATTTCGAATGGGTCTTCGATGGGGTCTGCTCCTGATTCAATTCCATCAAGACTTGCTCGTGGTGAGCGATTTGATGTTCTTATCTTAGCTTCGCCGGCTCTAGATGCTTTTATTAAAAGCGGCCAGGTTGAAGCTGGTACGAAAGTGGATTTAGTTGCTTCGGTAATTGGTGCTGCTGTCCGCAAAGGTGCTTCTAAACCAGATATCAGTACTGTTGAGGCCTTGAAAAAAACACTTTTAGCTTCTCAATCTGTGGCCTATTCTGCGAGCGCGAGTGGCACTTATTTATCTACCGTCCTATTTCCACAACTCGGTATAACCGAGCAAATGCAGCTTACTAGTAAAAAGATTTATAGTGAGCGGGTAGGTGCCGTCATAGCCAGGGGGGAGGCTGACTTAGGGTTTCAACAGGTAAGCGAATTGATTCCTATTGCGGGAATAGATTTCCTTGGTGAATTGCCGACCGAAGTTCAGCAAACTGTATTATTCTCTGCAGGCATTACCAGTAATAGAAATAACCTTAATGCAGCACGTGATTTAATTACATTTCTTGCGTCAAAACAAGTAGCCCCGATGATTGTTCAGGCGGGATTAAAACCCATATTATCTCCTTTGCCATGGTAATAAATTCATTTAAAAAAATGCTCAAAATAATTAAGCAATTGCCCTTAGGAATCTGCCTTGCCTTTTATGCGTTAGCGAGCCAAGGCGCTTATCCCGATAAATCGATTCGTTTAGTCGTGCCGTTTGCAACAGGCGGCACTTCCGAAATTATTGCCCGCTCGGTAGCAAATGCATTAACTACGCAAATGGGACAATCTGTTTTTGTTGAAAATAAGCCTGGCGGTGCAGGTAATATAGCAATGGAAGAAGTCAAGCGGGCCGCTCCCGATGGCTATACCCTTATTTTGGGACACGTTGGCACTCTGGCTGTTAATCCGGCGCTTTTTGGTAAAAAATTACCATACGATCCCAATAAAGATTTTGTGCCGATTACCCTGATTGCTAAAGTACCCAATGTGATTGCCGTAAGTAAAGCAAGTCCCTATAAAAGCTTAGCTGATCTGGTTGCGGATGCGAAAAAAAATCCTGGCAAAATAAATTATGGTTCTGCTGGCAATGGCAGTGCGGGGCATTTGGCGATGGAGTATTTCACCTCAGTCGCAGGGATTGACTTGGTACATGTGCCTTATAAGGGTTCCGGGGCCATGCTAACGGATTTAATTGGCGGCCAGATACAAGCAACTTTTAATGGTTTACCATCTTTAATTGGGCAAATTAAAGGCGGCGCTTTAGTGCCGCTAGCAGTAGGTTCGCTAGCGCGCTCGAGCACCTTGCCCCAAGTGCCGACTTTAATTGAATTGGGATACAAGGGGGTTGAAACCTCGCAGTGGTACGGGATTATGGCCCCAGCTGGTACGCCTAAACCGATTATTGATAAGCTACAAAAAGAAATTGCCAAGGCCTTGAAATCAAAAGATGATTCCAAAAAAATGCTGGAGGATGGCGCAATTTTAGTAGGCGATACACCGGAGCAGTTTGATGTCTTTATTCGCGCGGAACAAAAGCGTTGGGCGAATGTGGTTGAAAAAGCCAAAATTGTGATCGACTAAGTTATTTATTGCGGTGCTAAATTAATGAGAATTTTACTTTCTGCTAATGCCGCACAACGACTTAAAGACCGGTTTCCTGACGTTTTTGCTGGGCAGCCCTATCAAATAGTGCTAGCAGATGATAGTCGGCCGGGAGTCGATTTCGATTGTGCTTTTATTTCTCGTGATGTAACTGGCTTATCAAGTAAATTTGAGCTTGAACCAGCCACACAACATTTTTATGATTTATTGCGGAATGCGCCCTCATTGCAGTGGGTGCATACGCATTCAGCGGGTAGTGATCGACCGATTTTCTCAACTTTACAAAAGCAGCAGCGCATGGTTACGACTTCGGCAGGTGCAAATGCCGCAATTGTGGCTCAGTCTGCTTTGGCTGGAATTTTGGCGCTTGCCCGCCATTTTCCTAAAATGGCAAAAAATCAAGCTCAACGCCAGTGGCGGTCTTTAATGGCTGATGACTTACCAGCGGATCTTGAGGGACAGACGGCAGTAATAGTGGGCTGGGGAGCGATAGGGCAGAAGATTGCAGCATTACTTCAGGCTTTAGGTGTGCATTGCGAGGTGATTCGTTTTAATCTACCTGTGGGTGAAAGCCCTGGCGTAAAAGTTCACCCGATTTCGGCCCTAGCGACTGTATTACCGCGAGCCAACTGGCTTATTTTGGCATGCCCTTTGAGCGCGGAAACTCAGCGACTAATCGATACAGTGACTTTAAGTCGACTACCCCCTGGTGCGCACATCATTAACGTGGCGCGCGGTGAAATGATTGTTGAGGCCGATTTAGTAGCCGCATTACAGACCTGCCGCTTGGGTGGTGCGTATTTGGATGTTTTTGAGTATGAGCCATTAAGACTTGATTCGCCCCTTTGGAATAGTGATAATGTAATTGTCACCCCCCATTCAGCTGGTCATTCGCAGGGGAATGCGCAACGGGTTGAGGATCTGTTTTTTACTAATCTAAGCTATTTTATGCAGCAACAACCACTCCTAAACTTAGTGCGATGAGATACCTAGATAGACAAATTTTAAGAGTAGCAGTTGGTAAACCATGATGACTAATACCGGGCGTCTATCGATTGCCTCGCTTCAAGGTCAGGTATCTAGCGAAGAGTGGCAAGCACGCGTAGATATTGCTGCCTGTTATCGTTTATTAGCGCATTACGGTATGTCGGACATGATGGCTAACCACGTTACATTGCGGGTGCCTGGCGAGCCCGATGCTTTTTTAACCAATCCTTACGGCATGATGTATGAGGAAATGACAGCGTCATGCATGTTAAAAATTAATCACGCCGGTACAGTTTTATACACCCCGAATTTTGGTGCGCTTAATTATGGCTTTAATAAGCCAGGATATATTTTGCATAGCGCAGTCCATGTCGCACGCCCTGAAATTGATTGTGTGATTCATACTCATACTCCCGCTGGTTTGGCGGTGGCCTCTTTACAATGCGGTTTATTGCCCCTGACACAAACCGCAATGCGCTTTCATCATATTGCCTATCATGACTATTGGGGAGTGGTATTAGATCGAGCCGAGCAGGCCAGCTTGATAGCAGACTTGGGTTCCGCTGAAGCAATGATTTTACGCAATCATGGTTTACTTACGGCAGGTAAAACGATTGGTGAGGCTTTTAATTGGATGCATCGCCTGGAGTTATCGTGCCGCTCCCAATTGGCTGCCATGGCCTGTAATACGGCTTTCAGCCCAGTGCCAGAAAAGGTCATCGAAGAGACTTATCAAAATTACCAACCCTCGACGCGCCGACCCTACGGCCTAATGGAGTGGCCCGCCTTATTACGAATGCTTGATCGGCAGGACCCTAGCTTCAGGGAATAGGGGTCTTGGGGCAAAGTGCGCTATCCTTTAGCTAATTAATAGTTTTTGGCGCAAAAATAAACATGTCTATATACAGCAAATTTGAAAAATTAACCCTCAAGGCAAAGCTAACAATTAGCTTTTCACTGATTATTTTTATGACCGCTATTTTAGGCGGTTTGTCGATTTATAACTATGGCGTTTTGGGGCAGGCTACGGAGTGGCTTTATTCGTATAGTACTTTAGGCGTTAGTTCTGCAAAAGAGGTGAAGGTAGAAGTGCTCAATATTGGTCAAGATGTTGGCCAATATTTATTAGCGCCCACCGTTCTCAGTAAAGAAGAGCTAATTAAGTATCAAAATGAATCCAAAGCGAAGATTGCCAAGCAAAAAGAGGTGATTAAAAAAGCGCTAGTTGAGGCCGGAACGACGATTAAACGTCCAGTAGTGCAAAAAAAGTTTGAAGAAGTGAATTTGTATATGGAGTTGTATTTAAAGCAGGTAGATCTCATTATTGCCACTTACGCTCAGTCACCTGCTAGCGCGACTAAAATTGTTTTTGGGTCGGAATATATGGCGGCAGAAAATAAAGCTTTAGGCGCATTAGATGAATTTATTAACCTCAAGTTAGTGAGTGCCAAAGGTAGACATGAAGAGGCTCAGGCAATTAAAAGTAATTTGATTTACACCACGATTACCATCATTCTATTAACTGTAGTCATCAGTATTTTAGTAGGTTACTTATTACGTAAATCTATTATTAACCCACTTAATGAGTTAAAAAATGCGATTAGTAATTTGGCAGAATCGAAGTTTAATAACCTCATTGGTAATTTAGACCACTCAGGTGTCATTGGGCGCATTGCTTTATCAACCCAAACCTTGCAGGAAAATTTAAAAAAGGCCTTGCAGGATATAAATGCAAATACCTTAGTGGTCAGTAGTTCTGCTGAAGAGCTAGCCGCAGTTAGCACCCAAATGAGTGCAGCCGCCGAGGAAACCGCAGTACAAGCCTCGGAAGTATCGAAGTCATCTGCGCAGGTGAGCGAAAACACTCAAACAGTTGCAACTGCTATGGAGGAGTTTAGTTCGAGCATTCGCGAAATTTCAATTAATACCGCTGAGGCTTCCAAAGTAGCGCATCAGGCAGTTGACACCGCTAAAAATACTAGCGTGAAGATGAACAAACTGAGCGAAAGTAGTGTTGAAATTGGTCAAGTGCTCAAGGTTATTTCAGGGATTGCTGAGCAAACTAATTTATTAGCTTTGAATGCAACAATTGAGGCAGCTAGAGCGGGAGAGTGGGGCAAAGGTTTTGCGGTGGTAGCAAATGAAGTGAAAGAGCTTGCCAAACAAACCACTAAGGCCACAGATGAAATTTCAACCTATATTGATGCAATTCAGGGTGATACCCAAGAAACTCAAACATCGATTAAGGATATTTCTGACATCATTGCAAAAATTGATGATATTTTAAATACGATTGCAAGCGCTGTCGAAGAGCAAGCTACCGTGACTAATGAAATTGTTCGCAACGTCTCTAATTCAGCTTCTGGTGTTTCGGTCATTGCTGAAACTATTAAATCAGTGGCTGAAGCTTCGAAAAATACGACGATTGGTTCGGCTGATGTGCAGAAATCGTCGGTTGAACTAGCCCAAGTTGCTGCTCAATTAAAGAACTTATTGGCGCGTTTTGTTTTTTAGTAGCTAAAATTAATTTCGACTGTATTTATCGCCGCTTTTTATTGCGGGCACGGATATTCAAAAGTTCAACTACTAAAGAAAAGCCAATAGCAACATAAACGTAGCCTTTGGGAAGGTGGACTCCCATTCCTTCGGAAATAAGGACAACGCCGACGACGGTAAGAAAAGATAGGGCGAGCACCTTGATAGATGGGTGCTTCTGGACAAAATCACCAATCGGCTTAGCGGCAATTAGCATGACCGCAATCGATACTAAAACTGCGGCAATCATAATGGCAATATCATCAACTAGGCCAACTGCAGTGATAACGCTATCAAGTGAGAAAACAATATCAAGAATACCGATTTGCAGGACTGCACCCCAAAAGATTTTTTGTTTTTGTTCTGCAGTAATGGGTACTTGCGCTTTGTCTTGGACACTATGGTCGGCCGTCTCTTTGTCTTCAACCTCTAAATAAATTTCTTTTGATGCTTTCCAGAGCAGGAAAAAGCCACCAGCCAATAAAATAAAGTCACGCCCACTAATAGCATGATCCAGCGCCGTAAAAATGGGGGCAGTAAGCCCCATGACCCAAGTTAGGCTAAGTAATAATAAAACCCGCGTTAGCAGGGCAAACAAAAGCCCAAATTGGCGTACGCGGCTTTGCATTTCAACGGGTAGACGATTGGCTAAGACGCTGATAAAGATGATGTTATCGATACCTAGGACTATTTCAAGGGCTGAAAGGGTTAAAAAGGCGATCCAGGCATTGGGATCTAAGAATAGTTCGAGCATGAAATTAGCAAAAAAGTGGTGGTAGGTGGGAATATTAAGCGGTTTCCGTTATATTGACTGAAGTTGGCTATTTGCATATAGATAGTAGGGTTTTCCCATGTAACAAAAAAGGGCGTAAGTAGGTATATTTTTAGATCAAAGTAAAGGGTGGCAATGGTACAGGGGAGGCAGAATAGAAATGAATGGAGAGGGCGAATAATGACTGTATTAACCGCCATATCATGCTCGTTTGGACTTTATAACCAGAGTGTGGCACAAAATCAATTGATGCCGGCTTTAAACTCTAAACAATTGGACCAAATCAACAATCAGCCCCTGATTCCAGCTGTTCCAGAGCCAGCCAACGCATATGGCCCAAAGCCTGGTCAATTGAATAGAGGGCCAGCAACAGATCCCGATGCTATTACAGTATTGGGAAGGCCTCTTTCTGGCCCCGGATCAGAAAAACCAATTAATTTGCAACCTCTAGAATCGGGAGAAACGAATATTCTGAATATCCCATTTAACTAAATTGAGACAATGAAACCACAAAGGATTGCATGATGATTAAAAAAACGATTTCGAAATCGACTAAAGCGGCAGTTAAAAAAGCCCCAATGAAAAAACTAGCCTTGAAAAAATCACCTTTGAAAAAAGTGGCTGCAAAAAAAATGCCAGCTAAGAAGTCTGCCGCAAAGAAAGTTGGCATTAAAAAGCCAATGCGCAGTGCTGCGCCAACAGCAAAATTTGCGGTGCAGCCTGTGGTGCCAGAATTAAGTAAAAAAGAGAAAAAGAAACGGGCTGGGAGAGTACATAAGTCGGTGACGAATCGTGAATTTAAGATTTTGATCAAACCCTCGGGCCTGGATCGGCGCAATCGGATTGATGAGCTCAGTACTAAGCTAATGATTTTCTGTAAAAAACAGGGAATCCACTTTACCCATCTTGACAACGCTACGACAGGTTTGCGTACGGTATATTTCTTTGATACGCCAAATGAAGATTTGCGTAATCACAATTTAATTCTGCGGGTACGGGAATCACGCGAGGATGTCTGGATTGATGATTGGTGTGAAGTAACATTTAAATGTCGTGCTCGTGATTTAGGAGCTTCTTTAGTGTTTAATCCGATGCCATCTGATAAAACTAAATCGCGTGCCCGTTTTAAAGAAGAAATTCTTAAAGGTGATGCGATTGGAAGTCAGCGTCAAATCTATTCAAACAATGCAATTTTAGATGCCGTTCCTGTAGATGAAATTTTTGCGCATAGTTTATCTAGCGCAATCACCATGTTTCCAACGCTAGGTAAGCTTGGTTTACCTAAAAATACACCCATTGCAGTTGTTGGCGGACTTAAAAATAAAATTTTAGAAGCCTGCTTACCATTGGGTAATTTAGTATTTGGTGCTGGAGTCCAGGCCCATTGCGAAATTGCGATCTGGATGCGTAGTGTTGGTGAGCCTATCGTCGGTGAACTCGCTTTCTCTTATCATGTGAACGATAAGAACCGCAAAGAAGCAAAGGCCCATAAGCGCGCTGATAAGTTCTTTAACGCCTTACAGATTGAGTTTGCTAATTGGATTGAAGTAGGCTCAACTAAAACGGCCTTAGTGTATGGCAAGCCTGAGTGAGTAGCTCAAGCGCGGGTGCGCCACAAAGCCCGCCGCCATTAGCAGTGTCGGGTGAAGCTCAACCGCTACCGACGCTGTTTGAGCTTTTTTGGCAGTTTATGGTGATTGGTGCCGTCAGTTTTGGCGGCGGCATTATTGCCTATGAACAAATTTTATTAGTTGAAAAAAAGAAGTGGTTAGACCTGGATGATTTTATGGCTACCTTAGCAATTAGCCAGACCATGCCTGGCTTGAATTCTGTCAATATGGCAGTGTTAACGGGTGATCGGTTAAGGGGTGTATTGGGGGCAATTGCTGCAGGCTTAGGCTTAATATTGCCAGGTGCAGCCTTTGTTTTGATTGTTGGAATCGCTTACATGGCTAAGCCAGATCATCCCATTGCGAATTTAATCTTGGCTGGCATTGCCGCTGGCGCAACAGGTTTATTAGCTGCGATCACCTACAAGATTGGCCAAGGACATTTACGCCATGTTATTTCTTGTTTAATTATCATCACCACTTTTGTTTTAATGAGTATTTTTAAGTTGCCATTGATAATTGTTTTGCTAATTATGGCCCCAGTTGCTTTATTTATTTATCGGCCTAGATAAATGATCAGCCTCTTAATTCAGTTGTTTATGACCTTTGGTTTGCTATCGCTATTGGCGGTAGGCGGTGGTACAGCGGTGCTACCCGAAATGCAGATTGTATTAAGTGAGCAATTTCAAGTCGATCATATGAAATTTGTTGAGGTGTATAGCATTGGTCAGCTTGCCCCTGGACCAAATATGATGATGGTGATTGTCTTTGGCTTCCAATTAGCCGGCTTAGCAGGGGCATTAACCGTGTTGCTGTCATTCTTTTTGCCCTCCAGTATCTTATGTTTGACTGTGGGGCGAATTTGGGTACGCATCGGTGAAAGCCCCTGGCGTCGTGCTGTGCAAAACGCTTTGGAACCGATTTCTATCGGTTTAATGTGTTCTGGCGTATTTGCCGTTGCTAAGGCGGCGATTAATGGACCAATAAGTATTGGTCTCGCGCTTGCGGTGCTTGCGACTTTACTATTTTCCCGCGCTAATCCGGTATTTTTAATTTTGGGTTCTGGCTTTATTGGCGCTACCTTAATGTACTTTACGAGTTTTACCTAAGTCACTTTAGCAGGCAAGACTTTATTGGGATTGAGAATATTGTGGGGATCAAGCGCAGCTTTAATCATCTGCATGAGATCATGCGCAATAGCGCCTTTATGCGCACGTAAGTCACGCATTTTCAATTGCCCAATACCGTGCTCTGCAGAAATAGAGCCGCCAAATTTTTCAACCATGCTATAAATAATATCGTGCACACTTGTTTCATGCGCTGCATTAAAACTCGCGCTATCTACTCCCGCAGGTGCGGCGACGTTGTAATGTAGGTTGCCATCGCCAAGGTGACCGAAGTTAATGATACGTACTTGGGGATACTTTTCGCGCAGAACCTGATCGGTAGCAGTAATAAAATCCTCTAATGCAGAAAGTGGAATCGTAATATCATGTTTTAAGTTAGCGCCTTCTTGAGCTTGCGCTAAAGTAATATGTTCACGCATTTGCCAAAACGTATTAGCCTGAGCAATTGAATTCGCGATAACCGCATTGGTTGCTATACCAAGTTCAAGCGCCTCAGCCAAAATTGCCTCGACTAAATTTCGCGCATGCGCTTCACTTTCATGATCAGAAAGCTCAATTAAGACGGTGAAAGCTGGATTCTCGCCTAGGGGATTGCGCATTTGGGGAAATTGTTTTTCAGTCAGCGCAAGTGACTCAGCCGTCATCATTTCAAAGCCAGTTAGTAGGGAGGTGGCTTTTTGTTTAAACAAATTCAGCAATTGAATGGTGGCGGGAATGCTGGGCGTAGCAACGAGTGAAGTCCATTGGCATACCGGCATTGGGTATAACTTTAAAACTGCGGCTGAAATAATACCCAGAGTGCCTTCGGAACCAATAAATAAATCGCGTAAGTCATAGCCTGTATTGTCTTTACGTAATCCCCGCAGACCATGCCAAATCTCCCCATTAGCGGTTACAACTTCAAGACCGAGGCATAAGTCTCTAGCATTGCCGTAGCGCAGTACATTCGTGCCACCCGCATTGGTGGCAAGATTACCGCCAATGCAGCAGCTGCCTTCGGCACCTAGACTGAGCGGAAAAAGTAAACCCTGTTCTGCTGCAGCCTCCTGAATCGATTGCAAAATACAACCTGCTTCCACGGTAATGGTTTGATTATCTAAATCGAGTGCGCGAATTTGATTCATCCGTTTCAGGCTGAGCACCACTTGCGAGCCGGTTTGGTCGGGAGTGGCCCCACCGCATAAGCCTGTATTTCCCCCCTGTGGCACTAGGGCAATCTGAAACTCCGCACAGATCCGCATAATTTGGGCCACTTCAGCCGTATTACTAGGCAGCAATACGGCTAAAGCTTTGCCAAAATAACGTTTACGCCAATCACATAAAAAGGGCGCCATATCTTCAGGCGCACTAAGTATTTGTGCTGGCGTTAAGTGGGCTGCAAATGCATTAAGGGCGGCACTGGATTTCATATATTCGAGGGGTTGTTCTGACGGCAACTTTTTATCTATTTCTGTATATTAATGCTTAGCGTCTAAGCGCTTTTTTTTCGCCGCATCTTTCAGCGGTTTAAGATAAAGTAATAGGGCTATAAATGCTGCGGTGGCAAAAATTAATTCTAAAATAGCTAAGTATCGATTTGCACCTGTTTCTGCCACCCGTACTAAGGCCTCAGCTAAGTAAATCAAAATTAACATGGAAGCGCACTGCATGACGTAGTTTTTACCTTGCCAAATACCGGGCAAGACTAGTAATAAGGGCAACGCTTTTAGAATGAGCCATGAGCCGCCGGGACGCAAGGGGGAAATAAACCACTCCCAACTAATGCATAAAATAATTAAATCTCCTATTGCCGCAGCAGCAATTAATTGGTATGGATTTTTTTTTAAGATACTGCTGAGTAGGCTAGGATTCATGGGTTAACAATAGTTAAGCGCGCACCAATTTCATGGCGGTATTTGCTAGACGCTTGCCTTGAGCAATGGCAAGACGTTTTTCGGCGGCGCTAATCGGTGCCTTACCATCTGCATGGGCCAGATGACTAGCACCATAAGGGCTACCGCCACTCGTAGTACTCATTAAATCGGCTTCGCTATAAGGTAGCCCCATGACAAGCATGCCATGGTGCAAAAGCGGAATCATCATGGTAAGCAGGGTTGACTCTTGGCCACCATGTAAGCTACCGGTGCTAGTAAAAACACACGCAGGCTTGTTCGTCAGGCTGCCACTAATCCAGTGGGTAGAAGTACCATCTAAAAAATATTTTAAGGCTGCCGCCATTTGACCAAAGCGGGTTGGCGAGCCCAATGCTAAGCCACTGCATTCCTGGAGATCACTATATTCAGCATAAGGTGCACCGTCACTAGGAATGGCAGGCTCGGTAGTTTCACAAACTGCTGAAATTGCCGGTACTGTTCGGAGGCGAGCACGAGCCCCTGGCACTGATTCAATGCCCTCAGCAATGAGGCGTGCTAAATCGCGGGTGGCGCCATAGCGCGAATAATAGAGTACCAAGATTGTTATTTCATTCATCATCATTTTCTAGTGTAAGCAGGCTTGGCCTTATGATACGGCGATGTGGATTGTTCGTAACCCCCAATTATGGCTCGCTTTAGGTAGGGAATTGTGGCTACGCAATCGCGACCATCATTTGCCTCAAATTGCGGCTAGTTTAGCCTTCACCACCACCTTGGCTTTAGTGCCCATTATTACAGTGGGATCCCTCTTGTTGGGGTATTTACCCATGATGGTGAGGTTACGTCAGGCAACCCAGGAGTTTATCTTGCAGACCTATATGCCTGGCGGGATCAATAAACAGGTGCTACTGTATTTAGATCAATTTACCGCCAAGGCCAAAGGCCTGACTTTTATTGGCTCTTTGGGGCTGTTATTCACAACCATTTTGGCAATTGCAGTAGTCGAACAGGCTTTTAATCAAATATGGCGGGTCAAAGCTCGTCGCCCAATGTACCGGAGGGTGGCGATCTATTCAGCGGCAACCTTTTTGGGGCCGATTTTGCTTGGGGTAGGAATTTATTTCAGCACTCTTTTATTAAGCGCTGCGGAGGGCTGGACTGAAACCCTCAGTACGGGCTTGAAATTGTTGGCTACGGTGTTGCCGATTGGCTTGGCCCTGGCCGTTTATACCGTGGTGTACCGAGTTTTGCCCTATGCCCCGGTAAGTTGGCGGGATGCTTTGATTGGCGGATTCTGTGCAGCCTTGGTTTTCGAGCTGACTAAATTTGGCTTTGGCTTCTTTATTACCAAAACCCCATTTTATAAAACTGTTTACGGTGCTTTTGCAATTTTGCCACTCGCCTTAATTTGGATTTACATCACTTGGTGGGTTACTTTAGCCGGGGCTGTTTTAGTGGCAAATTTACCCGTCATTCGAGCTGGACTTGACGACGGCAGGGAGAGTAAATCTAGCGCCCCAAATAAGCCTAGGCATCCGATAGTGCATTAGTATTGCGGGAAGCCAGCCTTCGCGCTATATTGGTGTTATCTAGAGGAGGCATCATGAAAGTACGCGATATTTTGCGGTTCAAGGGCAGCGCACTCTTCACTGTTTCACCTGATTTACTTTTACAAACTGCCATTTTAGTAATGGATGAGCACGATATTGGCTCAGTGGTAGTCATGGAGTATGAGAGTCTCGCTGGCATCTTAACCTTCCGGGAAGTCATTCAAGCGCTGGCAAAAAATCATGGCGCTACTACCAACTTGCACGTACGTTCAGTAATGAATGCTGAGCCTTTAACTTGCACAATGGATACTGAGCTTGATGAAGTGCGGCGGATGATGCTGGGTCACCATGCACGTTACTTACCGGTAATTGATGGGGCAGTACTCATGGGGGTCATTTCCTTCTATGACGTGGCTAAAGCCATTGTTGATTCACAAGATTTTGAAAATACGATGCTCAAGGCTTATATTCGTGATTGGCCGCAAGAGGATTCTGGGGTTGCGCCAAGTACACCGGCTTAGAATGCCATAATAGAAGTATGTCAGGAAATACCTTAGGCCTTCTCTTTTGCGTTACCACCTTTGGCGAATCTCATGGCCCTGCAATTGGTGCAGTGGTTGATGGTTGTCCGCCAGGCATGCCTTTGTCTGCAGCCGACTTACAAATTGATTTAGATCGACGTAAACCTGGCACTTCTAGGCACGTTACACAGCGGAAAGAAGAAGATCAGGTTGAAATTATTGCCGGTGTTTTTGAGGGCAAAACGACAGGTACCCCGATTTGTTTACTCATTCGGAATGCCGACCATCGTAGCCAAGATTACAGTGAAATTTTGCATACCTTTCGACCAGGCCATGCCGATTATGTTTACCACCATAAGTATGGGTTCCGGGATCCTCGCGGCGGCGGTAGGTCATCAGCGCGTTTAACTGCGCCAATTGTTGCTGCTGCTGGAATTGCCAAAAAGTGGTTGCGTCAGCAGTATGGCACCGAGATTACGGGTTATATGAGTCAGCTTGGCGATATTACTATTCCTTATGTTGATGGCACGCAAATTGAGTTAAATCCTTTTTTCGCACCGAACGCAGCTATCGTTGAGCAGCTTGAAGCCCGTATGGACAGCTTACGTAAAGCAGGGGACTCCTGTGGCGCGCGCATTGAAGTGCGGGCGAAAAATATTCCCATTGGTTTAGGCGAGCCCGTATTTGATAAATTAGATGCGGATCTAGCCCATGCCATGATGGGCATCAATGCGGTGAAGGGAGTTGAAATAGGCGATGGCTTTGGGGTAGTTGCTCAACACGGCAGTGAACACGGCGATGAAATGTACCCCGATGGTTTTGCAAGCAATCATGCTGGGGGTGTTTTAGGCGGCATTGCTTCTGGTCAAGAGATTCGTGTCTCGATTGCTATTAAACCGACCTCCAGTATTTTGAGCCCCAAACATTCAATTGATATTGATGGTAAACCGATGACCTTGCAAACTAAAGGGCGTCATGATCCATGTGTAGGCATTCGCGCAACCCCCATTGCTGAAGCCATGATGGCCTTAGTTTTAATGGATCATGCCTTACGCCATCGAGCCCAATGCGGCGATGTGGTGCTAGACGTAGC
>Ga0194051_1000968_pt1 | contig 15677 bp, 9 predicted proteins | sample SepL2320m_MetaG_FD_161275 | JGI IMG/M metagenome (GOLD analysis project Ga0194051, IMG submission 161275) | Anoxic zone freshwater microbial communities from boreal shield lake in IISD Experimental Lakes Area, Ontario, Canada - Sep2016-L239-20m | ecosystem: Environmental > Aquatic > Freshwater >... | reverse complement strand
CGCCACCCTGAATTGCGCCCCACAGTGAAAACACACTTTCGTATGCAGCCTGAGCATCGAGTGCATTTGCCGCACACACATTGCTCGAGCGGTATGGCACGTTGTAGCGGCGAGCGAGTTGGCCACCCGCCATTGCAGTACGCATGTATTCAGGAGTTCCAAATGCAGGAGCACCAGATTGCATGTCGACGTTGGATGTAAAACCACCGTATGCAACTGGTGCGCCAGGGCGAACGAGTTGAGTGAAAACCATGCCAGCAAGTGCCTCGGCATTTTGCTGGGCGAGTGCACCAGCAAGTGTGATCGGTGCCATTGCGCCTGCCAAGGTAAACGGCGTAATGATGATGATCTGGTTACGTGATGAAAATTCCATAATGCCTTGCAACATCGGAATATCGAGTCGCAATGGTGAAGACGAGTTGATGATCGAGAACACCGATGGTTCTTTGTCAAGTTGCTCTGGAGAAACCTGCCGAGCAATGCGCGACATCTCGAGCACATCTTGGTTGCGTTGGCGACCGAGGCTGTAACAGTGAATTGCTTTGTCTGTCATGGTGAGCATGTCGTACGAGCACTCGATATGGCGAATCGATGCGTGCAAGTCGACTGGCTCGACTGGGTAACCGGCAGTGAAGTGCACGATGTTGAACATCTGAACAAGTTTGAGTAGGTCCTGGAAGTTTTGGCGGTTGCCTGCGTGGCGCGTTCCATCGAGTTCCATGAAGTTTGGTGGGCTAGCGACTGACCCAAACGCCATCCAGTCTCCGCCGATATTGAGGGTGTGCGCTGGATTGCGGGCGTGCAACTTGAATTCGCTCGGACAAGTCTTGATTGTTTCAAGCACCATTTCTGGGTCGAATCGCACGCGGTTGTCGGTGATCTTTGCGCCGGCTTTGGCAAGCAGATCACGGGCTTCTGGCAATAAAAAGTCCATGCCGTACTCCGACAAAATGCGTAAGGACGCGATGTGGATGCTTTCGAGTTCGTCGTCGCTCACCACTTTGGTGGGCGCATATTTCATCCGTGGTTGGCGAAACGGCTTTTGCTCGGGAAGCAGTGAGCGAGGTCCTGCAGCATGTCGTTCGCGACTTCGCCGACGTGGGGAACCATCTTCTACTTCCGGCACGGTGACCTCTCCAAATACATTAATATCAACAGGACTAGAGAAAATAGGCTAGTGCTCAAGCCTCGGCTAGCGATAATTCATGCCCATATTTCGTGGCTAATGCCTTTGTGAAACGAGAGCGTCAATGGCTAATGACCGCGGCTATTGACCGCGACGGCGGCGAATTTCTGCAGAAATAGCAGGCACGACTTTGTGCAAATCTCCGATGACGGCGTAGCCAGCCTTGGTCACGATGTTTGCCTCGCGGTCGGTGTTGATTGCCAGAATATTCTTTGATGCCATTGCGCCAACCCAGTGCTGAATAGCGCCAGAAATACCGCAAGCGATGTAAATGTCGGGGGCTATGCGCGTGCCCGTCTGACCGACTTGATCAACGTGATTGCGCCAACCATTGTTGGTCACAGCGCGCGAACAGCCGACGACTCCGCCAAGCAGACCAGCCAATTCTTCGAGAGGGCCAAATGCTTCTGCCGATCCAACACCGCGTCCACCACTGACAACAACTGGCGCTGTGGCAAGTGTGACACCAGCAACCCGCTCGACTCTGTCGCGAACGAACGAGTGTAGGACCGATGCATCTAATGCAACGTCAACAACTGCAATTGCAATTGTTGAGGGTGCTTCGACTGGCTCAACAGTGTGATTGGCAAGCGTGACAAGTTTGATTGATGCATCGAGTGCGGCATTCTCGAGAAGTGACCCACCCCAACGCGCGCGAGTTACTTGCAGCGGTTGTGTGCCATCAAACGATGAATCAAATTCGGTGCAGTTCATGGACGCTGGAAGGTCGAGACGTGCTGCAACTTGGGCAATCACTTCGTGACCGCGCTCGGTGCCACATCCGATAACAACCTGGGGCGATATGTTGCGCACAATTTGTGCAACAGACTCACCCCACGCTTCAGGACCAAAGTCAACAAGTGCAGCGTGGTGTGCTTGATGCACAGTTGTTGCGCCATATGCAGCGATTGCGTCGCTCAGTGCGTCGGCATTTGCGCCAATGGTTACTGCTTCCAATGTTGTGTTGATTTGTTTTGCAAGATTGCGACCAGCGGTGAGTGCCCCGAGTGACGCCGGAGTCATCGTGCCACGGTCGTGTTCTACAACAACCAGCACGCTCATTTGAAAACTCCAAGTTCGACGAGCAAGTCGACGACTGCCGACGCTGCTTCTGGGCCAGTGCCAAGAATCTGTGTATTACTGACGCGCTCAGGTGGGCGCTGCAACTGAATCATTTTGAGTCCGCCAACCTCTGCAGAAATTTCGGTGCGCTGTATCTCAACTTTTTTGGAAGCGAGGCGACCCTTCATCGTTGGATAACGGGGGAGGTTGATGCCTTCACGCACTCCGATACACGCAGGAAGTGGCAGGTTGTAGATCTCGATACCAGCATCCGATTCGCGACGAATTGTGGCAATGCCATCTGCTACTTCAATGCCTTTTGCACCGTTGACCATTGGTCGACCGAGTTTGACCGCTGCACGCACACCAACTTGGTAGCCGCACGAGTCGGCCGATTCGTTGCCAAACAGGATCAGGTCATAGTTACCATTCGCGGTTTCAAGTGCGGTAATTGCTGAACTGATTGCTGATGCAGTTCGTTGCGCATCCCAATCCATTCCTTCAATGGGCACCAACACCGCCTTGACTGCACCGACGCTTGCTGCAGTACGTAGTTGCTCTTCTGCCAGGACATCACCAAGTGTGAGCACAGTGACTTCGCCGCCATGTTTTTCTGCAAGCTGCACGGCCGCTTCAACAGCACATTCTTCGTGCGGGCTGACAGTGAAGCCAAGAAACGCAGTGTCAACTTGCTGACCATCTTCGGTGATGTTGATGCGTGCACCAGGGGCCGGCACACGTTTGACACAGACGAGGATCTTCATGGTTGAATAAAAGTTTCTAGCTCTTCATCCGCGCATCGGTTGGGTCAAACAACGGTTGTGACCCAACGCGCGCAACCCGCACTGGAAACATCTCGTTCATGTACATCACGCGCAGTTCGTTGCCTTCAACGGCATGTTCTGGAGTGAGGTATGCAAGCAACAAGTATTTGCCAAGCGATGGTGCTGCACCTGCAGTCGTTACGCGTGAAACGCGACCCTTAGTGTCAACGATTCGTTCGCCATCTTTTGTCAAGATTGGTTCGTTGCCACCGGTTGGGAAGCGCTTGATGCCCGACTTGCTGGTGTTGTCAATCATCTCGAGTGTGCACATGAGTGCCGCTGGCTTCTCGTCGCGTGCCTTCATGTACTCGGCTTTGCCAATGAAGTCGGCAGACTTCACTTTTGCGCGGTTGAGGCCAGCCTCCATTGGGTTGTATTCGCTCTCGAGTTCTGCGCCCATGAGGCGGTAGCCCTTTTCGATTCGACCAGTGACTGCGTACACGCCCATGCCAACAGGAATGATTTCAAATTCTTTGCCGGCTTCGGCAATTGAATCCCACAAGCGCAAGCCGTGTTCCATCTTGGTGTAGATCTCCCAGCCATTTTCGCCAACATACGAGATGCGGAACATGGTTGCAGGAACTCCGTCGATGAGCACTTCGCGCACCGAACCGTAAGGGAAGTTTGCTTGGCTGACATCGAACGGAACCAATTTGCCTTCGGCGTTGATGTTTTGCGTTGCCTTTGCCATTGTTTTTTCGGCGTTTGGACCCCACACACCGATTGTGCACAACGCACTCGACATGTCAGTGAATGTCACTGAACCGTCTTGCGGCATGTACTTGGTGAACCAGTACTTGTCGCGACCGCCGTCGAATGCGCCGGTGATGACGCGGAAATGGTTTGCACCGAGGCGCATGATCGTCAAGTCGCCACGGAAGCCGCCACCCTGGGTGAGTAGTGGTGTGTAAACCGAACGGCCAACAGCAACATCTACATTGTTGACGCACATGTATTGCAAGAACGCCATAGTGCCAGGGCCTGTGAAATCGAATTCATTAAATGCTGTGAGGTCAACCATGCCAACCGACTCGCGCATTTGCAAATGCTCTGCGTTGGTAATTGGTGACCACCAGCGTGCATCCCATTCGCTTGGGCGTGCCTCACATTGACCCTTGAACTTGTCGATCAACTTGGCGTTGGATGCAAACCACTGTGGGCGCTCCCAACCACGGGCATCAAAGAACGTTGCGCCAGCGGCTTCCTCGCGTGGGAAGAACGGACTGCGACGCATATTGCGCTGCGTTGCCCATTGCTCGCGTGGGTGAACGATGCCATAGGTCTTGTTGAAGTGCTCATCGCAACGTGCGTAGATGTGGTGTTCTGTTTTTTCGTGCGCATAAAAGCGGCTGATGTCTGAAGAGTGTGGGTCACACAAATGCGGGTAACCGTACGTCATCCACTCGGCAACGAGTTGTGCAATGCCCGGACCTTCTTTGATCCATACTGCAGCAGCAGACCACAAGTTGCGCACTTCAACCGTCTCGCCAAGAACTGGCATCGCATCTGGTGTGAGCGATAGGAGACCATTGATCGCGTATTTGATTTCGGCATCGCCAAGCATCTCCATCAAGTCAATTGCTTGTTCCATCTGCGGATCGAAGTCGTCTTGCGTGAGTGGTAATTCGGTAGGCGACAATGCAGATGCTTCATTCGATGGAATGTCGTCGGGGTGCATGAAGATTGCACGGTGGGCGTATGAGCCAACTTCCATTGAGCCGGCAGTCTGGCGCTCATAACAGAACGTGTCCATGTCGCGGATGATCGGGAATGCAAGTTCTTTGTTGGACTGTTGCAAAATATCAATTGGACCAACGTCGGCCATTTGGTGAACGGCTGGTGTCAACGGAATATTTGCTCCGGCCATTGCTGCAATGCGTGGGCTCCAAACGCCACACGCCACAACAACGAACTCGGCTTCGATCCGACCCTTGTTGGTGACAACTGCTTTGATGGTGCCATTTTCGACTTCGAGGTCGAGTACTTCGGTATTTGCAAACACTTGCAAGTTGCCAGCGGCAACAGCACCCTCGCGCATCAGTGTGCCAGTTTGCAGTGAGTCGACAACCGAAACGCTTGGCGTGTAAAAACCGCCGAGCAAAATCTTTTCGTTGATGAACGGCACAAGTTCTTTGATCTCTGCAGGGGTCAGCAGCTTGGAGTCGATGCCCCACGACTTCGCTGAGGTCATGCGACGGTTAAATTCTTCGAGACGTTCTGGTGTGCGCGCAACTTCGATGCCACCGCATGTGTTGTTCATGCCCATTTCGATGTATTGCTGCTGCGATGCAAGTGTCAGCATCGCCATTTCTTTGTTGTGGTCGGTCGGGAAGATGAAGTTGGAGGCATGGCCTGTCGAACCACCTGGGTTAGGCAGCGGTCCCTTATCGATCTGCACCATGTCGGTCCAGCCCAGCTTGGAGAGGTGGCCAACGAGGCAATTGCCTACGATTCCGGCGCCAATAACTACGCACTTTGCACGGGTTGGAAATTGACTCATGTTGAAGCCCCTCAAGATTGAACCGAATAAACGACTTCCGTAGTATATCACTGCAATATCACCGATCTAAAATCGGTTATGATGTGGATCGTGAGTATTTCATTGAGCCAGCAGGCCTACCTGCAGATCCGCGACAAGATCGTGCGCCTGCAACTTGCGCCCGGCGACGTCATCCGCGAAGACGCACTGCAGGCCGAACTCGGCATTGGTCGTACACCCATTCGTGAGGCATTGCAGCGGCTGGCTCGCGACCAATTTGTGACTGTTATTCCGCGTCGGGGCATGTTGGTGTCGCCAATCGATGTAATGGAACTTTCGATGCTCTATGAGACTCGTGCAATTTTGGAGCCGTACGCCATGCGCCTTGCTGCAGTGCGAGGCAAGCAAGAACATTGGGATGCAATGGCGGCTGCGCTCGAGAGTTCGAGACGCTCAAACGTGAGCAATAGCGACTTAATGCGCATCGACCGCAGATGTCACGAGATTGTGTGGGATGCAGCCAACAATCGTTTTCTCACCGACACGCTCGACATGATGTATGCACAAAGTGATCGGCTGTGGCATTTGTATATCGCCGACGTGGAAGACATGCGCCACGCACTTGAAGAGCACACAGAGATGTATCAGGCGCTGAGTGTGGGTGATGGTGATTTGGCGGCAAAGTTGGCAGAAGCGCACGTGCGCGCCTTTGACGAAGAAATGAGCTTGGCTGTGCGCAAGAATCTTGGCTCACCGTTAAATTAGCGAGTGCTATTCAATTAGCGAAGCAATAAATCGCTATTGCGTGCTGAGGCTGGCACGAAACTCGCCATCGCGCATCATTTGTTTAATCTCTGCAGGTGGTTCATCGAGTCTCTCGACCACAACCGAGTGAATTTTTGCTGTGCAGTCGAAGCCATGACGGTATGGGCCAACAGGTGAGCCGGTATCAACACCAACATCAAAAGTTTCACCGCTCATTGAATAGACAAGTGGAACTGTTTTGTCAATGCGAGCCGAGCCAGAGTTGTCGTTGTCTACGAAAAGCGTGACATCGCCGCCTGCACCGAATCCGCCTTCGTAGGCAAATGCAACAACGATCTGGTGCTTACCGGCGGTAATCGGAGTGCTACTTGCAACCGAAGTGTGTTCGTGGCCAAACCAGTTGTAATGAAAAGTTGGACGACTCTGTTCATCGAGATACAACGACCAGCCGGCCATGTTGCCGCCCTGACACACAATCACACCCTGTGGACTGGTTGCCGCAGCAGTATCGATTTCGATGTTTGCTGTAATTCGAAATGAACAGTTTTTGATGTTGATTACCGAAGACTCTGGCATACGTATGTGTGCAGGCGTGTAGGTCATCGATGTCAAGCCGTCGAGTGAATGCGGCACTGAAAAATCGCCGTGTCGCGGTGAGCCCGGATCGCGCAATGGATAAATGCCGTAATCGATTGCGTGTTGATGGAAAAGTGCCTGCAATTCGGCGAGCTTCTCCGGGTGCGTGGCAGCCAGGTCAACTGCTTGCGAAAAGTCGTTTGCAATGTTGTACAACTCCCACACCTCTTGTGGTCCATCAAACTCAAAACCCTGCAATCTGATCCACGGCAAGCGACCATGGAAACACGAAGCCATCCAGCCATCTGCGTAAATGGCTCGATTGCCGAGGATCTCAAAATATTGACTGGTGTGGGTGCTTGGCGCATCTGCAGAGTCAAATGTGTATGCCATTGATGTGCCGTGCAGTGGCATCTGCTCGATGCCATTGACATGTGTTGGCGGCGTAATGCCAGCAATGTCATAAATAGTCGGCACGATATCAACCACGTGGTGAAACTGCGTGCGTAAACCACCCTTGTCGGCAATCTTTTTCGGCCACGAAAGCGCCATTGCGTTGCGGGTGCCACCGAAGTGCGATGCAACTTGTTTCATCCACTGAAACGGAGAGTCGAGAGCCCATGCCCAGCCGACATTGAAATGGTTTTCGCATTTATCTGTCCCGAAGTCATCCATGTGATCGAGTAGCCACTCTGGGTCTTCGGGGACTCCGTTTTGAAACGATGGTGCGCTCCAGGCACCATGAATTGTTCCCTCGGCTGATGCACCGTTGTCGCCAGTGATATAGATGACAAGAGTGTTGTCGGCAATGCCCATACCATCTAGCGAGTCAATGACGCGCGCAATTTGTGCGTCAGTGTGCGCAAGGAAGCCAGCAAACGTCTCCATCAATCGTCGCGCAACAGGTTTGTAACGGTCGGGGTAGTCGGCCCACGCCGGCACTTGCTCTGGTCGCTTGGTGAGCGTGGTGTCTTTGGGAATTACGCCAAGTTTCAACTGGCGCTCATAGATCATGTCGCGAAGTGAATCCCAACCATCGTCGAACTGCCCTTTAAATTTGTCGATCCATTCGCGCGACACATGATGCGGCGCGTGCACAGCAGGCGTGGAGAAGTAGCAAAAAAATGGGCGATTGGGTGTGGACGCATGTTGGCGTTGCATCCACGTGATTGCCTGATCGGCCAAATCTTCGGTGAGGTGATAGCCAGGTTTGCCAATATGTGGAGCAATGGGCGTTGTCTGGTCGTACACAGGTGGTTCCCATTGTGATGACTCTGCGCCCATGATGCCGTAGAAGCGATCGAAACCTAAGCCTGTTGGCCAACGATCAAATGGACCTGCGGGGCTTTGCTCCCACGACGGCGCGAGGTGCCACTTACCAAAACATGATGTTGAGTATCCAGACATGCGCAAAACTTGTGCAACAGTTGCCGACTCTGGTGGGATCGCACTGTCGTATCCAGGAAATGAGTTGGCGATTTCGGTAATGCCTCCCATGTGCACGCTGTGATGATTGCGACCAGTTAACAGCGCAGCCCGAGTAGGCGAACACAGTGCCGTGGTATGAAATTGGTTGTAGCGCAAACCGGTTGTTGCAATCTTGTCGAGTCCGGGCGTTGTTACTGGTCCGCCAAAGTTTCCAAATGAGCCGAAGCCAACGTCGTCGAGCATGATCAACAAAATGTTTGGAGCACCCTCTGGGGCAGTCTGTGCGTTGAGTTTCTGCGGTGTTGATTCAGTAATGATTCGAGAGATGTCTCCACCAAATGCAGGTGTTGCTTTTGGAAGACGTTGTGTCATGAGCGCAGGCCAGCAACATCAAAACAGTCAAGTGCACGCAACACCTGTGCTGTATTGCCCTCGATCTGCAGTGCCGAAGCCGCAATTGCTTGTGACAGCGTTGTGCTTCCGCTCAAGATGTCGGCCCACACTGCCAATTCGCACGTAATTGAATTGTCCACGTTTGTGCCGTCAGTTGGGACGGCCACGCAATTGCGAATATGCAGACCAGTCTTTTGGCCTTGAGAGAAATTGAAGGCAATATGAATATCGATACCTTCAGCGCGGGTTGGTTCAAGCAGCACTCGCAAAATGCTCACCGCAGATGAGACGGGTCCTGACAAAATCTGTCGTTTATTAATGCGGTGTGTATTGAATCGTGTTGCATCAAGACTTCCGTCCAAGTGGCGTGCTCGAGCAAGACACCAGTTGCGTATGTTGGCTGCTGGGGTTCGTTGGGCAACGAGGCGCAGAGCACTTGCAAGTAGTTGCTTGTCCGAGTCACTCGGATCTGTGCTGTACGCAAGCCACGAAGAGAGCTCGATTGCAAAACGGAGGTCGTCGTGATCGATAGCCCCTTGTGCCTGTGAGCGCACGGTTTCTTTGCCACCAAAACCTTTGATCATTCGGTCTGCATGTTCTTGTGTCGACAGTGGAAACAAATTTGCCTCATGACCGTCAAAGAAACCAAAAATTCCACTTCTAATCTGGCGCACATGGTGTTCGGCAACGCCATACAACTCGGACGTGAGATAGTCGTCGTCGCATTGATCTGGCAATCGAATGGTTGCAGCCAAGTCGACGCTCGACATGCCGCGGTTGGTGTGGCGCACTGTTTGGTCCCATAGAAATTGGAGAGAGTCTCGATACTTCGTCACACGATCCTTGATCGCTTCAGATCCGCTGATTGGGGGACCATGTGCACCAACGAGGTGCTCGGAGTGCAAGCCAAGAAGATGATCAATACCGCGCAACATCACTTGCGGGTCTCGGTATTCTTCGCCACGTATTGCGAACACATTAAACAGCACTGGCCAGACCAAGTTGTTGACGCAAAGTTTTATTGAATCAAACCAGTAGGTCACCGAGTCATCGGCATCAGACGGTGCTGGTGTTACTTGAATCTCTAGACCCGCAACACTGATCGTGCACGAAGAATTAAATGTATTTTCTGGTGGAATGAACCCGTAGGTGTGAGGAGCATGTGCGGGGTCGCGATAAAACTGACCAAGGCCAACATTGACAACTCCGTCTACACCGTCGAATGGAAGTGTGACCGCAAACTGTTCGACGAGTCCGCGACCATATGTGGGAGCAATTTCAGAAGTTGTACGCAAGCGATTAAACGCGATCTTCTCATGGCCCCAGATGGGAATCTTGGCTGCTGGATCTTCTTCAAACACGGCTTGCGTGCCACCTACATAATGAAAGTGTGTGTACAACACCGCGACTATTGGTCGTGTTGTGACTGCACGCAATTCTTTGATGGCCGCACGCATTTCCTCAATTGATTCACCGGTGTCGATGGCGATAATGCCATCTGGTGCTTCTACGAAAGTTTGATTGGACAATCCATTGCCAACGAGACACCACACGCCTGGGCGAACGGTGTAAAAATTTCGCTCAAGCCTTTGTGACTGAGCAATATGGTCGCGATGTGCAATTTGGCCAGTCGCAAGAGTGACACTGAGATCACCGTTTGGCTCAAAGCTACGGCTGGGCCTTTTAGGCGACGAAGTCATCCCCGCAACAATAACTACTTATAGTGGCCAAGTACCTGTGCGGGGTCGGTCGAGACCGTGTCGGGCCAATTGGAATACCAAATATCAGCAGCAGAAGTGCCGACATGTAGTGGTGGACGGTCAAATCCAGCAATCGGTTCGAGCAATGGCTCAACCATTACATCCCATCGGGGTTTAGAAAAATAGGGGAATGACTGACGCGGTTTGCCAGAGCGATTGAACACTCTGTGGGGTGTAGAGATCAGTCGACCGCCACTCCACAACTCGAGCATGTCGCCCACATTGAGCACCATGCCATCTGGTGGGCAGTCTGCAGAAAGCCATTCGTCATTTCGATTGCGCACTTCAAGCCCACCGATTGGATCATGGGCAAGCAACGTGAGCAAATTGAAATCTTTGTGTGGATGAATGCCCCACGAATCAGACTGCGGTGGCATCGGTGGATAGTTGAGCAACGTCATATTTGTTAATGGATCGGTCATGTAGGAGAGCAAGATGTTTTGATCAACACCCATCTGATTGCACAACGCGATGATGAGGCGTTCACTCACCTTGGTCAGTGCATTCCAGTACGCCATGATTGGCGTGCGCACGTCAAAAGAAATGTTTGGCCACTTGTTTGGTCCGTACAGCGAGCAAGCAGCGCACACGGGGTTGCTCGGGTTTGTTTCGTTGTGCAGTTTCCATGCTTCGTATTGGTCGGCTGCACCCGTGCCTGAGTTGGGTGTGAAATATCCGAGTGGCACAAAGCCTCGGTAATTTCCCTTGACAACCATGTCTTGCGTCAGGACATCGCGTGGTGTGTCAAAAACTGTTTTGACTGCATTGCGCATGTTGGCAACTATTTCGTCGTCCACTCCATGACCGACAATGATGGCAAATCCGATTTCACTGAGTGCCGCATACAAATCGGATGCATCGTTGTCATAGTCGGCCGACCCTGGAGTGCTTGTTGAAAATGACTCAATCGAGATGATTGGAAGTGACTGGCCCATGAGGGCAATCTACTCTGCGCGGTTTTGTACGTGCTGAAAACCGAAACGACCTTTGATACACAAGTTGCCGTGGGTTACCGAGTGATCGCTTGGCGAAGTGACTTTGACGATCTCGTTGTCTTGAACGTGCAACGTGAGCGAGCAGCCAACACCGCAGTATGGGCAGATGGTGTCGGTTTGCGTCTGTTCTTCTTCTTTCCAGGTGCCGGCCTCGCGCATGTTGTACTCACTCGTAAACATGAGCGCTCCAGTGGGGCAGACCTGAATGCAGTTGCCGCAATAGACACACGCCGAGTCGGTGAGATCGACATTAAATTCGGTCGAGATTCGAATATCAAATCCACGGCCCGCAACACCGATTGCAAAAGTGTTTTGCCACTGCTCACCACACGCGTCAACGCATTGGTAGCACATGATGCATTTGGAATAGTCGCGTACATACAACTCGTTGTCGATCTTGACTGGCTGCAACACATTTAAAACGCTCGAACCATCAGCCACATGATGATGACCAGTTGTCGCTTCGTCGCGATGAGATGTTGGCGCTGCAGGCTTGCCAAAGCGAGTTGGTTCGGCTTCGTACTCGGAGTTCCAGCGCGCAACATTTTTGGTCAACGAAAGATCAACAGAGGAGCCGAGCAATTCGAGCACGAGTTTGCGGCTGTGATCGGTGCGCTCGGTATCAGTGCGCACCACCATGCCGGGCTCTACTTTGCGTGAGCATGAAGGCACCAACACGCGTGATCCTTCAACTTCGACCATGCACACTCTGCAAGCATTCTTTGGCGTAATGGTGTCGCCGAAGCAGAGAGTAGGAATCTCTGTGCCCATGGTGCGGCATGCACTCAAAATCGTTTCGCCCTCAGCAACAGTCACTGACTGACCGTCGATGGTCAGTTGCACCGATCGGCGCACTTGCAGGCCAGTGGTCACTTGAGTGCTCATACTGCAAATACTTTCAGTTTGTTGATGGCCGAATCAATTGCGCTGTTGGCTGTTTGGCCGAGTCCACAAATCGATGCATCGCGCATCACTGTGCCCAACTCGCGCAGCATTTCAATATCTGCCTGGTGGACACCTTGCGCAAGCCGAGAGATGATCTCTTCCTGGCGCACAGTGCCGACGCGACATGGCACACATTGGCCGCACGATTCATCACGAAAAAAAGCTGCAATGCGGCGAAGTTGATCGACCATGTCAACCGATTGGTCGAGCACCATGACTACGCCAGAGCCAAGACTTGAACCAGCTGCGCGCGTGGCCTCCATGGTGAGCGGCAAGTCAAGGTCATTTGGGCCAACGAATCCGCCTGCTGCGCCGCCCAACAATATGGCCTGCATGGTTGAACCGCTGCGCATACCACCACCGAGATCAATCAATTGTCGCAGTGTGATGCCAAACTCAACTTCATAAATGCCGGGCTTTGCAACTGCGCCAGAAAGGCAAAACAATTTGCGACCCTTCGAGCCCTCGGTGCCAAGTGCGGCGTAAGCGGCTCCGCCATCTTGAACGATGGAGAGCACGTTGACAAGTGTCTCGACATTGTTGACAAGTGTTGGTTTGCCAAACACGCCAACTTCAACTGGAAACGGTGGCTTGTTGCGTGGTTCTCCGCGGTAGCCCTCGATTGAGTTGAAGATCGCTGTTTCTTCGCCACAGATATAAGCACCTGCTCCACGAACGATTGAAAGTGCAAAGTTAAACCCAGAGCCCAAGATGTTGTCGCCCAAAAATCCGTGCTTGGTCGATTCGTCAATTGCGTTTTGCACGTTGCGTATAGCGCGCGGGTATTCTCCGCGCAAATAAATAAAACCTTGTTCGCATCCAGTTGCAAATGAGGCAATGATCATCGCCTCTACCAGCGCAAACGGATCGCCTTCCATGATCACGCGATCTTTAAACGTGCCTGGCTCTGATTCGTCGGCATTGCAAATCGAGTAGTGGGGGAATGCTGGCTGACCAGCAACTGCACCCCACTTGCGTCCTGTTGGAAATGCTGCACCACCACGACCAACAAGACCAGATGTATTGACTTCATCGATCACGCTTGTTGCTCCAAGTTGGATTGCCTTGCGCAACGCAACGAATCCACCATGTTGTTGATAGTCAGTAATAGAGAGTGGATCAACTTTGCCGATGCGACCAAGCAACACAAGTTTTGTTGAATCATCGTGAGCTTGCGGAGTCGCTGAAACGATCGATGATTCGGCTTCGGGCCATGCACCCTTGGCGAGAGCATTGATCTGTACCGGTGTGGCAGGCGCAAGAACTTCATGGCGGGCTGGGTTGCCAGCCTCAATGACAAGCACGGCGGGTGCGCGTTCGCATGTGCCGAGACAAGGCGATGGATGCGTACCTTCAGGAAGTTGGTCTTCGCGCAAACCGCCCATTGCGCGACATGCCAAGTCGATGCACACGTGTACTTGACGCTTTGGGCGCTCGGTGGTCGAGAACAATGCGTAAAAGCTTGCAACGCCATAAATCTCGGCTGGCGCAACATCGAGCTGTTGGGCGATGTAATTAATTGAGCCGCGACTGATCCAACCGATGTGATCGTTCACCGCGTGCAGAGTGGGCAGCAACATGTGGCGCAGATTGCGCAGCGCCTCTCCGGCGCGTGAGATACGCAAGTCCTGCTCGGCTCTTGTCCCACCTTGTGTGTATTGGGTTGGCTTGCCAAGCACGCTGTCAACAGCATCGCGCTCATCACGCGTTGCTACAGAAGAGTTGACTTTAAGATCCATGGCGACAACAGCGTAATGCTGGGCTATTCGCCAGCAACGGGAACGCGCTTGTCATTGTTGGAAATCTTGTCGATTCGTACCGCGGCGGCCTTGAATTCGGCAGTTCCCGATTTCGGATCAATGGCTTCGATGGTCAGGAGGTTGGTATCCACTTCGTTTGGAAAGTGTGGCGTCATAAATACGAGTCCTGGACGTAAGCCATCGTCGATACGTGCTGGGGCAACGACCGTGCCACGAGGCGAAGTGATGCGCACGATCTCGCCATCAATAATGCCCATTGAAACAGCGTCTTCAGGTGACAAGTCAACTGTTTCGGCCATGCGCAACGGACTCTCGAATCCACCAGACTGCACGCCGGTGTTATACGAATCGAGTCGGCGACCTGTGGTGAGACGCAATGGAAACTCTGGGGTCGTTTTTTCAACTGGTGGCGAGTCGATGACCACGCTGAATGGTGCAAGGCGACCACGGTCTTCAAGTTTCTCTGCCCACAACCTGCCGTGCAAAAAAGATGGCTCAATTTTGTCAAGCGAAAAGCATGGCCACTGAATGCCGCCCAAGTCTGAGAGGCGCTCGTACGTCATACCAAAGTGCATTGGCGACAAACTGCGCAATTCGTTCCACACTTGTTCATTGGATTCGTACTTCCATGTATGACCCATCACGCCTGCCAAGTCAACAATGATTTGGATATCGTCGCGAGCGTTGCCAGGAGGATTGATGGCCTTGCGTACTCGTTGCACACGGCGCTCGGAGTTGGTAACAGTTCCTTCTGCTTCGCACCACGAGGCAGAACCAGGCAACACAACGTCTGCGAGTTCTGCGGTCTTGGTAAGAAATATGTCTTGCACAACAAGATGCTCAAGATCTTTGAGTAATGCTGTCGCATGAGCGCCATCGGCTTCTGACTGCGCCGGATTTTCACCGATTACAAATGCCGACTTCATCTTTCCGTGTTCCATTGCTTCAAACATCTGTGTCAAGTTCCAACCATTTTTAGGTGGGATGGTGACGTTCCACATTTTTTCAAACTTGGTGCGAGCAACATCGTCCTCTACATCTTGAAAGCCTGGCAATTTGTTTGGCAATGCGCCCATGTCGCCACCGCCTTGCACATTGTTTTGACCACGCAATGGGTTGAGTCCTGCGCTTGGCCGACCCACCTGGCCGCACAACAATGCAAGATTGATCAGCGACAACACGTTGTCAACACCGTTGTGATGCTCGGTGATGCCAAGTGTCCAACAAATCTGCGCGGTCTTTGCGTTGCCAAGTGCATGGGCAAGTTCACGGATCGCCTCTACTGGCACGCCAGTTATTTTGCTGCCATGCTCCAGCGTCCATTCTTCGACAGATGCTGCGTACTCGGCAAAGCCACTTGTCGAGTTTTCGATAAATGAGCGATTGGCGAGACCAGCGTGAATAATCTCGCGAGCAATGGTGTTGGAGAGCGCGACGTCAGATCCAACATTGAGACCCAACCACAAGTCGGCCCACTGTGCTGTCTCGGATCGGCGCGGATCGA
>Ga0194051_1000966_pt1 | contig 15703 bp, 13 predicted proteins | sample SepL2320m_MetaG_FD_161275 | JGI IMG/M metagenome (GOLD analysis project Ga0194051, IMG submission 161275) | Anoxic zone freshwater microbial communities from boreal shield lake in IISD Experimental Lakes Area, Ontario, Canada - Sep2016-L239-20m | ecosystem: Environmental > Aquatic > Freshwater >... | reverse complement strand
CGGGGCGTGCTGCCGACCGCGTCCGTGGCGATACCCGCCGAGTCGGGCGCGGCGTTCGCGGCCTATCGTGGCGTGCCTTGGCTGGCGCGCACACACGCCGTCAGCCTCGTGCCGTCGGCCGCGGCCTTCCGCACCTTGCGCCAGCTCCCGGCCGGCGCGTCGGGGCGCCAGCCGCTGATCGGCTTCGGCGATCCCGTGTTCAACCACGAGCAGGCAGCCGACGCGCTCAAGAATGCGCCACCGGCGACGACGCCTAGTGGCATGCCGTTCGAACGACGGTCTGCGCCGCAGGTGGCGGGTCTCGCGAGCGCCACTTTGGGGTCACTGCCGGCGTTGCCCGACACCGCCGACGAACTGCGCTCGGTCGCCAAGGCGCTCAAGACCGACGACAAGAAGGTGCTCAATCTCGGCAAGGCCGCCAGCGAAGAGAATGTGGCGCGCGCCGATCTCTCCAACTATCGCGTCGTGGCCTTTGCGACGCACGGGCTGGTGGCCGGTGAGCTCGACGGGCTGCACCAGCCGGCATTGGCACTCAGCGCACCGTCGGTCACCGGAGGCGATGGCGACGGACTGCTGACTTTGGAAAAAATCCTGGGACTGAAACTCGACGCCGACTGGGTCGTGCTGTCTGCCTGCAACACCGGCGCGGGCGATGGCGCCGGCGCGGAAGCCGCTTCAGGGCTAGGCCGCGCCTTCTTCTATGCCGGCACGCGCGCGATCCTGGTCACCAACTGGTCGGTGCATTCGCAATCGGCGCGCGACTTGGTGACGGACTTGTTCCGCCGGCAGGCGGCCGATTCCAAGCTGACGCGTGCCGAGGCGTTGCGTGAAGCGATGACCGGGTTGATGGATGGGCCGGGCTTCACCGACGACAAGGGCAAGACGGTCTTCACCTATGCCCATCCGTTGTTCTGGGCGCCCTACACGCTGATCGGCGACGGCGGCTGAAGAGCCGCCGCCGACACGATCGACGGACTCTCTATTCCGCCGCCATCAGCGGCCGTGCCGCATCGAGCGCCGCCGAGAGCTTGGGCGGCGACAGCGGCAGGTCGAGCATGCGGAGGCCGGTCGCGCGGGCGACGGCGTTGCCGACGGTGGCGAGCGGCGGAATGATCGGCACTTCGCCGACGCCGCGCACGCCATAGGGATGCGTCGGGTTGGGCACTTCGACCAGCACTGTTTCGATCATCGGCAGGTCGGAGGCGACGGGGATGCGGTAGTCGAGGAAGCCCGCGTTCGCGAGGCGGCCCTGGGCGTTGTAGATGTACTCCTCGTTCAGCGCCCAGCCGATACCCTGCACGGCGCCGCCCTGGAGCTGGCCCTCGACATAGGAGGGATGGATGGCGGTGCCGACATCCTGTGCCGCGGTGTAGCGGCCGATCGTGACGATGCCGGTGTCGGCATCGACGGCGAGGTCGCAGACGTGCACGCCGAAGCCAGGCCCCGCACCCGTGACGTTGAGCTGGGCATGGCCGTTGATCGGTCCGCCGGTCTTGCCCGCGGTGGCCGCGAGCTGGGCGATGCTGAGCGGCTCGAAGGTGCCGACGTTGGAGCCGGCGGGCTTGGCCATGCCGTTCTCCCAGATCACGCCGTCGGGATCGACGCCCCAGGTCTTGGCAGCGCGGCTCTTGAGGTCGCGGATCAGGTCGCGCACCGAATTCACCACCGCAAGGCCAGTGGCGAAGGTGACGCGGCTGCCGCCAGTGACGAAGTTGAAGCCGATCGAGGCGGTGTCGGCGATGACCGGCCGGATCTTGTCGTAGTCGATGCCGAGTTCCTCGGCCGCCATCAGGGCGAGCGAGGCGCGGCTGCCGCCGATGTCGGGATTGCCCGAGATCACCGTCACCGTGCCGTCCTCGCCGACGTGGGCCGCCGCACTCGAATCGGCGCCGACGTTGAACCAGAAGCCGGCGGCGACGCCGCGCGCGAACCCCGGCTTCACCGGCGTCTTGTAGTGCGGTGAATCCTTGGCCGCCTGCAGGGTCTCGACCATGCCGATGACGCCGAAGGTAACGCCGTAGGCGGTCTTGGTGCCCTTGGTCGCGGCGTTCTTCAGGCGCAGGTCGATCGGATCCATGTTGAGCTGCTGGCACAGCATGTCGATCGTCGATTCGACGGCGAACGACGAGATCGGCGCACCGGGGGCGCGGTAGGCCGCGACCTTGGGACGGTTGCTGACGACATCGAAGCCGACGATGAAGACGTTGTCGATGTCGTAGCAGGCGAAGCTGCACATGCAGGCCGGCCCGACCGGCGAGCCCGGGAAGGCGCCGGCCTGCATCTCGACCGTGCATTCGCCGGCCACGATGCGGCCGTCCTTCATGGCGCCGATCTTGACGTGCACGTTGCCGCCCGGCGCCGGGCCGGAGGCGCGGAACACGTCCTCGCGCGACATCGTCATCTTCACCGGCTTGCCCGACTTCTGCGACAGGCGAACCGCCAGCGGTTCGAGATAGACAACGGTCTTGCCGCCGAAGCCGCCGCCGATCTCCGACGGCGTGACGCGGATCTGCGAGGTCTCCATGTTGAGCAGCCGGGCGCAGAAGCCGCGCACCTGGAAGTGGCCCTGCGTGGTCGACCAGATCTGGACCTGGCCGTCCTCGCTGGCGCTGGCCAGCGCCGCGTGCGGCTCGATGTAGCCCTGATGCACGGCCTGGGTGGTGAAGCTGCGCTCGATGATGACCTCGGCCTTGGCGAAGCCCGCCTTGGTGTCGCCCTTGGCGAACTCGATGCGCTTGGCGATGTTCGACGGCTTGGTCGCCGGCGGCTTGGCGCCTTCGGTCATCAGGGTCTCGTGCAGCACCGGCGCGCCGGGCTTCATCGCCTCGGCGACGTCGATGACATGCGGCAGGATCTGGTAGTCGACCTTGATCAGCGACAAGGCCTGCTTGGCGATCGCCTCGGTCGTGGCGGCGACGGCGGCGACGGCGTGGCCTTCATAGAGCACCTTCTCGCGCGCCATGATGTTGCGCGTGACGTCGCGCAGGTTGACCTGCATTTCACCGGCGGGAACCGTGAGGTCGGCCTGCTCGGGGAAGTCCTTCGCTGTCACGACCGCCTTCACGCCCGGCAGCGCCAGCGCCTTCGAAGTGTCGATCGACTTGATGCGGGCATGGGCATGCGGGCTGCGCAGCACCTTACCGATGAGCTGGCCGGCCAGGTTGAAGTCGGCGGCGAAGCGGGCGCGCCCCGTCACCTTGTCGGCGCCGTCGGGACGATCGGGGCGCGTGCCGATCCACTTGTATTTGGGATTGCTCATTTGGCTGACTCCCTCATTTCGGCGGCAACTTCCATGACCGCGTGGATGATCTTGTCGTAGCCGGTGCAGCGGCAGAGATTGCCGGCCAGCCAGTAGCGGATTTCGGTTTCGGTCGGGTTGTTGTTGCGCTCGAGCAGCGCCCGCGACGCAATCAGGAATCCGGGCGTGCAGATGCCGCACTGGAGCGCCGCCATCTCGACGAACTTCTTCTGCAACGGATGGAGCTTGTCGCCCTGGGCCATGCCCTCGATCGTCTCGACCTTGGCGCCTTCGGCTTCGGGCGCGAGCACGAGGCAGCTGCAGACCAGCCGGCCATCGACGGTGACGCTGCAGGCGCCGCAGTCGCCCGAGCCGCAGCCTTCCTTGCTGCCGGTGAGGCCGAGCTGGTCGCGCAGCACGTCGAGCAGGGTCTGGCTGGGGTCGCAGAGGAATTCCGTCGGCGCGCCGTTGATGGTGGTGGTGACGTGGATCTTAGCCATGTTCAGTGTCCCTGCTGCGAATGTGCGGGCCTCGAAATGCCTTTGGCGCGGTCAGCGGCAATCGCGGTGGCGCGCCTCAGAAGGACACCGGCGATCTTGGTGCGATAGCGGATAGTGCCCCGCTTATCGTCGATCGGCCGGCAGGCGGCCGAACAGGCGTTGGCGGCGGCATCGAGCGCTTTGGCGTCGAGCTTGGAGCCGGTGAGCGCCTTGGCGGCGGCCTCGACCAGCAGCACGGTCGGTGCCACCGCGCCCAACCCGACGCGGGCCGAGACGCAGGTGTCGCCCTTCATGGTCAGGCTGACGCCGACGCCGACGACGGCGATGTCCATCTCGGTGCGCGGGATCAACCGCAGGTAGGCGTCGCCCGAGGTCTTGGGGCGGGCCGGCAGGGTGAGGCTGACGACGATCTCGCCCGCCTTCAGCGTGGTCTTGCCGGGACCCGAATTGAACTTCTCGACCGGCACCTGGCGGCGCGTCTTGGCGCCCTGGATGGTGACGATGGCCCCGGCGGCAACCAGCGCCGGCACCGAATCGGCGGCGGGCGAGGCGTTGCAGAGATTGCCACCCGCCGAGGCGCGGCCCTGGACCTGGGTCGAGCCGATCAGGTTGATGGCCTCGACCACGCCCGGCCACGCCTTGCGCAGCTTCTTGTGCTCGCCGATCACCGCGGCCGGCGTCGCCGCCCCGATACGGTAGCTGCCCTTGGTTTCGGTGATGCTGACCATCTCGGCGATCTTCTTGACGTCGATGATGGTGCCGGGCGTCACCATGCCGGCCTTCATCTGGACCAGAAGGTCGGTGCCGCCGGCCAGGATCCGGCCCTTGCCCTTGGCGGCTGCCATCAGGCTGGCCGCCTCGCGGACGGTCTTGGCTACTTTGAATTGAATGTCGGTCATGCCCGTGGTTCTCCCCCTCTATGTCGATTGGGTGGCGTTTCTCCCAAGGAAGTGAGGCTAGGGCACCGGACGGGTGCCTGCCAAGCGGCTTCCGGCGGGCGGACTGCATGGCGGGCCGAAGTCGAGCTCGTGGAACCGCCGCCAGTCACCAGCGTTTAACCGGACGAATCCATGATCTGGCGTCCGCCCCGGTGGGGCCGGCTTCGCGGGAGCGTGGTGTTGGAGGATGGTGGATGGCGAGCGACATGCTGCATGAGGACCCCGCCAAGCTGGGTCCGGAGGTCATCGACCGTCACCGCGCCATCGTCTCGTTGATGGAGGAGCTCGAGGCTGTCGACTGGTACGACCAGCGGGCCAAGGCGACCGACAATCCCGAATTGCGCGCCATCCTCGAGCACAATCGCGACGAGGAGAAGGAGCATGCGGCGATGGCGCTGGAATGGCTGCGGCGCAACGATCCCAAGCTCGACGAACACCTGAAGGCATTCCTGTTCAAGGAAGGTCCGATCACCCAGATCGAAAAGGCAATGACGGCCGGCGGGGAGAAGGCCACGGGCGCCGACCACGGAAGTCTTGGCATCGGCAGCCTGCGGCCGGCATCGGAAAAGGCGAAGAAATGACCGACCATCTGTTCCGCGATCGCGCGCCCATCACCGAAGCCGGCTGGAAAGAAATCGAGAACGAGGCCAAGCGCACCTTGCGCGCGCTCCTGGCGGCCCGCCGCGTCGTCGATTTCAAGGGCCCGCTGGGCTGGGGTGCATCCGACATCGAGCTGGGACGTGCCGACCCGATCGCCTCGCCGCCTCAGGCGAAGGCCGTGCAGGCGCGGCTCCGCCGCATCCAGCCGCTGGTCGAGCTGCGTATTCCCTTCGAGGTTGCCCGCGCCGAACTCGACGCCATCGATCGCGGCGCCCGCGATCCCGATCTCGATTCGGTGACGGCGGCGGCGCGCGAGATCGCCATCGCCGAGGACCGCGCGATTTTCCACGGCTACGCTGCTGCTCGCATCACCGGAATTTGCGAAGCCCAGGGACAGACCTCGGTGCCGCTCGGTGCGAGCCACGCCGATTATCCCCGCGCCGTCTCCACTGCCCTCACCCGGCTGCGTGACGACGGTGTCGAAGGTCCGTTCGCCGTGGTGCTGAGCGAACAGCTCTACAAGGATCTCTCCGCGAGCACCGACCAGGGCTATCCGATCCTCAATCACGTCCAACGCCTGATCGACGGCGAGGTCGTCTGGGCGCCGGGCCTCGACGGTGGCGTGGTGATTTCCCAGCGCGGCGGCGATTTCGAGCTGAGCGTCGGCCAGGATTTCTCGATCGGTTATCTCGACCACAATGCCGAGCGGGTCCGGCTCTACATCGAGGAAAGTTTTACTTTCCTGATCCTGTCGCCGCAGGCAGCCATCCCTCTCACGTCAGGTGGCAAGAAGCGCTAGCGCCGCGCCGCCTTGGCCGTGCGCGCCGAGGAGGCGAGCGCGAGACAGAGGCGGCGCGCGATCGCCTCGTCGGGCAGGCCGGTCGACTTGCAGTCCATTTCGGCTTTCAGGATCGCCTGCAGCGAGGCGCCGAGGCGCGGCAGCGGCCAGGCGCGCAAGTGGCGCTCGAAGCGCTGGCGCACCGGGCCGCCGCGCGGCAGGCCGCGCGCCTTGAACATCGCGGCTTCCATGTTGCCGCCCTTACCGACGTGGGACGACACGAGATGGAGCTGGTCGGCATGGCGCTGCAGCGAGCGCACGAGCTGGACCGGGTGGCCACCCTCGGAGAAGACGCGGTCGAGGGCGCGGTCGAGCGCCACCAGCTCGCCGTCGAAGGTGGCCGCGATCACGTCGTCGATGCCGATCGCTGCGGTGTCGCCCAGGATGTCGACGGCATCCTCGAGCGTGACGGTCTTGTTGGTGTCGCTCGCCTTGTAGAGCAGCAGCTTATCGATCTCGCTGCGAGTCTGGCCGCGGTCGCCGCCCAGCCGCTCGACGATCCAATTCAGCGCGTCGGCGTCGACGGCGAGGCCCTGGGCGCGCGCCGCGCTCTCGACCAAGCCTTCCAGCGCCGCCTCGTTGTCCATGTAGCAGGGCATCGCCGCCAGGCAGGCCTCGGTCTCGGCCAGCGCCCTGAGGCCGGAGCGCGGCGTGAGATTGCCGCCCTCGACCACGATCAGCGCGTCGCCCGCGGTGGCGGCCACGAGGTTCTCCAGCGCCGCGACGGATTCCTCGCCGGCCGGCCGGACGCGGATGACACGGCGGCCGCCCAGCATCGACAGGGCGCCGAATTCGTCGGCCAGTCGCGCCGGATCGTTCTTGAGCACGTCGCCGGAAATGTCGACGACGCGGAACGGATCGCCCAGGTCCTCGCAGACGGCCTTGGCCAGCGTCACCGCGCGCTCGGCGACCAGGCCGTCGTCGTTGCCGTAGATCACCACGCCGCGAATCCGGGGATCCGGCTTCTTGAGGAACGCTTCGACCTGGCGCGGCTCGATCTTCATCTGGATCTCACCCCGTGAAGGGCGCGATCAGACCTTGTCGGGGGCGGGCTCAACGTCGACCGGCGGCGCCTCGCCGGCATTTTCAGCCCGGGCCTTTTCGCGCGCCGCGCGCTTGGCCTCGGCCTTCTCGGCAACTTTGATGGACTTCTGTCGTTCACGCTCGCGGCGTTCGAAGTCGTAGTTCGGCTTGCGTGCCATGGCGATGGCCTCCTCTATGGGTGGTTTACACCACTACGTTTACGATCCTGTTCGGCACCACGATCACCCGCTTGGGCGTCCGGCCCTCGAGCCCGCGTACGAGGTCGGGCAGGGCGAGAGCGGCCGTCTCGGCTGCTTCCTTCGGCGCGTCCTTGGGCAGCGCGACGGTGCCGCGCAGCTTGCCGTTAAGCTGTACCGCGACTGTGACCGTGTCGTCGACCAGCAAGGCATCCTCAGGCAACGGCCACGGCGCGTCGGCCAGCAGCGCGCGGTGGCCGAGCGCCTGCCACAGCTCCTCGGCGAGATGCGGCGTCATCGGGCCGATCAGGCGCACGAAGATCTCCAGCGCCTCGCGCAGCGCCCACTTCGTCGAGTCGTCGCTGGCCCCCATGGAGCTTGGGATCGCGTCGATGCTGTTGGCGAGCTCGTAGAGACGCGCCACGGCCTTGTTGAAGTGGAAGGCCTCGATATCGGCCGAAAGGCCGGCGATGGTCTTGTGGGCGGCGCGGCGCAGCGCAATGGCGGCGTCCGAGAACGCGGCGGGCTTGGGCGTGCCGGCCGGCGGTACCTGTGCGAGGGCTGTCGAGGCGATGCGGAACAGGCGCTGCTGGAAGCGCCAGGCGCCGGTGACGCCGGCCTCGGTCCATTCGAGGTCGCGCTCGGGCGGGCTGTCCGAGAGCATGAACCAGCGCGCGGTGTCGGCGCCGTAGTCGCGGATGATCTGGTCCGGGTCGACGACGTTCTTCTTCGACTTGGACATTTTTTCGGAGCGGCCGACCTCGACCGGAGTCCGGTCGGACAGGCGCACGACCTTGTTGCCGTCGCGGGAGACTTCCTCGGGCAGCAGCCACTGGCCATCGCTCGACCTGTAAGTCTCGTGGCAGACCATGCCCTGGGTGAACAGCCCGTCGAACGGCTCGTCGCGGCCGGTCATCTGGACTTCGCGCATGGCGCGCGTCCAGAAGCGCGAATAGAGCAGGTGCAGGATCGCGTGCTCGACGCCGCCGATATACTGGTCGACCGGCATCCAGTACTCGTTCTCCTCGCGGTCGAACGGCGCGGTTTCCAGGCCCGGCGACGTGAACCGGTCGAAGTACCAGCTCGAATCGATGAAGGTGTCGAAGGTGTCGGTCTCACGCCGGGCCGCGGCCCCGCACTTGGGGCAAGGCACGTGCTTCCAGGTCGGATGGCGGTCGAGCGGATTGCCGGGGCGGTCGAAGGTGACGTCATCCGGCAGCTTCACCGGCAGGTCCTTCTCCGGCACCGGCACGACACCACAGACCTCGCAATGGATCGCCGGGATCGGACAGCCCCAGTAGCGCTGGCGCGAGACCAGCCAGTCGCGCAGACGGTACTGCGTGGTGCCCTTGCCGACGCCCATCTCTTCGAGGCGGGCGATGACCTTCGCCTTGGCGTCCTCGACGGCGAGACCATTCAGGAAACCGGAGTTGATGATGACGCCATCCTCGATGAACGGCGCATCGGCGACGCTAAAACTCTTCGGATCGGCATCGGCCGGCGCCACCACGGGCAGGATCGGCAGGCCGTACTTGGTCGCGAACTCGTGGTCGCGCTCGTCGTGGCCGGGGCAGCCGAAGATGGCGCCGGTGCCGTACTCCATCAGCACGAAGTTGGCGGCGTAGACCGGCACCGTCTTGCCGGGCACCAGCGGATGCCTGGCCAGCAGCGGCAGCCTGTAGCCGACCTTCTCCGCGGTCTCGACTTCGGCCGCCGCCGTGCCGGTCTTGCGGCATTCGGCGACGAAACGTTTTAGACCGGGATCGCTCTCCGCCAACTCCGCGGTGAGCGGATGTTCCGGCGACAGCGCCATGAACGATGCACCATAGAGCGTGTCGGGCCGCGTCGTGAATATCTCCAGTTTCCCGCGATTGGCGCCCGACGCGTCGGTGAGATCCCAGAACACGCGCGCGCCGCGGCTCTTGCCGATCCAGTTCGCCTGCATCAGGCGCACCTTCTCCGGCCAGCGCTTCAGCGTGTCGAGACGCTCCAGCATTTCATCGGCGAAGTGGGTGATCTTGAGGTTCCACTGCGTGAGCTTGCGCCGCTCCACGGGCGCACCGGTGCGCCAGCCCTTGCCCTCGATCACCTGCTCGTTGGCCAGCACGGTGTTATCGACGGGATCCCAGTTGACCCAGGCCTCCTTGCGGTAAGCAAGGCCCGCGTTCCAGAAATCGAGGAACATCTTCTGCTGGTGACGGTAGTAGCTGGGATCGCAGGTCGCGAGCTCGCGGCTCCAGTCGAGCGACAGGCCCATCGATTTGAGCTGCACCTTCATGGTGGCGATGTTCTCGTAGGTCCACTTCTTGGGATGAACCTTCTTCTCCATGGCGGCGTTCTCGGCCGGCAGGCCGAAGGCATCCCAGCCCATGGGATGCAGCACGTTGAAGCCCTTGGCGCGCTTGTAGCGGGCGATCACGTCGCCCTGCGTGTAGTTGCGCACGTGGCCCATGTGGATGCGCCCCGATGGATAGGGGAACATCTCCAGCACGTAGTACTTCGGCCGAACTTGTCCCGTGGCGGCGCGATCCATGACGGCGCGGAAGGTCTGGCGCTCGTCCCAGACCTTCTGCCACCTGGCTTCGGTTTCGTGGAAATTGTAGCGCGCGATGGGGGCGGTGGGCGTCGACGACACGGCCTACTTCCTACAAAGAACGGGATTCCAGAAAAGACTGAGGCCGCAGCGGATGCCCGCTACGGCCTCTCACGTCAAGTTATTGGCGATGTGAGGGGGCCGTCAGGAGCCGCCTGCGATACGAAGCTGGCGCGCGCGCGTGAGGATGGCGTTCTCGATGTCGATCTGAGTGCGCGGATCGACCTGGGCATCGACCCAGGTGCCACCCTTGGGCGCGGTCTGCTGCTTGAACACCGACACCCGCACGCCGTCGGCCCTGAGTTCGCGGTCGAGGATGGTGACCTGGACCTTCATGCGCTCGTTGGGCGTTTCGGACGGCGTGTACCAGTCGGTGATGATGACCCCGCCGAACGGATCGGCCGAGACCAGCGGTATGAAGTTGATGGTGTCGAGCGAGGCCCGCCACAGATAGGCGTTCACCGCCACGCCGGTGCCGCCGCCGTCGTCCTTCTTGTCGGCCTTGGAGCCGAACATGCCGCCCGGCCCGAACAGGGTACCCTGCTCCTGGGTACGGCCGCCCATTCCCTGACGCACGTCGCGCTTGGAGCGATCGCCGGACTGGCCGGAGCGCGTCTCGGCCACGTCGTTTCCACCGCAGGCGGCAAGTCCGAGCGACAGGATGCCGGCCATGACGACCAGAAGGCGAAGGGGTAGCAACGAGCCCGACATATTGGCGCCTTTGTCCGAATTGGCCTAAATATTGTACCAGATACTGCCTGCGCTCAGTAAGGCGAGCGCCCGAATTGGCAGGCGAGATGGCTTTCCAATCATAAACGCCGGTCCTCGGGGTTTCAAGCTCGGGACTTCAAGCGGGTGATCAGCCCAAGAGATAGTTTTGTCGAGATACTAATAGGAGTCAATTGCGTCTCATTATAAAACTGACAGGTTCGGTTCTGGCAATGACTAGATACGGTAGCAAGGCCTGCATTATGGCGCGGAAGCGTGCCAAATTGTGACAAAGACGCCACAGGTCTGAGGAAGAATCCGGCAACATAGCGACCATTTGTTGACCCTCCTTTCACCCCTGTGTTCTATTGGCTTGGCCGCATTGGTGGGGCTCACTCCACCGGTCCGGACAGGCCTTTTGGTACGTACCAGTCTCTGATTAATGAGAGAGGGAGAATGATGAAGAAGCTTCTACTGGGCTCGACCGCCCTGGTCGTCGGTGGGCTTATGGCCGCACCGGCCATGGCAGCCGATCCGATCAAGATCGGCGTCGGCGGCTACTACACCTTTTACGCTGTCGCAGGTGGCATCAGCTCCACCTATGCGACGAACGGCTCTTTCCAGAGCTACAACAGCGTGTTCTTCCAGCAGGAAGGTGAAATCCACTTCATCGGCCAGACCAAGCTGGACAACGGCACGACGGTCGGCGTCAACGTCGAACTCGAAGGCTGGAACCCGTCGTCGGCAACCGCCAACGCTCAGATCGACGAAGCATTCCTGTTCGCCTTCGGCGACTGGGGCCGCGTTGAGTTCGGTTCTCGTGACGCTGCTGCCTATCGTATGTACTACGGCGCGCCGTCGGCGCTGATCGGCTACGGCGCCATTCAGCACAACCACAATATCGTCAACAATATTGTGTCGGCGTCCAACAAGGCCTACTTCCACACCACGACGGCCACCAACACGGCAGCCTGGCAGGACGTGAACCGTATCAACGTGTTCACCCCGCGCTTCCAGGGCTTCCAGCTGGGTGTCGGCTACGCTCCCAAGGTCAACACCGGCGCTGGCAGCAGCTTCGGCACGACCGGTCTGGCCTCCGGCCCGGGCGGCGGCGCTGGCCAGTGCGGCTACGCTAACGCTACCAACGTCAGCAGCTGCCCGAACAACGACTATGCTTGGACGAACGCGTTCGACGTCTCTGCTAACTACCTGAACAAGTTCGGCGATGTGACGGTTGCGGCCTACGGTTCGTGGGCTTATGCCGCCTTCAACCCGGGCTACCAGGGCCTCGCGACGGCTGCCAGCCAGATCACCGGCAGCAATCTCGCCAACTGGGTCATGTGGACCGCTGGTCTGCAGTTCGGCTACAAGGGCATCACCCTCGGTGGCTCGATCGGCTACGACAACGGTGGCATGGGCGCCAACTACTACACCAACCAGGACAACGCGACGCGCTTCGCCGCTGCTGGTATCATGTACGAAACCGGCCCGTGGCAGGTCTCGTTCATGTGGATGGGCTCCATCAACAACAACGGTAACGGCTCCAACACCGTCCAGTCGATCGCGCAGGGCTCCGGCACTGCGACGTTCAACGGTTCTGGCGGCGCTGCCGGCACCTTCTCCGGCACGCCCGGCGTGAACAGCACCGTCTTCAGCGGTCCGTTCGCCCTCGCGTTCGGTGCGGAAACCGCCAACAAGTTCGAGCTTGGTGCCAACTACGCACTCGGACCGGGCGTGAAGCTCACCGGTGGTGGTCTGTTGATGAACCAGAGCGGCCCGTCGAACGCTGTGACGGGTACGACCTGGGCTCTGCTCCTCGGCATGGACCTGCGCTTCTAGGCCTAGGCCAAGCGACAAATCGGAAAGAGCGGGCGAAAGCCCGCTCTTTTCATTTGTGCGCTTCCCGAGATCGCCAAACCTGGCCGAGATCGCCGAACCTGGAAGATTACCGAGCCTAGGCTTTCAGGACGCCGACGACGTTGACGAACAGGGTCGGCAGATAGGTCCGCGACACCGGCAGCCGCTCGGTGGCCTGACGTGCCAGGATGTCCCGGTTGTCCTCGTGGTCGAGCACGAGCTGGAACAGTCCCTGCTCGACGGCGCCAGCCCGTGGATCGAGGTCGGGCTGGCCGTCGCGAACGACCCGATAGGCGACGTCGAGCCCGACATCGCCGCCGCTGTAGAACGACGACACGATCTCCAGCTTCCCGAACATCAGCATCAGACCGCGCACCGAGAAGCGCCAGTAGTCGTCTGGTGCGGCATGGAACGCCTGCGACCACGGCGTGGCGATATAGGCAAGTCCACCGGGGGCAAGCCCACCGGGCCGCAGCAAGCGCTCGATGTTGCCGGCGGCGCGTGCCGGGTGACGCGTGTGTTCGAGCACGTGGGAGCAGATCACCAGGTCGAAGGGGCCCTCTCCCAGCTTGAGCGCGAGCGTCCGCGGGCTGCCGCAGATGTCGGCCACGACATCGACATTGGTCCCTTCGAGCAGATCGAGGCCGACGAAGCGGGCGCGGTCGCCGAATCTCTGGGCGATCAGGTTGCGCCAGTTGCGTTCGTTGCGATCCGAAACGAGGGTCCGCGAGCCGACCTGCAAGACCCGCGGCGCGCGGCGTCCGACTTGCCCGGCGAGACGGTCGAGCAGCCGTTCGACTTCGCGCCCGACGCTGGTGCCGACGACGCGCAGTTCTCCCCGGGACTCGGGAGGTGCGGCGGCGCCGGCCGGCTTCATGGGCTGGCCTTCGAGGGGACGGTCGTCATTCGCGCACGACGACGATATGCATGCGCCGCGGCCCGTGGGCGCCCAGTTCCATGGCTTGCTCGATGTCGCCGGTCCGTGACGGTCCGGTGATGGTGTTGACGGTGCGCGGCATGCGATTCTTGCCGTAGCGTTCGCGCAGTCGCGTCCACACCTCCTCATAGCCGCTGACGATGTCGCTCTCGCGGATCACCACGATATGGGTGTCGGGCAGCAGGTTCAGCGTCACCGGATGGTCCGGTCCCGACGCCATGACCAGCGTGCCGGTTTCAGCGATGCCAGCGAAGGCGCCGGTGACCGAGACCTGGTCGTTCGCCTCGCCGCGGCCTTGGCGCAGCGACAGCATCTTCTGGCTGTCCCAATCGTAGCCGGCGAGCAAGGGCGAGGGCGCCATTGCAGCCCGTGCCGGCAGGTTGTTGCGCGCCAGGAACGACACCACCTCGGCGGCCACGTCGGGCGCCGCCACGCGCGCCACCGTGGCGTTGTTGGTCTCCGCCCACTGGCAGAACAACGCGACCTTCTCGGGCTGGGCGAGCCGCGCGCGCGCCACGGCGGGTCCGAGCGGCGGCCGGGCTAAACGCGCCTCGACGGCCTGGCGCTGCTCGCCCGTGATCTCGCCGCGGCGGAGTGATCGGCGGATGCCGTTCAGGATCTGTGCCCGGGCAGTCGTCGACGTCTCGCTCATGGCCGTCTCTTCTTCCACTGGGCGTGGAACGTGCCGCCGGCCGGCGGTGCGGGAAGATCGCGAAAGCGCGTCCAGCCGCCGGCCAGCGGCAGCGCACGGTAGCGGCCCTCGGCCCGTCCGAACAGCGCCAGCACGCGGTTGGTGAGGCCGGTGAGACGGCGATAGAGCGCTGGCCGGCGGGCAACGAAGCTCCACAGCGCCAGACCCTGGCGAACGGCGGTCGGCGTCAGGTGGCGCTCGAACTCACGCTCGCGCCAATGCCGCATAAGCTTGGGCAGCGGGATACGCACCGGGCAGACGCTCTCGCAACGTCCGCAGAAGGTGGATGCGTTGGGCAGGTTGCCGGCCTCCTCGACGCCGATCAGTTGCGGCGTCAGAACGGCGCCCAACGGACCGGGGTAGACCCAGCCATAGGCGTGGCCGCCGATCGCACCATAGACCGGACAATGGTTCATGCAGGCGCCGCAGCGGATGCAGCGCAGGATCTCCTGCATCTCGGTGCCGAGTACGGCCGAGCGGCCGTTGTCGAGGATGACGACGTGATAGTGCTCCGGCCCGTCGAGGTCGCCCGGCCGCTTCGGCCCGGTGTTGAGCGTGGTGTAGGCCGACGATTCCTGGCCCGTCGCCGAGCGCGCCAGCACGCGCAGCAGGACGGCGGCGTCCTCCAGCGTCGGGATCACCTTCTCGATGCTGGCCAGCACGATGTGCATCCGGGGCAGCGTGTTGGAGAGATCGGCATTGCCCTCGTTGGTCACCAGCATCGACGAGCCGGTCTCGGCCACCAGGAAGTTGGCGCCGGTCAGGCCGACATCGGCGTCGAGGAATTTCTGGCGCAACACATGGCGGGCTTCGGCGACGAGGTCGTTGCGCTCGGTCAGTCGCTTGGTGAAGCCGAGCTTGGCGTGATGCTCGAGGAAGGTATCAGCGACCTGGTCCTTGGTGAGATGGACCGCGGGCGCGATGATGTGGCTGGGTGGCTCGCGGCGGAGCTGGATGATGTATTCGCCGAGATCGGTCTCGATCGGCGCGATGCCCAGCTCCTCGAGATGCTCGTTGAGCGCGATCTCCTCGGCCACCATCGACTTCGACTTGGCCACCGTCCGGGCACCCATGCTCTGGCACAGTTCGCCGATGATGCGTCGTGCGTCGGCGGCGGTCGGCGCCCAATGGACATGGCCGCCCAGCGCCAGCACCTTGCGCTCGAACTCTTCGAGATAGAAATCGAGGTTGGCGAGCGCGTGGTTCTTGATGTCGCGTGCGCGGTCGCGCAGGACTTCGAATTCGGGCAGGCGCTCGGCCGCCTGACGGCGGCGCTCCGAGAAGCCGACCTTCAGCTTGGCAAGCGAGTCCTGCAGGTTGGGATCGGCCAGCGCATGGTCGACGTTGTCGTTGAAGTCGCGGGCGGTGGACTCCATCAGCTGGGCCCGCCCCATTTTCCGTCGCGGTCCGGTTCGCCAATCGGCGGCAGGTCGCCCATGCCGGCCAGCACTTCGGCGACATGGCGCACGCGGATGGCGCTGCCCTCGCGCTGCAGCTTGCCCGCCATGTTCATCAGGCAGCCGAGATCGCCGGCCAGCAGCGTGTCGGCGCCCGAGGCGGCGATATCGGCCGATTTCTCGCCG
>Ga0194051_1000965_pt1 | contig 15707 bp, 16 predicted proteins | sample SepL2320m_MetaG_FD_161275 | JGI IMG/M metagenome (GOLD analysis project Ga0194051, IMG submission 161275) | Anoxic zone freshwater microbial communities from boreal shield lake in IISD Experimental Lakes Area, Ontario, Canada - Sep2016-L239-20m | ecosystem: Environmental > Aquatic > Freshwater >... | reverse complement strand
CAAGGCGCCGGGCGTGCTGCTGGTCTTCACCGGCGAGGACGTGACCAAGGCCGACTTTGGCGACGTGCCCTGCCTGGTGCCGCTCGACAATCGCGACGGCACGCCGCGCGCCGACACTTCGCGGCCGATGCTGGCCAAGGGCCGCGTCCGCCACGTCGGCGATCCGGTGGCGCTGGTCGTGGCCGAGACGCTGGAGCAGGCCAAGGATGCCTCGGAGCTGATCGAGGTCGACTACGCCGCGCGTCCGCACACCGTCGACACGTTCGCGTCGGCCCAGCCCGGCGCACCGCTGGTTCACGACCACATCAAGGACAACATCGTCTTCGACTGGGCGATGGGCGACCAAGCCGCCACGGAGGCAGCCTTCGCCAAGGCCGACAGGGTGGTCAAGCTGCAGATCGTCAACCAGCGCCTGGTCGTGAACTCGATGGAGCCTCGCGGCGCCATCTGCGAGTACGACCCCGCGGACGACCGCTCGACGCTGTGGGTTTCCTCGCAGGGCGTCAGCATGATCCGGCCCGTCGTGGCCGACATGATCCTGAAGATCGGCTCGCCCAAGCTGCGCGTGCGCACCGGCGACGTCGGCGGCGGCTTCGGCATGAAGATCTTCGTGCACCCGGAATATCCCATGGTGGTGTGGGCCTCGCGCGCGCTGAAGCGCACGGTGAAATGGATTCCCGATCGCCAGGAGGCCTTCCAGAGCGACGTGCAGGGCCGCGACCATGTCTCGATCGCCGAGATGGCGCTCGACAAGGATTGCCGCTTCATCGGCCAGCGCATCACGACCTATGCGGCACTTGGCGCCTACCTCAGCCATTTCAGCGTCTTCATCCCGACCATGGCCGGCACCTCGATGCTGAACGGCCTTTACACGGCGCCGGCGATCTACGTGAACATCAAGGGCGTGATGACCAACACCGTGCCGACCGACGCCTATCGCGGCGCCGGGCGGCCCGAGGCGGCCTATCTGGTGGAACGTTTCGTCGACCACATTGCGCGCGAGACCGGCCTCACGCCGGACGAGCTCCGCACCCGCAACTTCATCAAGAAGAGCCAGATCCCCTACAAGACGGCGCTGGGCGACACCTACGACAGCGGCGACTTCGAGGGTGTCATGCGCGAGGGCATGGACAAGGCCGACTGGAAGGGCTTCCCTGCCCGTCGCGCGGCCTCGCTCGCCAAGGGCAAGTGGCGCGGCATCGGCATGGCGACCTATGTCGAGAAGTGCTCGGGCGGCCCGCCGGAGACCGCCGTCGCCAAGTTCAACGACGACGCGACGATCACGCTCTTCCTCGGCAACCAGACCAACGGCCAGGGCCACGAGACGGCGATCACGCAGATCGCCTCGGCGCGGCTCGGCGTCGATTCCGGCAGCATCCGGATCGTTCAGGGCGACAGCGACACGACGCCCGAAGGCTTCACCGGCGGCAGCCGCACCATTGCGGTGGCCGGCGTGGCCACGATCGGCGTGGCCGACAAGATCATCGCCAAGGGCAAGCTGGTGGCGGCCTCGGCGATGGAGGCGAGTGCCGCCGACATCGACTATGCCGACGGCACCTTCAAGATCGTGGGCACCGACCGCACCATGAGCCTGTTCGACGTGGCCAAGGCCGCGCGCGATCCCAAGCATGTCCCGGCGGGCGACAAGCCCGGCCTCGACGACGAGTTCACGCGCACGCCCGAGGCCGACACCTTCCCCAACGGCTGCCATATCTGCGAACTCGAGATCGATCCCGACACCGGCACCCTGGAGATCGTGAATTATAGCGTGATGGACGACTTCGGCATGGCGCTGAACCCGCTGCTGCTGCAGGGCCAGATCCACGGCGGCGTCGGCCAGGGCGTGGGTCAGGCGCTCACCGAGAAGACGGTCTATGACAAGGACTCGGGGCAACTGCTCAGCGGCTCGTTCATGGACTATGCCCTGCCGCGCGCCGACATCGTCCCGGCCGTCAGCTTCGGCATGCACAACAGCCTGTGCACCACCAACCCGCTCGGCGTGAAGGGCGCGGGCGAGGCCGGCGCTATCGGCGCGCCGCCCTCGGTGATCAACGCCATCGTCGACGCGATCGCCCCGCACACCGGCATAAAACACATCGACATGCCGGTGACGGCGGCGTCCCTGTGGGCCGCGATCCAGGCCCACCGGGCGAAGAAGGCGGCGTAGCATTCCCGTGTCACATCCTAGAATGTCACACCAAGTTGAGACAAATGTTGTGACACAGGCCAATCGCCCACCTGTGACATCGACGAGAATCTGACCCTGCGGCCCCACCTCGGGCGGCCGCAGACGACCGTCAAAACATAGCTCTCGGGCACGCTTTTCGTGCCTCGGTCCACCCCGCTGCCGGACGGATCGTCGGCGGGGGCAGCCTTTGCTTGCTACTCACGGTTCAGTGCGGAGCACAGACCGCGGGACCTCCCCTGGTCCTCCAGGGAACTATACCCGGCGGGCGCGCCGGGCGGGGCATGGCCATTGGTTCAAGCGCCGGCCCGAGGGTCAGCGCTCTCAGCTCGAAATCAGAAGCTGGACGTCGGGACAGGAGCGACCGGGGAAGCAAAAGATCCCTCACTTCGTTCGGGATGACACTATTGCAGGGCTTTCGATGCAGAAGCCGGTGTCATCCCGAACGAAGTGAGGGATCTTTGAGAATTCAGGAGCCCAGTCAAACCTCGTGCAACAATAGCAAAAATATAGCACATAACCTGCTGAACCTGTCAAATTATCTTCGAACTTTCTTGAATGCTGGCGTTTTGCCAGCAGAGACCGCCGCGGCGAGCTATCCCTAGTGGCCGGGAGCGCCGTTAGAGACAGCCGAAGCACCCAGCAGCGTATCGGATACACTGCCAGAAGCATCACCAAAGGAACGATCCCATGCCCCTCCACCCTGCCCTCACCGCCGGCCGCGCCGCCGTCATCACCGGCGCCTCGAGCGGCATCGGTCTGGCGGCCGCGCGCCGCTTCGCGTCGATGGGCCTGAAAGTATGCCTGGCCGATCTTTCGGCCGAGGCCCTGGAGCGCGCCGCAGCCGACGTCGCCGCGGTCGCGCCGACCGGGCGCAGTGCCGTGCTCGCCGTGCCCACCGACGTGAGCCAGCTCGCGCAGGTCCAGGCGCTGAAGGACAAGGCCTATGCCGCCTTCGGCGAGGTCGCGGTGCTGATGAACAACGCCGGCACCGCGCCGGGCGGCGGGCCGTGGGATCACATCGAGCGCTGGCGGCGCGTGCTGGAGGTCAATCTCTGGGGTGTCATCAACGGCGTGCAGACGTTTGCGCCGGCCATGCTGGCGCAGAAGACGGCCGGCGCCATCGTCAACACCGGCTCCAAGCAGGGCATCACCTGCCCGCCCGGTGACACCGCCTACAACGTCAGCAAGGCCGGTGTGAAGGTGATGACCGAGGCGCTGGCGCACAGTCTGCGCAACGAGGAGGGCGCGCGCATCACCGCGCATCTGCTGATCCCGGGCTCGACCTTCACTGCCATGACCAGCCGCGGCCGCAGCGAGAAGCCCGCCGGCGCCTGGACGCCGGACCAGGTGGTCGACATGCTGGTCGAGCGCATGGGCGCCGGCGACTTCTACATCCTCTGCCCCGACAACGAGGTCACGCGCGAGGTCGACAATCGTCGCATCGCCTGGGCGGCGCAGGACATCACCGAGAACCGCCCGGCGCTGTCGCGCTGGCATCCTGACCACAAGGCCGCGTTCGAGACGTTCCTGAAAGCGGACAAGCTCTCGTAGTCCTCATGCTCATCCGGACCGCGAGCGTCCCGCTCGCTCATGAGCATGAGCGAGCGGGACGCTCGCGGTCCAAAAGACCATGAAAAATCTGCCCGGATGAGCTGCTAGGCTACCGGCCAAAGGGGAGCACCCGCCAGCATGACCGACCTCACCGAAGCAGACCGCGTCGAAATCCACATCCTGGTCGACAACGCGGTCGATGGCCTCTCCACAACCCCGCTCAACGTCGAGAACGAATGGGCCTTCGCCACGCGGCGCGGCCTGCGGGCCTCGTCGGACCGCTGCCTGTGCTGCGGCGTCCACGGCCTCTCCTGCCTGGTGACCGTCCAGCGCGGCGACGTGCGCCACACGCTGCTGTTCGACAGCGGCCCGGAGGAATACGCCTTCGAGCGCAACACGACGCGGCTCGGCGTCGATCTCGGCCGGGTCGAGGGCATCGTGCTCTCGCACGGCCACTGGGACCATGCCGGCGCCATGAAGCTGGCGCTGCAGCGCATCCGCGCCGGCAACGGCGGCCGCACCGTGCCCTTCCATGTCCATCCCGGCATGTTCCATCAGCGCGGCATGAAGCTGCCCGACGGCAGCGTGCGGCAGATGGACGACGTGCCGTCGGCCAGCGAGCTCAGCGGTCTGGGTGCGGAGATCATCTCGACCACCGAACCGCAGCAGCTGCTCGACGGCCTGTTCCATGTGAGTGGCGAGATCCCGCGGGTCACGCCCTTCGAGCGCGGCCTGCCGGGGCAGGTGCGGCGCGTCGCGGAGGATGGGGCGTGGGAGAGCGACGAGCTGCTGATGGACGAGCGCTGGATCGCGGTGAACGTGAAGGGCAAGGGGCTGGTGGTGCTGAGCGCCTGCTCGCACGCCGGCATCGTGAACGTGCTCAGCCATGCGCGCGCGAGCTTCCCCGGCGTGAAACTGCACGCGGTGCTGGGCGGGCTGCATCTTTCCGGCACGAACGAGAAGATCATCCCCGAAACCGTCGCCGCCCTGAAAGGCTTCGGCCTCGCCCAGATCGGCGCCGGCCACTGCACCGGCTGGCGTGCCATGGCGGCGCTGGGGCAGGCTTTCGGCGACGAGGTGCTGGCACCTTCTGCCGTCGGCAAACGTTACTGGTTCTGAGGCGCGTCGCCCCCTCGGGCGTTTCTCTTGTGTTCAAGTCGCCGCCGTCACGGAGTATCGTAGACCATGACCAATGATCCCAAATCTCCCGCCCCGCCGTCCGATCTCGTGGACGCCCTCGCCACCTCGCTGAAGGCGATCGACGACGACTACACCGAGGAGATGCGCGAGCTGCGCGCGCTGTTCGAGGAGGCCCGCCTGGAGGCGGCAAAGGACGAGCCCAACGGCCAGAAGCTGAAGGCACTGCTCGCCGACGCCAACGAGATGGTCCGCACCTTCGCCGGCCTCGATCCGGTGTGGCAGGGCGTTCAGCGCGTGGCGCGGATGGTCGGATTTCTGTGAAGCTGGGGGCGCGCCACTCCGGTGGCGCGATCTTTCGCGTTAAAAGCAATGACGCGCCACTGGAGTGGCGCGCCCCCAGCAACTAACCCCGCGGCATCGGCATGGCGCGCCTGAGCTTCTTCATCGTCTCGTCGCCGAGATAGAACGCCCGTTCGCTGGAATGGGTCTCGTAGCGGGCGATCTCGATGGCGCCGACGGTGGCGGCGAGACGGTCGGCGTCGACCTTGCGCTCGAAGGCGCAGTGTACCGCCGGGCCGCATTCATCCTCGATGGTGCGGACGGAATAGTGACCCTGGGGCGGGAACGTCACGATCAGGTCGTGCAGTGTCCGCGCCGCCTCCACGATGGAGCGGCCAACATCGTCGGTCTGGCCCAAAACCAGGTAGGGGCTGATCGCCTCGAGGTCTGAAATGTCGGTCATGCAGGATCAACGGCAGCCATCGGGGTGGGTTGCGCACGCCACCTTATTTATTGCAGTAGAAACGCGATTTTTCCGCCCGGCTCCCGGACAAGCAAAAGGCCCGCACCGGGAGCCGGGCGGGCCTTCTGTCAAAGCGTCGTTGAAACTCGGATATTCCCGCAGTGCTGAAGCAGCGTTTTCAGCTTGCCTTCAGGTTCACGGCCGCCTCGCGGCCGCGTTCGCTGGCCACTTCGTAGCTGACCTTCTGGCCTTCGTTCAGGCCGTTGAGGCCCGCCCGCTCGACGGCGCTGATATGGACGAACACGTCCTTGCCGCCGCCATCAGGCTGAATGAAACCGAAACCCTTGGTGCCGTTGAACCACTTGACCGTGCCTGTAGCCATCGTCTGTATCCTAGTTGAAGCGAGCATGAGGAAAGAGTGGCGGCGCGCTCGCGGCAGCCGCCGGCAGTATTTGCAGCAGGCCGAAGTCTGGAGACCCTGTCAAGCCGACCACGCCCGGGGCCTGCCACGCCGACGCCATATTGTGATATCCCGCCGGGACCCTCACGCGCCGCACCGACCGACCAGGAGCCCTCGCATGACCGCCAACCATGACCTCGCCGCCCCCGATCTCGCAGCCCACGATCTCGCCGCTCTGTGGGAAGCCCATTGCCGGTACGAATTCGAGACCCGCGATGTCGACGCCACCATGGCGACCATGGTGGCGTCGCCCTACGTCAACCACGTGCCGACGATGACCGGCGGCGTCGGTCACGACGAGTTGAAGCGCTTCTACAAATACCATTTCATCGGCGGCAACCCGCCCGACACCGCGCTCGTGCCGGTGAGCCGCACGGTCGGCACCGACCAGATCGTCGATGAGCTGTTGTTCAGCTTCACCCACACCAGCGAAGTCGACTGGATGCTGCCGGGCATCAAGCCGACCGGCCGCCGGGTCGAGATCCCGCTGGTCGCCATCGTGCGCTTCGTCGACGGCAAGGTGGCGCACGAGCACATCTATTGGGATCAGGCGTCGGTCCTCGTGCAGGTCGGCCTGCTCGACCCTGAGGGCCTGCCGGTGGCGGGCGTCGAGACGGCGCGCAAGGTCGTGGACGAGAAGCGCCCGAGCAACGAACTCATGCCGCGCTGGTCGAGCAGCGCGGGCAAGCCGATCTGAAGGTCATGAAACGGCGCAACCTTCTGGCCTCCCCATCTCCCACCCCGCAGAAGCCGGTGTTCCTGGAGTACAGCCAGGAACAGCTCGACAAGGCCTACGACCAGTCATTCTGGGCGCCGCAGATGGCCGAGCTCGAAGCTGACGATGGCGCGAAAAGCACCGAGGTGCGCCGCCGAATGCCGCCGCGCACGGAGCGCTACGGCGGCGGAGACGCCAACCTCATCGATATCTTTGCGCCCCCCAACGCGCGTGGTGCGCCTGTCCTGGTCTTCCTCCACGGTGGCGCCTGGACCCGCAACTCACGGCAGGACGCCTCGTTTCCGGCGCCTGCCCTCGTCGGGCGCGGAGCTGCCTACCTGGCGCCGGACTTCGGCAGCCTGAAAACCATCCGGCTTCCCGAGATGATCGAGAACTGCCGCCTCGCGCTCGAATGGACAGTGCGCAATGCCCAGAGTTTCGGTGGCGATCCCAGTCGCGTTTTCCTGGCCGGCCATTCGTCCGGAGGCCATCTGGCGGGCTGCGTGCTGATCACCGACTGGGCCCAGCGCGGCCTGCCTGCAGACTGCATCAAGGGCGCGCTGCTGATGAGCGGCATGTACGACCTCTATCCGGTGCGGTTGTCGTCGCGCAGCGCCTTCCTCCACATCACACCCGAGGAGGAAATGGCGGCCAGTCCGATGCGCCACCTCAACCGGATCGCCTGTCCGGTCGCCGTCACCTCGGCCGACGAGGACAGTCCGGAATTCAAGCGCCAGTCGGCGGTACTGGCCGACGCGCTGCAGGGCATGGGACGCCTGGCGAGCCGCACCGTGGCGCCCAACGCCAACCACTTCCAGGAAGACGACCGGCTCGGCCAGTCCGACAGCGAGATCAGCCGCGCGCTTTTCGCGCTGATGGGGATTTAGTTAGAAGGTGTTCCCTCTCGCTGGGAGCCGAGTCTACTCCACCGCCATACCCGATTCGCGCACGATGGTGGCGTAGCGCGCACGTTCGGCGACGATGAAATCGGCGAAGGCCGCGGGCGTGCTGGCCACCATGTCGCCGCCCTGCGAGGCGACAACGGATTTCGCGCCCTCGGAGGCGCAGGCGCGTACCGTCTCGTCGGCGATCTTCTTTACCAGATCGGGCGGCATGTCCTTCGGCCCCAGCAGGCCGTACCAGGCGACCGATTCGTAGCCGGGCACGCCTGCTTCGGCGACCGTCGGCAGCTCGGGGTAATACTGGCTGCGCTTGGCCGAACTCACTGCCAACGCGCGCATCTTGCCGGTGGTGATCAGGTCCTTCGAATTGGGCTGGGTGATCATCATCTGCACGTTGCCCGCCATCAGGTCGAGCTGCGCCGGGTTGCCGCCCTTGTAGGCGACGTGGGTGAGGTTGATCCCGGCCATGTGCGCCAGCAGCGCGCCCGCCAGATGCTGCGACGAACCGTTGCCGCCCGAGGCATAGGTGAGCGGCGGCGAGCTGGTCCTTGCGAGCTGGAGCAGTTCAGGCAGCGTCTGGGCCTTGACCGCGGGATTGACCAGCACGAGCTGCGGGAAGGTGGCGATCAGGCTGATCGGCGTGAAATCCTTTTCACCGTCGTAGGGCAGCTTCTTGTAGATCAGCGGATTGATGGCGTGGCCCATTGCCACCATCGACAGCGTGTAGCCGTCGCCCGGCGCCTTGGCCACGATCTCGCCCGCCACCACGCCATTGGCGCCGGCGCGGTTGTCGGACACCACCGTCTGGCCCCAGGCCTGGCTCATGTGCTGCGCGAGCGCGCGCGCCAGAAGATCCGTGGTACCGCCGGCGGCGAAGGGGATCACCATGCGGATCTGCTTGTCGGGATATTGGCCCTGAGCGCGGACGATCGCAGGCGCCAAAGCGAGCGCACCGAGTCCCTTCAGGAAATCGCCACGCCTCATTGCAGCCCCCTTCACTGGAGATAGTGTCCCGACGGCGTGCCCTTCACGGTCGTGCGCTCGAGATGGCGGATCTCGCCTTCCTGATAATCGCCGAGCGCCACGTGCATGGTGCAGCGGTTGTCCCATAACACGATGTCGTCGGCGCGCCACTGGTGGCGGTAGACGAACTGCGGCCGCGTGGCGTGGCGCACGAGATAGTCGATCAACGGCTTGCTCTCTTCCGGCGTCATGCCCTCGAAGCACGACACCTTCTCGCCGATATAGAGCGCCTTGCGGCCGGTTTCGGGATGGACCCGCACGACGGGCTGGGCGATCGGCGGATTGATCTTCTTCTGCTCCTTCTCGCGATCGGAGTTCGGATCGTCGACCTTGCGCGTGCCGGTATGGATGCCGTGCAGGCCTTCGATCAATTTCTTCATGCCGTCCGACAGGGCGTCGTAGGCGCGGTACATGTTGGTGAACATGGTGTCGCCGCCGACCGGCGGGATGGTGATGCCGCGCAGCAGCGAGCCCAGCGACGGCACCGGCGTGAACGACATGTCGGAATGCCACAGGTGGCCGGTGTACTTGGAAGCCGAGGGCTTGCCGTCCTCCTCCGGAATGTTCGTCACCAGCAGCAGCTCGGGATAGTCCGGGTGGCGGTCGCGCGGCAGCGAATCGTGATTGTCGAGCTCGCCGAAGCGGCGGCTGAAGGCGATGTGCTGCTCGCGGGTGATCTTCTGGTCGCGAAACAGCAGGATGCCGCTGTCGAGGAAGGCCTGGTGGATCTGGTCGAACTCGGAATTGCTGAGCGACCCGGCGAGATCGACGCCCTGCACCTCGGCGCCGAGGGCATACGACAGCGGACGAAGCGAAACCGGCATTGGAAACCTCGGGGGAAACCTCACGGAAATCAGACCGCCACGCTGCCGGTCGCTTCCCCGGGCGTCAAGGTAGCGACCTCGGGTGGATCGCGCGGCGCGAAACGCCTACGCTTACGACCTCGGAATTGGGGGCTGTCTTGCATCCTTCCCGGCGATCCCTTCTCCTGGGCACCGTCGCCCTCGCGGCGGCGCCGGCAAGCCATGCGGCCGACGGCCAGAAGATTCTGCGCCTGCAGACGCGGCAGATCGAGGTCGGCGGCAAGGCCGCGACGCGCTACGGCGTCACCCAGCCATCCGGCGCCGTGGGCCTCACGCTCGACGAGGGCGACATCTTTGACGTGCGCGTCGAGAACACGCTCAAGGTGACATCGGGCCTGCACTGGCACGGGCTCAACCCGCCGTGGCGGCAGGATGGCGTGCCCTACATCTCCGGCCCGCCGATCGCATCAGGCCAGTCGGCCGCCTACAAGTTTCCAGCACTACCCGCGGGCACGCGCTGGATGCATTCGCACTTCAGCCTGCAGGAACAGGACCTGCTCGCCGCCCCCCTGATCGTGCGCGAGACCGAGGCGATCAGGAGCGGCCGGCAGGAAGTCGTCGTGCTGTTCGAGGACTTCTCCTGGACCTTGCCGGAAGCGCTGTTCGAGAAGCTGCGTCAAACGAAGATGGGCGGTATGGCGATGTCGATGGATCCGGCCAAGCCCGATCTCAACGACATCCAGTACGACGCCTATCTCGCCAACGACCGCACCTTGGCCGATCCGCAGGTGATCGACGTCGAGCGCGCCGGCGAAGTGCGGCTGCGTCTCATCAATGGCTCGGCCTCGACGAATTTCACCATCGACCTCGGCGCCGACGAAGGCACGCTGCTCAGCGTCGACGGCAATCCGGTCGAGCCGCTGCAGGCCAGCCTCTTCCCCCTCGCCATCGCGCAGCGCGCCGACATCCTGGTGCGCCTGCAGGGCGACGGGCGCGCGATACCGGTGCTGGCGCGCGGCGAGGGCCGGACGTTGCAGGCCGGCATCGTGCTGCGCCCGCGCGGTGCCGCGGTTGCGAAAATCCCGGATCAAGGCACCACCGATGGACCCGTGGTCGGGCTCAACCAGGAACTCCTGCTGCGCGCGGCCCGGCCGCTGCTGGCCAAGCACAAGCGGGTCGACCGCTCGATCCCGGTCGCCCTCTCCGGCAGCATGATGGGCTACAACTGGTCGATGCCGGTGCACGACATGGCCGGTGCGCCGGCAACCGTCGTGCGCGGCGAACGCGTCGAATTGGTGATGCGGAATGACACCATGATGGCGCATCCCATGCACCTGCACGGCCATTCGTTCCAGGTGACGGAGATCAACGACGCCAAGCTCGCGGGCGCGATGCGCGACTGCATCCTGGTGCCGCCCCGGACGACGGTGAAAGTCGTCTTCGATGCCGACAATCCCGGCATCTGGGCCTATCACTGCCACAACCTCTATCACATGGCCGCCGGCATGTTCACGACGCTGGTCTATCGCGGCTTCACCTGATGCCGGCCAGGACCGATCAGCGCGCGCCCGGCGTCACCTTTCCGTAGGCGCTGCTCACGCGGCCGTTCCAGCCGTAGCCGACGTAGCCGCCGGCGGCGTCATAGAGATAGTCGAAGCCTTCGAAGAACATACGACCCGTGTTCACGAACACGCCGGCGTCATTCACGACCACCACCCTCTGCGGCTGCATCGGATTGCCGTAGTCGCCGACCGACACTTGATAGAAAGCCCCGGGGCCGCCCTGATCCGGCAGCGAGATGTCGATCCGCGTTCCCGGCGGCACGCGCTCGCCGCGCGCCAGCGAGCTGCCCGGCGGCGGCGACAGGAACATGTAGTTGATGCCGGTGTCGGGCAGCAGGGTGCCGGTGCCGACCTGGCCGTCGACCGACACCGTGAGCGGAGCGGCGCTCCATTGTGGCAGGCCCGCCACTGAGGTCGTGCCCTTGGGCGAGAGCTTCACGAAGGCGAGATTGCGCGTGAGCGCCTCGCTCATGCCGAGATGGATGCCCGTGCGGGTGACCATATAGCCGGGGCGAATTGAACTCACCGGCGCGCCCGACGCGAGCGACACGAGACTGACGAACGGATTGCGTGGCGCATCGGAGCCCTGGTCCGAGCCCATGGCCGCGTGGCGGTCGAAGCCGACGCCCATGAAGGCAACGCCGCGCGGGTGGGGATTGGGCTCGCAGTCCCGCGCGTTGCGCAGGCAGGTGATGCGGTCCACCCGCAGCACCTGGACGCGGGCGGTCGCTGCCGGCGTATCGTCGTTATTCAGGATCTCGACGTCGGTCGTGTAGTGGGTGCCGTGCAGGACGCGCCCGCTGCTGTTGTAGGTGAGCTGCCCGGGCCCGTCGTTGGTATCGCCCGGCCCCGGCTGGAAATGCTCGGCCGCGACCACGATCCCGGTCGAACCGGTGTCCATGCCGAAGCGATGCGGCGCCGCGCCCTTCAGCTTCAGGCGGATCTCGGGCACGTGATCGGCGCGGATCGGGCCATTGGCGAAGGGAATCTCGATGGTGGTGAGACCGCGGTACTGGCTCGCGGGGCTCTGCGCACCCGCGGTCCCGCTGGCCGCGAGGCCTGCCAGAAGACAACCGCCCAGCGCAACGCCAAGGCGCCGCTTGATCGACACGACGGACATGAATTCTCCCCCCATCAGCCGGGCATCGGCTGAGACCATATTGTCGTCAACGGCCCGTCGGACCCGTAGACCGGATCCTGGCGCGGCAAGGGAACGGCGGCGATCGCCGCCAGGGCGCGCGTATGATCGATCTGCCCCGGGCGCTTCTGGTCGATGCTCGAATTGTCGGGATAGGCGCCGACCACCAACAGGTCGGCGCTGGCGGACACGCGGCGATGGCCGGTGCCGGCCGGCAGCACGACGACGTCTCCCGCCTCGACGTCGAGTTCCTGGCCACGCGCGCCGCCGAACTGCACCCGGGCGCGACCGCAGGCGATCCCCAGCACCTCGTGCGTGCGCGTATGAAAATGCAGGAAGTCATGGATGCCGTTGCGCCACGACCGGCCCCAGCCGTGGGCGGCGAAGGCTTCCTCGAACGGCGTTGCCGGATCGCGCGCGGCGGCGACGTCGAAGGCGCGGCGATAGACCAGCAGCGGCAACGCCGGATTGTTCGGCGTCTCGCCGTCATCGGCAAAGCGACAGGCTTGCGGTATTGCTTGCTCCGTCATCGTCATCGGCATCGGGCGCTCTCCGGATTGAATCGCCACTGTCTTCTTAGCGTGCGCCGGTGCGGCCGACCAGATGGGACGCCGAGGGGCGATTCAGGCATGATGATACAAAGACAGAGGAAACGTCGTTTGAGCCCCATCGAGATATCGTTGCTGAGCTTCGTGCTCATGCTTGGCGGCGCAGCCACTGGATCGGTGTTGCGACGGGCCCTGCCGGACCATCACCTCGATGAGCACGCCAAGGACATCATCCGCCTGGGCGCCAGCCTCCTCGCCACCATCTCGGCCCTGGTGCTGGGCCTGCTGATCAGTTCGGCCAACGGTTCCTTCGAAGCCCAGCGCAACGAAGTGAGGCAGATGGCGGCCAACATCATCCTGCTCGACCAGCTGCTCGAACGGTACGGGCCGGAGGCGCAGCCGATCCGGCAGATGCTCCGCGCCGCCATCGAGCCCCTGGTGTTTCAGCTCTGGGGCGAACCGGGCGCGCGCGGCCCGCAGGGCATGGCCATGGAGCCCAGCGGAAATGCCTCGCGCGCCTACATGGCGCTCCACGACCTGGCCCCGCAGACCGACACCCAACGCTCCATCAAGGTTCAGGCCATCCAGACCGCGACCACCATCCAGAGCTCTCGCCTGATGCTGTTCGAGCGATCGCATGCGGGTATTCCGGCGCCCTTCCTGACCATCCTGATCTTCTGGCTGATGATGATCTTCGTCAGCTTCTGCCTGTTCTCGCCGCTCAATCCGACCTCCATCGTCGCCCTGATCCTCATCGCCCTGTCGGCAGCGGGCGCGATCTTCCTGATCCTCGAGATGGGCCAGCCGTTCAACGGGCTGATGCAGATTTCCAGTCGCGCACTGCGAACGGCGCTCTCGCCTCTCGCGCCGTAGCGGCCAGCGGAACGGCCGGCATCGGAGGGCTTGTCCAAAGTTTCGAAAATCTATGTAATTTCGATACCAGGCGGCACATAAGCCGCCGGACAAGGGAGGAACGATGCAAGCTGGCCTCAACCGGCGGGCGGTTCTGCTGTCCGCTGCAGGTTCCGTTGCAATGGCTGCCGGCGCACGCGCCCAGAGCGCGTTTCCGTCGAAGCCGATCCGGATCGTGCACGGCTACAGCGCCGCGTCGAATCCCGACACCATCGCGCGCGTGATCGCGCCCAGCATGATCCAGACGCTGGGCCAGAGCGTGATCGTCGAGCCCAAGCCCGGCGCCGGCGAGCGCATCGCCGCGCAGTATCTCATGAGCCAGCCGCCCGACGGCTATACGCTCTACCTGATCACCGGCGGCGCCAACGTGATCAGCGCGACCGACCCGCAGACGCCTTTCAACACGCTAAAAGACTTCTCCTACGTCTCGACGATCACGCTGTTTCCGTTCGCGCTGTTCGTCGGCGCCAATTCGCCGATCAAGACGTTTGCCGACCTCCGGGCCGCCGACAAGGCCAACCCGGGCAAGCTCAACTACGGTCACAGCGGCGTCGGCAACACGCTGCACCTCGCCGTCGAGTACCTGAAGGCGCTGACCGGCATGAAGATGGAACCCGTCGCCTACAAGGACACCGGCCAGCAGATATCCGACGTGATGAGCGGCCGCCTCGACGTGGCGATCGGCACCTTCACGGGCTACCACGGCGCAATGGCCAACAAGCAGGTCCGCGCGATCGGCGTCACCTCGAAGGAGGCCTGGCCGCTCAATCCCGACGTGCCGCCGATCGCCGCCGATGTGCCGGGCTACGAGGTCGTCTCCTGGCTGGGACTCGCAGCGCCCGCCGGCCTGCCGGTCGACATTGCCGACAAGCTGTCTGACGCGGTGAAGATCGCGGTGGCGCGGCCCGACGTGAAGACCCGCCTCGAAGGCATGGGCAACGAGGCGCGCGCCAGCACGCCGGCCCTCTTCCGCGCCCGGGTCGAGGCCGACTACGCCAAGTGGAAGCCGCTCGCCAAGTTCGTCAATCCGTAGGTTTTGAAATGGTGACGTTCAGTAAGGTAGACGACCTGCCCGCGCACAAGGTGCCGAGCGGGCTCATGCATCGCCTGATCGGCAACAAGTTGACGGTGATGTGGGGCCATCGCGGCAAGGGCTCGCAGACGCCCCGGCACAGCCATCCGCACGAGCAGATCGCCTGGCTGGTCTCGGGCAGGCTCGACTGCCGCATCGGCGACGGCCCGGTGCAAAGCCTCGAAGCCGGAACGACGTTCCTAATCCCGGGCGGCGTCGAACATGAATTCTGGTATCGCGAGGACTGCGAGATCGTAGAAATCTTCTCACCGCCGCGCCACGACCTGTTCCCGGGCGGCAAGCACGCGCAGGATCTCTAGACGCCTACCAGTTATGCCAGCCGTTGTGCCAGCCACCGTTGTGCCAACCGCCATTGCCCCAACCGCCGTTGTGCCAGCCACCGTTGCCCCAGCCACCGTTGCGGAAGCCACCGTTGCCCCAACCGCCGCCGAACAGGCCACCCAGCACGCCGCCGATGAGGCCGCCATTGCCCCAGCCACCATTGTGCCAGCCGCCGTTACGCCAGCCGTTGCCCCACCAGGCGAGCTGGACATTGTCGTCGTCCGAGGCCTGCTCCTTGTCGCCGGCCATCGGGACCTTGACGACAACGGAGACGGAATTGCGGATCGCTTCGAGGCGAAGTGCCACCGACTCAGGTGTGCCCTTGTCGGGCACGGCGCCGGTGGAGGTTGCCGCCGAGGCATCGGCCGCGGCCAGACTCATCGACAGACCCAGGATTCCCGACGGTAACAAGGCCGCCAGAGCCCGCAACGAACGACGATCCTGCGCCATGTGAGCTCGCTCCCTGATAGTCCCGCTCGATCAATCCCGTTCGATCAATCCCAGGCGGCATCGACGATGCGGCCATCCTCCGACAGAACCAGCGTCAGCCGGTTCGGATCGAAGGCGTAGCTCGGCAGCCCGTCGGTCGGCTTGATGACGCGCAGGTTC
>Ga0194051_1000962_pt1 | contig 15717 bp, 6 predicted proteins | sample SepL2320m_MetaG_FD_161275 | JGI IMG/M metagenome (GOLD analysis project Ga0194051, IMG submission 161275) | Anoxic zone freshwater microbial communities from boreal shield lake in IISD Experimental Lakes Area, Ontario, Canada - Sep2016-L239-20m | ecosystem: Environmental > Aquatic > Freshwater >... | reverse complement strand
CTCCCCGGGTGGCCTGGGTTCAGCGCCCGCCCCCGGTGGCATGGGCCCGGCGTTGGATTCGATCAGTACGAGCCTGCAGGCCGCCGGGATCACCAATCCAGCCGATCTTGAGTCACAACTCAACCAGCTCCAGCAGGGCATCGATTTGCTGTCCGTCGCCAGTCGCCAGGTAGCCGACGGCGTCGCCCTCCTGGTCGACCAGACCAAGAGACTCGGCCTCGGCCTCAATCAGGCATCCTCGTTTCTGCTGTCGATGAAACGTGACGCCACCACCCAGTCGATGGCCGGCTTCTACATACCGGCGCAGATCCTATCCGGCGCTGAATTCAAGAAAGCGGCCCAGATCTTCATCTCCCCGGACGGCCGAACCGCCCGCTACATGGTGCAGAGCAAGCTCAACCCGTTCGCCACCCCGGCGATGGATCAGGTCAACGAGGTCCTCGCGGCCGCGCGCGGAGCCCAGCCCAACACCACCCTCGCAGACGCCTCGATCAGCATGACCGGACTGACGGTGACACTTCGCGACACCCGCGACTACTACGTTCAGGACTTAAGACAGATCGTGATCACGACGATTCTCGTGGTCCTCACCATTCTGATTGCCCTCTTGCGGGCGCTGGTTGCACCGCTGTATCTCATTGTCTCCGTGATTGTTTCATATCTTTCGGCACTGGGCATGGGCGTCGTCATGTTCCAGCTAATCCTGGGCCAGGAATTACACTGGAGCGTGCCGGGCCTGACATTCATCATTCTGGTGGCGGTGGGTGCAGACTACAACCTGCTGCTGATATCCCGCATTCGCGACGAATCCCCGTACGGCATCCGCTCCGGCGTGATCCGGACCGTAGGCCAGACCGGTGGTGTGATCACGGCGGCCGGTTTGATTTTCGCGGCCTCGATGATCGGTCTGCAGTTCTCCAGCATCACCACCCTGGTCCAGATCGGCTTCATCATCGCGGCCGGCATTCTGCTGGACACCTTCCTGGTCCGAACCATCACCGTGCCGGCCATCGCGGTATTGGTCGGCAAGGCGAACTGGTGGCCGTCGAAGTGGCAGCCGCCTGCCGCCAACCCACGCAGGAGACCCGAAATTGACGAACCGGTCGGCACAGCGACGAGTTGAGAACCGGCACACGCCGGGACCAGACGATCGGCATCGGCAGTAGGGTGGGCGACCATGTGGACGACGGTGATAATCCTCGCCCTCGCGTTGAACCTGGAGCCGAATCGTCTTGGGATAATCGGGCTTTTACTGCTAAGCACCCGCCCGATCCGACAGTTGCTAGTCTTCCTATGCACCAGTTTTCTGGTGACTTCCACCGCGGGACTCCTCGTCCTCTTTCTTATTCATCGCGGCTCTATCTTGAAGGCAGATTCCAGTAGCGCAATCATGCAGATCAGCGTCGGAGCCCTGATGATCGTCGTGGCCGCCGTGTTATCCACAAATATCGCCATGCCGGGGCGCAGGGGCAGTCAACCCACGGAGTCAGAGACCGTCTCGTCGGGCGATTCGCAGGCCGTTCAGTTGAGCGGCCTAACACTAGTCGACAGTTTCATTAGACGAGCGGGCCGACTGGTGAACGGTGACTCCACGTGGTTTGCAGCGGCCTTGGGTGTCGGAATTGCACTCCCGTCGGTTGACTACCTGGCTCTACTGCTGCTGATTTCCGCGTCGGGCGAACCGCCCCGAGTCCAAGTTACTGCGCTGTTCACTTTCTTGATCGTGGCGAACTCAATCCTTCTGATTCCCATCATCGGCTACGTGGTTGCGAAGGAACGCACTATTCGTGTCCTTGAGGGTCTTCGATCTTGGGTTCTCGCACGCAGCCGCAGAGACTATGCCGTGCTGTTCGCCATCGCCGGCATGTTGATGGTGACAGTCGGGCTGAGGCACCTGTAGCAACGAAATCCAAAGAGGGAAGCTTTTCAGGACGTTTCGATATCTATCATCGATCAGGCCAGACGACAGTATTCTTTCATGTTCAGACTATTGAGATAGTTCTTATCAACATGAAGTGCAGAGTCCGCTGGTCCACTTTTTTGGGACGTTAATGGTTCGCCGCCATTAAAAAAATAATATTTCGGTGCGTTGCCGAATACACACTTCCCTTTTAGTTTCTCGTAGTGGTCCCTGCGCACGTAGAACATCGAAAGATCAACGAAAATCGGTACGTAGTGGTCGATGAAGTAGGCGTCTTTCGTGATTCCAGATTCTTCGGTGAATGAAGCGTGCAGCTGGATCAAGTCTGGGCTCTGTTCCCTGAGATATGTAGGGAAGCCTTCCCATCCGGTTTTGGTGAGCTCCCGGTTAGTCAGGAGCCCAAGATCGAGAATCTCGATTTTCTCGCAGCACAATCCGGGTTGGCCCACGTCGGTCACGAGGACAGCGATCTGCGGTAGGTCCAGGAGCACGCGAATGCGCTCCATGGCTTGGCCGTTCGCGCGAAAAGCCGAGAATGACAAAACCTTGACTTCGGGGCTATCGCTGACAAGCTGGGCCACCCGCATACCTATTCCAATCGAATCGACGGCGATGAACCCGACACACGGTACGAGTAAGAATCCAGCTATCGCGAGCTTTGAACCGGCGCCTAGCGGGCGGCGGTTGGGATAAGGGAGCGATACCGAATTCACCGCTGCGACGACCAGTACAATCAGCGCTGACATGCCCATTCGACCCGGCAACGTGAAGATGTTGGCACCAAACACAATGGTGAAGGCAAAAAAAGCGGCGGCATAGCCCAGGCTGAAGCTGATCAGTAGCGGGACGTCGCGAGCCAACGCAAGGCTCTTCAGTCTCGCCGCCTTGTAACGGAGCCTCTGCCCGGTAACCCTCAGCAGTATCAGGAATATGACTACTGCGGGCAGAACGGTGACCACCGGTTCAAAAACCCAACCATAAAGCTGCTGCCCCCACCAAGCCGGCGATGGGTATGGGGGCGAATACGGAGGCATCTGTTTGGCAATCATTGTGTTCGTGAATAAAACGGTGCCGAAAATCAAGTAGCGCGCCAGTACCAGCAGGCCGACGGACGCAACGGACGCAACGAGCATCGCAACCAATGATCGGCGATTTCGAGGAGAGGAAAATATCCATACGGCGACAACTCCCGCGCCAACATATCCGGTTGCTTCCAGCCGAATCCAAGGGACGATCGCTGCCAGTAGGGCCAGACTTTTCCAATACCGGTCGTCAGCATCACGCAACAGCACCATGATGCCCAGCACTACTAGACACAGCAGCGTCATTTCCATACCGTTACCGGTTTCCGAACGGATCGGCCCGAGAAGAAATACGAGCAGAGTAATCCACCAGGCGGCCCGCGGAGCAGCCGGCCGGATCAGTCGATAAAACAATACCGCCGTTCCGGCAGCGCACGCGGCGGTCACAAGTTGCGATGCGAAGTGGAACCAGTAAAAGCTGGTTACCCCGACCGAGTACACCCCTGCCATGAGCAGGAACCACAGTGGGCTTGTTGCACCCTCGACTTGCTCCGACACTGGAGTCAGGCCGATGTGACCGGTTTCAGCGAACGTGCGGGAAAACGAGAGCGTAATGAAGCCGTCATCCCACGCCTCAAGGCCGACCGCCAGCGCAATTGCCAGATGGGCCACCAACACGGTAACGAATATGCCCCAGGTGGACTGCAGTCTGAGTCGCCCGGTCGCGGAGTCGGCAACAGGTTCAATCATGCCGCCACAGTATGCCAGAACCGGCGTCGGCAATTTTCATCCAAATCGGCTATTTCGCGCCACTTTCGGCGCTACGCACGTACGCGTGCTTGTCCTCCGGGCGATATGATCCCAAGAATGCAGCTGAGAATACCTGAGGGGCCTTACTACGTGGAGGGGTCCGAACCTGACAATGCCGTCGGCACTCGGTCGGTCCGCCGTGGCAACGCGCCAAAGCTTCGCCTAGCTGCTGCCGCGCTCATCTGCTGCGCAGGCGCGGGCAGCGCTGCCGTTACAGTCGATGCGCCAGTCACACCCGTGTTCGATATCAAACTGTCGGCCGCTGAAGCCCTGATCATGGCAGGTACCAACATGCACGTCGTCGATCAGGCGTGGGTTGACTTGGCGGTCGATGACTACATCCGGCCGTCGCTCGGCGGGATGTACACCGGGATTCCGGTAGTCACGCCGGCCCAGTTCTGGCCGTTCACAAGCCCCGATGACATGTTCTTCGACCTATCTGTCCTCGCCGGAACCAGGGTGATCGACGCGGCGATCGACGCGTCGACGGACCCGACCGTCGTATTCGGATACTCCCAGAGCTCCGTTATTGCGACCGCGGCAAAGCGGCGGCTCGCCGAACGTGCCGCTGACGCCTTCGGCGCGGGGAGCGTGCCGCCTGTGTCGTTCGTGATGCTGGCGAACCTCAACCGACCGAACGGCGGGATCAACGCGCGGTTCACCGGGGCCGTCATCACGAATCTGGGTTGGACGTTCTCGGCGGCCACACCCACGGACACCCCGTTCACCACGGTTGACGTGGCGCGGCAGTACGACCTCTTCGCGGACTTTCCGCGCTACCCGCTGAACCTGATCGCCGACGCGAACGCCGTGGTAGCACTTTTCTACGGCGCGCACGACTACTCGCACGTCACACTGAATCCCGCTGACCCGCGCTATGACCCCAACACCGTTGTCCAGCAATTCGGCGACACCACCTATTACTTCATCCCCGCCCCGATGCTGCCGGTGCTGCGACCGCTGCGCGATTTGGGTTTCGACCCGGTGCTGCTCGACGCCGCCGAACCAGCGATGCGGGTGCTCGTCGAATTCGGGTATGACCGCAGCACCCCTTTCGGGCAGCCCACCGGAGCTCAACTGATCCCGCGCGGGCACTTCGAGCAGTTGAACCGCGACCTTGCCGCCGCCATCGAGCAGGGCCGCGTCATCCTCGATAAGGCGAAGGATCCGAGCGATGCCCAGGCCGCTCCGGTGCTTCGCGCGGACACCGCAGAGCGCCGCCCGCCTCGCGCCACCCCGGACTCACCGCGGAACCGGCAAGCACCGACATCGCGAGCGACGCGCGCTCAGTCGGTCTCGCCTTGGAACGCCCCGGCACCGACATCCCCGGCACCGGCATCCCCGGCCTCGGCATCCCCAGCACCGGCATCCCCAGCACCGAAAGTAGCAGTCTCGCAACAACGTTCGGCAGCCCTGGGAGCACTCCCCGCTAGTCGACCACCGCGCTGAGGCCGAACTCAGCCAGCGTCTGCTCGACCACGCCGCGAAGGCGCGCCTTGGAGTTCTCCGCATCGAGTTGGTAAGCCTCCACCGAGATCGAGATCTTGCCGTTGATCCGGCCGGAGACAACCACTAGCTGTCCGTGCGAGCGTTGCAGTTCGCCCAACGTGACGCTGCTGTCCAATGCCCGAATGAATACGAAGTCGGCCGGGCTGCCGTCGGGTCGCGCGAGATCCTCCGGCAGGTCGCCCAGATTCGAGCAGGAAATCGGGAGATCCTCGGAGTAGGCGAACATCAGATCGGCTAAACCCTTGACCGCACCGCGTGGCAGCCACGGCATCAGCGGCATGATCTCCATGGCCGGGTCGGGTTCGGACTTCGCCCTCGCCCGCGACTCTCGAACCGCGTTGCGGGCCTCGGTGAGATCAACGGCGACTTTCGTCGGATCGACGGGCGCACTGGCGAAAGCCATCGCCAGGGCACGGTCGTCGTCGAGGCTTTCGCGAAGGTTGATCGCGATGGTCAGAGTGACCGCACCGTCTGAGGCGCGTCGCCGACCCAGGTGCTCACCAAGCTTCGCGGCGAATCCCGCCAGTAACGAATAGCTGTTCCCGCCAAGGGATTTAGCTTTCGCATCCCACTCGGCGATATTCAGGTAGACGGCGACAGACGGAATCACAACATGACGGTTGTCCGGAGTTCCGGTCTTCGCAGCCCGCGTGCGGGCGAAGTCATCGCGTTTGGCGCGGGCCATCTTGGCGGCCTTGACCGCCGTGCGCGCGGTCAGTGGCAGGTCACGGCCGGCCTGCCGCAGGTCGGCCACGAAAGCCTGTAGGCGCGAACGAGATTCGGGCCGGTCATAACCGGTCTGCCGAATATTGCCGGTAACTGCCTCGAAGACCGCCATCAGGGCACCAACCCCGTCGCCGATCACGTGCGAGGCGATGATGCTGGCGGCCGTCGAGCCGTCGTCGAGGGGTTGGACTGCCAGGTACCAGCCCGGCCCGCGTTCCGGGTCGATGGGTAGGTTGGCCAGCTCATCGGCCCAGTCCATCAACTCCGCGCGCGGCCTGGCATGTTCATCTCGGTGGATGGGCGGAAGCGAACCAACCGGTTGCACCCACCGCGGCCGCCCGAACGGCAGTGGCGAACGTTCGATAAGCCTGCTACCCAGCGACGCGTAGAGATTCTTGTGGAAACGTTTCAGACCATCCTCGTCGAGAGGACGCTCATAGACCCAGACGATCTGGATGAGCTGATTGCGACCCGTCGCACGCAACAGTTCGAGTGCGGCGTGATCGAGGAACGCAAGTCGATGCTCCGCGGGTTGCTCGCGCCGAGACCGACGAAAGAGTCCGCCGGCTGGCCGGGCTTGTGTCGTCATTTCAGTGTCACCTCATACTATTTGGCCGGAAAGTCCGAAGTCTTTCAGGGTTTCGGTCAGTATCCCGCAAAGCTCTGCCCGCGAGTTTTCCATCCCGGGCTGGTAACTGATGACGGTCATTGTCATCGTGTCGGCGATCTGTCCGGACGTGACGGTCATGACACCGCGTCGGCGTTCCAGGTTATCGACGGATGCATGCCGGTCAACTCCCCGGAAACACAGGAACTCGGCGGGAGTTCCATCCACCCGGGTCAGCTCGGGTGGCAGAACGCCGAAGTTGGAACAAGACACTGGTAGGTCAGTGGAAAATCCGAATGTCGCATCGGCGATCCGCGCAATCCCCCGCTTGGGCACAAAAGGAATCAGAGGAAGTAGTTCCACCATTTCGTCGGGGACTTCGCGCGCGTTCTTCAAACCCTCTCGGATCGCGGTGCGAGGTCCCGACAGATCCGTGGTGACCAGAGCAGGGTCGAAACTGACGTTGGCGATCGTTACAACATTGCCGCCGGTGTCATCAAGATCGGCGCGCTCGCTCACCGGAAGCATCAGCGTCACGGCGCCGTCCGAGGCTCGGGCGCGGTGGAGGCGCGCAGCGAGCTTGCCGGCAAAGCCTGCCACTAACGAAAAGCTATTGCCGCCAAGGGATTGCGCCCGGGAATCCCACTGTGTGGCGTCGATGAAAACTGACACCGTCGGCATCCGAACGGTCCGGGACCCGGTGCCGGGGACTGATCGTTCTGGCGCTGGCCGACCAAGTTCGGCGCGACGCCCGACGGCGACTTTGGCGGCCCGGCGCAGCGTCCGGCCCACCTCGGGGAGATCACCTCTGAGCTGGCGGAGATCCTCACGTATCCCCTGCGAACGCGTGCGTGCGCCGGCTGGCGGAAGCCCCAGATCGCGGGTCGCCCCCGTGCTTGCCTGGGCGATCGCCATGAAACTGCCCGCGCCGTCGGCCACACAGTGCGAAACCACCAGGCTCACCACGGTGGTGCCGTCGTCGAACGGTTGGACGCCCAGTCGCCAGGCCGGCCCCCACTCTGGGTCGAGCGGCAGTTCGACCTGCTCGTCGGCCCAGGTATACATCTCATCGCGGGACCGGGGCCGCTCGGCTAGGTCAAGGTTGGAATCGGTGAACGGCTGGGACACCCAGCGGTGCCGCCCGAACGGCAACGGGGATGACTCGATCCGGCGGGCCAGCAGGGTTCCGAAGAGGTTGCGATGGAAGCGCCGAACACCATCGAGGTCGACGGGGTGCCGATAAATCCACAGCCCCTGCATGACCGCCTCCTGGCCGGCGCCGCGCAGGGCGAGGAACAGCGCCTGATCTGCATAGGGCACCACGTTGCCGGCCTCGGATCCCGAAACGGCCTCCGCCGCACCGTCTAGGCGGGTCACGCCGAAGCCTTCGGGATGCGCGGTGAGGTGACGGAGTCGGCGCGGCCCTCGGCGGCGCGCAGGAACATCATTTTCATCAGATCGACGTAGCTTGCCACCGACTCTCGGGCGACCGGGTTATCCGGGTAGGCCACAGTGACGGTGGTTCCGGTGTCACGCCGGGTGACCCACATACCGATCTGGTTCGCGGCACCGAGGTCGGTGTACAGCTGACCATTACGCGCCTGCCACTGACCCATCACCACCGGATCCAGTGGCGGCAGACCGACATCGAGATACGACAGCATCGGCACCCCGGGCCCCGGTTTCCTGATGCCGGGCACCGCGGCGGCCAACTCCAGCACCCGTTCAATCGGCACGTTGGCCATCGGCATCCCGGCATCGAAAGCCGCCTGTGCGGCCCTTGCCACCACGGTGAACGACATCCCCGCCACCGGAACCGAAATCGGCACCACGCCGGTGAACCAACCCGTGGTCTGGAAGTCCGCCGGCGTACGCCTCGTCGTTGTCGGCGTAATCACGTTGTAGGTGTCAATGCCGGCCAGTTCGCGTTCAGCGATTGCCGCACAGGCGAAAACACCGCCAATGAATCGCACCCCCGCGGCAGTGCAGACAGATTCGAATCGGTCGCTGTCATGGGCGTCCATCAGCGTCACGGTGATCAGGTCGCCTGTGCACGGCACTGACGGATCCCCCAGTGGTAGGGGGAATTTCGGCAGCGTGCCCCCATTGCGCTCCAGGAAGTCGACCCACTCGGCGACTTCCGACGACCCCAATGTGAGCGCCGACGTGTAGTCACGTTGCCGAACGCAATAGTCGCTGTAACGTCCCGTCTCCGGGAGCCGGATCGGTGCGCCACCTTCCACCAGAGCGGCGTAATTCATGTTCAGCTCCACAAACAGATTGACCATGAACATCGCATCGGCATGTACGTGGTCGATACAGGCGTAGAGCGTGAAGTGATCGGCGCGCTGAATCACACCGAAGGTGAAGCAATCCCACCGCAGTGGGCTCGGCGTGGCCAGAACGTGTTCCCGCCACTGCGCCGCGGTCATCTGCCCATGCTTCGTCGCGACGTACTGGATATCGGTCGGCGTTGGCGTCGTATGCCGAACCACTCGGTCGTTGTCATCGAACTCAAACCAACTGTGATACGTGTCGTGGCGCCGAAGATAGGCGTTGATCACATACGTCATCGCCCGGATATCGCAGCGGCCCGGGATGTTCCACGACGGAATCAGCAGCCGCGCCATCTCCAGGCCGTTCGTCGAGTGCTCACGAAACGTGCGGATGTGTTGCTCCTGCTGATAGCTGGCAGGCACGTCTGTCGCCGGGGCCTGTGCGACCTGGGCTGCGGAGGCCGGCGAGGGCGCCCACGACACGACCGAACCCGGCGCGTCCACCCAGTCATGGATGGCCGTTAGCGCAACCACAGTGCACTCGCTCCCTCAGTCGGTTCCCGTCAGCATCCGATCCTGTTAGCGAGCTGACGTCAGAACACCGGCCAACGTTTCGCACAGGGTCTCGGCCAGCGCACGAACCGTCGTGATGTCCATGGAACGGACCCGGACACCGGTCTCCGTCTCGATTCGGGTGCGTAGCTCGAGGTTGCCCAGCGAGTCCAAACCATACTCTGAGATCGCCCGATCAGGGTCGACCGACCTGCGCAGAATGAGGCTGAGCTGCTCGGCCACCAGACGACGGACCAGGGTGGGCCATTCGTCCCGCGGAGCCGTGTGCAACTCGGCACGGAAGCTGCTGGTGTCGGCCGGCCGATCGGAATTGGACTGGAACGCCTCGGCGAACGGGCTGCGCTGCGCCAGGTCGGTCAGCCACGGTGTACCGATCACCGGTGCGTAGCCGGTATGCGCCCGGTTGTGGCGCAGCACCGCCTCGAATGCTTGAGCACCCTCGGCCGGGCTGATCATCGTGGTGTCGCCGGCGGCGGCCAGGTGGGCGCCCGCGCCGATCTCATCCCACGCGGCCCATGCGATCGCCGTGGCCGGCAGGCCCTGAGCGCGACGCCAGTGCGTGAAGCCATCCAGCCAGCTGTTGGCCGCGGCGTAGGCACCCTGCCCGGGTGAGCCGAGCAGCGCCGCAGCCGAGGAGAACGAGCAGAACCAGTCGAGCGGCTGCGTGATCGTCGCCCGGTGCAGATGCCAGGCCCCGTACACCTTCGGCGACCAGTCCCGCTCGATCAGCTCATCGGTGATGTTGGCCAGGATCGCGTCCTCGACCACTGCCGCGGCGTGCAGCACACCGCGCACTGCAAGACCGGTCGACGTGGCCGCCGACACCAGCCGGTCAACCGTCTCGGGGCAGGCGATGTCGCCACTGACGACCTCGATCTGGGTTCCGGCCTTCCGCATGCGCGCGATGTGCGCCAGCGCATCCGGTTTCGGCTGCGACCGGGAGTTGAGCACGATGCGACCCACACCCGCCGACGACATTTTGCCGGCCAGGAACAAGCCGAGGCCGCCGAGGCCGCCGGTGACGATGTAGGCGCCGTCCGAACGGAACACCTGTGCCTGCTCCGGCGGAACTACGACCTCGCTGTGCCCGGTCCGCGGGATCGTCAGGATCAGTTTTCCGGTGTGCTCGGCAGCACCCATGACGCGGATGGCCGTAGCCGCGTCGGCCAACGGGTAGTGCGTGGTCTCCGGCTGCGGCAGAACACCTTCGGCGGTCAGCCGGTACACGGTGTTCAGCAACTCGCGGATCTGAGCGGGATGTGTCAGGCACATCAACGCAAGGTCCACACCGTAAAAGGACAGGTTGCGACGGAATGGGAACAGGCCCATCCGGGTGTCGCCGTAGATGTCCTTCTTCCCGATCTCGATAAAGCGGCCACCAAAGGCCAGCAGTTCCACACCGGCACGTTGGGCGGCACCGGTCAGCGAGTTTAGAACGACGTCCACGCCGTAGCCGTCGGTGTCCTGGAGGATCTGCTCGGCGAAGTCGACAGTGCGCGAGTCGTAGACATTGTTGATACCCATGCGCCGCAACATCTCCCGGCGCTCCCGGGTACCGGCTGTCGCATAGATCTCCGCCCTGGCAAGCCGGGCGATGGCGATCGCGGCCTGGCCCACACCGCCGGTGGCGGAGTGAATCAGCACCTTGTCGCCGGGTTTGATGTGGGCCAGGTCCACCAGCCCGTGCCAGGCCGTCGCCGCTGCGGTCGATACCGCTGCTGCCTGGTCGTCGCGGAGACCGGCCGGCAGCGTGACCGCAACGTCCACATCGCAGGTGAGGAAGGTTCCCCAGCAGCCGTTCGGCGACATACCGCCGACGTGATCGCCCACCTTGTGCGAGCGCACGTTCGATCCGACCGCGGTGACCACACCGGCGAAGTCGATGCCCAGTTGCGGCTTTCCGTCGTAGCTCGGATAACGACCCATAGCCACCAGCACGTCGGCGAAGTTAAGGCTGGACGCGGTCACCGCGACCTCGATCTCACCCGGCCCGGGAGCGGTCCGCTCGAACGCTGTCAATTCCATGGTCTGAAGGTCACCCGGTGTGCGGATCTCCAGTCGCATGCCGTCCTGAGCGTGATCGACGACGGTGGTGTAGCGCTCCTGAGGCCGAAGTGGAGCCGGGTACAGATGCGCCGTGTACCACTGCTGGTTGCGGAATGCGGTCTCATCCTGATCCGAACCCAACAGCAATTGCTGCGCGATCAGCGCGCCCTCGGTGGCATCGTCGACATCAATCTGAGTCGGACGCAGCGCCGGGTGTTCAGCACCGATCACCCGAAGCAGGCCGCGCAGGCCGGCCTGCTCAAGATTGGGGCGCTCGCCGGCTACAACCATCTGGGCGCCGCGGGTGACGACGTAGAGTCGGGGCGTATCGCCGGCCGCCTCTGGCAGATCACGGACGATCCGGACCAGATCGCGGACATGCTCGCCACCGCGTTGCGCCATCTGCTCCGGAGGGCAGCTGGTGCGTGGTGCGGCAACCACGACCATGTTCCCGAACCGGCCTTCGGCCAGGTATGCCCGCAGCCGAGCGGCGTTGGCGGTGTGGTCGGCGTGCTGCGGCCACGACATCGTCGCCACGTCCGCGTCATTGAGCTTGAGCGCGTCGGTGAGCTCAGAGGCCAGGATGTCGGTGGTGTCGGAGGTGCTGACCAGCAGCCAGCTGCCGGCGTTGAAGTGCGAGGCGAGATCCGGCAACTCTTCCCTACTCCACTCGACGGCCATCAGGCGCTCGTTGAGCACACGGTCACCGTCGGCCGCGCCACTGCCCATCGACAGTCCGTCTACCGACAGCAGAACCGTGCCGTGATCGTCGATGAGATGGATATCGGCTTCGACACCTGAACCATCAAGGGAGACAACGCGTGTCAGGCAGTAGCGCGCTTTGTTGGCTGAGCCGTAGTCGCGCAGCCGACGCACGCCCAGCGGCAGCAGCAGACCGCCGGTTCCGGTGTTCTGCACGCCGGGATGGGCTGCGACCGACTGGAAGCACGCATCCAGCAGTGCCGGATGGACACAAAAGGCACTCTGCTGACCGCGGATCGCGGTCGGCAGGCCGATCTCGGCCAGCACGGTATCGCCGGCGTTGTCGGTCGCATTGATGGCATTCAGCGCAGTGAACGCCGGACCGAACTGCACACCCCGGGTGTCGAACCACTGCCGGACATCGGCGCCGTCGGCGCGATGTGGATGATCGGCAAGCAGTGCGTCCATGTCATAGGCGGCGGGCTGATCGTCACCGGAGGCGAAATCCAGTGCCCGCAGTACCGCACTGGCCCGGCGCTCACGCTCGCCGTCGTGGTCGGTCTCAACTAGGAACTCAAGCGTGCCCGGGCGCACCGCGGCCGCCTGCGCGCTGATCGCGGTCTCGTCCTCCAGCAGCATCATCCGCTCGAACCGCACATCGCTGACTTCGACGGCGTCGCCGAGGGCGGTGCGGGCGGCGGACAGTGCCATCTCGCAGAACGCGGCACCCGGCATCGCGGGCACATTGTTGATCTGGTGGTCGACCAGCCACGGCAACGCCGCGACACCGACCTGCCCGGCCCATACGTGGCGTTCCGGTTCCTCAAGCAGGCGCACATGCGAACCCAGTAGTGGATGGGCCGCAACCAGATGCGCGCCCCGAGCCTGATCGCCGGTCTGTCGCTCCAGGATCAGCGTGCGATGACTCCACGCCGGCAACGCGGCATCGACCAGTTCGCCCTCGGGAAGCAGAGCGGCGAAATCAACGCGGGCACCGGCGGCGAAGAGATCACCCACTAGCGTCCGCAGTCCGTGCGGCATCTCCTGGCCACGACGCATGGCGGCAATGGCGGCCACCGGGACGTCCAGTGTGGACGCGGTCTGATCGACGGCACGAACCAGCAGCGGGTGCGGCGAGAGTTCGGCGAAAACCCGGAAGCCGTCTTCGAGCGCGGCCTGGGCCGCGGCCGAGAACCGGACCGTGTGGCGAAGGTTGTCAATCCAGTAGTCGACATCGCAGTTCGGCTGCTCGCGCGGGTCGAAAAGGGTTGCGGAGTAGAACGGAATCTCCGGAGTCAGCGGGGTGATGTCATCGAGCATGCCGGCAAGCTCTTCGAGGATCGGCTCGACCTGCGGGGTATGCGATGCGACATCGACGGCCACCTCGCGCGCCATGATCTCGCGCTGCTCCCACTCGGCGACGATGCGGCGCACCGTTTCCGTCGCGCCACCGATCACCGTGGAGGTCGGGGAGGCCACTACGGCGACGACGACGTCCTCCACGCCCTGCTTTTCCAACTCCTCCCGCACCACCTGAGCGGGCAGTTCGACCGCGGCCATGGCGCCGCCGCCGGCGATCTTCAGACACAGCAGCGACCGACGACAGATCACCTTGACGCCATCGGTCAGCGACAGAGCGCCCGAGACGACAGCGGCGGCGACCTCGCCGAGCGAGTGGCCGATGACCGCACCGGGCGTTACTCCGTGGGACGCCATAGTGGCGGCCATCGCGACCTGCATCGCAAAGATCGTGGGCTGGACCCGGTCAATGCCGGTCACCGTCTCCGGTGCCAGCATCGCCTCGGTGACCGAGAAACCGGACTCGGCGGCAATCAGCGGCTCGAGTTCGGCGATCGTGGCAGCGAACGCCGGTTCGGCGGCCAACAGGCCGGCGCCCATCGTCGCCCACTGCGACCCCTGTCCGGAGAACACCCACACCGGCCCGCGGTCATCCTGGCCGACTGCCGCCTGGAACGGATCGTCACCGTCGGCGATCGCCAGCAGGCTCTCCACCAGAACGCTACTGCTGTCAGCAGTCACGGCCACGCGTACCGGCCGGTGGCCGCGGCGACGCGCCAGGGTGTACGCCAGGTCACCCAGAATCAGATCATCGCCGGCAGCCTCGACCCAGTCAGCAAGGCGCTGTGACGTCTGACGCAGTCCATCGGCCGACGAGGACGTCACCGGGAATACCAACCGTCCCGAATCCACCACCGCGCCCGCGCAGTCTCCGGCGACCGGTTCCGGCGCCTGCTCCACAATGGCGTGCACGTTGGTGCCCGACATGCCGTAGGAGGAGACCGCCGCGCGCCGCGGGGCGATGCTGTCGTCGACCGGCCATCCGATGGCCTCCTGCGGTACGAACAACCCGGTCTCGATCGTGGCCAGGTGCTCGGGCAGCTGATTGAAATGAAGGTTCTTGGGCACCACACCGTGGTGCACCGCGAGCACCGCCTTCATCAGGCCCAGCACACCGGCAGCCGACTCGGCATGGCCGAAGTTGCTCTTCACGGAGGTAAGCGCGCAGCGACCCGACGTGCCGTACACGGTCGACACACTGGTGTATTCGATGGTGTCACCCACCGGCGTGCCAGTTCCGTGCGCCTCGACCATGCCGACGGTCGCGGGGTCGACATCCGCGACGGCCAGGGCCGAGCGGAAGACGGCAACCTGCGCTTCACCGGACGGCGTCAGAATATTGTCGGTTCGGCCGTCCTGGTTGGAGGCGGTACCGCGAATGACGGCCAGCACCCGGTCGCCGTCGCGTTGCGCGTCATCGAGTCGCTTGAGCATGACGACGCCGCAGCCCTCGGCGCGCACGAAGCCATCCGCCTCGACGTCGAAGGAGTGGCAGCGGCCGGTCGCCGACAGCATTCCCTGACCGGAGGCCGAGGCATAGAGGCGAGAGTCGAGCATCAGCATGACGCCACCGGCGAGGGCCATATCGCTCTCGCCGTCGTTCAGGCTCCGGCAGGCCTGATGTACCGCAACCATGCTCGACGAGCAGGCGGTGTCCATGGTCAATGCGGGGCCGTGCAGGCCGAGGGCGTGTGCCACCCGGCCCGACGCCATGCTGAACGGATTCCCGGTAAACGCATAGGCCTGATCGAAGGCGCCGGCGTCGCTGGTGACCATGGCGTAGTCGTCGTGCGACATACCGATGAACACACCCGTGGACGTACCGGACATCGACGCCGGCGTGCGGCCGGACTGTTCGACTGCCTCCCAGCAGGTCTCCAGCAGCACGCGATGCTGCGGATCCATCGCGGTGGCCTCGCGCTCGTTGATCCCGAAAAAGTCCGGGTCGAAGCCGGTGACGTCATCGATGAATGCGCCCCACTTCGACACCGACCGGCCCTGCACACCGGACTCCGGATCGTAGAGTTCGTCAGCGTCCCAGCGTTCGGCCGGAACCTCGGTGACCATGTCGTCGCCGCGCAGCAGGGCTTCCCACAGCCTGTGGGGGGAATTGATACCGCCCGGGAGTCGGCAGGCCATACCGATAACGGCGATTGGGGTTAGGGA